>Ga0307312_10000334_pt1 | contig 21147 bp, 20 predicted proteins | sample ER_DNA_202_FD_194489 | JGI IMG/M metagenome (GOLD analysis project Ga0307312, IMG submission 194489) | Bulk soil microbial communities from the East River watershed near Crested Butte, Colorado, United States - ER_DNA_202 | ecosystem: Environmental > Terrestrial > Soil > Floodplain | place... | reverse complement strand
AGCATGCCGGGTCGTCGGTGGGAGCCCTGCGACACAACGGCTTCCTGAAGGGGTTCGGGATCAAGGGCAGCAACAGCCAGATCGCCTGCGTCGGCAACGGCGAGGGTCAGACGGCACCGTCGCAGACTGCGATGGAGAACTGCCTGCAGAAGAACCCGAACATCAATGTCGTCTACACGATCAACGAGCCCAGCGCGGCCGGCGCGTGGACGGCGTTGAAGAACGCCGGCAAGACACAGGCCGCCACCACGATCGTCTCGGTCGACGGCGGTTGCGCCGGCGTCCGGAACGTCAGGGCCGGGGTCATCGATGCGACCTCGCAGCAGTACCCGTTGCTGATGGCCTCTCGGGGCGTCGGGGCGGTTGTCAAGTATGCGAAGACCGGTATCAAGCCGAAGGGCTACACGGACACCGGCGTGAACCTGATCGCGAAGAAGGCGCTCGTCGGCGTCCGATCGAAGACCGTCAAGTACGGCCTCGCAAACTGCTGGGGCTAGAAAAGTAGGTCCCCTCAACACCCACCGCGACCGGAGGGCAGTTACTCGCTCTCCGGTCGCGGCTGGTTTCGCCCTCCTAGGATCCCCCCTTCCAGGACGAGATCGACGTTGAGCGCAACCCAAACCTCAGCCCAGCCACCGAGCACCAGGTCTCCGCTCGACTGGACCCGCCGCTTCCTCGCGGCGCCCGCCGTCGGCCCGTTCCTCGCGCTGCTGCTGACGATGGCGTTCTTCTCGCTGAAGAGCGACCGCTTCCTGCAGGGTCCAAATCTCTCGCTCGTGCTGCAGCAGGTGATGGTCGTCGGCGTGCTCGCGATCGGTCAGACCCTGGTGATCCTGACGGCCGGGATCGACCTCTCCGTCGGCACCGTGATGGCGTTCGGGCAGATCGTAATGACGAAGTTTGCGATCGACCAGGGCTACAGCCCGCTGACGGCGATCGCGCTCGGCATTCTCGCCTGCGTCGCCTTCGGCGTGCTCAACGGGGCGCTCGTGACGGGGGTGAGGCTGCCGGCGTTCATCGTCACGCTCGGCACGCTCAACATCGCCTTTGCCTTGACCCACATCGTCTCGAACGACATCACTTACCCTCCGGGCACGTCGGGGGCCTCGACGCTGCCCAGCCAGCTGCTCTTCTTCGGCCGGACATTCACCATCGGGAACACGGAGATCACGTACGGGGTCGTGCTGATGTTCGTGCTGTTCGGCTTAGCCTGGTTCGCGCTCACCCAGACGGCCTGGGGCCGGCACGTTTATGCGGCCGGGGACGACCCCGAGGCCGCCCGGCTGACCGGCATCAAGACCTGGCGCGTCCTCCTGAGCGTCTACACGGTCGCCGGTCTCCTGTACGGGATCGCGGCGTGGCTGCTGGTCTCGCGGACCGAGCTCGGTGATCCGAACGCCGGTCAGACGACCGAGAACCTCGACTCGATCACGGCCGTCGTTCTCGGCGGCACGAGTCTGTTCGGTGGGCGTGGAACGGTGATCGGGACACTGATCGGAGCGATCATCGTCGGCGTCTTCCGCAACGGCTTGACGCTGATCGGGGTCGAGGTGATCTACCAGTACCTCGTCACGGGCATCCTCGTGATCCTTGCTGTCTCGGTCGATCAGCTCACGCACCGGAGGCGGTTGTGAGCGAGCAAGAGCAGCCCATTCTCGAGGCGCGCGGGCTCGCCAAACGCTACGGGCAGGTCGTCGCGCTCGACGGAGTGGATTTCGAGCTCTATCCGAACGAGATCGTCGCCGTGATCGGCGACAACGGGGCCGGCAAGTCGACGTTGATCAAGGCGCTCTCGGGCGCGCTGCAACCGGACGAGGGAGAGATCCGCCTAGACGGCAAGCGCGTCCGCTTCCGCACTCCAGGCGATGCGCGCAGCGCAGGGATCGAGACCGTCTATCAGGATCTCGCCGTCGCTCCCTCGCTCGACATCGCCTCGAACATCTTCCTGGGGCGAGAGGCCCGGAGGCGCGGACCGCTCGGGCTCGCCCTGCGCATGCTCGCGAAACGGACGATGCGCCGCGAGGCGGCACGCCACATGGAGGAGCTCAAGATCGGCGTCCAATCGATGCGACAACCCGTCGAGGACCTCTCCGGCGGCCAGCGCCAGGGCGTGGCGGTCGCCCGCGCGGTGAAGTGGGCGCAGCGGGTGGCGATCATGGACGAGCCGACCGCGGCGCTCGGGGTCAAGGAGACCCGCCAGGTGATCGACCTGATTCTCCGCGTTCGCGAGCGCGGCCTGCCCGTGATCCTGATCAGCCACGACATGCCACACGTGTTCGAGCTCGCGGACCGGATTCAGATCATGCGGCTCGGCAAGCGCGTCGCGGTCGTGACGCCGCACACCCACACGATGCCCGAGGCGGTCGCGATCATGACGGGCGCGACGCGCGGCGAGCTCGAGCAGGCGCTGGTCAAGGACGCGCCGCCGGCGGAGCTGCCCGAGGAAAGCGAGTGATCCCGACCCTCCCGGCGAGAGACTGGAGCCTCAGATGAGCTACCTCCCAGCACCCGATCGCTACGAGCGGATGCAGTACCGGAGATCCGGCCGCAGCGGACTTCAGCTGCCCGAGCTGTCGCTTGGTCTCTGGAACAACTTCGGCGACGACTTCCCGTTCGAATCGGGTCGCGCGATCGTCAGGCGCGCCTTCGACCTCGGGATCTCCCACTTCGACCTCGCCAACAACTACGGACCGCCGTACGGCTCGGCCGAGGAGAACTTCGGGCGCATGTTCGCGCACGACCTCAGGCCCTACCGGGACGAGCTGGTCATCTCGACAAAGGCCGGCTACGACATGTGGCCGGGGCCTTACGGCCAGTGGGGCTCGCGGAAGTACCTGCTGGCGAGCCTCGACCAGAGCCTGCACCGCATGGAGCTGGAGTACGTCGACATCTTCTACTCGCACCGTTTCGACCCCGACACGCCGCTCGAGGAGACGATGGGCGCACTGGACGCGGCGGTGCGCCAGGGCAAGGCGCTCTACGTCGGGATCTCGTCGTACTCCGCCGCCAAGACCCGTGAAGCCGCCGGCATCCTGCGCGAGCTCGGGACGCCGCTGCTGATCCACCAACCGTCGTACTCGATGCTCAACCGCTGGATCGAGCCCGAGCTGCTCGATGTGCTCGAAGACGAGGGCGCCGGCTGCATCGTCTTCTCGCCGCTTGCGCAGGGGATGCTGACGGACAAGTACCTCCACGGGATCCCAGAGGGCTCGCGGGCGAGCCGCAGCGCAACGCTCTCGCCGGACCTGATCACCGACGAAGCGATGGAGAAGATCCGCGCACTGAACGAGATCGCGAGCGCACGCGGCCAGAGCCTCGCCCAGATGGCGCTCGCGTGGGCTCTGCGCGACCCGCGCGTCACCTCGGCGCTCGCCGGGGCAAGCAGTGTCGAACAGCTCGAGACGAACGTGGCCGCACTCGACCGCATGGACTTCACGGACGACGAGCTCGCGGAGATCGACAAGCACGCGACCGACAGCGGCATCAATCTCTGGGCCGCATCGAGCAGCGAATAGGAAGCGAAGCGGACGCGATCGTTCGAAGCCTGGCCGGCGACCTGCTCGCGGCAGTCAACGCAGCGAGCGGGCGATTCCTGCTCGGAATCGCCGGGCCGCCGGGTGCGGGCAAGTCGACGCTGGCGCGAGCGCTGGCCGGGGCGGTCGGCGATCAGCGAGGCGACGGGGTCGCCGTTGTTGCGCCGCTCGACGGCTTTCATCTGTCGAACGAGACACTCGATCGCCTCGGGCTTCGCTCTGTGAAGGGCGCGCCGCAGACGTTCGATGCGGCCGCCTTCGTCGCGGCCCTGCGGTGTGTCCGCGAAGAGCCCGCCGCCACCGTGCTTTGGCCGGACTTCGATCGCGTCGCCGAAGCGACGGTCCCCGAGGCGATTCCGATCAGTCCGGAAGCGAGACTGGTGATCACGGAAGGGAACTACCTGCTGCTCGATCAGCCGGGGTGGCGCGACGTGCGTCAGCTGCTCGACGCGATCTGGTACATCGACGCGCCTCGCGACGTACTCCGCCGGCGTCTGATCGAGCGTCAGGTCGCCGGCGGCCGGCGCGAGCAGGACGCGGTCCGGCACGTGGACGAGAGCGACCTCCCGAACGCCGAGCTCGTGGCTCGGTCTCGCCGGCTCGCGGACAGGGTCATCCGCCCATGACGGCTCGGGAGCGGATGGTTGTGGGCGAGCTCTACGACGCGCTCGATCCGGAGTTGGTCGAGGCCCGCGAGCGCGCGCGGCAGCTGCTCGCTCGCTACAACGCGACCGGCGACCGGGAGGCTCTTACCGCGCTCTTCGGGCGGCTCGCCGACGACGCGGTCGTCGAGGCGCCGTTCCACTGCGACTACGGCTTCAACATCTCCGTCGGCCGGCGCTTCTACGCGAACGTGAACTGTGTCTTCCTCGATTGCGCGCCGATCGAGATCGGCGACAACGTGCTGCTCGGGCCGGCTGTCCACCTGTACACGGCGACGCACCCGCTCGACTCCGCGGAGCGGCGCAGCGGCCTCGAGCTCGCGAAGCCGATCTCGGTCGGCGACGATGCGTGGCTCGGAGGCGGCGCGATCGTGCTTCCCGGCGTGACGATCGGCGCCCGCGCGGTCGTCGGCGCCGGCAGCGTCGTCACGCGGGACATTCCTGGAGACGAAAGGGTCGCCGGCAACCCTGCACGGCCGATCGGCCGCTGACGATCAGCGCGGCACGAGCTCGAGCGTCGCCGCTTTGGCTCCGGTCGTGAACAGTGGGTCGACGAGGCCGGCGCCGTAGTGCCGGTATTTCGTGCGGTAGGCGGCCTCGATCTCGTCGTTGACGTCGTCGCCGGCTTCGACGAAACGGACGTCCTTGTCGACGCCGCCGGCGCGGATGTGACCTTCGTGCCGGTCCTCCGTGCCGCGGAACCAGTGCGACGTGCGCCCGTTCACTGAGCGGACGTAGAGGTCCTCGCCCAGGCGGACGACCCAGATCGTCACCGGCTTTCGCAGCCTCCCGTCGGGCCGTGCGGACGCGAGCTGAAGCTCGTCCGCGGCCGCGATCCTCTCGAGCTCCTCGCTCGGCCAGTCGGTCATCAGGCCTTTAGTGAAGCATGGGTTGGCTTCCGGCGACTTCGCTTGTCTAGAGAATTTTCAATTGGATCGTCGACCGGCCGGGGCCCCGCTAGAGCCACGCCGCCGTTTCAGGTACCAGCGAATGACCTCGACGGCGCCCGTAACCGCGAAAGCAATCGCGAGTGCGAGCAGGAGGCCCTTCCAGGGCGCCGCCTCGAACGCGTGGCCGCCGAAGTACCCGAGCAGCGAGGCGTAGAGGGCCCAGCCGAGTGCCGCCGCCGCGTCGAAGATCACGAACCGACGCCACGGGTAACCGAGCGTGCCGGCGCTCAAAGTGACGACTGTGCGGCCTCCCGGGATGAAGCGGGCGATCAGGATCAGCTCTCCGCCTCGCTCGGTGACCTGCTGCTGAGCCCACTCGACGCGCTTTCGAGCTTTCTCGCCGCTGAAGAAGCGGTCGTTGATCCGGGCGCCGAAGCGGTGTCCGATGTAATACGCGGTGTTGTCGCCGAGGAACGCGCCGGAGGCGGCCCCGGCAACCACGATCGGCAGGCTCAAGTCGCCCGTCGACGCGACGACGCCCGCGGTGATCACGGAGGTCTCGCTCGGCACGATGGGCACGAGTGCGTCCAAGTACGCCAGCAGCGCGACGATCAGGTACGCCCAGCCGGAGGCGTTCGAGACGAGGTCGGTGAACTGGCTAAAAATCGCCGCCTACCTTAGAGGCCGTGGCCGTGCTTCGGCCTGACCGAATCGGCGGGCTTAAACGCCCAGCTTCGGCTGCGACTCGCCCGAGGAGGGCCGCAGCGAACGTCTCAGCTCGAGCGCCCGCGTCAGATCCGTGATCGATAGAAGCCCGGCCAGGTGCTCGTTCTCGACGACCAGACCGCGGTTGGACGTCGGCGACGAGAGCGCAGTCAGCGCGTCGATCGCCGTCTCGTCCTCGGTGAGCAGCGGCACCCGCTCGAGCGGCAGCATTGCCTCTCGAACGCGTCGCGAGTCCCACTCCGAGCGCGGAAGCGCAGCGACCGATCCGAACGCGAGAAGGCCGATCGGCCGCCCTCCGTCGACGACCGGATACGTCGTGAAGCGACGGGACCGGGCCACCTCGTCCATGAACTGACCGACGGTGAGGTCCCCGTCGACCGTCACCGGATCGCGCACCATCAGATCGCGTACGCGCAACCCGTGAAGCGCCGCCTCGGTTGCGATGTATCGAGCCTCCGCCGTTGCGGCCTGCAGGAGGAACCAGCCGATGAATGCAAGCCACGCTCCACTGAACGAGCCCTGAAAGATGAACATCGCGATACCCAGCCCGATGAACAGGTAGCCGAAGACCCGCCCGATATCGGTGCCGACCCGGGTTGCCCAGCCGAGGTCACCTTTGCTCTGCCAGAGCGCCGCCCGCAGCACGCGGCCGCCGTCGAGCGGCAGCGCCGGGATCAAGTTGAAGACCAGCAAAGCCAGATTGATGTAGCCGAGCCAGGCAGCGACGCCGTCGACGGCGCTCGGCAGTCCGGCGATCGCGATCAGCACGAAGACGACACCGAGAACGAGAGACACGAGCGGTCCTGCGATCGCGATCCGGAACTCCGCGCCCGCGCTGGGGAATCCACCCTTGAACTGCGACACACCCCCGAACAGCCAGAGCGTGATCCCGTCGACCTCCAGCCCCTCTCGCCGCGCCTCCCAGGCATGGCCGAGCTCGTGCAGGAGGATCGAGGCGAAGAACAAGAGAGCCGCGACGACCGCCATCGCGAGGTGCGTGTCGCCGGAAAGCCGCGGGTTCTGGGAAGGAAAGACTCCGTCTGCGAGCGTCCAGACGATCAGCGCGAGGACGACGAGCCAGCTCCAGTTGACCCGAACTTCGACGCCGCCGATGCGGCCGAGTGAGATGTTGCCGCTCAGCACTCGGTCGTCCAGCCTATCGAGAGGACGCCGTCGATCCCAACCGCCCACCGCGGCGGACCCGCCGCCGGGCCCCTAGGCGGGAACTGCGCCGCCCTGGACAACCCTGCGGGGAGCGCCGGCGACACGCTTGCGCTGACTCACGGTGCGGCTTCGCGACTCTTCGAGCGAGCGACTCGCCCTGAGGTAGCGCTCGAGGTTCGTCGGTCCCGGGTCGTCGGAGAAAGCGACCACGGCGTCGACAAAGCGCTCGACCGCCGCTTCGTGGCTGAGAGGTTCGCGCTGCATGCCGCCACGATGACCCTCCGGCCAGGCCGCGTCTTCCAGGCCAGCGCCCAACCCGACTACCGGCCAGCAGGAATAGCTCCCGTCACTCCATCGAGTGTTCCGACGCAGGTTCGACGAGCTTTCGGCCCCTCAACAGGCGTGGGGATCACACTCTTTCGCCGCAGTTCGCCGGGCGAGCGTCCGCCGGACGGACAGGACGAGCTCTCCGCTGACAACCTGCGCCGGCTCCTCGAGATCGAGCGCGGTCAGCGGCTACTGCTCCAGAACGCTTACGAAGACACCGTTGTCGCGCTTGCGCGTGCGCTCGAGTCGAAGGACAGCGGCACGGGGGCCCACTCTCAGCGGGTCCAGCGGTACGCGCTCGAGCTGGCCGATGCAGTAGCGCCCGAGCTCCTCGGCGACGCGAGCGCAGAGCACGGGTTTCTCCTTCACGACGTCGGCAAGATCGGGATTCCGGACCGGGTACTCCGCAAGCCGGGGCCGCTCGATCCGGACGAGCGGCGGCTGATGCAGACACACACGTTGATGGGCGAACGGATGCTCTCCGACGTGGCCTTGCTGCGAGGAGAAGGGCTCAGGGTTGTCCGCTCCCATCATGAGCGGTGGGACGGCCTCGGCTATCCCGACCGGCTCGTCGGAGACGAGATTCCGATCGGCGCCCGCGTGTTTGCCGTGGCTGACACGCTCGATGCGCTAACCAACGACCGGCCCTACCGGGCCGCCGGCAACTGGGAAGACGCCGCGGCGCTGATCGTCACGGAGGCGGGCGGGCAGTTCGACCCAGACGTAGTCGAGGCTTTTCTCGAGCGCGAACTCGCCATGCGCTCTTTGCAGCGCGAGTTCGCGAGTCTCGCGGCCTTGAACTAGGAGGGCTTCCGATCCGCCGCAGCGCGGATGCCTGCTTGCCGCGGCGCAGCGGGCCTTATGATCGCCACGGCGTGATCGCGATCTTTCTCGCCGTCAACGCGGAGCGACGCTCGCTCGAGGACATCGCGCGGCCATTCACGGCCGCCCGCGACCGCCTTGTAAGGCAGCCGAAGGCGGCCGCCGTTCGCGCTCGCTGAGCGTGCTTGCGCTTCTCTCGAGCCGCGCCGACCGCCTGATCTGGGGTGCTCTCGCGATCTTGATCGCGGTTGTGCTCGGGCGGGCGCTGAAGGTGATTGCCGGCCGGCTCGGAGAACGGCGGCCGAGCGAAGAGCACGAACTGCAGCAACTCCGCACCCGCGAGACGGCGATCGTGCTCGTCGCGACCGCGATCCCTTACGCGACCGCAATCGTCGTCCTGATCGTGCTCGCCTCGATCTTCCTGCCTGTGGCGGTCCTTGGCGGCTCGGCCTTCCTCGCCATCGTGCTCGGCTTCGCCGCTCAGCGCTTTCTGATGGACATCGTCGCTGGGATCCTGATCGGGTTCGAGCGCTGGTATGCGGTTGGCGACTTCCTGATGCTCGAGCCCACGAAGGCGAGCGGGATCGTCGAGCAGTTCGGCCTGCGAACGACTGTGCTCCAGTCGCTGAACGGCGACCTTGTCTACGTGCCGAACTCGCAGATCATCGCCGCGATTCGGAGCCCGCGGGGCTACCGGCGCTACAGCATCGAGCTGATCACGAGCGATGCGGACGCGGCTCAGCACGCGATCGAGGGTGTCGGCCGGCGCGGGCCCGCCGGCGAGGCGCGTTTCCTGCGGCCGCCGACGGTCGTCGAGGTGCGTGAGCTGGGGGAGGGGACCTGGCTCGTTCGCGGTCGTGCCGACGTGCCTCCGACGATGGAGTGGCTCGCGGAGAACCTGTTGGTCGACGCTCTCAAGGCCCAGCTCGCCGACGACGTCTTGCTCGCAAACCCGATCGTCTACACGCTCGACCAGGGCGCCGTTGCCCGCTACCAGCGCAGGGTGCTTGTGAACTAGCGCTCGGTACGATCGAGCCAATGGCGTGGCATGAGCATGACCACTCGGGCGACCGGCGGATGCTGGCCGGAGCGCTCGCGCTCATCGTCGGCCTGCTCGTGGCGGAGATCGCTGTCGGACTCGTTGCGAGCTCGCTGGCCCTGCTCGCCGACGCTGGGCACATGCTCACGGACGCGGCGGCGCTTGCGCTCGCGCTCGTCGCGGCGGCCGTGGCCACTCGTCCGCCCGGCGGGAGCTGGACGTTCGGCTTCCGGCGCGTCGAGATCCTCGCTGCGCTGGCGAACGGGATCACGCTCGCGCTCGTCGGGATCTGGATCGTCTTCGAGGCGGTGCGGCGGCTCGTCTCGCCGCCTGATGTCCATGGCGGGCTCGTGCTCGCGCTCGCGGGCGCCGGCATCCTCGTCAACCTCGCGGCGGCGGCGCTGCTCGCGGGGCCGAGCCGCAACAGCCTGAACATCCGGGGTGCGTTCCTGCACGTCACGACCGACCTGGCAGCGTTCGTCGGCACCGCGGTCGCGGGCGCATTGATCCTCGTCACCGGCTGGAACCGGTTCGATCCACTGGCCAGCCTCGCGGTCGCAGGACTGATCTTTTGGTCGAGCGCGATCCTGCTGCGGGAGTCGTCGCGGATTCTGCTGGAGATCTCGCCGGGCGAGATGCCTCCCGACGAGGTCGCGGAGGCGATGCTTGCCGTCCCGGACGTGGTCGAGGTGCACGACCTGCACGTCTGGACGGTCGGCAGCGGCTTCCCCGCGCTCTCCGCGCACGTGCTCGTCCGGCCTGAGGGCGACTGCCACGAGGCGCGCCGCGAGCTCGCGGCCATGCTGGCCGAGCGCTTCCGTCTCCAGCACACGACGCTGCAGGTCGAGCACGCTAGGCAGCAGCGCCCCGTCGGCACTGAGCTACCGCTAGCTCGCGGCTGAGCCACAGCCCCAGGAGGGTTTGGCGAAATACAGACTATGCCGCCGGGCCGCGCTGCTCGCCCCCTGGCACCGTCCTCAGTCGCGCCCATATCTACGGATATGGACGCTCCCTGCGTCCTCCCCAGGGAACGACCATCGCACCCCGGCGACGAGCGGTATTCCGCCAAACCCTCCTAGACTCAGCCCATGAACTGTCCGGTTTGCGGCCAGGAAAATCCGTTCGGTTTCAAGTTCTGTGGCGCTTGCGGCGCCGAGCTCGACGCCGCGCCGGCGACGTCCCGCGAGGAACGCAAGATCATCACGGTCCTGTTCGCAGACCTCGTCGGCTTCACCTCGCGCGCCGAGAAGCTCGATCCCGAGGACGTCAGGGCGATGCTCTCGCCGTACTATGCTCGTCTCCGGCACGAGCTCGAGCGGCACGGCGGCACGGTCGAGAAGTTCATCGGCGACGCCGTCGTCGCCCTTTTTGGCGCGCCCGTGGCGCACGAGGACGATCCCGAGCGGGCCGTTCGAGCCGCGATCGCGATTCGCGAGGCGATCGTCGAGCTCAACGAAGCCGATCCGACGCTCGAGCTCGAAGTGCGAATCGCCGTCAACACGGGCGAGGCGCTCGTGGCGCTCGGTGCCAGGCCAGACCTCGGGGAGGGCATGGCATCCGGGGACGTCGTCAACACGGCGGCGCGGCTTCAGACCGCTGCCCCCGTCGACGGGATCCTCGTCGGAGAGAAGACCTATCGCGCGACGAGCCACGCGATCGAATACCGCGACGCACCGCCGGTCGAGGCCAAGGGGAAGGCGAACCCCGTCCTCGCCTGGGAGGCCGTTGCTGCGCGCGCCCGCTTCGGCTTCGACGTCGAGCAGCGCCCCCGCACGCAGCTCGTCGGTCGCGAGCGGGAGCTCGATGTCCTGACCAGCGCTCTCGATCGGGTTCGAAAAGACCTCAGCCCTCAGCTCGTAACCCTCGTCGGCGTGCCGGGAATCGGCAAGAGTCGGCTGATCGCCGAGCTGTTTCAGATCGTCGACCGCGATCCCGAGCTGATCCTTTGGCGCCAGGGGCGGTCGTTGCCCTACGGCGAGGGGCTGAGCTATTGGGCGGTGGCGGAGATCGTCAAGTCCCAGCTCGGCATTCTCGAGACCGATTCCACCGAGACGGCCGAGGCGAAGCTTCGCGCGTCGGTGACCGACGCGATCGACGATCCCCAGGAGGCCGCCTGGATCGAGCGCCACCTGCGGCCGCTGGTCGGGCTCGACGTCGCCGTTGCCGAGGGTGCAGACCGGCGGGCGGAGGCGTTCGCTGCGTGGCGCCGTTTCCTCGAAGGCGTCGCGGAAGGCAGCCCGATCGTGCTCGTCTTCGAGGATCTGCACTGGGCCGACGACGGCCTGCTCGACTTCGTCGACTATCTCGCCGACTGGGCGAGTGGCGTCGCGCTGCTGATCGTGGGGACGGCACGCCCCGAGCTGCTCGCGCGCCGCCCCGGCTGGGGCGGCGGCAAGCGCAACGCGTCGACCGTCACGGTTTCCGCGCTGGCGCCTGACGAGACCGCGACACTGCTCGCGGGGCTGCTCGACCAGGTGCTTCTACCCGCGGAGGTTCAGGGCGCGGTCCTCAAACGAACTGAGGGAAACCCGCTCTTCGCGGAGGAGTACGTTCGCATGCTGCAGGACCGTGGATTCCTGGTCCAGACCGGAGGCGGCTGGCAGCTCGAAGAGCGGGAGCAGCTGCCGCTGCCGGAAACGGTGCAGGGCATCATCGCGGCGCGCCTCGACTCGCTGGAGCCCGTCGACAAGGAGCTGGTCCAGAACGCGGCGGTGCTCGGGAAGGTCTTCTGGACCGGGGCACTGGCGGCCCTGACGGGGCGAGAGCCGTTCCTGGTCGAAGAGGAGCTCCACGGCCTCGAGCGCAAGGAGTTCGTCCGGCGCGAGCGGCGTTCGGCCGTCGCTGGAGAAACGCAATACGCGTTCCTGCACTTGCTGCTTCGCGACGTCGCGTACTCGCAAATCCCGCGCTCCGAGCGGGCCGTCAAGCATTCGGGCGCGGCCGCCTGGATCGAGTCGCTGTCCGCAGACCGCTCCGAGGACCGCGCTGAGATGCTCGCCCATCACTACCTCGAGGCGCTCGAGCTCGTTCGGGTCACGGGTGGCGACGAGAGCACACTCCGCGAGCCCGCCCTGAAGGCGCTTACCGAGGCTGGTGAGCGAGCGCTCGCGCTTCACGCACCTGCGGCTGCGGCCGACTTTTTCGAACAAGCTCTCGAGCTGACCGCTGATGACGACCCGGGTCTCGCGGCTTTGCTCTTTACCTACGTCAATACGAAATGGATTCTCGGGGAGGCGGCTGGGGAGCTCACCCAGCGCGCGCACGACGTTGCGCTCGCGTCGGGCCAGCCCGAGCTTGCTGCAGAGGCCCTGACCATCGTCGCGCAACAGCACTGGGTGCGGGGCGAAATCGATCCCGCGACCCAGCTCGCGAGAGATGCGTTTGCGCTCGTTGCCGACGCGCCGGCATCCCGAACGAAGGCCTTCGTCCAGGTAGCGCTCGCGAATCGTCTTTGGATCTCGGGGCAAGAAGACGAGGGTCTGGCGCTCGCCCAGGAAGGGCTCGCGGAGGCCGAGGCACTGGGCGCCGAAGACGTAGCCGCGAACGCCCTTCGCGCGATCGGGACCATTCGAGCGTCGCGTGGTGACGAGGGAGGGCTCGCGGATCTCGAGCGCAGCGTCGAGCTCGCCGAGAAGCTCAGCGATCCGCTGCTGATGCACCTCGGAATGAACAACCTCGCGAACATGCACTGGCACTTCGGCCGCATCGCCGAAGGCGCTCGGCAGCTTCGATCGGACCGCGAGAACCAAGAGCGCTTCGGGCTTACGCCCGAGTCATCGACGATGAGATGGATCCAGGGCGAGGAGGTGATGCTGCTCGAGTTGTCGGGTGCCTGGAAGGAGAGCCTGCGCGCGGCACGCAAGTTCGTCGCAGAGCTCGGAGACGCAAGCCACTACCTCGTCTGCCCGGTCCTTGTGATGTCGACCAGCGTCCTCATGGCTCAGGGCGACGTTCGCGCCGCGTTGGCTGACTCACAGCACGCGTTCGAGCTCGCGCGAGAGATCAAGGACCCGCAGGCGCTGCACACAGCGCTTGAAGTCCGTGCCAGGGCCCTTCTGCTCGACGGACAGCGCCGCGAGGCCGAGGATCTCGTCGGCGAGTTCCTCGCTCTAACGCCCCAGCTCAACGAGTGGTTCTTCAAGGACCTGCCGTGGCTCCTGTTCGACCTCGATCGCGAGGCCGAGTACCTCGAGCAGGCGAGGACCGTCTCTCCGACTCCGTGGCTCGAGGCGGGCATCGCAATTGCGGAGCGAGACTTCGCGACCGCTGCGGCGATCTACGAGCGAATCGGCGCGAAGGGATCCGAGGCGATCGCGCGCCTGCATGCGGCCGAGGCCCTTGCGGCTGCAGGTCGCCGCGCGCAGGCCGATGCCGAGCTCGCGAAGGCTCAGCCGTTCTTCGCGGCGGAGGGGGCGAAGCCGTACCTGCGCCGCTGCGAGGCTCTCCTGGCCGCCGCTAGCTAGTGCCCCTCCCAGCAATGCGCGCCGGTTTATGGCCCGCGATCACGCGGCGCCATAGCCCACCCTCGCTCTTGCCAAGGCTGCCAGCCTTGGCCGCGAGCGAGTGCGGCCTCTGGCTTGGTGCTCGCGACCCAGAAACTCGGCAGCATCACTGGAAGGGGCACTAGTCTCCTGCGAGGTGGGCGCTCTCGACGGAAAAACCGCGATCGTCACGGGCGCCTCGAGCGGCATCGGCGCCGCGACGGCCGCCGTGCTCGCACGCGAGGGCGCTCGCGTCGCCGGCGGCGCCCGCCGCGTCGACCAGCTCGACACGGAGATCAAGCTCGAGCTCGACGTCACCGACCGAGAGAGCTGCGAGCGATTCGTCGAGTCAGCGGTCGGCGAGCTCCGCGGCCTGGACATCCTCATCAACAACGCCGGCCTCGGCCTCGGGCGCGACCCTTTTTGGGAGTCGACCGAGGAAGATGAGGACACGGTGCTGGAAACCGACGTCCACGGACTGCTCCGGATGACCCGCCTCTGCCTGCCGCATATTCGCGACGGTGGGCACATCGTCAACATGGGCTCGATCGCGGGCCGCCAGCCCTACGAGAACGCTGCGGTCTATGTCGCGTCCAAGTACGCCGTGCGCGGCTTCACGTACGCGCTCCGTGAGGACCTGCTGGGTCGCCCCATCCGCCTGACGACCGTCGATCCCGGGCTCGTCGAGTCGAACTTCTCCCGCGTCCGTTTCCGCGGAGACGACGACAAGGCGAAGGAGCCGTACGAGGGCGTCGACCCGCTCCGCCCCGAGGACATCGCCGAATGCATCCTCTTCGCGCTCACCCGACCCCTCCACGTCAACATCGACGAGCTCGTCGTCAAGGCGCTCGCACAATCAAGCCCCGTTCGCATCGCCAGGAACTGATTTGCCGCAGCTGACGATTCTCGAGGGCTCGACCTTCTGCATTTGCGACGAGGTCGGCGACATCGACCGCCGCACGCACGGGTTCTACAGCGAGGACACACGCTTCCTCTCGGTGCTGCGGCTCCGGATGAACGACGCGCGGCCGCTCTTGCTCTCGTCCGGCAAGGTCGAGTACTTCTCGGCCGCGTTCTTCCTGCGGAACCCGCTCGCGGGCGGGCTCGAGCAGGACGTGGTCTCGATCCTGCGCGAGCGCTTCGTCGGCGAGTCGATGCAGGACGTGATCGTTGCCCAGAACCAGAGTATGGAACGGCAGTCGTTCGATCTCGAGCTCGAGATCGAGGCCGACTTCGCGGACATCCTCTCCGTCAAGGCGCATGACTTCGCGCTCGGCGACCCCATGCGCGCGAAACCACTGCCCGAGCGAGTGCCGATCCGCTTCTCGGAAGAGCACAACGAGTTCCTGCTCGAGGACCCCGACGACGGCGCCCAGACCCAGGTCATCTTCTCGGAGCGAGGCGAGATCGACGGCACGAAGGTGCGCTGGAAGGTCGAGCTCGAGCCGCGCGAGCGGTGGCATCTCCGGGTCGACGTGATCCCGTCGCTCGAGGGCGACCACGTCGTCCCGCGTCAGCTCGAGCGGCGCTTCGGGGACGAAATGACGCGTGTGCGCGACTCGCTCGCGGCATGGCGGCTCCGTGTACCCCAGATCCGGGCCGACTGGGACGACCTCGGCCGGTCCTTCTTCCAGTCGGTCTCCGACCTTGCGTCCCTGCGGATGCAGCGAGGCGGGCGGATCGGCCGCCTGCCCGCCGCCGGGATGCCGTGGTTCATGACGGTCTTCGGGCGCGACACGCTGATCACCTGCTACCAGACGCTGCTCTTCGGGCCCGAGCTCGCCCGCAGCGGGTTGGACGTGCTCGCCGACCTGCAGGCGACCGAGGACGACCCGACGATCGACGCCGAGCCCGGCAAGATCGTCCACGAGGTTCGAGAAGGCAAGGCGGCGAAGACCTGGTTCCACACCTACTACGGCACCGTCGATGCGACGCCGCTCTACCTGATCCTGCTCTCGGAGGTCTGGCGCTGGACCGACGATGCCGCGATGCTGCGGGAGCTGAAGGAGCCCGCGATGAGAGCGCTCGCGTGGATCGACGAGTACGGCGACCGCGACGGCGACGGCTTCGTCGAGTACGAGCGGCGAACCGAGCGCGGGCTCGAGAACCAGTCCTGGAAGGACTCGGGCGACTCCCAGCGCTTCCACGAGGGCTCGATCGCGCGCGGGCCGATCGCGCCGTGCGAGGTGCAGGGGTACGTCTACGACGCGAAGCGCCGCACGGCCGAGATGGCCCGCGAGGTCTGGCGCGACCGCGCGCTCGCCGACCGGCTCGAGCGCGATGCCGAGGAGCTGCGCCGCGCCTTTGACGAGAAGTTCTGGACCGAACGCCGCGGGGGTTACTACGTGCTCGCGCTCGACGGCGAGAAGCGGCAAGTCGACTCGCTCTGCTCGAACATCGGCCACCTGCTCTGGAGCGGCATCGTTCCTCGCGAGCGCGTGGACCCGATCGTCGACGCGCTGATGGGCGAGGAGCTCTGGTCCGGCTGGGGCGTCCGGACGATGTCGGAGGGAGACGCCGCTTACAGCCCGCTTTCGTACCACAACGGCACTGTCTGGCCCCACGACAACTCCTTGATCGCCGTCGGCCTCGCCCGCTATGGCCGCTGGGCGGAGGCGCAGCGGATCGTCCGGCGGATGCTGACCGCCGCCGGGCACTTCCAGTACCAGCTGCCGGAGGTGTTCGCGGGGCTGGCGCGCCAGGAGACGCCGTTTCCGATTGCCTATCCGACGGCTGCCCGCCCGCAGGCCTGGGCGGCCGGCACGCCCGTCTTGCTGCTGCAGGTGCTGCTCGGCCTGCGCCCCGACCGGGGCCGCCACGCGCTCGAGACACTAGCGCCGGCCGAGCTGCCCTCATGGGTCGGCCGCTCGCTCCGGCTGACCGGCGTCCGGGCCTTCGACCGCCAGTGGGACGTGCGCGTCGAGGACTCACACGTCACAGTTGAGGAAGCCTAGGAGTCCCTTTCACGATGAAGCACTGTGCCCCCGGAACGCGCTGGACGGCCCGTGGCGGCGTCCTCAGTCGCGCCCGTATCTCATCCGATACGAACGCTCCCTGCGTCCTTGCCACGAACCGCCCAGCGCGCCCCGGGGACGAGGCCCCATCATGAAAGGAACTCCTTGAAAGTCGCCATCCTCAGCCCGGTCTGGTTCGCCGTCCCGCCGAGCGGTTACGGCGGGATCGAGTGGATCGTCTCGCTGCTCGCTGACGGGCTCGCCGACGCAGGTCACGACGTGACGCTGTTCGCCTCCGGCGACTCGCATACCAAGGCTCACCTTTCCTACGTCTTCGAGCACGCGCCGAGCGATCAGATCGGCAAGTCGCTCCCGGACCTGCGCCACGCCCTCGCCTGTTTCGACCAGGCCGGCGAATTCGACGTCATCAACGACCATTCGGGGCCGCTCGCGGTCGCGCTCGGCGGCCTCGTCGAGTCCCCGGTTCTGCACACGGTGCACGGGCCGCTCGAGGGCGACCCCGGACTCGTCTACGAAGGGCTTGGCCGGCTCGCCCCGGCCGTCGGCCTGATCTCGATCTCGCTCAATCAGCGCAACCCGATGCCGGAGCTCAACTGGGCGGGCAACTGTCCGAACGCGCTCGACCTCCAGCTCTACCCGTGCAAGCCGCACATCGGCGACTACCTGCTCTTCCTCGGCCGGATGAGCCCTGACAAGGGCGCGCACCGAGCGATCTGGGTCGCGAAGGAGACCGGGCTGCCGCTCAAGCTCGCCGGCAAGAAGCAGGATCTCAAGGAGCACCGCTATTTCCACGAGTTCGTCGAGCCTCACCTCGTCGACGAGATCGAGTACCTCGGCGAGGTCACGCACGGGGAGAAGGTGGAGCTGCTCCAGAACGCGCGCGCGACGCTCTTCCCGATCGATTGGGAGGAGCCCTTCGGGCTGGTCATGATCGAGTCGATGGCCTGCGGGACGCCCGTGATCGCGACCCGGCACGGCGCCGTCCCGGAGGTGATCGAGGACGGTATCAGCGGCATCATCGTCGACAACTACCGGGAGATGCCGGCCGCGCTGGAGCGCGCAGACGCGCTCGACCCGCTCGAGCTGCGGCGTCACGCCGAGGAGCGCTACGGCCCGGAGCGGATGGTCCAGGACTACCTGCAGGTCTACGAGGCGGCCGTCGCTCGCACCTCCGCCTCGGTGTAACCCGCTCCGTCGACGCGGCGAAGGGTTCGCACGTCGCGGCTGAGGAGCGCCGCGCCGATCGAGACCAGGCCGATCGCGAGGAACCCCCAGAGCGTATTCGTAACGCCGAACCTGTCCGCGAGTGGGCCGGCAATTACGAGCCCGAGTGGGATGAAGACGAAGGAGCCGAGCGCGTCGTACGAGTTGACGCGTGAGAGAACGCGTCTGGGGATGTGCTGTTGCAGCGCGGTGATCCAATTGACGCCGAAGATCTCGAGCCCGATTCCCGCGAAGAACGCCACCGTGGCAATCACACCGGTCACCCTCACGCCTGCATAACAGGCGATCTCGCCTGCCGTCGGCAGAAGCGCGAACATCGAGACGAGTAGAGGGCGAGCCGGCCGCCAGCGCAGCGAGAGCAGCCCGCCGGCGATGAAGCCCGCGCTCTGCGCGGCGACGATTGCGCCGTAGGCGGACGCGCCGCCAAGGTAGCGCTTCGCGATCAGCGGTCCGAGTACCGCGAAGCTGGCTGTGGCGACGAGGTTGCCGACGGAGGCGGAGACTACGATCACCCAGAGCCACTCGCGGGAGCGGAACTCATTCCAGCCCTCGATCAGCTCGCGGATGATGGTTTCGCCGCGCTCCACGACGACGCGAGGGATACGGATTTGCACGAGGATCAAGGCGCTTGCGAGGTAGGTGGCCGCGTCGAACGCGATCGCCCAGCCCGGGCCCGCGGCGGCTACGGCGATGCCTCCCAGGCCGGCGCCGATAACCGTACTGAAGCTCGTGGCGAGCCGGAGCAATGCGTTGGCCGGCTGCAGCAGTTCGGCTTCGACGATCTCAGGCACGACGGCCTGCGCGGCGGGAAAGAAGAGAGCGGTCGCCGTGCCGCGGACTGCCGCGAGCGCGGCGAGGTGCCATGGCGTCGCGACGCCGGCCAGGAGCAGTGCTGCGGTCGCGCCCTGGGCCGCGGCGCTGAGCAGGTTGGCCCCGACCATGACGAGATTCCGCGGTAACCGGTCGCCTAGGACACCCCCGATCAGAATGAAGACGATCTGTGGCAGCCAGCCGGCCGCGAGTACGTAGCCGAGGTCCGTCGCCGACCCCGTCAGGTCGAGAACTGCGAAGGCAAGGGCGACGGGCGCAACCGCCGTGCCGAGCAGGGAGACGAGCTCACCTGCGAAGAGCAGGCGGAACGGTTTGCTGCGAAATGCCGCGAGAGCGAGTCTCATGCGCGCGTCCCCGACGTATCGCTGTCCGCCGACGAGAGGTAGTTCTGCCGCACGTACAGCGGCTCGAAGCCCGCGCGCTCCAGGTTTCGGTACGAGCCGCCGGGTTGGCCGTCGATCGGCGAGCCGGTCTCGGTCACGAGCGTCTCGCAGCCCGCTTCCCGGCCCGCTTCGATCCGTGCCGCAAGCAGCGCTCCCTGCGCGCCGCGGCGCCGGAGCTCGGGCAGCGTCCCACCCGCGCCGACCCAACCCACCTCGCCGGTGAGGAACAACGATCCCGTCCCCGCGGGCTCGTCTCCGTCGAAGGCGACGAAACACTGCCAGCCCTCGCTGCCCGGGAGCCGCTCGAGCAGGGGGCGAGTGACCTCGGGCGTCCCGTAGGCGCGCAGGAAGACGTCCGCAAAGAGGTCGGCTCGATCGGCTGAGACTTCCTCCACGCGCAACCTCGAATCGAGCAAGTGATCTAGATCGTTTGTCAGGTCGGCCCGCCGGGCGAACTTCGTCCAGGCGTAGCCGCGGCGAAAGCCGCGCGCTTCGAGCCACCCGGGAAGCTCGGATGGTTGCGCGTCGGGGGTCAGCGGAATGCCGTAGGCGAGGCTTCGGCGGCTGAAGAAGTCGTCGATCCCGTCGAGCGCCGCTTTCGTCGCCGGCTCGGCGAGGCCGAGCCCGAGGGCGCGGTTGAAGAGCGCCGAGCCCGGCGTCGCCTCGAAGGAGGTGCAGACCGCGCCTCCGATCTCCGCCTGCTCCTCGCCGCTCAGCAGGCTGCGGAACGCCTCGAGCTCACCGAGCTCGGCCGGCGGAATCACGCAGCCTCGCGCCGACTGTCCCGGGAAGGCAACACCTTTTCAGACTTGCAGAACGCCCCTACGGGCGTCGCGGGATGAGGTCGGTCAGCCCGGGGAGCACGAGTCGTCACCGTCGGTGACGCCCGGGAGCTTGCCGAGAATCTCGGCGATCGCGTCGAGGTCTCCGGTCTCGAAGTGCTCTTCGAGCAGCGCACAGATCGAAGCCGTATGGGCGCTCGCAGCCGCCTCTAGCTTCTCGCGGCCGGCGTCCGTGAGCTGCGCGTAGGTGACGCGCAGGTCGCTCGAGCAGGACGCTCGCTCGACGAGCCCCGCATCCTCGAGGCCCCGGAGCAGGCGTGTGATGCCCGACGGCGTCAGCAACAGGTTCCGCGCGAGCTCCACCCGCTTCAATCGCCCGCCCTCGGCGTTCGAGAGCACGAGCAGCGCCTCGAAGTCGTTGATCGTCAGGCCGTGGGCCTCCTGGAGCTCGGCACTCAGCAATCTGGTCGTCAGGGCGTACGCGCGCAGCAGCCTCGTCCACGCCCGGACGGCCGGCTCGATCGCTTGCTCTGTCAAAATTTGCGTCATCAAGGAATAATGGTAGGGTTGTTTGTGTACTCAATAGTACACCACGCAACGAAAGGAGCAAAAAACGCCATGAACAGCACTCTGACAATTGCCCCGGCCGGTACCTGGAACCTGGATGCCATTCACTCGCGGGTCGACTTCGAGGTTTCCTACCTCGCCGGGACGTTCAAGGGCCATTTCAACGAGATCGCGGCAGAACTGGCCGTCGACGACGAGCGGGCCACGCTCGAAGGCACGACGAAGGTCGCGAGCATCGATGTCAACGAGGAGAACCTCTCCGCCCATCTCCAGTCGCCCGATTTCTTCGACGCCGAGCAGTACCCCGAGCTTCGCTTCACCGCCGAGGACATCCGTCTCAACGGTGACGGCCAGGTCTCGGTCGACGGCGAGCTGACGATCAAGGGCGTCACCCAGCCGGTCACAGTGACCGGGGCGGTGACCGCGCCGATCACCGATCCCTACGGGAACGAGCGCATCGGCCTCAACCTGACCACGAAGGTCGACCGCACGAACTTCGGGATCAACTGGAACAACCCGCTCCCGAGCGGCGAGCCGTCGCTCGCGAACGACGTCACCATCCTCGCCGAGCTGCAGTTCGTCAAGCCGGGAGAAGAGAGCTAGCTAGTGCCCCATCCAGCAATACATGCCGGCTTCTGGCCCGCGATCACGCGGCGCCAGAGTCCACCCTCGCTCTTGCCAAGGCTGCCAGCCTTGGCCGCGAGCGAGTGCGGCCTCTGGCTTGGTGCTCGCGACCCAGAA
>Ga0307312_10000333_pt1 | contig 21158 bp, 17 predicted proteins | sample ER_DNA_202_FD_194489 | JGI IMG/M metagenome (GOLD analysis project Ga0307312, IMG submission 194489) | Bulk soil microbial communities from the East River watershed near Crested Butte, Colorado, United States - ER_DNA_202 | ecosystem: Environmental > Terrestrial > Soil > Floodplain | place... | reverse complement strand
TGCAGAAAGAGCGATCGTTTTTGAGGCCTTCGAGCCTAAAATCACGAAGAAGTTCTTAGATCTTGTCGAAGAAGGCGGAGTGGTATTTGATGTAGGAGCATGGATAGGATATTACACAGTTCTCGCAGCAAGAAAGGCGGGGAAGATTATATCAATAGATGCTGATCAGGAAAATTGTAAACGGATTAAAATGAATGCAGATCTTATGCATCTTTCTAACATACTGATTTTCAATATTGCTGTTGGAAACCGACCTTCGAAAGCATTTTTGCAAGATGGTCCAAGCTCCGCAATGCACAGAGTAGTTTCTGAAGGAAGGGGGAAGTCTGTAGAAGTGCAAACTCTAGACACTATTATCGAAGATTTAAAAATTCATAAAATAAATGTACTTATTATGGATATTGAAGGATATGAGTTTTTTGCCCTAAAGGGACTCCAAAATTCTCTTTCTGCAGCCATTATTCAAAATCTTATATGTGAAGTACATCCGAAGATGCTGAAAGAAAATGGTATTTCAGAAAACGATATACAAGACCTTCTATCTCGATGTAGATACCAAGTTACTCAGCTTCATAAGATAACTGAATTCGAACCCTACCATATTTATGCAAAACCCATAGATCGTTAGGAAACAGCAGCTCTTATTGAATTCCTGTTTTATTTTCCTGCAACATAACACACAGCATTTATAGAATAGTATAGATAAATTATATCATTTCATTATTATTACAGATCTCGACAAGCCTTAATTTCTAATGATCAACAATCATTAGATAAATTTGGAAGGGATATAACATAGATTGCCAAGATAAAGTCGCCAATATCCCTATAGTGCAAAATGATCAATCTTTTGTGTATCTAATATCTCCATTACATGAGCTTTGACTTTATCCACTTCTATGCCAAAGTACGTGCCGTTACTATTTTCAAGTTTTTTCATGGCTCTTTGTAGGATGGAGATGCAGATGTTGCCTTCATCTTTTTGATCGTGAACAAAGGCTGCCGCAATTAAAATTAATCCATTTAACAGATCCTTTTCCCCTCCTTTTGAATCCTTCCAAACCGATTCGAGAATCTCATGTGATTGCCAGTACTTGCCGTGGTTGAATAGACTTATGCCATATCTAATCGCATCTTCCTTTGGAAGATTTTTTTCAACGATATGCTCATATTCTACTACTGGCATAATATCTACAAGCATTTCGACGATATCATTAATACTTTTACTTTCAGGTATAAAGGTGTCGAGTTCGATATACCGCGCTGAGACACGAGTATCTACGACCAGACTTCCGGTATCCCGAAGCAAGTCTCTTGCAGTATTGAGCAATTTATGGGCATCTTTAGGTGTATATCTTATGTTAGCAAGATGTACTACGTATCTTTGCATGATATAGATAAGACTGATTATTATTTTAGTAATTCTGTGCTCAAATCACTTCAAAAAAAGATCGAATTGCGAACCTATATTTTGATATTAGGAAAATTGAAGGTATTGACCAAGACGCTGCGATAATTGGAGTTGAGGAATTGAAGTTGAAGTCTTAGAGCGAGCTTCGAATATACTACGTAAATATCATCCATAAATAATTATCGAAAATGTCAGTACAAGTGTACAAGTATAAATCGTGTTAAAGTGATGAGAGTTAAAGTGATTTTAGCAGATGAAAGCCTACAAAAAATAACAATTGCGATTGACGCTGCCACATAGTATGAGTTCAGTTTCTTCAATTATTCGAAACACTACTTGACTCGCATTAGATGTGCAAGAATATAATATTTCTACGAATCTTGCATTGGAGACAATGATTTATTTTACTATTCGATAGCAGAAACAATTTGGCTTACAAGTTAGTACCATTATTTCGTTTATATCGAAATAATATGTCGCTAAGACAGAGATGGGCATGACGGTAGCGTTTGAAGGTACTGTAAAGGCGATAACAACCCTTGAAGAATTACCTCCTTTTCTAAGACCTGACCATGCCGAAAGACCTTCAATGTGGTGTGGTCGAAGACTGATTTGTGATTATCAATATACGAGATCAAATCTTGAATCTCTGTGACAGGATGTCCGTCGATAGCAATTATTAGATCGCCGACATGAGTCTTGGAAAACTTGTCGGTACTGCTTCCATTTATACCTGCCTTATCTGCAGGTCCATCCTTCACAACTGAGTTTACGATGACGCCTTTTAAATCCCCAAACAGTAGACTTGTCTTGTTTGCAATATCTGGCGTCAAAGTACATCCAGAAAGACCGAGAAAAGGATGAGTGTAGTTACCTTTTTCAATGAGCACCGGTACTACCCGTGTCAAGACATTTGAAGGGATTGCAAGCGTTAGACCAGGATATTGATTACCAGGCAAGAAAACTGTGGGAAAGATTCTACCATAGATAATTCCAATAACCTGTCCCTGTGCATTTAGTAAGGGCCCGCCAGAATTGCCAGGATTTATTATAGCGTCTGTTTGAATTATATCTGGGATAAGTAATGCAAGTTTGGTATCTTGTAATAGAAATTTAGTATTGCTTATTATTCCGGAAGTAATTGAATTGCCAAACCCTTGACCCTCCAGCTTTGGATGGCCAACAGTCACAACCTGTTCGCCAGTCAAGAGATTAGATGAGTTTCCAATCTCAAGAGGTACTGCTTCATGCGCTACATTTCCAAGAATTTCAAGTACAGCTATATCGTTATAGGGATCACTGCTTTTAATTATTGCAGAGTACCTTTTTCCATCTGCAAGTGTTATGTACACAGCAGTTGAACCTACTACTCCGTGGTAAGTAGTGATTACATGTCCATTGGCATCATAGAAAAATCCTGAACTTAACTCGGTAGAGTTTGTTACGGGAATATTAAGCAAAAATGTAGGAATCTTACTGGTAACTTGCACGACTGAACGACCTGCCCTCTCAGATGAAATATTAAAAGAGGAGGCATTTACACCATAGACTGAATAACTAGTCGACAAAGTCTCTTCGCTATGTACAGCTAATATGGCTATTACGGCCGACGCAAGCAATATGGCCATTAATTTTGTTTTAGTACCGATCAAATCCATCTTTCCGATTACTAATATCTATACAACGAATGATACTTACTTTTCAGCTTTTCTCTTGAAAGCATGATTCTATGCACTCAAGGTTTGCCTATCCAAATTCAGTCGATTTTATACATTATACATTTTTAATGTACCATGCAGCTTATTAACAAATGCGATATTTTTATCCCCATAAAATCTATAATAAACGGAAATCTCTATTAGTAATAATTGATTTGAAAAGCAAGAGGAAAACTTTAGCAACCTGAGCCTCGATATAATATTATTAAAAAATAGTTCTTATGACTAACGGTGTAAAGTAAATAAATTACTGACTATCCCATGAAGCCTCTTATTTACATAACAAAGTTCTTGGGAAAAGATACTTCTGTTGTAGCAGTTGGGACTTCCAGTGCTTTAGCATTAATCTCGCTATTTTATATCTATACTCTTGGATCGTTTTTTAAGGTAGTTATTTTTCCGCTACAGAATCGTGTTACCTATATCAGTTTTTTTGATGCATATGTAATTGATACATATGTCGACCACATAATAATTGCATCTGCTACGCTTCTGTGGATGACGCTGGCACTTAAGGGAAAGGTAAAATTCCCAATCATTGGATTTTATGGTGGCATGGCTATTCTAGGCGCAGTAAGTAAGACACCGGCCATGATGGCTCTTCTAGATATTGCTGCTTTAATCTCTTTTCCTCTTGTGATGTTATTTGTTATTTACAATATACTTCGGCCCGAAAAGAAGAATTTGCGAAATAAAACGAACAGTTTGATTATGAATCACACTTCCTTTATTGCGTTCGTAATAGGATTTTTGGGGATATTTGCAGTTTCTTTGCCGATTTTTTCTATTCAAACATCTTCTGTACCTTTGAGGAATTACTCATATGAGATCTTCATTCTTTTTGGCGGCATTTCTGCTATCTTGATCGTTTTGCTGATCTTCTCTTTGCCGCTGAAGCTATTATCGACCCAATTAATGCATGTATCGATAAGAATCAGGGGAATTAGAGTTGACTCATTTTCTTCCGCTAGCGATAGTATAAGATCAAGAACCAAGGCCATTTGCCTTTTATTTTTTGTGCTACTTTCGATAACAATCGGTATCATTCCTCATCTTCCAACCATTAATAAAGATAATCAGCGGATTGGAGCTGATACGGATTACTACGTTGTATGGGTAGGTCGATTGGTAAATTCAAGCAGCGTACAGGAATTGATAGGTCAAGCATTTGTTAAACAAAACCACGGAGATAGGGGACTCACACTACTATTTTTGTTTGGACTTGTGAAATTAACAAACGGTAATCCGTTTTCCACTTTTGAACATCTGCCTATACTACTGGGTCCTGTTCTTCTTCTTGTTGTGTATTTCTTGACTCGAGAGTTGACTTCCAGTGATATTGCATCCCTTCTTGCATCTTTTCTCACGTCAGTGTCATTCCACACCACTATCGGGATATACGGGGGTTTTTATGCAAACTGGTTCGCACTCACAATTGGTTTTTTGTCAATTTTGTTTCTTGTTAGATTTCTAAATAGGGGGAACAAGATGAGCCTCATATGTTACTCCATACTTATCATGATCTTACTCTTTAGCCATGTTTATACTTGGACAATCTTCGTGCTTGTTATAGCAATTTTTTTAGTAGCTAGTCTAAAGCTGAAATATTATGAAAAAAAGAGGATAGCTCTTGTCGCCATAGTCTTAGTGGCTTCCTTTGCGACAGATTTTGTCAAAATGGTCATAACTAATTCTGCAGGTGGTATTGAAGGCGATATAAAATGGGCTCGTCTGACTAACATCGGCCCAGAGCAGTTCACTCAAAGATGGACTAATCTGTCCCGAACAACATATTCTTTTGTGGGAGGTCAATTCAACAATATGATAATCCTTTCGCTTGCAATATATTGGCTCTATCGGTCTAGCCTGTTGAAGCCAGAGAGCATTCTTATTTTAGCGTTTCTTTCGATAGGTATAATACCTTTTCTGATAGGTGATTGGATAATTCAAACAAGAATTTTTTATGATATTCCATTCCAGATACCTGCGGCTTTAGGATTGGCATATATTAAGAGATGGGGCAATGGACTATTTTTACCGATTTGTATTTGGCTCTTAGTTATTTCTATTAGAGCTTCATCTAATTTTTACTTAATCCCTCCTCCTTCTTGAAGTTTTCGTAGTTGATCCTTATGCTGAATAATGAAGGTGCTATGTTCAGATTAACCAACGTATTTTTCTTAGATCATCTAAAGGACATCCCAAGAACAGAATCAGGCAAAGATTATTCTATATGATTTCTGTTCGTAATTTCGATGCTGAATTCGTGAAGAAGCATTTTCATCAATTGCACGCTCTAATGTATCATTGATATAATAGACAACATCCCAAAACGAACTGGTCACATTTTTTTGAAATTGCTATCCATGATTCAAATATATTCTGAAAGGGAAGTGAAGCGAAAATAATTAACAACCTCTTTTATTCCAGACCAGTAAAAATCTAAATTAGATTCGACTGCCGTCAATACTTTGATAACACTTCTGAACCCTTAATAAGTTTCATTTAATTGAAAGATATTAGTTGGTAGGGGATCTGCGTTTACTTTCAGATTGTGAAATTGTTGGACATGAAGAAAGATAATTTGTACAATCATAGTCTAGAAACCTGTGTTTCAGTGATTGTTCCAACTAGGAATTCTGCCGGGACGATCGAGAAATGTTTAGAATCCATCCTATCGCAAACTTATAAGAATCTCCAGATTCTCGTCATTGATGGATTTTCTTCTGATAATACAGTTGAAATTGCATCTAGGTTTGCTACAAATATCTTTTCAATTGAGGGCGAGAGAACAACAGCAAAAAATTTTGGCATATTGAAATCTAGATGTGATTTTTTGTTTTTCGTAGATTCAGACATGATATTGGAGCCTCATGTAATTGAAGAATGTGTTACAATCTCTTCTTCCGACAATAGGATTGGCGGAGTAATAATCCCAGAACATTCAATTGGTTCCGGATTTTGGATAAGAGTGAGGGATTTCGAAAAGAGTCTGTATGTCGGCTCAGCAATCGAATCAGCACGCTTCTTTAGAAAGGAATTCGTTGTCCAGGTAGGAGGATTTGATGAGAATATCGTCTTTTACGAAGAAAGTACACTTCCACAAAAGATAGAAGGCATTGGAATGAGTGTTAGTGCAAGAATAACTTCTTCTATATTGCACAATGAAGAGGGATTTACTCTCTGTATGTGGCTCAGCAAGAAACGTCGTTATTATCTTACTGCAGGATCCTATTCAAAAAAATATAAAAAATCTGCTAAAATGCAGACAAGTATATTTTATAGAATAAATGTCTTTATCGTAAATGGCAAATGGAAAAATCTTATAAGGCATCCAATCTTGAGCGCGGGATTATTCATGCTCAAGATTCTTGAATTTTTCGCTTCAAAATTGTGATTAGAAGACATATCTATTAATTTGACTTTCTTCAGCCTCGTAGGGAAAATTTTTGCCATCAAACTTTCACAATTAGAGTCAAACCTTTTGTAAAGTGGCGCATTTGGATTTCCTCATCTAAGAAATATAGATGGATACATAGGCCATTTCAAATTTTCATTGTATATGATCTGAATTTCTCGATGTTTATTCACCTACTTTACTGTGCGTCTTAGCCCGAGAACACAGCCTTGAACTAGATGTTCGCTCTCTTGTCGGGATAAATTGAAGTCGACTATATTCTTGGATTATATGAACCTATTGCGTTTTACCCAATCTAGTTAATCTCGATGAATTGGGTCGGCGCAAGAAAATCATAGTCACACTAGTAACATAGCCTACTACCGAAATAAGGCTCACAGCAAATCCGTAGTAGAACCACTTTTGAGGCTCAAATTCGATATCAAGCATAAATTCTCCTGTCTTGTTTATATAAAAACCATTGATGCCGCCATACAAAGGGATGCTGTTGGTCTGATAATTACCAGTAGGAGATTGAGATGACGCTACCCAACCTCTATGATACGTCTCAGGAAAAACAAGCATGAACGGAATACTCGCGTTTATTTTTACCCTCCACAGAGTAGGATTAATTTTAGTAGGGCTCACTTGGAGAGTGGAAACTGTATTTCTATCATTATGAGTAATGGCTTTAGTGAAATTGGTTTGGTCTTTTGTTGTCCTATTTTCCCCTGATTCCAGATTTCGATCTGAAGTCCTCACGCTTTGATTTGATTCTACTAATCTAATTAAGTTTTCATAAGGTAATGGAACCTTGGTGTTATGATACAATGTTTTAGTTTCCAGAACTCCCAAATTTGGTTTTGCGATTTTAAAAATATCTGACCTGTTATTTACTATCACCAAATTAGATATAGCGCGAATAGGCATAGCTGTTTCTTTGTTTATAATCTCAAATAGATACCATCCAGCATTATTGTATAAAGATTTTAGTTTAGTAGAAGCAAATAAATAGCTCAGATTCGTCTGATCGATATCGTAGTTTCTATCATTATGAAATACAATATATCTAATACCAAGTGACGATAGGAAATCATAAAAATTTGGAGAATTCAACAGACCGTTATTATAAGGCAAAAAATAAAGCAATTCGCCAATGTTATTGTAGTTTGACACGAGATCAAACGTAGGTATTTGGGACGATTTTGCTGTAAAATCAGAAATGAGATGCCCTTGACTCCAGGCGGTCTGATGCTCGTCGTATATGGGATAGTAGAGCACTTTATAACCGTCGTTCTTTTCGCTTAATATTTTATTTATTTCGAAAAATTGTCCAGGAATCTTGATTGGATTCAGTGAATTAAAATTTGCGTCATAGATGCCGTAAGAGGAAATTCCAATCAATACAAAAATTATCAATAGATGCACAACTGTTTCCCGACGTAATTTTTCTTTCAAAATAATAATCGAAATCGCAAATAGTACTGAAATCATAAATGATTGATAAATCTGAAACTTTAAGGGAGACCTGAAGATCCAACCAAGTGGTACGTTTGAAATCAATGCCCAGAATGGTTGAGACAGTGGTCCTTTGGCCCCCAATGAGAGGAGAGTGAAGATGATATAGCCCGCTATGATAAAAATTATGATCTTTCTGGGTATGTCTCTAGATGAAACAGAGATGAAAAGAGAATAAAAAGAAAGTATCACTAGAGTTGATAAAGCAAAATAGTGTAAAAATTTCGGAATGATTTCGGAAGGGACAGTATTAACATATTTAACATTGTCTCTCTCCAAAAGGAAGATGTCATAAATATTATTATTGGATATAGAATCGTAAATATCCTTTCTTAAATTTCCTTCTCGGCCCAAATCTGTATATCCTAGAGGATATTTTACATAAGGAAACAAAAACCACGAAAAGAGAAGAAAAAATAGAGACAAGATAAAAAAAAATTTGGTCCAAATAAGCCTCATCCGCATGCTTTTATAATAGACTAGAACGATGAATAGGAAGCTAATCGTTAGATTCATCACAAAGGTAAAAGGATGACCTAAGGAAAGTAATAACAATGTTGCAAACACAAGTGGAAAATACACCGATTTTATCCTAGTCAAAATAAAATACATCAAAAGCGGAAGCATGGCAACGCTAAATAGTAAAGGTATCCCACCAACGAACTGCAAACTTACCGGATTATAAGCAAACACGAAGGATCCAGCGAGAAGACAAATTTTGTCAGGCCTAAATTTAAGGTTCGAATAATTCTTTGCTTTCATCGCCAGATTTTTTACAAATGCTTCTAGAAATAGGTAGATAGATATTGTAAGAAGACTGTATGTACCAACAATAGCGATCTTAGGTATTAGAGTTGGGGGTATTCCAATGGATACTAGAAAGAGAAAAGGCGATGCGTACAATAATCGGGATAACCTTTCAAAATTTGGCTCACTTGTAAAGTCGTTCCAAAGAGGAAAATAGTATCTTTTATAATTTTGTTCAAAAATAGGAGAATTTAGATCTCGTTGTATAATTATTCCGTCTGTGCTAAGCATCCCTGTCCAAAGTAAAACATTAGATATAATCAGAACAATAAATATAATAGAAGCTTGTTTTTTAATCATATAACGTGTTTATTAATGATGTAAACCAGGTACTTTTTAAGTTTGGGTACACGGGGGCTTTGCTCAGGTAAAAATTTGGATTCGCTTTCGATACGCTCTATACAAAGTGAATGACTATCTGATGTGTGTAGATGTAGTAAAAGTTACAAGCTTATCTGATATAGTGAGAGCTTATTTTAAAGTGGATCGTAAACTCAATATACTTCTTCTGGGAGCATTTGGGGCTCAGAATATTGGCGACCTCGCCATATTGCGTACAATAATGAACGACATTGATCGTCAAAATGACTGGCTAAATGTTTCTATTGCCTCTAGAGACAATTTATTAAGAGATTCATTTGGCGTGAATCTAATTAATCCGTTCAGTTTTAATGGATTGTGGCAATTGCTGGCGTACGATGTTTTTGTAATAGGTGGTGGTGGACTCTACGGACATGAAACACATAGGTATATCCGACTTATTCTGCCCGTTGTTTTTATTTTAAAGATCATATTTAGAAAAAGGGTTATTTTTTACAATACTGGAATATACAGAGATGAGTCCAAGTTAATCCTTCAGCTATTATGGTTTATCTTGGAACTGGCAGATGTCAGAATATTGAGAGACGATAGCGATATAGAAATCATTCCAAAACGGCTGATGAAGAAAGTGAGATTAGAACCGGATATAACAGTATTACTGCCTGCTACAAAACCAGTTGGTAGAGACTCTATGATATCCATGTTAGAAAAGTCAAAATGTGTAGTAGGACTCTCACTAAGGTTTTTGAATCTAAAAAAGATGTTTAGTGCTGGTGATCTTAGATTAGCAGAACATGTTAAGAATGTGATTGTAAACCAATTTCTAAGGGAAAAAATCCCGGTTCTATTTGTTCCTTTCCAACCGTCAGACGTAATGTATGTCAGATATTACTTCAAGGACGTGGTGGAAAAATATCCAGATCACTTTAAGATAGCAGAAATGGGCAGGCATAAACCCGAGGAGATTAAATGGATTGTTGGTAGATTTAGGATCGCAATCGGCATGAGATTGCATTTTCAGATCTTTTCACATGATCAGGATACTGCCCTCATAGGCATTCCTTATGCGTCAAAATGTAGAAATTTTTTAAAAAGAGTACACGCCGTTACAGTGGATGCTTGCAGGATGACTGAACATGATCTAGTGAAAGCACTAGAGCAAGTAAGCGGAAGAATTTAGTCTTCATAAATAACTATACGAAGGAGATTTTAAATCAATAAAATAAGGTGTTAACTCGTATGGATGAAACTCCTAGGCAAGATATACATACTAGAAAACCCAACCAAGCAGCGAAGCCTTCCTTAACCATTATTTTGCCAAAGATTTCAGCAGATGGTGTGGCCAAAGTAGGATTAATCGAGTCTACTATTCTTGATGCAAGTGTTGACTTACTTAGTTTGATCAAAGAAAGTAGATTATTTCCTACGTTAACAAAAAATTCGAATGTAACATACCTTACGAAATCAGAAATCTTGAGCCGGCTTATGTATACTAGATATGTCGACTCTATAAATCTTCGAAGCGCTATGATTATCGCTCATAATATTCCTAGTGTCATAATTGCCTATAGGCTCTTTATAAGAGATCATATACCTTACCTGGCCTACATACATGACGCAGAATATAGTGGTATACCCGGCACTTTACCTAAATTTGGAAAAGATGAAATTAGTAAATCATTAGAAAATGCAAAGACTATTTTAACAAATTCGAAACACACTGCAGCCGAGATCGAGACTCTATACCACGTGAAGGGAATTCCTCTTTATCCAGGATGTTTTCCATCACAATCGATTGCTAGAGATAAATGCGATTTTTGCCTCTTTGTACATTCCATAGCGTTGGGGAACAACTTTGAAGTTTTGTACAGGTTGTTGCAAATAAATAAAGATATAAAAGTCGTCATTGCAGGAGGCAAGCGCTATACATGGCAAGCAGTCTACTTGCGGTTTAAAGTGAAATTTAGAGAGCGAGTTAATTTTGTATTTGACCCGACTGAGGAAGTTTTATATCAGCTGTACCGTCGCTCAAAGATGCTATTGCATACAGATGTTGAGAATTTTGGTTTGTCTCCTCTTGAAGCTGCTGCGAATGGAACTCCTTCTATCGTAGCTAAAGGAAGTGGCGTGTTAGAGATTCTCGGGGGTAGTAAAGGCATTTTGACTTTTGATAGTAATAACATATCCCAGTTAGACGAAACGGTAACACACTATTATGGAGATTCAGGTAAACTACTTTGTCTTGCAGAGAAAGCATGGCACAACGCGCAGAAATTCAATTGGGGCGTGCATGGACAGTCACTTCAAAAGATTGTCTACGAGTTCATATAACTGTTAAAATCAGAACTAGAATTTTCCCATACTCCGTACTCTCAATCATTGCGGCATGATTATTAGGATTAACTTTAATCAGTATGCACCCCATAAGCACGCAAATGGTGTCTGACCTTACGGTATCAACTATAATTATTTCTGTTATTAAATGCGCCACCAAATCCTTGTGCATTCTTATAAATTTGTTCCCCTCTGAATTCAGACCAAGGAGGTTCATGCTTACTCTACATTATAGAGATAATATTTTGTTATGTAAGTCTGAAATATTCGAGTTTTGAATAGCATTTCTCTTTCACAATAGGGTGTGTAGACCTTTACGATACTATTTAGGATCTTTAATATGAATTATCTAGAGATTCAGATTTAATTATTAATATAAAAGCGGGATGGTATCAAATAATTTTATTGCGGCTATTGTGGCTTAGCTGGAAGGATATCAAAAATCCTGCTTCTGGAGGAGCAGAAGTTTTTACACATGAGGTTGCAAGGAGACTTATAGTGATGGGATACGAAGTAGATCTCTTTACTTCTCGATTTCGACACAGTTTGCCATCTGAGGACATCGATGGTGTCAATTTAACAAGAGACGGGGGTAAATATACGGTATATACCAGAGCACGAGAATATTATAGAAAGAATAAAAGTCGATATGATGTAGTCATCGACGAAATAAATACAAAGCCATTCTTGACCCCTCTATTCGTCAAAGAAAAACCAATATTAGCCATGTTTCATCAGCTTGCTAGGGAATTTTGGTTCTATGAGACTTTTTTTCCGATAAGCTATCTAGGTTACTATTATTTTGAGAAACAATGGTTATCCCATTACAAGAATATACCCACAGCCACAATTTCAAATTCTTCTAGAAGCGACTTAAAAGCAATGGGTTTTAAAAAGATTTTTGTAATTCCACAGGGCTTAAGCGCGATTCCCCTGGCGACGACAGTGAAAAAGGACTCTAGACCTACTTTAGTTTTTTTGGGACGGTTGAAAAAAGCAAAGCTTCCTCATCATGCGATCGAAGCATATTCTTTAATCAAAGAAAGTATTCCTGATGCAAAGATGTGGATCATTGGAAGTGGCCACATGTTTGATGACCTTCAGAAGTACAAAGTGGAAGATATAGAATTTTGCGGTCACGTAACAAACCAGCAAAAATATGATTTATTAAGCAAGGCACACCTAATTCTTGTTCCTGCAGTACGGGAAGGATGGTCTTTGGCAGTAACAGAAGCAAATGCGATGGGCACACCTGCTATAGGCTATAATGTTCGAGGCCTGAGGGATTCCATTGTTGACGGGGAGACAGGGATTTTGGTCAAGGAAAATTCCCCATATGGTCTTGCTCGTTGTGCGATTTCTTTATTAAAAGATTCATTACGGCTTTGCAAGATAAGTTATAATGCTTTAGCTTTTTCGAAGAGATTTAGTTGGGATAAAACGTCCAAAGAGTTCGACAAAGTCCTCAAGACCATTATCTAATAATGTCAAAATTTACATAGCGTCCTTCGACTCTAAAATCAAACATCTAGGTATACAGCATTAGTAAAATTTCTTAGATTCTTCTTCATGTCGGACATACCCACTCGTACGACAGGTTTTATATGATATCAACTGAATAAAGACCCTCGATCAATAAATCAACTAAAAAAGCCGAATTGCATTTATAGAAGTATGTCGTTTTTGAGGTATGTTTAATCTAGGTTCATCTCTGATGAATCGGTACAAACAAATTGCTGGAATATCAGTTGCTACTGTTATTCTACTCTTAATCTTTGTGCCGATTCAAAACAAACAATCATTATCTACCGTGGGTTCGCCTTCACCTTACGAAGTTCAGGGTGTGAGTCCGCAATTGCAATCTCAAGCAGCAGATAACGCACTGAAAGCCGCAGGTGCCCCACCCCAGGCCTTGGGAGCGGCTAAAGAGGCTTTTCTGGCCGAGACAGCTAAAGGATCTCCCCAGTTTGAGATAACAGCAGCCGCAGCAGCAGCTGCAGCCGCCTCTGGTGCTTCCCCCGCACAAGCAGCCGCAGCAGCAGCCGCAACAGCGGCTACTGCAGCAGGTGCTCCCTCAGCAGCAGCAGCCGCAGCAGCAAGTGCGGCTGCATCAGCAGCAACAACTGGAGGATCAGCAGCAGCAGCTTCAGCCGCAGCGTCGGCAGTTACCTCTGCAGGAGGTTCTGCAGCCGCAGCCGCAGCAGCCGCAGCAGCCGCAGCAGGTGGAGCTGCGGCAGCTTCAGCTGCATCAGCTGCATCAGGAGCTGGTGCATCATCGGCAGCAGCAGCAGCTGCAGCCACAGGAGCAGCATCTGCAGCAGCAGCAGGGGCTTCTGCATCAGGGGCCGGAGCAGCAGCAGCTGCAGCAGCTGCAGCAGCAGGGGCAGGAGCTGGAGGAGCAGCCGCAGCAGCAGCCGCAACAGCGGCTACTGCAGGAGGTGCTTCTTCAGCAGCAGCAGCCGCAGCAGCAAGTGCGGCTGCATCAGCAGCAACAACTGGAGGATCAGCAGCAGCGGCAACAGCTGCATCAGCTGCAGTTACTTCAGCAGGAGGTTCCGCTGCCGCAGCAGCAGCTGCCGCATCAGCTGCAGCAAGTGGAGCGGCAGCAGCCTCAGCAGCAGCAGCTGCATCAGGAGCTGGTGCATCAACAGCTGCAGCAGCAGCTGCAGCCACAGGTGCAGCAGCAGCAGCGGCTGCTACAGGTGCTACGGCTTCAGGGGTCGCTTCTGCGTCAGCCGCAGCAGCTGCAGGTGCAGGAGCAGGAACTAGCTCAGCCGCAGCAGCAGCAGCTGCATCAGGTGCAACTGCAGGAGGTGCTTCTTCAGCAGCAGCAGCCGCAGCAGCAAGTGCGGCTGCATCAGCAGCAACAACTGGAGGATCAGCAGCAGCAGCTTCTGCCGCAGCGTCGGCAGTTTCCTCTGCAGGAGGTTCTGCAGCCGCAGCAGCAGCAGCCGCAGCAGGTGCCGCAGGTGGAGCGGCAGCAGCCTCAGCAGCAGCAGCTGCATCAGGAGCTGGCGCTTCATCGGCAGCAGCATCTGCAGCAGGTGCAGCAGCATCTTCAGCCGCCGCAGCTAGTGGTGCTTCAGCTTCAGGGGTCTCTTCTGCAGCTGCAGCAGCGGCAGCAGCAGCAGGTGCAGGAACTGGCGGAGCAGCCGCAGCAGCAGCAGCAGCAGCTGCAACTGCAGCGGGTGGTTCATCAGCAGCAGCAGCAGCAGCAGCAAGCGCAGCGGCCGCCGCAGCTGCTAGTGGCGCTTCAGCTTCAGGTGTCGCTTCTGCAGCTGCAGCAGCAGCTTCTTCAGCAGGAGCGTCATCAGCAGTAGCATCCGCTGTTTCTGCTGCCACTTCAAGTGGTGCTGCTGCGGCTGCTACAGCCGCGGCTGCTTCATCTTCAGCTGTCTCCTCTGCAGCAGCATCAGCTGCAGCAGCAGCTTCTGCCGCAGCAGTTACTTCTGCAGGTGGTTCATCAGCTGCAGCAGCAGCTGCCTCTGCCGCTGCATCGTCTGCTGCCTCTAGCGGCGCAACTTCAACTGGAGTCGCAGCTGCAGCTGCAGCAGCAGCGGCTACTTCTGGAGGTTCAGCAGGTTCGGCAGCTGCAGCAGCTGCAGCATCTGCAGCAGCTGCAACTGGCGGATCATCTGCATCAGCCGCGGCAGCAGCATCAGCAGCTTCTGCCGCAGCATCGGCTGGTGCTTCTGGTTCAGGAATCGCTTCAGCAGTATCAGTAGCAGCAGCAGCAGCAGGAGGTTCAGCAGCATCTGCAGCAGCAGCTTCAGTAGCAGCAGCAGGAGGTTCAGCAGCTGCAGCTGCAGCTGCGGCCGCAAGTTCAGCAGGAGGATCGTCTAGCGTTGCTGCAGCTGCAGCAGCCTCAGCTGCAGCAGCTGTTGCTAGCGGAGCTTCAATAGGTGGGGTTGCTTCAGCCGCCGCCGCAGCAGCAGCTTCTGCCGGAGGTTCGTCATCGGCCGCAGCCGCAGCAGCAGCTTCAGCTGCGGCAACCACTGCCGGAGCCTCATCGACTGCAGCAGCAGCAGCAGGATCTGTGGCAGCAGCAGCAGCATCAGCAGCTTCTGCCAGTGGTTCATCCGGGGCAAGTGTTGCTGCAGCAGCAGCTGCAGTTGCAGCTGCGTCAGGCGCACCCAAGACTGGAGCCGCAGCAGCAGCAGCTGCGGCTACAGCTGCATCTTCTCATGGAGCGACGTCTGCAGCAGCTGCTGCAGCAGCTGCAGCTTCGGCAGCAGCAGCTGGTGGAGCTTCAGCCTCTGGTGTGGCTGCGGCAGCAGCAGCAGCAGCAACTGCAGCAGGTGCTTCATCAGGGGCAGCAGCTGCCACAGCCGCTTCATCAGCAGCGGCAGCAGCTGCTACAGCCGCTGGGGCGAGTTCAGCCGCCGCAGCAGCAGCAGCCACTGCTGCAGCCGCTGCAGCTTCAGCAGCTAGCAGTGCTTCGTGCTCAGGAGTAGGATCTTCGGCATCTTCTGCAGCCGCTGCCGCCGGAGCATCTTCCGCCGCAGCAGCCGCTGCAGCAGCAGCAGCATCAGCTGCTACCTGCTCCTTCCTCGGTAGCGTAACTCAGCCTGTTGTACTTACGACTGAGCCAAGTGTAAGCAAGAACGTCGTACACAAGATAATTAAGGCCAATTCAGCCAGGGCAACCACAACTTCCCCAAGTAGTACATCACCAGTAGTGAACCTCGAGAACCTACTACTGCCGTCCAAACTCCCAGGCAATTCCTTGCTTCTGCTTTTTAATGCGGACCCTTTCCGCATTATAGGCGGGCATACTACGCTCAATTCACCGAGTAAAAACATAAAACTTGTAGCAGCGTCTATTTCAGATAAAGGAGTAGACCATGCCGTAGTTTTGGATCTTAAGAAGGCACTTGATAATGCAAATACGAAAGATGCATTATATCGAACTGATCTTGGAGAAGTAATCAGTGGGACTAATTTATTTACCAAGAAACATGATGTAGTGTCTGATTTTACAGACTTACTTCTTTGGAATAACAGCAATTCACCTATCACGTTTGATGACAGTAGTGCTGTGGCAATGACTGTAGTATCAAAGTAGGAAAAGTCTCGAACAGGAGCTACTTCTCTATGCAAAAAGCCGAATCAAAATCTCTATCTCAGCTGCCACAGACAATAACGATAGCTTCCAAAGATAGTGACATCAAATTAAGGCCTCGTATTTCCATTGTTATACCTGTACATAACGAAGAAGAAAATATCGCATTTTCACTAACTAGAATCAATCATGTGCTCAACTCAGTTTTACCAGACTATGAAATATTACTTGTAAACGACGGGAGCAATGATAATACCCTCGCACTTATTCACCAGCAGCAAAACAACGATCCTCATCTGAGAGTTATATCATATTCTTTGAATAAAGGCAAGGGACATGCTATAAAGACTGGCGTCCTTAGATCTAGTGGCAAAGTCATAGTGTTTTTAGACGGAGATCGGGACGTCTCTCCTCTAACATTGAGGGATTATATTAAAGAACTAGAGACTTGTGACTTAGTTATAGCGTCTAAAAGACATCCACTCTCCATCGTGAATGCTCCTATATCCCGAAAATTCTTAAGCAGAGGTTTTAATTTATTGGTGCGAATCATGCTTGGGATAAAAATTAAAGATACACAGTCAGGCCTTAAGGCGGGCGATGGCGATGCCTTGCGCAGAATTTTTAAATCCGTGGCTGTAAAGCGATACGCATTCGACGTTGAGTTGCTAGCAATTGCTAATGCGTTCGATCTAAAAATAAAGGAAATGCCCATCGATATTACTCTTAACAGCAGATTTAAAATTTCAGAGATAACAAAAATGTTCATTGATGTAATTGCTGTATTTTATAGATACAGGATAAAACGTACTTATCAGAAACGTCGGGAGTCACACACAGAGATTCTGTAGAGAATAAGGGACGGTTATTTCATACTCCTGAATTAAGAGCTTAGGCTAGAAATATGGCATAAGCACGCCGGTAAGAAGGTATATCAAAAACAAAGATAGAAGCAGAAAAAATATCAGAATTGACCTAATAGAGATTTAGGGTTCAAAGAGATTATAAATGGTAATAATAAGATATCATCGTCTTACCGGGGTTCCCATTAGAGCAAAAATATATGCTATGCTTTCTATGCATACTGAACTCGTTTTCCTAGCGGAGACACTAGGAGAACTCCATTTATAGAATGTAAACGTTGATTAGCTATGTTCGATAAAATTGCCAAAAAAATTTCTACATATGATAAGCTGCTGAGTTTTGCGCTAGCGTTATGCATGATTAGCTTAGTGTTATTATCTGTTTATGATCTACGACCAGCTAATGCGGCTGCGGGTTCGTCGTCCAATATCGTCAATGGTGCTGTTGCTGGTGCAATTTCTGGAAAGTCCGGTGGAGCAGTTGCAGGTGCGATTGCTGGCGGAGGAGCAGGAGGAACGGCAGCAGCTGCCACAGGTACATCAGTGGCTACATTAATTAACAATGAGCCAACTGTAATTTCTAAAAACGTAATCAATACGATTATTAAGACTAATTCAGCCAAAGCAACATCCACTACCTCTACAAGTAGCTCATCTCCATTGGTCGACAGAACAACATTAAAGTTGGAAAAGGTAAGTTTGCCCAGTAATTTATTGTTGCCCCTTGTAGATATAGAACCCTTCCGCATTATAGGAGGCGACGTCTCGCTCAATTCACCAAGCAAAAACATAAAACTTGTAGCAGCAACTATTTCAGATAAAGGAGTAGAACATGCGGTAGTCTTGGATCTTAAGAAAGTACTTGATAATACAAATACGAAAGATGCGTTATATAGTACTGATCTTGGAGAAGTAATCAGTGGGACTAATCTATTTACCAAGAAACATGATGTAGTGTCTGATTTTACAGACTTACTACTTTGGAATAACAGCAAGTCACCTATCACGTTTGGTGACAGTAGTGCAGTGGCGATGACTGTGGTTTTCAAATAGACATTGCAGTCTGTTCTATGCATAAGTTATACTGAAGAGGCTATTGAAGCCAGAAATAGTCTAGTGATGTAAAAAGCGCTTACTATCGGTAAAAGAAATGCTATAACTGTTCACACCAATTTCTTGATTTATTGGCTATTTGTTTAGCAGTGTTAAGATTCAAATACCGCTGTGCAATATGTGACTATATATTAACGACCTCTGAACAAAATGCGAAAAAATTAATTTTTATATGGTATGCTTAAAATCGCTTCTTGGATACAATGGTGGCTGTCAAATCAGCTGCCGTGGGTTGATTATCTAGACCATTCACAATTTTTCCAAAAATTCATCAGACCAGAGGTATAAATGAGAACTGGTCGGAACCCCGAGATATCCTAAGTATACAGAGACTAAAGAAACCGTTATGTGTTTGTACCGGGAACTATGATACCTTTTTTTGTCGATATTATCGACTATAAAATATAAAATACAAAATGTAAAATTGGGATCGCAGAAAAAACGCGTATCAGGCAATTAGAATGCTTTTTCAAAACTAGTCCCGAATTATCGCGATACTTTAGACACCGACCGCACACCTACCAAAGAAAGACCCATAGGTGACAAGTGTTCAATGTTAGCAACCAAGCTAGTCACGCATAATTAGAAAGTAGTGACGGCTACATCAAGCGATGATCTGATATTACCTTAAGTGGTTCATCGATAACTGCAGCAATTTTATGAGCTTGAATATTTGGTACTTGTATAAACATATGCTGTATCAGTGGGCAGATCATTGGTCCAGTATGTTGGCAAAGTCAGACACTCAATAACCTCAAGATTGAATATTTCTATCACTTTACCCCATCCCCATTTGGTAGTATCCCTCGAGAAATGCTTCATTATATGACTACCCATAAAATTGAAGCCAGCGCGATTCTTTATTTTCGGCTCCGCTTTTTTACAGAACCTGGAAATCAACGCCGTTGCTAGCATTTCACCTGATTCAGGTAGTCCAGAAATAAAAAACATTGGGTTTGACAGATCTAATGAATTGTACTCGAACGTGGAAGCATCGGCGTTTATGATCTCGAATTTAACCTCTGTTGCCTTTGAGATTTGCCTTTGAAGCTCAACTAGGCCACTATCGATTTCAATTCCGATAGACCTCATACCAAGTAAATTAGCGCAGTAAGCGATCCTCCCGTCTCCTGATCCTACGTCCACGATTTCCTCAAAGCCTAATCTCTTTGCTTCTAGGCTCAACGCATAAGCAGACAATATCCATGTAGGATAGAATGGCTGATAGTTGGTATCGTACTTTTTGCTATCTAGCCAGTGATCGTTAATATCACCGTGGTACGACCTGCAAGGTATACCACCCAATATGATATTATCTGAGGAAAAATATATCGAATTACATTTTGCGAAGTCATGAAGCCTACGCAGTATGCTGCTCTCAATTGGCAATCTGTTAGAATAACACACCGGAATAGCCTCACAGATCAAACTGTTTGGTTTGCGACTTTTTCTAAAGTCTTCTTTTAGGTTAACAATACATCGAGAAATTAGAGGCGACGGCTTCTTCAGCTTCGTAGACCTCTATTATATTAGTAGACTGATTCTGCGCTTGGACGTAAGCCCATTCTATAGTTTGTGTGGCCGCAAATCTTGCATCGATAAGGCCTTCTTCGCTTATATGTATAAAGAGTGAGCTGATCCTCTAATATTTCATGTAAGGTCTTCGCCATACACTTATCACAAAACCGACGTTCGGTATCCAATCTATCTTTATATCGTTCAGTTCATTATTTAATTCAATGGATTTCCTGCTTGACGAACAGGGGTTGTCTCAGTCCAATGGCTTAATTTTTATTATGACCAAGACGACAGATGATTATGTGAACATCTTATGAGACAGATACAAGAATCTTTGTTTCGCCCTCCTCCACGGGAAATAATTCCTTAGATGATATTTGTATCAGACATGTCAACGCTATACGTTTTAAACACGGTTAACGATCTTCGCCTCGCCTTCAGGTCTATATTATTATACTGTTCGTCCGTCGTTTATTTGGAACTATATCCATCTGTAACGTCATCAACAACAATTATCAGGTTATATAAACAACATAAAAATTAATTTTGTTTAGTGGGTTCTATTAGCAAGCATTTTAGGAATTTGTGCAGGACTCTTCGCAACCGCCACACCTGCCTTTGCAAAATGTTTCACCTTCGATTCAGCCGACCCATAGCTGCCATAAATAATTGCCCCAGCATGACCCATCCTCTTTTCTTTGGGTGCTGACATTCCGGCTATATATGCTACGACCGGTTTAGAAAATCGTGTCTCAATCAAATAATCTGCCAGTCGTTCTTCTGCGTCTCCTCCAATCTCCCCAACTATAACCACTGATTCAACGTCATTTCTATGTCGTACCATATCTAAAGCTTCTTTAAGGTTAGTACCGTTAATCGGGTCGCCACCGATACCCAAGCATAATTTTTGGCCAAATCCGGCCTGGGTCAAATGGTAAGATACCTCATACATTAGAGTTCCACTTCGTGAGAAAACTACTGTGCTACCTTCCTTAAACGGTGAACCCGGCATTATACCTACCTTCATTACCTGAGGTACAATCACACCTGGTGTATTGGGCCCTATCATTCGGGCGCCTGCAGATTGGCGTATTCA
>Ga0307312_10000332_pt1 | contig 21173 bp, 24 predicted proteins | sample ER_DNA_202_FD_194489 | JGI IMG/M metagenome (GOLD analysis project Ga0307312, IMG submission 194489) | Bulk soil microbial communities from the East River watershed near Crested Butte, Colorado, United States - ER_DNA_202 | ecosystem: Environmental > Terrestrial > Soil > Floodplain | place... | reverse complement strand
CCTGCTTGACGAAGCGGGAAAAAAGCTGGGTCCCTCCTAACTCGCCAGGGCGCGATCGAATCCATCGATGACCTTATGGCAAGCGCTGTTCATGGGCTTGCTCCAGGGAGCCACTGAGCTCTTCCCGGTTTCGTCGTTGGGGCATGCGGTCCTGATCCCGAGCCTCCTCCACTGGAGCTTCAAGCAGTCCGACCCGTCCTTCGTCCCGTTTCTGGTTTTGCTGCATCTCGGCACGGCGGGCGCGCTGTTGTTCATCTACAGAATGCAGTGGGTGGACATTGTCAGGGGCTTCTTCACGGCTGCGGTGCGCGGCCGGATCGAGAAGCCGTCGGAACGCCTGGCAATGCTCCTGCTGGTGGGGACCATCCCCGCCGGCATCCTCGGCGTATTCCTCGAGCACGAGCTCAAGAGTCTGTTCGCAAGCCCAGTCGCGGCCGCGTCCTTCCTCACCGCCAACGGGTTCATGATGCTTGGCTTCGAGGTACTCAGACGCCGCGCCGAGAAGCGCGTCGCAGTGACGGCGATGACCAGGGTCGAGCAGGAGGAGAGCTTTGCCGTCGCGGAGCAGATCAGCTTCAAAGCCGCTGCACTCGTCGGCGCCTGCCAGGCGCTCGCGCTCCTACCCGGGATCTCGCGATCTGGCGTCACCATCGGCGGAGGCCTGATGGCGGGCCTGCGGCACCAGGAGGCTGCGCGGTTCTCGTTCCTGCTGGCAACTCCAATCATTGCCGCGGCAGGGGTGCTCGAGATCCCGCAGCTGATTGCGAGTGATGTGCCACTTGCGGAATACCTGGCTGCGGCTGTTCTTTCAGGGACCGCGGCCTATTTGAGCGCCCGCTTCCTGCTTCGCTATTTCCGCTCCGGCCGGCTCGACCCCTACGGCTGGTACTGCGTGGGCGCCGGGATCATCAGCCTGGCTTTGCTAACCTTCCGGCCGTGAAACGAAATAACACCCTGTCGGTAGCGCTGGTTGTTCTCGCATTGGTTTTCTTTGTTGTCGCCGGGCTGTACGCAGTCGGCGTGCTGCAGTTCATGGTCAGCGATCCCAGTGTCTCGCACCACTACACGCACGCGATCCTTTTTGTGGTGCTTGCAGTAGCCAGCCTGATCGGGGCGAACTTCGCCCGGTCGAAGGGTCCCGCTTAGCCGGCGAGTCGCTGGGGGACCTGTCTCCCGGTGGTGTCTCGTTCCCCGACGTGCACGTCCTCGTGGTAAACGGCCTCGGCGTTGACCTTCCACGGGTCGTAGCTCGCCCCGGTCGCAATGTTCCTGGCGACCAGGAGCGCCGTCATCATCGAGTGGTCCTGGTTGTTGTACTTGTGCATACCGTTGCGACCGGCAAGATGAAGGTTGCTTAGGTGCGCCGCCAAATAGTCGCGCACCACCTCAACGTGCGCCTGGTAGGCATCGTCGTAGACGGGATAGGCCTTTGCCTGTCGTACCACCACACCGTCGAACACCTCGTCTGGCGAGCAAACACCTAGCTGCGCAAGCTCCTTCGTCGCGAGGGCGACCAGGGCCGCGTCGTCTGATGTCCACAGGCCGTCACCCTCGAAACAGAAGAACTCGAGGCCCAGGCATGTCTTGGTTTCGTCGGGGACCATCGCAGGACTCCAGTTCTTGAAATTCTGGATGCGGCCGACGCGGACGCTTGGGTCGTGAATGTAAATCCAGTTGTCGGGGAAAACTTCGGCTTTCTGGATCATCAACGCAACGCTGATGAAGTCGCGATAAGAAAGGCTGTTGGCAGCCTTCTGCACCGCTTCCGGAGCAGGCGGATCGAGGCGGGCGATCAGCTGCCTCACCGGAATGCTCGAGATGAAGTCGGTGCCGTGGTGTTCCTCGGTTTCGCCGGTTTCGGTTCGAGTGACGATGGAGCGAACCCGCCCTCGGTCGTGCCTGATCGTGTCGACGGTTCGATCGAACATTACGGGACTGCCTTTTTCCCGACAAATGGCCGCCACTCGCTCCCACATCTGCCCGGGGCCCAGCCGCGGGTAGCGGAAGCTGTCGATCAGGGTGGTGACGATATCGTCGCGATGGCTCGGCGTTCGGTGCGGCAGCAGCGCGCTCTTCAGGACTTGCCACATGTCAAGGCTCTTGATCCTCTGTGCGGCCCAATCAGCTGACAGCTCCGTGGTGCTGATCCCCCATACCTTCTCCGTGTACGTCTTGAAGAAGATGCTGTAGAGGCGCCACCCGAACTGGTTGCGCACCCAGTCTTCAAAGCTGCGGGGGTGAGGAATTGGAAAGACGCGCGCGCGAGCGTAGCTGGCCATGCACCTGATGGTCTCCAACAGGCCAAGGTTCCACAGGGCGTTTGCCGCCTTGAGCGGATAGGCGAAGAACTTTCCCCTGTAGTAGATGCGCGACAGCCGATCCCGGGTGAGCATCTCGGAGCCGAGGATCTCAGTCCAGAGGTCCTCGACCTCCTGGTTCTTGGAGAAGAAACGGTGCCCGCCGATGTCGAAGCGGTATCCCTTGTGCTCGACAGTGCGTGCCAGCCCGCCGACGTAGCTGGGGTCCTTCTCGACCACCGTGATCGGAACCTCGTGCTTCATGAGCTCGTACGCGGCTGTGAGACCGGCCGGTCCGGCGCCCATGATCACGACATGCCTGCGATCGTCAACAGTCGTCAAAGTGCCCACAGGGTATCAACGGGTCCGACGGTGTTCCGGTTCAGAACCTGCGAGCCGGACCGCTTCCGGCCGGCGGTCAGTTGATCGGGCCCTTGCTCCGGACCTCGTCGACCTTGACCAGCGCATCCCGGAGGCCCTGGATCCAGTCGGCCTGGTGCATGCCGACGAGCCTCACGCACCAGGCGAGGGCGTCGCTCCGGCTGCGCGCCACTCCCCCGGCCACGAGCGTGTCAAGGATCGACCGCTCCGACATTCGCAGGCGGGTCATGACGGGCACGCTGAGGGTGGTGAACACCTTGGTCTCGTCCCCGCATCGGGCGCCCCAGGCCACCTTTCGCTGAAAATGGCGCTCAGCCTCGCGGGCGATCTTGACGCGCTCCTCTCGGGTCTCCTCACGGAAGCGGTCGATTCGCGCCAACCGGGCCGCCGACCGCCCTTCGGGAGCCGTGCCTCTGGCCAGCTCGACGTCCGGGAGCGTGCCGACCACCAGTACCTCGTCCCCGTCCGCCGTGACCTCGGGCGGCCCGGCGAACCATGTCTTGGGCAGCCGACTCCCAAACCAGGTGCGGAAATCCTCAGCCATCGATTACATCATTACCCCCACGCCTCCGGAACGCAACCTTGGCCGGGCTGACCTAAGCCGCGACCTCCTGCGGCTTGGGGCCCAAGAGGGTCAGGGAGTCCACGACCACCTCCGTCCGGTAGTGCTTCAGTCCGGCACTGTCGACCCACGAGGTCGTCTTCAAGCGGCCGTCCGCGTACATCAGCCGCCCCTTGCGCAAATACTGTCCGGCGAACTCTGCCCGCTTGCCGAAGACCACCATGTGGTGGAACTCGGTCTCCTCCTTGCTATTTCCGTCGTCATCCTTCCCCGCGTACGTGTTGGTGGCGAGCACGAGCTTGGCGACGTATGTGCCTTTGGGTGTCGCCTTCACATCAGGGTCTGCCGCCAGGTTGCCGACCAGGATCACCTTGTTGACCAATTCCGATCACCTCCGTTGAATTGAGCGCAGCGTAGGTCGGACGGCCGGCGCCGCATACCCAGCTTGTTAAGACGCAAGCCACAACACAGGGTCGACAGACCGGCCGTCGACCTGGACCTCGAAGTGCAGGTGGGCGCCGGTCGACAAGCCTGAGGATCCGACCTTCCCAACGACCTCGCCCGCATGGACCCGCTCATCGGGCGACACCGTCACCTCGGAGAGGTGGCAGTACAGGGCCCTGACGTGGCCGTCGGCTGCGACAACCACGTATAGACCCGCGCCCCCTGGATCGAATCCGACGCTGACTTTGCCCCCGGCGGCAGCGTGGACCAGGGTACCTTTAGGCGCCGCCAGGTCGACCCCTGTGTGTATGTGGCGGCTCGGACAGTAGGGATCGAATGGTTCGACGACCAGGCTCGAGCAGCCGAACGGTTGGGTCATGATGGCGCCGGCGACGATGGCGCTGAGGGTGAGCCTCTCGTGACTCGGCACGCGCGATGCACCGACAACCCAGATCAGGGCCGCCGCAGAACAAACCGCGGCAATGCGAATCATGCTGATCACCCAGCGTGTGCAGCAATGTGCTGCAGACCGCGAAGACCTGCGGTCAACGCCGACTCGAGCTTGTGTGCGGTCTTCTCCGCGCTCCCCAGCGCTCCAGGCACCTTGAACACGATCAACAGAGATGCCAGCGCGAAGAGGTGATGGACGGGAGTGTGGCCGCCATTCTCGAGGGCGAACCCGATGCCAAGCACGAAGAGCTGCGTAGGTTGCATAAGGAGGTTGGTCAGGAACAAGGCGGTCCAATGCTTGGCCAGGTGGTGCGTGTCGGGAAGTGTGAACAGAAGGCCTGCAAGGGGCGCCGTGATGGCAAGAGCGATGAGGATTGCGTAGCGAACCAGGTAGGCGACTGCCAGGATGTCGTAGCCCACCACCAGGGCGCCGGTGGTGATGATCTGCCAGACGCCGTGCGTCTGGTCGAGATTGAAGTTGCTCCACCAGGTCTTCCAGTCCGGGATGGTCCCGAAGCTCTGAATCGTGTCGCACACCACATTGCTTGCGTTGACCACCAGCTGGAAAAGAGGCAACGCAAAGTTGATGAGGACTGTCCCCATCAACAGTCGGGGAAGCATGATGCGCGCGGCGTACTGGGCGCGGACCCCGCCGCCCCACATGATCCGGTACGAAGCCCAGACCACGACGAGAACGAGACCCGCGTCCGCCACCACCTGCACTGAAGGCTCGAAGTGATGGATTGTCACGTTGGTGGTGAAGTCCCGACCGGTTTCGAAGTCCGTGGTGCGGAGGATGAACCCAAACCACACCTTGAGGAGCAGACCGAGGCTGTCGTCAAGAAGAGTCGCGATTATCTGCTCGGGATGAACGAGCGGCCACAACAAGCCGTTCAGCCTGCCGATGGCTTCGAGCAGAGACTTCACATAGTCGGGAAAATCCACCGGTTCAATGGGCGGAAGGAGGCACCGAGCTGGTCAGGATGCCGACCAGCGAACCCGCCACCTCGACTCCGATGGTGCCTACTACGATGCGCTGGATCCACTGCTTCGCTTCCAGAGCAGACTTGGCCTCAACAGCGGTGATCTTCCATAGGAACGCGAATATGAAGGCCAAGGCGCCGATGGACCCGACCAGCGCCTGACCGATGTGTGTCCACGTCAGGATCAGATCAAGAATCGGCGCGACGTTTGGTTGCGCTGCAAGAAAAACCATGCGAGCCTCCCGGAGTTTTGTGGCCGCAGGCTAGAACGCTGGGAACGGCGATGGAACCCTGGCTGTTAATCGCGCGAGCTCACGCGCTTCTCCACTCCGTCCAACAACATGTCAATCGCGGAGGCGGATTCGCCTCTCGGAGGGCGATGCGTTTCAACTGAAGCAGCGGGCTGGGCTGTTGCCTTGTCGTCGAGGTTCACCTGCACCGCTCCGCCGCTGATGCGCAGCTCGTACCTGTCAGGAGATGCAGACGCGCGGGCGCTTTCCCAATGAACGTCAGTGATCACAGCCTTGACGGAAAAGGTGTCGAGCTTCACACGAAGCGCGCCGCTGCTGATTTCCGCGATAACAGCGACGTTCGGCAGCATGTGCAAGTTGACCCCCACCACACCTCCCGATACGACTATGGGCACCACGCCTCGCGGGCGCGGCAGAAAGCACTCAACCTTCGCTGCGCCGCTATCGAGCTTGATCTCTCGCACGTCGAGGCCACCCACATCAAGCACTGTGTTCCAGGTCGGCCCTTGTATCTGAAACCGCCATGCGCGGCGAGGGTTGAGCTCGATGTCGCCACGGCCCACACCTCGGAGACGCCGCACCTTCACTGTCTCACCGCGCACGATCGCGGGAGCGGCGGCGCCCGGATCATGTGGAACCCTGATCAAGGTCTCCATTTCGGCGCCGTGTCGCAGGACGACGCCGCGGGAGCCAGAATCGACTGCGATCGAGGCCATGCCGCCCGATTCAGGCATCATCGGATCACCGGTCGTCGCCCGGCTGCCGATCACCTGCATCATCACCATGAGGGCCACCTCCGCGGCCTCGGAACCGTGCAGGCCGGCATCGAGCAGCCGGTGCTTGAGATGCGCGTAGGGCAGGCTGCGCGGGAGAGCGTCGGGCACCTCGAGAAGGATGCGATCGGCATCCCGTCGTGAGCCGACGGCGGTCTCCAGCGCCAGCGCCGTGTCCAGCACTGCCGGGCGCCAAGTACCAGCTCGGTCGACTGGCACGCCATCAAGGATCGAGCCGGCCAGCAGCTCGAGAAGCTCGCGGCGGTCCCGAACGTGCCAGTAAAGCGAAGCTGCCTTGACATGCAAGCGGTCGGCGAGCGCGCGCATCGAGAGCGCTTCAAGGCCCTCTTCATTGACAAGGCCGAGCGCGGCCGAGACGAGGCCGGCTCGGCTCAGCCCAGGCCGAGCTTCCTCACCGTCGGTCGACACGGCACTCTCCTTCACGCTTGCAACCCTACCACCGTTAGGGGTAGTATGCCTGCCTACCTAACACCGTTAGGGTCATGCTTGGAGGTGGGCGATGCAGCTGGCTGAAAGACGGCGATGGCGGTTCAAAGGGCCGGAGATGGAAGGAGTGGTGGCGCGCTGGTATGCCGGGATTCGCAATTCGGGCAGCCAGGTTGCGGAGTACCGGAAGCAGGCCGCGCGTCTAACTGCCGATCTAGCGGCGGGCGCGGCTGTATTGGAGGTGGCTCCCGGTCCGGGGTACCTCGCAATCGAGATGGCGCGAAACGGCCGGATTCACGTAACGGGTTTGGATATCAGCAGAACGTTCGTGGAGATCGCTGGCGCAAACGCCGTCAAGGAAGGGGTCGGCGCCGACTTCCGCCAGGGCGATGCAGCCCAGATGCCTTTCGGCACGGAGTCGTTCGACCTCGTGGTCTGCCAGGCAGCCTTCAAGAACTTCACACAGCCACGAAGCGCTCTCGCCGAGATGCACAGGGTCCTTCGCACGGGTGGAACGGCGGTGATCCAGGACATGAGCAGCGACGCCTCCCATGCCGACATCGAGCAGGAGGTGAGGCAGATGGAGCTCGGCCGGCTGAGCTCGTTCATGACGAAGGCGACGTTGGAGATGCTCCGGCGCCGCGCCTACTCGCCGGCTCGTTTCGCAGGTCTCGTCGCCGAGAGCCCCTTTCTGACGTGCGACATCCAGAAGGAAGGGATCGGGCTCGAGGTGCGGCTCGTCAAGCGGAAGCCCGCCTGAAAGAGAGGCGGATCGGTTCGGTCTTAATCTTGTCGGGTGGCCAAGAAGCTCGCCGAGTACGAGGCGAAGCGCGATTTCAAGAACACACCGGAACCCGGCGCCAAAGTCCCCCGAAAGGAGGCCAAGGCGCCGCGGTTCGTCGTCCAGGAGCACCACGCGCGCAGGCTGCACTGGGATTTCCGGCTCGAGCGCGACGGGGTGCTGGTTTCCTGGGCGGTGCCGAAAGGGGTTCCGCCCGACCCCAAGAAAAATCACCTCGCCGTCCATGTCGAAGACCATCCGCTCGAATACATCAACTTCGCGGGTGAGATCCCTGCAGGCAACTACGGTGCGGGCAGCGTCTCGATCTGGGACTCAGGAACTTACACTCCCGAAAAATTCTCCGATCGCGAGGTGATGGTCGTCCTCCACGGCAAGCGGTTGCAGGGTCGCTACGTGTTGTTCAGGACGAACGGCGAGAACTGGATGATCCACCGGATGGATCCGCCTCAGGATCCAGGGCGCAAGCCGATGCCGGACCACATCGAGCCGATGATGGCGAAGCTCGGCGCAGCGATCCCAAAGCCTGACGCCGCCTGGGGTTTTGAGTTCAAGTGGGACGGCATCCGCGCGCTCGCTTACGTCGAAGGTGGGACCGTACGACTCATGAGTCGAAGCGGCGAGAACATCACGCCCCGCTATCCGGAGATCCACGCGATGGGCCGGGCGATCGGCTCGAGTGAGGTGATCCTCGACGGGGAAGTCGTCGCCCTCGACGACAAGGGACGGCCGAGCTTCGAAGAGATCCAGCAGCGCATGGGACTCACCTCTGAGTCGGAGGTGCGCAGGAAGATGAAGGTCGTTCCGGTCACCTACATGCTGTTCGACCTCCTGTGGCAGGACGGCCATTCGCTGCTCACGGAGCCGTACACAGAGCGGCGGCGTCTCCTGGCCGCGCTCAAGCTGGCGGGTGCGTCATGGCAGACGCCGCCCTACGAGAAAGGTGGTGGCCAGGCGATGCTCGAGGCGAGCGCAAAGGGGGGGCTCGAAGGCGTGATGGCGAAAAAGCTTGACTCGCATTACGAGCCTGGCCGTCGCAGCGGCGTCTGGGTCAAAGTGAAGAACCACAACCGGCAGGAGCTGGTGATCGGCGGGTGGCTGGAAGGAGAAGGCAAGCGGCGCGGCTATCCGGGTGCGCTGCTGGTGGGCTACTACGACAAGGAGAAGTTCGTATACGCCGGCAAGGTGGGGACCGGCTTCACCGACGCGATGCTGGAGAAGCTGGCCAAGCTTTTGAAGCCGTTGGAACAGGACAAAAGCTCGTTCCACGTGGGAGCTCCTCCAAGGGCAGCTCATTACGTGAAACCCAAGCTCGTGGCAGAGTTCGAGTTCGTGGAATGGACGAGATCCGGCCAACTTCGCGCTCCAGCGTTCAAGGGCTTGCGTGCCGACAAGCCGGCTCGCAAAGTGGTGCGCGAAGGTGGCTAAGGAAACTGCTGTCGAGGTCAAGATCGAGGATCGCACCCTCAAGCTGACCAACCTCGAAAAAATTCTCTATCCCGAGGTGGGGTTCACCAAGGCGCAGGTCATCGATTACTACACACGTATCGCGGGGGCCATCCTCCCCCACACGCGCGACCACCCGCTGACCCTGAAGCGCTATCCCAACGGCGTCGACGCCGAGTTCTTCTACGAGAAGAACTGCCCCAAGCACCGTCCGCCCTGGGTGCAGACAGCCACCGTGTGGAGCGGCGGCAACAACCGCGACATGTACTACTGCCTGTGTCAGGACCTACCGACGCTGGTGTGGCTCGCCCAAATTGCAACGCTCGAATTCCACACCTCGCTGTCGTACGCAGCGAACCTGCCCCAGCCGCGGACGATGGTCTTCGACCTCGATCCCGGGCCGCCCGCGACCATCGTCGAATGCTGCAGGGTGGGCCTCATGCTGCGCGACCTTTTCGCAGAGCACGGCATGGACTGTTGCGCCAAGACTTCAGGCTCGAAAGGCCTTCAGCTCTACGTGCCACTTAACACGAAGGTCACCTACGTCGAGACCAAGGTGGTGTCGAAGGGGCTTGCGCAGCTGTTCGAGGATCGTCACCCGGATCTCGTAGTACACAAACAGCTCAAGGAGCTGCGCACCGGCCGAGTGCTGATCGATTGGAGCCAGAACGATCAATACAAGACGACCGTAAACGTGTACTCGCTGCGTGCGCGACAGCGTCCAACGGTGTCGACGCCTGTCTCTTGGACTGAGGTCGAAAAGTGCTTCAAGGCAGGCGATCCGAGCCTGCTTGTCTTCGACTCAGAGCAGGTGCTGGCTCGCGTCGCCAAGCATGGGGACCTGTTCGAGCCCGTGCTCAAGAAGAAGCAGAAGCTCCCCAAGTCGCTCGTCGAAGCCACCGGTGGTGCCGACGCCCTGGACAAGATGGCAAATCGCCGCCGCGGCGGCCCTGGACGATTCCGAAAGCCGCCAGGGAAGTGACCCGCCCGCGGGTGGTGATCGCGGGCGCCGGCTTCGGCGGGCTGACGTGCGCGCGCGGCCTTGGACGCGCGCCGGTTGACGTCCTGCTGATCGATCGGCGGAACTACCACCTGTTCACGCCGCTGCTCTACCAGGTCGCCTCGGCGCTGCTCGATCCTGGCGAGATCGCCCGGCCCGTGAGAGAGCTGATCCGCCCGCTGGACAACGTGGATTTCAGGCAGGCGAACATCACCGGCGCGGACCTTGGGAAGCGGCTTGTGCTGACCGACCGCGGAACAGTCCCGTACGACTACCTGGTGCTTGCCACCGGCAGCACCAGCGAATACTTCGGCAACGAGTCGCTGGCTCGACATGCCTTCGGCCTCAAGGACCTTGACGAAGGACTGGCCCTCCGCAACCGGGTCCTGTCGCAGTTCGAAGCCTCGCGTTGGATAACGGATCCCGAACAGCGCAGGGTGATGCTCACTTTCGCGGTGGTCGGCGGCGGGCCCACCGGCGTCGAGCTCGCGGGCGCACTGTCGGAGCTGATTCGCCTTGTGCTGCGCAAGGACTACCGCGACCTTCGGCTGAGCGAGGTGCGCGTGCTCCTCCTCGAGGCGGGGGATTCGGTGCTCGCAGCTTTCACAGCTCCACTGCGCGAAGCGGCGCGCAAATCGCTCGAGAGGAAGGGCGTGGAGGTGATGCTCGGGGCGAAGGTCGAGGAAGTGACACCGAGCTCAATCCGGCTCGCGGGTGGCAAGGAGGTCGCTGCCGGAACGGTGGTTTGGACTGCCGGCGTTCGCGCGTCGGACATTGGCGGCGCCGTCGGGGCAAAGCTTGGACGTCAAGCGCGGATAGAGGTCGACCCGACTCTTCAGGTCCGCGGCCATCCAGTCGTGTTTGTGATCGGCGACCTGGCCGGACCCGTCAACGGTGGCGCGCCACTGCCCATGTTGATTCCTGTCGCGATGCAGCAGGGAAGACATGTCGCCAGGACTATCGCCGAGCTCGTCAACAACGGCGGCGCTCACGAGTTCCGCTACAAGGACCCGGGGATCATGGCCACCATCGGGCGCAACTCAGCGGTGGCGCAGCTTGGGCGAGTTCACCTTTCCGGATTTCTGGGCTGGCTCATGTGGCTCGGAGTTCATCTTGTCAACGTGATCAGCTTCCGCAGCCGGATACTGGTCCTTGTCAACTGGGCTTGGGAGTACTTCTTCTACGACCGGCCAATCCGTCTGATAGTGCGCGCCGGTGAAGACCCGCGGCCCTGAGGTGTCACAAAGCAGCCGGATGCGGTGCTGATACTTGTGGGGTGAGAGGCACGATCAGGGCCGCAGCGCTCGCTGCCATGGCGCTGGTCATGATGACCGCCTCAGCGTGCGGTGGGCTCCAGCCCGAGGACCCGGCAAAAGCCCTTCGCGAGGGCGGCGCCGCCATGGCCCAGCTCAAGACGGTCACCGCCACCCTGAAGTTCACGAAGGGCGCCATCACTTTTCAGGGCTACACGCTGGTCGGAGCCAAGGCGACTCTGCGCCTGCCCGCCGACAGCGACACCGTCTACACAGTTCGCTACCAGGACCTCCTGATCGGCCTGGAGGTGGTCATCGCTGGCGGCCACGTGTACCTTCGTCCGCCCCTGTCGGGGTTCACCGAGGTGACAGGCAAGAATGCCGCAGACATTCCTGACGTGGCAAGGCTTTTCGACCTCAAGACCGGCTTGCCTGCTCTCATTCCGGCCGGACAAAACCCGAAATACATCGCTGCTGAGAAAGTTGGCGAGGTCGATTCGCACAAGATCACGGCGACGTACACCGCCGCGCAGATCGAGAGCCTTCTTCCGCAGTTGAAATCCGCCGGCGATGTCGCCGCCACCATCTGGGTCGGTGGGTCGGATCACCTTATTCGCAAGGCGGTGCTCGATGGGAATTTCGGAGACAACGGCGCTGCAAGCTCGGTCGAAGTCGACATGAGCGCGTTCAACGCTCCGGCCGTGATCGCCACGCCATCGCCATAAGTGGCGCGTGACGCCTAAAGCTCTTCTCCTGGGGTTGGCCGGAGCCGGGCTATTCGTCGCTGCTCTTGACGCGTATCTCGTCGTGACGCTGCTGCCCGCAATGATCTCCGACGTCGGCCTGACGATCGACCGCTTCGAGCAGGCCACGCCGCTCGTGACAGGCTTCCTCTGCGGGTACGTCATCGCGATGCCTTTGCTCGGCGCCTACTCCGATGTGCGAGGACGCGCTCCCGTTTACGCGTTGTGCATGGTGGCGTTCGCGCTCGGTTCGGCGGTGACCGCGACCGCAGGGCTATGGAGCCTGGCCGGGATGCCCTGGCTGGTAGCCGGGCGTGTGATGCAGGGCCTTGGTGGGGGCGGTCTCGTCCCGCTGACTCTCGCGCTGGCGGCCGACCTCTACCGAAACGGTGGCCGCACCGTGGCTCTCGGCTCTGTCTCCGCGCTGCAGGAGGCAGGCAGCGTCTTGGGGCCCCTGTACGGTGCAACGCTGGCGTCTGCAGCCTCGGCGCTCGGGGGCTGGCGCTTTGTGTTCTGGTTGAACCTGCCGCTGGCGGCCATCTGTGCGACTGGACTTGTGATCGCCAGTCGGCATCGAGTAGAAGCCACCGATGCAGCGCCGCCAACCGACATCCGGGATTCGATCGCCCGGACTGTGGATTGGAGAAGCGCCGCCCTTCTCGGCCTCGGCTTGGCGCTGCTCGTGCTTGCTCTCTATCCAGACGACCCGGCCGAACGCGCCACGAACGGTCTCGTCATGCCGCTCGGCATCCTGAGCCTGATCGTGTTGGGTGTTTATGCGCGCCGCCAGGTCCGCAGCCTTGAGCCTCTGGTCCCGCCACAGCTGCTTCGCAGCCGTCGATTCATCGGCGTTTGCGCAGCCAACCTCCTGATCGGGGCTGCGCTCATGGTCGCCCTGGTGGACGTTCCAATTCTCGGCCGGCTGGTCTTCGACCTCAATCAGCTTGCAGCCGGCCTGCTGCTCACCCAGTTTCTGCTCGGCGTACCGATCGGGGCTGTGCTTGGCGGACTCCTGTCCAGGCGCTTTGGTGGCCGTCCAACCGCCGTCCTCGGCATGCTCTTCTCGGCCGGCGCCTTTCTCCAGATGTCGACGTGGCAGGCCGGCGAGCTGGCGCTCCGCGCCGGCCCCATAAGGCCGGCAGATATAGCGCTTGGCGCGTGCGGTCTTGGGTTCGGGCTCGTGATCGCGCCCCTCACGGCGGCCGTGCTGGAGCTCACGCGGGCAGAGAACCACGGGCTAGCCTCCAGCCTTGTGGTGCTCGCCCGCGTGATGGGCATGCTCATCGGGCTGTCGGGACTCACCGCTTTCGGGTTGTTCCGCTTTCGTCAGATCCTGGGCACGCCGCTTCTCACCGACCCGGACGTGCGCGCGCGGGTGGACCACCTCGCACGCCTCGTGGCGGCTGCTTTCTTACAGGAATACCGCGAGATATTCACTGTGGCGGCGGGCCTGTGCATCCTGGCTGCCGTGGTCGCGTTTTCGACCATGGGAGGCAAAGGCTCGCGGCGCCCCCACCCCGCCGCGCGACAAGCGGGGCCGCCCTCCCCACAAAGTGGGGAGGGGTTGGTCCGGCTCTAAGCCCGACCTAAGTGCGCTTGATGGCCACGACAATGACGTAGGAGTGGTGGTAGCGGAAAGCGTCGTCGGGGTCGCCGAGGCTCGCCATCGCGGACTCCACCTCCGCCTCCAGCTCGGTCCTGTACCTAGGCCCGAGCGAGCTGATCAACGTATAGGGAAGAGGGCCTGCCCCGGCCATCAGGTCTGTCCACTCCCGCGCGTTCTGAGTCCGGCCGCCAGTGACCATCTCGGTGAGCCTGGTGACGTCGAACCCGGCTGCTCCTAGCAGCTGGGGCAGAACCGCGGGCTCGCCAAAGTGCGCCCGCTCGGAGCTGTAGCGAGGAAGGCTCAGGTAGTGCCGCCGGGCCAACGGCGCGAGTCCCTGGAAGAAGAGATCCTGGGCCCGGGTGCTCAGGCTGCGACGCTGGCAGGAAACGGCAAGCCGGCCCCCTGGCTTGAGGACCCGATGCGCCTCAGCCAGCGCGTCGGTCGGATCCGACAGATAGGCAAGCGCCTCCCCCATCGTGACCAGGTCGAAAGTCTCGGGTCGGAATACCAGCCGCTCCGCGGCCATCCCCACGAACTGGGTGTTCTTCCGCTCCTTCGAGCGCGCCATCGAAAGCATCCTGTCCGAGAGGTCGATTCCGATCACGGTTCCCGGGCTGACCTTGGCCGCCACCAGGTGCGCGACGACGCCGGTGCCGGTACCTACGTCTAGAGCGTGCTCGCCCTTTTTTGGCGCTGCGAGCTCGACCAGCCTTGCCGCCACCCGCCCGTGCTGACCGCCTGCCCAGTCGTCGTACACGGACGCTATCTGGTCGAAGAAATCGACCAGATGGTCGGTCATCTCGTCAGACGCGTCTGGGTCCATCAATGCCGCTGTTGTGCTTCCGAACCGCGCCTTCGCACGGCGTCCATTCCTCCCTCTGGCATCAAGTGCACCCTGTTACGATGCTAGCTCGTTCAAATTCAGACTTCGCCCGGAATGCACGCGGAATCGCAAGAGTACCCACCGGGAAGAGTTGAGATTGGCGAAGGGAAGCGCTATCAAACCCAGTAGAGGAGGCCCATATGGCCCAAGCTGAAAAGTCCGCGGCCCACTCGGCCGGGACAGCACAGAACGGTGGTACCAACGTCGTCACGCTCGGCCCTCGCGACAGCCTGCACGGTCGCCTCGACATTCACGGCGACCTCAAGATTCATGGCACCGTCGAGGGGGAGTTGAAGGCCAGCGGCGACGTCCTCGTCGACTCGACTGCCAACGTCCAGGCCTCTATCGAAGGCGCCAACGTCAGCGTAAGGGGCCAGGTCAACGGCAACGTGACAGCGCGAAAGCGCCTCACGCTTGGCGGTTCAGGCAAGCTGAACGGCGAGGTCAGGGTCGCACGTCTAACAGTCGAAGACGGCGCCACGCTCAACGGCAACGTCACGATGACGCAGGAGAAGTCCTAGAGCGAAAAAGCCGGCTTACGACCTGGTCATAGTCGGCGGCGGCGCCGCCGGCTCTGAGGCTGCATTCACCGTCGCCGACCGCGGCAAGACGCGAATTCTTCTCGCGGAGGCCAACCATTTCGGCGGCACATGCACGAACTACGGCTGCGTGCCGACCAAAGCACTCGTCAAGACCGCAAAGCTGCTCCATGTCATTCGCGGCGCCGGACGTTTTGGTATCAAGGTCGGCGCGCCGGAAGTGGAGTGGAGCCGCGCGATCGGGCGCGCTTTCCAGGTTCGCGACCACATGCTGCGATTCGGTTCGAATCCATTCAAGAAGGCAGGCGTCGAGGTCCGTTTTCCAGGTCAAGCCGTGCTCGTCGGTGAGCGCACGCTGCTCATCGGAGATTCGGAGGAAATCGAGTCCAGGGCTGTCCTGATCGCGGCGGGGCTCGACTCGGTCGTACCCCCTGTGCCGGGGCTGCGCGAGGTGGGCTACCTCGACAACCAGGGAATCCTGGAGATAAAAGAGCTTCCGACACGCTTGGCCGTGATCGGCTCCGGCCCCATTGGCTGCGAGTTCGCCCAGATCTTTGCGCGCTTCGGCGTGCAGGTGACGCTGATCGAGCTCGGTAGGCGAATCCTCGGCACTGAGGAACCTGAGACATCGGCCGCAGTGCGCGCGGCATTCGAGGCTGAAGGGATCGAGATTCGGACCGGGATCAAGATGGTTGGGGTTGAAGCGGTCGATGGGATCAAGCGGATCTTGTTCGAGAGCTCCGCGTCGATCGAAGTTGACGAGATCCTGGTCGCTGTCGGCCGGTCATTGGACGGCAAGGCCCTTGGACTGCACACCGCCGGAATTGAGTGGTCCAGCCGTGGCATCAAGGTGAATGAGCACATGAGGACCTCACAGTCGTGGGCGTGGGCGGCGGGAGATGTTGTCGGGGGCCCGCTCTTCACCCATGTCGCTTCTGAGATGGGAAGGGTCGCGGCACGCAACGCTTTGCACCGCGGCACTGAACGCGTGGATTTGCGCGTCGTGCCCAGGGTCACATTCACAGACCCCGAGGTGGCATCAGTCGGTGTCAGTGAGGCGGCAGCTAAGAAGGGCGGGCGCAAAGTCCGGGTCGGCCTGGCGCGAGTTATCGACACGGAGAAGGCGCAGATCGACGGCATGGAGGTCGGCCACGTGAAGTGCGTCGCGGACGCAAAAACAGGCGAGCTGCTCGGCTGCCACATAGTGTCTGAGACCGCCGGCGACATGATCCACGAAGCTGTTGCGATGATGGTTGCGCACACCCCAGTCAAAGCGGTCGCGAAAGCGATCCACGCGTATCCAACGCTGTCCGCGCTGATGCGCGCGGCCCTGAAAGAGGCTGCTGGCTAACCCTTACGACGCTCGGCTCTCGCGATGGATGGCAGTACCACCGACTCCACATAGCGATGGGCGGCGTCCATCGCCGAGTGCACCAGGTTCCACTCGAGCGCCTCGAAGGAGGCCTCGCCGTGGTTGAGCTCAGCAAGCCGCAGCCGCCAGAAATTCGTTTCGAGGTTGAGCCCTGGAGCCTGCGTACGCGCTGGCTTTCGCTGTGCAGCCACCACCGACGATGCAGGCCCCATCGAGCTGTTCTCCCCCGCGGCGGGGGTGGCTGGCGTCGGAATGGAGATGTCAGTGGCAGGTGCAGTGGCAACCAGGTGCCAGGCCACAATCACAAGAGCCGCGACAACGGCGCACTCGGCGAGGACGATCCAGGGAAGCGGTTTTCTTAGCAGGTTGCGCATGGCGCCAACCTAGGTTCTCTTCGGTGCTGCGAGAATCCTGGTTGTTAAGGACGGACTGCGCGCAGCGCCTGCACGCCGCGCTCTATTGTCTCGATTCGCTTGGGGAAGCTGAACCGCAGGTGGCCTCGACCCAGGGTTGGGTTGTGAAAGAAGCTGGACCCAGGCACCGTCGCGACAGCCACCTTCTCGATCAGATGCCGCGCCAGAGCAGTGTCGTCGTCGAAACCGAACGCTCCGATCCCTGCCATCACGTAGTAGGCGCCATCAGGGGCTGTGGCTTCGAACCCACATTCCTTGAGGCCCATCACAATCGCGTCCCGGCGCTCGCGGTAGTCTCCGAGCAGCTCCACATAGAAGGACGCCGGCAGGTCGAGTGCGGCGGCGACAGCGATCTGAAGGGGGTGGGCGGCGCCGACGGTCAGAAAGTCGTGCACCTTGCGGATGCCGGCGGTCAGCGACGCCGGTGCGATGAGCCAACCGACTCGCCATCCGGTGACCGAGAACGTCTTGCTCGCCCCGCTGATCGTGATCGTCCGGTCAGCCATACCTGGCAGCGTGGCGATGCTGATGTGGTCGCCGCTGTACACAAGGTGCTCGTAGATCTCATCGGTGATCGCGATCGCGCCATGCTCGATGCAGAGCTCGGCGATCAGCTCGAGCTCGAGGCGCGAGAACACCTTTCCGGTCGGGTTGTGTGGCGTGTTGATGACGATGGCTCGAGTCCTGCTGGTGAATGCTCGGCGCAGCTCCTCATGGTCGAACGACCAATCGGGCGCACGCAAGGTCACATAGCGCGGAACTGCGCCACTGATGATGCAGTCAGGACCGTAGTTCTCGTAGAACGGCTCGAAGACGACCACGTCGTCGCCGGGGTCGACAGTGGCGAGCATGGCCGCGATCATCGCCTCGGTTGCACCGCACGACACGGTCACCTCCCTCTCGGGATCGACCTCTCGGCCCCACGCGACCGACTGGTTTCGCGCGATCGCCTTGCGCAGCACAGGCGCGCCCCAAGTGGTCGCGTACTGGTTGAACCCCTCGCGCATTGCCGTCGCCGCCGCCTCGACGATGCGGGGATCGGTCGCGAAATCTGGAAAGCCCTGGGCGAAGTTGATGGCGTTCGGCCCGTTGAGCTCGAGGTTCAGACGGGTCATCTCACGAATTACCGATTCCGTGAAGCTCTGGGCTTTGAGCGAAAGGCGACCGGCTCCGTCAGTGACCAGGATCGGCGCGCTCCAAGCGGATGTCGGTGCTCGAGCACGAGAAGCAGCGCTCGGGCTGCTCCAGGCCACGCTCCCAGCGACCGCACACGTTGCACGTCCAGCGGGTGGTGGCAAAGAAGTCGAGCACATCGGACCGGCTGAGCAGCCCGACCATCTTGCCCCGCTTCACCACTGGAACACGACGAATGCGTTCGCCGACGAGCAGCCTCGCCGCCTCGTCGATACCGGTGTCAGGGCTGACGGTGATCACGTGCTGGCTCATGATGTCGCGCGCGACCTTGCCTTTCTTCGAAAAGACATCCGTCTCCGAAACGATCCCGACCACCTGTCCGTCCGCGGAGACCACAGGCCCGCCTGTGATTCGCTTGGAGGTAAGCGTCAGCGCGATCTCTTCGACAGGGGTGTCCTCGCTGAAAGTGACGACGTTGGTGGTCATCACCTCTTTGACTGGAATCATTGGGTTCCGAGCAGTTTAGCCACCGTTTCCAGATTCGCGTTGCCGCCGCTCAAGATCAGGCCCGTCCGAAGGCCGCTCGGCAGCTTGCCCGCAATATAGGCAGCGAGGGGCAGAGCTCCAGTCGGCTCGAGCGCAATGTGGAGTCGCGTCCATGCGATCCGGACTGCGGCCGCGATCTCTTCCTCGGTGACGGTTAGGATCTCGTCCACCAACCGGTTCGCGAACATCACCTCGAAGTTCTTCTCTCCGATCGCCGTTGTGCGAACCCCGTCCGCGATCGTCTTTGGCGCGGCGGACAGCTTGCGGATGCTGCCTGCCTTCCAGCTCTGGTAGGCGTCGTCGGCAAGAGCCGGCTCGACCCCGAACACCTTGATCCCCGGCCGGTGGCTCTTGGCCGCGATGGCGCTGCCGGAAAGGAGCCCGCCCCCACCAACCGGCGTGGCGATGGCCTCCAGAGCCGGTTCGTCGTCGAGCATCTCCATCGCCGCTGTGCCCTGACCGTGGATCACGTCCCAATCGTCAAACGGATGGACGAGGGAGTACCCCAGCTCCGCCATAACCTCGTGCAGCCGCTCCTCCCGGTTCGCGAACGTAATGCCCTCCTGGATCACCTCGGCGCCCAATGCGCGTGTCGCGGCGACCTTGGCGGGGTTGGCGTCCTCCGGAATGAGGATCAAGGCCGGGATGCCGACGGTCCGAGCTGCCAGCGCCACCGCTTGCGCGTGGTTGCCAGAGCTCACCGCAATGACCCCGGCCGGCCGCGTCTCGCTCGCCATTTGAGACAGCACGGCGTTGAAGGCGCCTCGCGGCTTGAACGATCCAGTGACCTGGAAGCATTCAGCCTTGAGGCGCAGGTCGGGATCGAGATCGGTGGCCAGCGTCGGCGTGCGGCGGACATAGGGGCGGATCCGACCGGCGGCCTTCATCACGTCCGCGCTGTGGGCCTCCGCGAAGCTACTCAAGCCGGCGCTTTCTCCCGTTCCGACCGCTGTGGGCTCGCTGCGCCCCGGCCCACATTCGTGAGCACGATCCCGGCGAGGATGACGACCATGCCGACCACGATTGGTACTGTCACGACCTCTTGGAGGATTGTTACCCCCCAGAAAACCGCTGTCAGCGGAATGAGGAGCGTCACCCCCGATCCGCGTACCGGACCCAAGGAGTTGAGGACGTAGTAGTACAGCACGCCGGCGACGCCTGAGCCGGCAATACCCAGTGCCAGAACGGCGGCAATTGAATTTACCGCCAGGTGGACGCTGGGCAGGGCTGGCGCCGCCAACGGAAGCACGATCAGGGCTGTCATCGCCAGCTGGCCGATGCTGGCCTCGTACACGTTCATACCGCGCAGCTTGCGCCGCTGGTACAACGCCGAGACAGCATAAGAAGCGGATGCGAGAAGCACCGCCAGCGTGCCTAACACGTCAGCTCGAAGCCCACCCTTCGTCAAATCAGGAAGGACCAGGATCACCACTCCCGCGACTCCAATCAAAACCCCTGCGTAGTTGATGAGGCTCGGGCGCTCGCTCGGAATGACCCAGAACACGAGGATCGCCGCGAATAGAGGTGTCGTCGCGTTGAGGATGCTTGCCAAGCCGCTCGAGATGTGCTCTTCGCCCCAGGCGATCGCAATCCACGGCAGGACCCCTCCGGTGACAGCCATGATCGCGAACGGCAGGAGGCGCGCTTTCCAGTCCGCCGGGATGATGCGATGGTGCATCGCGGTCATGATCGCCACGAGCGCCAGAAGGCCGGAGCTCGAGCGGATCAAGACGAGCACCGACGGGCTCATGTCCTGAACGGCGACCTTGATGAATAGGAATGAGGCGCCCCAGATCAAAGCGATTGCCGCGAAGGCCAGGTAAGGAAGCCAACCGTGTCGGGAATCAGACACGCGTCGGCCAGTCGTCGGATGAGAGCACCAGGGTGACCGGGCCGTCGTTCTCGATCCCGACAGTCATGACTGCACCAAAGCTGCCGGTCTTGGTTTCTATTCCGCGCTCGCGAAACTGCTTGACGAAAGCGAGATAGAGCTCCTCTGCGCGCTTCGGATCCCCCGCGCCGAGCAGGCTCGGTCTGCGTCCCCGGCTCATGTCCGCGAAGAGAGTGAACTGAGACACGATCAGCGCGGAGCCTTTCACATCGACAAGGCTGAGGTTCATCCTGCCTCCGTCGTCTGCAAAGATCCGCATGTCGATCACCTTGTCAGCCAGCCGCCGGATGGTTGCCTCTTCGTCATCAGAGCCCGCGCCCACCAACAACACCAATCCGTGGCCGATGGTTGCACGCTGTTTCTCTCCAGCGTCCTCCCAGCTGACCGAGCCGGACGTCACTCGCTGGACGACCAGCCTCATGGCGGCGACTAAATCTTTGGGCCGAAGTGCGGCTCGGCTTGGATCAGCGAATCGATGTACCTGAACCGTTCGTATCGGTGCTGGAGCAGCTCGTCGGTCGGCTGCTTCAAGAGCTGGTTCAGGTGGCGGTACAAAGCCTCGTCCAGGGCGACCGCCGTCGCCTCGTAGTCGGTGCGCGCGCTGCCTTCCGGCTCAGGCACGACCTCCTCGACCACGCCCATCGCGAGCAGGTCGCGCGAGGTGAGCTGAAGCTGCTCCGCAGCCTCCACCTTGCGCGTGTTGTCTCGCCAGACGATTGAGGCAGCCGCCTCGGGGGAGGCGACTGAGTAGATGGAGTTCTCAAGCATGATCACGCGGTCCGCGACGCCCATTCCAAGGGCGCCTCCGCTGCCACCCTCGCCGATGACCGCGGCCACTATTGGCACGGGGATCCGAAACCATTCCATGATCGCCCTCGCGATCGCCGCGGCAATGCCACGCTCCTCGGCACCCGCACCAGGGTATGCGCCTGGGGTGTCGATGAGGGAAATGATCGGAAA
>Ga0307312_10000331_pt1 | contig 21175 bp, 25 predicted proteins | sample ER_DNA_202_FD_194489 | JGI IMG/M metagenome (GOLD analysis project Ga0307312, IMG submission 194489) | Bulk soil microbial communities from the East River watershed near Crested Butte, Colorado, United States - ER_DNA_202 | ecosystem: Environmental > Terrestrial > Soil > Floodplain | place... | reverse complement strand
TGACGACATCCGCGAGCTTCCCAAAGGGGCCGTCCGTGCAGTTCACGGGTCTGCCGAGTTCCAGACGCACGATGTACCTCCGGTTGTGTAAGCGCCGAAGCGGAGCAACATTAGCGTCGCTCGTCGATCCGCACCGTAGGCTTCCGCCGATGGGCCGGATCGTGCTCGTCCAGGGCGACATCACGAAGCAGACCGTGGACGCGATCGTCAACGCGGCGAATGAGTCGCTCCTCGGCGGAGGCGGCGTCGACGGGGCGATCCACCGAGCAGGTGGTCCGGCGATTCTCGGCGAGTCGCGACGCCTGGGAGGCTGCGAGACCGGCGACGCGAAGGCGACGACAGCCGGCGACCTACCGGCGCGGTACGTGATCCATACCGTCGGGCCGGTCTGGCAGGGCGGCGATGCGAATGAGGCCGAGCTCCTGGCTTCGTGTCACCGGCGATCGCTCGAGGTCGCCGCCGAGCTCGGCTGCCGCACGGTCGCATTCCCGGCGATCTCGACGGGCATCTTCGGCTATCCGGTCGAGCTGGCCGCCGAGGTCGCACTCGGAACGACCCGCGCAGAGCTCGAACGCCACCCCGGAATCGAAGGGGTCACGTTCGTCCTCTTCTCCGACGAGCACGTGGCTGCCTACCGAGAGAAGCTCAGCAGCTCCGTGCGGCCCGATCCGCCCGACACGAGCAGCTCCATCACCGGGCCGACGCCCTTCGCGTAGAGCTTCATCTCCTCGACGGTCGGCTCGATGGTCGAGTAGTTCCGGGTCAGCAGCGCGCCCTGGTACCTCCCGAACGGGACCTGCACCTGGCTGCCGACCTTCAGCACATCTGCGGCGTCCTCCGCGTGGCCCGCGTAGTACTCCTCGCGATAGGTCATGCCCTGCTTCGGGCTTGCCGGGACGACGACGCCGGGCTCGGCACCGTCGACGCCGTACGTCCATGACCCTTCCTTCGTCTTCAGCTTCCCGTTCTCGTACTCCGCCGTGTCCTCGCCGAGGTACCAGAGGTTCCCGTGGGAATCCTGCGCGTACCAGTCGTACGTGTCCTCCAACGTCTCGCCGTTCCTGCTCACGCGGTCGTGGACGACGCGCGCCTCGATCCCGTCGAGCGTCTTCGTCTGGTTCGTGACCGTGACGTCGACGCGCTGCGACTCGCCGTTCTCGACCTCGCGGTAGACCCAGTGGCTGCCTGGCCGCATCGGCCAGTACGGGTTGTCGATGTTGGTCGTGAAGTCAGCCGGGTCGAGCTTCACCGGCTTCGTGCCCTGGGGCAGGCTCGACGAGCTCGAGGACTTCGATCCCCCGCCGCCACAGGCGGTGAGTGCGAGGACGGCGATTGCGACTGCGATTGGACGGATCATGCGGCGGAGCGTAGGCCCTGCCGCGTGAGAGGCCGATGAGAGGAGCTAGGGGTCGGCCGGCTCGATGTGCCGATCCGACGCGCATGCCCGCGCCCAGCGCTCGGCGATCTCGATCAGCCGGCCGCGGAGCTCGTCGAGCTCGTGCTCGTCGGTCGGTAGCTCCACGCTGCCGGCCTCGATCCGCACCTGGCGAACCGTGGCCTCGGAGCGCCCGCTCAGCTCGTGCCGCGACTCGGAGACGATCGTCAGCTCCGTCACCTTGTCGCGCAGCGCTGCGGCCAGAACGTCGATCTCGGCCGGCGTCGCCTCGCGTCCCGCGAACATGCCGAAGTTGACCCGAATCTCAAGGGCGGGCGGTTCGAAGGTCCTCGTCGCGAAGGCGAGCGCCGGCTCTGCTGACCCCATCGTCTTCACGGAGTTCCCGGTTCGGAGGAAGCTAATCCTCGCGCGGAACCCAGCGGAAGTAGCGCAGCGAGATTACGGCGCCGGCGATCCCCCAGGCGAGGATCACGGCCACGTCCTTCGGCTCGTTCCAGATCTGGGTGCCCTTCAGCATCACGTCTCCGACCAGGTCGATGAAGTACGTCAGCGGCAGGACGTCCGCCACCTTCTGGAGCACTGCCGGGAAGTGCTGCTGCGAGAAGAACGCGCCCGAGATGAATGCCACCGGCAGGTAGATCGCGTTGATCACGGCCGAGGCTCCCTCCGCGCGGCGGATGAACCCGGTGATCGCGACGCCGAGCGCCGCAAAGCACACGCCGCCCAGAAGCAGCGTCAAGACCAGTGACACGGGGGCCTTCGGGAACGACGCGCCGAAGAGGATCATGGCGAGCGCGATCAGGCATGCGGCCATGACCGCGAAAGCGATCAGCGTCGTGAGCAGGACGGCCGCGATGTAGACGGGTGACGGAAGAGGAGTCGCGCGAAGCCGCTTCAGGACACCGTTCTCCCGGCGGATCACGAGCACGATCGCCAACCCGGCGAAGGCCGTCGCGATCAGGCCGTAGCCGATCATCCCCGTGAGGAGGTAGTCGGCGCCGCGGTAGCCGTTGATCGTGTCGCCGCTGCCGTACACCGAGCCGAGCAGCACGAAGAAGATCAGCGGGAGCATGAACGTGAAGAAGGCGAGCTCGCGGCTGCGCGAGTAGAGCTGCAGCTCGCCGCGGAGCTCGTGGACGAAGATCCTCATTCCTGCTCCTCCTCCTTGGTGAGCGAGAGGTAGACGTCCTCGAGGCTCGCACGGCGCACCTCGAGCCCCTCGAGCTCGTGGCCGGCTGCAAGCGCGTCGCGCGTCAGGTCGTGCAGGAGCTTCGTCGGCTCCTCGGTCTGCATGACGACTTCCTGGCCGTTGCGGCGATAGCGGATCTCGGTCGCCGGGAGGGTGGACGTCAGCTCCGACGGCGGCCCGAGGGCGACGATCTCGCCGTCTCGCAGGACTGCAACCCGGTCCGAGAGCCGCTCGGCCTCCTCGAGGTAGTGCGTCGTGAGCAGGATCGTCTTGCCGAGGTCGCGCAACGACGCAATCGTCTGCCACGCTCGCCGACGGGCCTCGGGGTCGAAGCCGGTCGTCGGCTCGTCGAGGAAGACGATCTCCGGGTCGCCGACGAGCGCGAGCCCGAGGTCGAGGCGGCGGCGCTGCCCGCCGGAGAGGCTTCGCACGAGCGCATCGCGCTTTTCCTCGAGGCCGACGAGCTCGACGACCTCGCCGATCGGCCGCGGCTGCGAGTAGTAGCCGGCGAACAGCGCGAGATTCTCGGCAACGGTGAGGCTGTCGTAGAAGGACGAGGACTGGAGGACGACGCCGATCCGCTCGCGCCAGTCGAGACCCGCTGTCGACGGATCCTCGCCCAGCACGGTCACCGTCCCGCCGTCGCGCTTGCGGTAGCCCTCGAGGATCTCGACGGTCGTCGTCTTGCCGGCGCCGTTCGGGCCGAGCAGCCCGAAGATCTCGCCCTCCGCGATCTCGAAGCTGACTCCGCGCAGCGCCTGGAGCTCCTTGTAGGACTTGCGGAGATCGTTTACGGCCACGGCGCTAGACATATCTGGCCGATATGATTAGCCTATCTGGCAGATATGTCAAGCCTGACCCCGACAGCGCGCGTCATCCTCGGCATGTTGAAGCTCGGTGTCGCGACGGGCTACGACATCAAGAAGGTGATCGACGGCTCGACGCGCTTCTTCTGGACGGCCAGCTTCGGGCAGATCTACCCCGAGCTCAAACGACTCGAGCGCGACGGGCTCGTGCGTTCGAGGCAAGAGCCTCGGGGCAAGGTGAAGCGCACCGTCTACGAGCTGACCCCCAAAGGCGAGGCGGCTCTACGCGAGTGGCTGACAGACCGCGAGAGCGTGATCTTCGAGATCCGGGACGAGAGCCTTCTCCGTCTCTTCTTCGCCGACGTGCTGTCGGAGGAGGACGTTCTCGCGAATCTGAAGATGCAGCAGCAGATCTTCGAGCTCGTGCTCGACCGTTTCCGTGAGATCGAGGTCGAGGCGCGTGCGGGCATCGACGAGGGCCGAGAGTACCCGTACCTCGTGCTGCGCTACGGGCTCGACTTCATCACCTGGGCGCGCGACTGGTACGCCGAGGTGGAACGTCGCCTCGAGGCCGGCGAACCGCTATTCGAGCTCGACGACGAAGAGCCCGGCGGCGGGGAACGGAGGCTCGGGGCCGCCGGTTAGCGCGGCGGCGATCTGCCCGCAGTCGGGCTGGTGGCCGACGACAACGACCTCGTCTCCGCGGCCGGCGATCGCGGCTCGGACGCCGTCGGGAGTCGCGCCGGGCGCGAGCCGGTCGTCAGGCTCAGTTGGGACGTCGAGCGCTCTCGCGAGCTCGCCGCCCGTCTCGCGGGCGCGGAGCAGCGGGCTCGTCAGGATCGCTCCCGGGCGCGCTCCGTCGGCGTCGAGTTTCTGGCCGAGCGCGCGAGCCTGCTCGCGGCCCTGCGGCGTCAGTCGCCGCAGCTCGTCCGGGTCTCCGGGCGCAGCCTCGGCGTGGCGGACGAGGTAGAGGCGCACTGCGGCTGAGGATAGCCTTGCCGCATGGCAGTGATCCCGATGCTGTCCTATGAAGACGGCGCCGCAGCGATCGACTGGCTGACCGGCGCGTTCGGCTTCCGCGAGCAGCTGCGGTTCCAGGACGACGACGGGACGGTGACCCACGCCGAGCTCGAGACGGGAAGCGGGATTGTGATGCTGGCCACGCCTTCACCCGATTACGTGAGCCCGAAGCGTCTGCGTGAGCTTTCGTCGGACGCACGCAAGATGGCCGAAGTGCCGTATGTGATCGACGGCGTGCTCGTCGAGGTCGACGACGTGGACGCCCACTTCGCTCGGGCGCGGGAGGCGGGCGCCACGATCCTGTCTGAGCCCGAGGATGTGCCCGACGTCGGTGTCCGGCATTACCGGGTCGAGGACCCGGAAGGCCACCGCTGGATGTTCTCCCAGGACCTCTCGTGAGCCGGTTCCGCTACGTCATCGCAGACGTCTTCACGGACACCCCTCTGCAGGGCAACCAGGTGGCCGTCTTCACGGACGCGCGCGAGATTCCCGAGGAGAAGCTGCAGCCGATTGCAAAGGAGATGAACTTCTCCGAGACCGTGTTCGTCTACAAGCCGGAGGGCGACGGGCACGCGCGGATCCGGATCTTCACGCCGACGATCGAGATGCCGTTCGCCGGTCATCCGACGCTCGGTACTGCGTTCATCCTCAGCGCGCCTCTTTCGCTCGAGGAGATCAAGCTCGAGACCGGCGCAGGTCTCGTTCCGGTGCGACTCGAGCGTGAGGACGGACGGATCGTGTTCGGGCGTATGGAGCAGCCGCTGCCGACGATCGAGGCCTTCGACGGCGAGGATCGGCTCCTGGACATCCTGGGAGTTGGTCAGGCGGAGCTCCCGGTCGAGCTGTACGACAACGGCGTCCGGCACGTGTATGTCTGCCTCGGCTCGCCAGACGAGGTTGCATCGCTGCGGCCGGACATGGCCCGTCTGGCGCTGGAGTCGGTCGCGCTCGGCTTCAACTGCTTCGCCGGGAGCGGCACGCAGTGGAAGAACAGGATGTTCGCGCCCGCGGGCGGTGTCGCCGAGGATCCGGCGACCGGGTCTGCGGCCGGGCCGCTGGCGCTCCACCTGGCGCGCCACGGGCGGATCGCGTTCGGCGAGGAGATCGAGATCTCGCAGGGCGTCGAAGTCGGCCGCCCCTCGAAGCTCTATGCGCGGGTCGACGGCTCCGCCGACGAGGTCGAGCGCGTCGAGGTCGGCGGCTCGGCGGTCACGGTCGCCCACGGCGAGCTCAGAATCTGAAAGAGGCCGGTCAGGACGAAGGCGAGAACGAAGCTCGGGAGCGAGGCCCCGATCTGGTACTCCGGCGTCGGAAGCTTCGCCATGAGGTCGCTCCAGAAACCGAGGTCGGTCGGCTGGTAGAGCCACTCGTAGACCAGAAAGCCGGCCGCCCACGCGACGATCGGTCCCGGACGGAAGCTGGGGCTGCCGAAGATGTCGCGCTCCGAGTAGTGCGCGCCGTTGTGCACCCAGTGCGCGGCGAGCACGCCGAGGAGCGGGACGAAGACCGCACCGAGCAGCAGCAGGAACCGCTGGTAGCTGCGCATGTCGATTGCCAGCGCGCCCGCGGTCGCGATGACCGAGGCGCACGCGATCAGCACGCGCTGCGGGACGCGTGACAGGAGGTTTTGCGTCGACACGGCCGACGAGTACACGTTCGCAAACGCCTCGTCCGTCTCGTCCACGGTCAAAGCCAGGAGCGCCAGCGCGGCCGCCGCGCCGCCGCCCGCGATCGCAGTCAGGATCAGCTCCGGGTGGTTCGGGTCGACGCCCCGTGAGAGCACGAGGATCGAGCCGAAGCCGAACTGGAACAGCGTGGGGAGCAGGTAGCCGATCCCGACGCCGAAGAACGCGCTCCGCCGGTCGCGCGAGAAGCGCGTGTAGTCGGCGACGAGCGGCGCCCACGAGACCGTGACCGCGATCACCGTGTCGACCGCGAGCCAGAACGAGCCGTGGTGCGCGCCCGGGTGCGACCAGAGGTTGCCGAGGTTCGCGCCGTCGACGATCCACCACGCCAGGTAGGCGACCGACAGCGCGACCGCCCAGATCGCGAACTTGCGCACGAAGCGGCGCACGAAACCGATCGGTCCGAGCAGCGCCAGCGCGGCAGCGAGCCCGCCGAAGAGGAGCTTCCACGCCCAGGTTGCGTGGAACCCGAACAACTGGTCGCAGAGAAGTCCCGCGGCGGTCGCGATCACGATCAGCTCGAAGATCGCCCAGCCGAGGCACTGTGCGATGTTGAGCACGGTCGCGATGTACGAGCCGCGCCGCCCGAGCGGAGCCCGCTGGAGCACCATTGTCGGCACGCGCCCATCTGCGCCGATCAACGCGGCCAGCGCGAGCATCGAGTTCCCGATCAGCCCGCCGACGAGCGTCGCCGCGAGCGCCTTCTTCAGCGACAGGTCGAAGTAAGCCGGTAGCACGAGCACGAGCAGCGAGATGCCGAGGTTGACCCAGAGCAGCGTCGTGTCGACGAAGCCGAGCACGCGAAGCCGCTCCGGCACGGGCTCGATTCCCCAGGCTGGCCCTTTCACATGGCTCCCTTCGCTGGTCCTAACCAGATCAGGTTCAACGGGTCTGATCTCAGCCGCCCACTGAGCGGCACCCCGGTTCGGCCACTCTAGCGACTAGGACAGAGGCGTGAGCCGCGTCGCGGTCGCTTTGAACTCGGCGACGACGACGTCGCGTTCCTTCAGCCCGAGCCGCTCCGCGGAGGCGGCCGTGATCTCGGCGGTCAGCGGGCCGACCCGGACTCGACGGCGGTTCCCGACCGGCACGATGCTCTCGATCGGCGCTCGCATCCGGTTCTGAGCCGAATCCTCGGTCTCCATCCTCGAGAGCGAGATCTCCCATGGATGGATGACGACTCCGACCGGGCCGTCCGCCTCGTCGGTGGAGACGATTGTCGCGCCCGAGTCGAGGACGACCTCGGTGAGCCCATCGACTCGCAGGCGGGCCTGGCCGATGAGGAGGTTTCCGCCCGCGAGCTCGGCGACGAACGGCGTGGCTGGGGAAGCGATTAGCTCCTCTGCGGTTCCCGTCTGGACGATTCGGCCCTCGACGAGGACCGCGATCCGGTCGGCCAGCGCGGACGCGTCGAGGAAGTCGTGCGTGACGAGGATCGACGGGAGCCCGAGCTCATGGAGGAGCGTCCGCAGCTCCGCCCGGACGCGGCCGCGCGTGTGTGGGTCGAGGGCGGCCATCGGTTCGTCGAGGAGCAGGATCTGCGGCTTGTGGGCGAGCGCTCTCGCGAGGGCCACACGCTGCTGCTCGCCACCCGAGAGCTCGGTCGGCTTCGCCTTCGCCAGGTCTCCGATCCCGAGCCGCTCGAGCAGGTCGCCCGGCTCGCCTCCCGCGAAGGCCACGTTCCGCTCGACCGACAGGTGCGGGAACAGCGCGTACTCCTGGAACACGTAGCCCACGGCGCGCTCCTCGGGCCGGCGGTCGATTCGGCGCTCGCTGTCGAACCAGACCTCGCCGTTCGCCGCGACGAGCCGGCGCGACGGCTTCGCGAGCCCCGCGATCGCGCGCAGAACCGTCGTCTTGCCTGCCCCGGACGGGCCGACGAGAGCGACCGTCTCCGCGCCGACGTCGAGCGCTACCTCGACGTCGAAGCCACGAACCGGAACCTTGAGATCGAGCCGAGCCGTGCCCATGTGAACACCTTCAGGCCGACCAGTATCGCCGCTCCGACGAGGATGAAGAGCGCGCTGATCGCGAGGGCGACGTCGAAGTCCTGATCGAGCTCCGCGTAGATTGCGAGCGGCAGCGTCTGGGTCACCCCCTGCAGGCTGCCGGCGAAGATCAGCGTCGCCCCGAACTCACCGAGCCCGCGCGCGAGCGCCAGCGCCGAGGCGGCCCCGAGCCCACCGGCCGCGAGCGGGAGCGCGATCCGTCCGAACACGCGCCACGGCCCTGCCCCGAGCGTGCGTGCAGCCGAGATGAGGTTCTCGTCGACGCTCTCGAAGGATGCGATCGCCCCGCGCAGGTAGAACGGGCTCTCGACGAACGCGACCGCGAGCACGACCGCGGTCTGCGTGAACCCGATCTGGATCCCGAGCGCGTCCATCTGCTCGCCGAGTAGCCCGAAACGCCCGAACGTAGCGAGGAGCGCGATGCCCGCAACTGCCGGCGGAATCACGAGCGGCAGCTCGATCAGGGTCAGCACCGCGCTTCGTCCCGGGAAGCGCTTGCGCGCGAGCAGATAGGCGGTCGGGGTGCCGAAGACGAGGACGGAGACATGCGCGATCGCGCTCGTCTTCAGGCTGACCACGAGCGCATCGCGCGCCACGTCGTTGTCGAGCTGAGCGAAAAGCTCCCGCACGGGGATCCGCAGGAAGATCGCAACGATCGGCAGTAGCAGGAAGACGAAGGCCACGGCCGCTGCGATGGCGGTGGTCAGAGCGAAGAGGAAGCGGCTCAATGCTGCTTGGGCAGCCCGAACCCCGCGCACTTCAGCAACAGGCGCCCTCGCTTCGAGGTCACCTTGCGGATGAACGCACGCGCCTCGACCCGGCGCGCCATCGAGCTGACGACCGCGAGCTGGTAGCGGATCGACGGCTGGGCCCAATCCGGAATCTGGACCTTCGTCACCTTCGAGGCGACGGGCCTCGCGTCCGTCACGTAGACGAAGCCCGCGTCGGCCTCGCCGAGCGCGACCTTGGCGACGATGCCCTTGACGTCGGTTTCCTGGCTGACGACGTTGTGCATCACGGCGGCTGTGATCCCGAGCGTGTCGAGGAGTTGGCGGGTGTACGAGCCGATCGGAACGCCCGGGTCGCCGATCACGACCTTGACCCGTGGGCGCCGCAGGTCGTAGATCGTGTGCAGCTGCGCCGGGTTCGACTTCGGAATGATCACGATCAGCTTGTTCGTCGCGAACGTGACCGGCTTCTTCACGAGTCCGTCGTGGTACAGGAGCTGCGGGTACTTCGGGCTCGCCGCCGCGTAGACGTCGACCGATGCGCCCTGCCGGATCTGGAGCGCGAGCTGGTCGGAGCCCGCGAAGCTGTAGTGAGGCGTCTTGTCGATCTTCGGGAAGACCTCGGTCAGCGACGCGGCCGAGAAGACGGTGAAGTTTCCGCCGGCGCCGGTCGCACTCGGAAGCGCGAGCGCGACGACCGCGAAGAGGACGGCGAGCGCTCTCATCGTTCGACCATGATCGAGGTCGCCTTGACGACAGCCGTCGCCGGGTCACCCGGCTCGAGAGCCAGCTCCTCGGCGGCCTCGCGGGTGATCACCGAGACGATCCGGAAAGGGCCGGCCTCGAGCTCGACCTGGGCGAGCAAGCCCTCGATCTTCACCTCGCGGACGGTCCCGACGAGCCGGTTTCGAGCGGACAGATCATGGTGGAGCGACCCCCCGCGGAGCCGCTCCACTTCGCTTGCCAAGACGACACGCCGATTGGCGTGGTCGCGGCGCGTGCGAATACGCCCCTGGCGGTCCCAGCGCCGGAGCGTGTCGATGCTGATGCCGAGGCGACGTGCAGCCTCCCCGGCGGTGTACGTCTGCCTAGGCATCGCCTAGGCAACCCTACATCAGAACGTCGCGTCCTTCACACCGGTCGCGATCAGGAGCAGGATCGCGGCCGCGAGGCACAGCCGGTAGACCACGAACACGGTGTAGTCGTGGCGGCGCAGGTAGCCGAGGAGCAGGTCGATGGCGATCAGGCCGACGCCCGCAGCGGCGACCGTGCCGACGAGGAACGGGCCCTCCCAACCGGCCGGAAGGGTGCCGAAGACGATGTGCTTCAACCCCTTGTAGATGACCGCGCCGAAGACGATCGGGACCAGCAGGAAGAACGAGAACCGCGCGGCGCTGTCGCGGTCGAGCCTGAGGAAGCGCCCTGCGGTGATCGTGATCCCCGAGCGTGAGACGCCCGGCATGAGGGCGATCGCCTGCGCCGCGCCGACGAGGAGCGCGGTCGGAAGGCCGATGTCCTCGAGCTTTCGGTCCTGGGCGCTGCGGTCGGCGATGTAGAGCAGTACTCCGAAGACGGCGAGGTTGATCGCGATCTGCCACGGGTTGCCGAGATGGGTCTCGATCGTCTCCTCGCCGAGCGCGCCCGCGATCGCAGCGGGAATCGTCGCGACGAAGATCAGCCAGGCGATCTTCTCGTCCGCGGTCTGGATCGACCGCTTCGCGACCGAGCGGAACCAGGCGACGACGAAGTGGACGATCTCGTCCCAGAAGTAGACGACGACCGCGACGAGCGTCCCGAGGTGGAGCGCGACGTCGAACGTCTTGTTGAAGTCCTGGTGCGTCTCGAGGTAATGCCAGTTCCCGATCCAGGGGACCAGAATCAGGTGGCCCGACGAGGAGATCGGCAGCAGCTCGGTCGCGCCCTGGACGACCCCGAGCGTGAACGCCTGCCAGTCGGAGAGCTTGCCCGCCTGCTCGCCCACGCCGAGGGCAGCGAGGACGACCGCGACGGTCAGGAGCGCGGCAGCGGAGCCATAGACGAGAGCGCGCCGCCGCATCGCTCACAACGTACTGGACAAGCGGCGAAAACGGAACCGACAACCGCTCCTGTGACCGGCTGGTGAAGATCCAGCCGCCGCGGGGTGAGAATCGACTCAGGGGCTTTTCCACACATGTGGAAAACGGCTCGGCGGGACGTTCTACGATGGGCACATGCCGCGCAAGACCCTCCAGTTCGAGGCCGGAGACTCGTTCGAGCTGCCCGCGGTGGGCGGACGAGCTCTCCCGCGGCGCGTCTTCACGGAGATCTTCTACGACACCGCGGGCGGGCGGCTCGGGCTCGCCGGGTTCGTGCTGCGGCGCCAGATCGAGAACGGCAAGGGGCTCTGGCGGCTGAGCGTCGTCTGCGACGGGGTCCCGACGCTCGACGTCGAGACGCCCGGCGGCCCCGCCGGCCCTCCGGAGGAGCTCCGCGAGCTCGTCTCGGCTGCTTCCGCGGGCTTCGAGCTCACTCCGGTGCTGCGCGCGCGGACGCACGCGACCGGGCTGCGCGTTAAGGCGGGAAGCAGGTCGCTCGCGAAGATCAGCGTCGCCTCGATCACGCTCCTCGACGGGCAGCGGACGACCGGCTCGTTCAGCGAGATCGAGCTCGAGCGGCTCGCCGCGACCCGGAAGGAGCTGGCCAGGCTCGAGTTGGCTCTTCGCAAGTCCGGCGCCAACCCCACGAACGGTGCCGGGCCCTTGGAGCAGGCTCTGGCCCGCGAGCCGCAGCCCGAGCTGCCGCTGCCTTCGACTTCGCTTGAGCAGCTGCGCCCCTACCTCCGGGAGCAGTACGCACGGATGCTCGCCCACGACCCGGGTGTTCGGATCGGGAAGGACCCCGAGGACCTTCATCAGATGCGCGTCGCAACGCGGCGGCTGCGCTCGGTGCTGAACACCGCCGCGCCGATACTCGACCCGGCCTGGGTGACCGAGATGCGGAGCGAGCTCGCCTGGCTCGGCGGGGAGCTGGGCCCGGCGCGAGACCTGGACGTCCTCATCCCGTACCTGCGCGAGGAAGCAGGGCGCCTCGATCCGGCCGACCGCAAGGCTCTGGCGCCGCTCTTCAAGAAGCTCACAAATTCGCGCGCCGTCGCCCGGAGAGGTGTCCTCAGGGCGCTGCGGAGCGAGCGCTACCTCGCGCTGCTGGCCTCGATCGAAGCTGCCGCCGCCGGGCCGCCGCCGGGCGGAGCCGGCTCGCTGCGGGCCGAGGTCAAGAACGAGTTCAAGAGGCTGCGGAAGGCGATGCGACAGGTGGAGGAGGCGCCGACCGACGAGGCGATCCACCAAGCGCGCATCAAGGGCAAGCGCGCCCGCTACGCGACCGAGCTGCTCGAGGACGAGCTCGGCAAGCCCGGCGTGAAGCTGCTCGCCGCGGCGAAGGAGTTCCAGGACGCCGCCGGCGAGCAGCACGACGCCGTCGTCGCCGAGGCTCGGATCCGGGCGCTGCTGCGCGGCATTCGGGCCCAGCGAACGGCGCTCGCCGCGGGCATCCTCGTCAGCCGGCAGCGGGACCGCCGCGATGCTGCTGCCGCGGCGCTTCCGAAGGCGTGGCGCCGCTACGAGGAGGCGGCCGGGAAGGTGTGGGCCTGAGCCGCGTCGTGCGGGCAGCCGGCGGAGTCGTCTGGCGGCGCGGTCCGGACGGCCTCGAAGTGCTTCTGATCCACCGGCCGCGCTACGGGGACTGGAGCTTCCCGAAGGGCAAGGCCAACGGCGACGCGGAGAGCGACGAGGACACGGCCGTCCGCGAGGTCGAGGAGGAGGTCGGGCTCCGGCTGGCCCTCGGTCCGGAGCTCGACAGCACCGGGTACCGCGACTCCAAAGGGCGCCGGAAGGTCGTGCGCTACTGGGCGATGGAGCTTCCCTTTGGCGAGGAGCCGATCGCAGGAGATGGCGTCGACGAGGTCCTGTGGGTCGCACTCGAGGATGCGACTGCGCGTCTCACATGGGATCGTGACCTCGCCGTGCTCGACTCGCTGCCCGTCGAGGAGCTCGTATGAGCCTTCTCCTGATCCGCCACGCGCTCGCGGGCCATCGCAACGCGTGGGAGGGAGACGACCGCGTGCGGCCCGTGGACGACCGCGGCCGGCTCCAGTCCGACGCTCTCGTCGACGCGCTCGCCTCGTTCCAGATCGACCGGATCGTCTCCAGCCCGTACCTGCGCTGCGTCCAGACGGTCGAGCCGCTCGCCGCGGCGCTCGAGCTCGAGATCGAGCTCGACGAGCAGCTGGGAGCGACGAGGCTCGACGAGGTGGGGGAGGTGCTCGAGCGGCTGCGCGGAGAGAACGTGGCCGTCTGCACGCACGGTGACCTGCCGTGGCTCGGCGACCGGAAGTTCAAGAAGGGAGCGACCTGGGTCGTGGACGACCGGCTCGTGCCCGAGCGCTACATCAGGCCGCCTGCCTAGGCATCGCTTGCGATGCCGCCATCAGGACGGTTGGGCTTTGCCCAGCCGTCCGTCTGAACTGACCGGTCGATCCGCTCTCCCGCAGTCAAAAACGCTCTAGGCGGCCTGTTCCTCCAATAGCGACTCGAGAACTGCGCCTTCGCGGAGGCCCGCTCGCGCGACGACGAGCGGGACGCCCAACCGGCGCTGTGCTTCGGCCAACACGAAGGCTCCGGCCAGGAGTGTCTGCCCGCGCCAGATCGGGAAACCGAACTTCTCGGCGAGGTCGGCGGCCGGCGCGGAGCTCAGCACCGACTCCGCCTTGGCGAGCTCCTTCGGGCCCAGCGTCCGCCCGACGACGCGGCGCAAAGACCTCGCGGTTCCGCCGGTGGCCACGGCGCAGCGCGGAAGCGGCGACGCGTGGCCTTCGAATGCCCGCTCGATATTCGCCCGGAGCGCCTCCAACTCCTCGCTCTGCGGCGGGTCGTGGACGAAGTGCCGCTGCGCGAGCCGCAGCGACCCGATGTCGAGCGTCCGGAACCAGACCGGCTCCGCGGCGGTGCCGAAGACGAGCTGCGTCGAGCCGCCGCCGACGTCGACGACGGCGATGCTCGCAGGCGGCGTCGGGAACGTCGAGACCACACCCGCGAATGCCAGGCGCCCCTCCTCTTCCGCGCTGAGCGGCCGTACGGGCAGCCGCGTCGCAGCGGAGATCGCCTCCACGAGCTCGCTCCCGTTCCTGCCCTGCCGAGCCGGCGCAGTGACGAGCACCTCGATCCGCGCCGCGCCGAGCTTGGCCGCGTCACGGGCATAGCGCCGCGCGACCTCGGCGGCACGGGCGATCTTCTCGTCCGGAATGCGGCCGGTGCGCTCGATCTCACGCGCGAGCCCGACGGCGGTCCGCTCCTCCCGGACGGGCTCGACCGAGCCGTCCTCGAGCGTCGCGACGAGGAGTCGCACGGTGTTCGAGCCGACGTCGATCGCAGCTACTCGCATCAGGAGGGCATCTTGATGAGTGGACAGGTCGGCATCGGGGCGCTCAGCTGCGCCTGGAGACGGTGCGGCGAGCGCGTGCGACGGCGTTCCGCATCAGCAAGCCCTGTGCAGACACGCGGCGATCGCCCTTCTTGGGCTTCATCCGCTTCCAGGAGCCGTCCCCGTGCAGCTCCCACGAGTTCGTGTTGTCGGACAGAAGAGCGTCGAACATCGCGTTTACCCGCTGGCGCGCTCGGATGTCGTCGACCGGCACGACGACCTCGAGCCGATGGTCGAGGTTGCGCGGCATCAAGTCGGAGCTTCCGAGCAGACAGGTCGTCTTGTCTCCGGCCTCGAGCACGAAGACGCGGCTGTGTTCGAGAAAGCGGCCGACGACGCTCCTGACGCGGATGTTCTCGCTCAGGCCCTTGACTCCCGGGCGCAGCGAGCAGTTCGACCGGCAGACGATCTCGATCTCGGCTCCCGACCGAGAGGCGTCGTACAGCGCCTCGATCACCTTCTCGTCCGTGAGTGAGTTGACCTTGATGCGGATCAGCGCCTTCTTTCCCGCCTCCGCAACCTGCGCGACCGAGCGGATCGCCTCGATGAGCCTCGTGCGGAGCGTGAAAGGCGCGACGAGCACCTTGCGGAACCGCTGGGGCCGTCCGAACCCGGTCATGTAGTTGAACAGGTCGGCGACGTCCGAAGCGATGCTCTCGTCGGTCGTGAAGAGCCCGAAATCCTCGTAGCCTCGCGCGGTCAGAGCGTGGTAGTTGCCGGTGCCGACGTGGACGTACCGCCGCAGGCCGTTTCCCTCGCGCCGGACGACGAGAATCATCTTGGCGTGCGTCTTCAAGGTCGGGAAGCCGTAGACGACGTGCACTCCCGATCGCTCCAGCGCACGTGACCACTCGATGTTCTGTCGCTCGTCGAAGCGTGCCTTCAGCTCGACGAGGCAGACGGTCTGCTTGCCGGCGTCTGCGGCCTCGATCAGGGCGGGAACGAGCGGCGACTCGTCGCTCGTGCGGTACACGGTCGTCTTGATCGCAATCACGTCCGGATCGCGGGCCGCGGCCTGGACGAACTTCTCGACGCTCGTGACGAACGACTCGTAGGGGAGGTGGACGAGAATGTCGCCGCGCTTGATCTCGTCGAAGAGCTCGCCGTCCGTGGTCGGGACTGCGAGGCGCGGCTGGGTCACGCCCCGCCAGCGCTCCTCCTTGAGATCGGGACGGTCGAGGTCGACGATCTGGTTGAGGTCGGCGAGGTCGAGCAGCCCGTCGACGCGGTAGACCTGGTCGTCGCGCGCACCGAGGCCCGCCTTGATGCGCCTCAGCATCTCGTCGGACATCGATTCGGAGATCTCGACGCGGACCGTGCCTCCGAACCGCCGTCGCTGCAGCTCCAGCTCGACCGCTTCCAGGAGGTCATCCGCTTCGTCGGAGACCTCGAAGTCGGCGTCCCTGGTGACGCGGAACGGCGCGCATTCGGAGATCTCCATCTTCGGGAAGAGCGACGTGAGCGAGTACGTGATCACGTGCTCCAGGGGTAGATAGAGGTGGCGCTTCCCGACGCTGATGAAGCGGGGCAGAAGCTCGGGAACCTTCACTCGCGCGAAGCGTTCCTCGCCGGTCTTGGGATCCCGGACGAACACTCCGAGCGACAGCGACAGAGCGGAGATGTACGGAAACGGCTGGCCCGGTCCGACGGCGAGCGGGGTCAGCACGGGATAGATCTCCCGGTCGAAGAGCGCCGCGAGCTCCTCGAGCTCCTTCTCGGAGCAGTCCGCGATCCGGCCGATGAGGATCCCTTCCTTCTCGAGCGCCGGGCGCAGCTCGCGCTTCCAGAGGCTCGACTGCTCGGCCGACAGCGCGAGCACCCGCTCGCGGATCTCGGCCAGCGTCTGCTGCGGCGTGCGTCCGTCCAGAGAGTGAACCGTGAGGCCCGACGCGTCCTGGCCCATGAGGCCGCTGACGCGCACGGCGAAGAACTCGTCGAGGTGCTGGGAGAACCTCGAGCAGAACGTCAGGCGCTCGAGGAGAGGGAGACTCGGGTCGGCAGCCAGCTCGAGGACGCGCGAGTTGAAGTCCAGCGAGGACAGCTCGCGATTGAGGAACCGCTCCGGCCCCTCGACGGAGGCTTTCTCCTTCTCCGCGGTCGGCACTAGCCCGACCGTGCCTCGAGGGTTGCCTCCCCCTTCGGTTGCGCTTCCAGTTTGTAGCCCACTCCGTACCGAGTGTGAACGAACGAGTGCCTCGGCGCACGCTTGTCGATCTTCTCGCGCAGCTTGCGGACGAAGACGTCGACCGTGCGATCGCGCCTCGTCAGGCGGCGGCCCCAGATCTTCTGCAGGAGCTCGTCCCTCGTCAGAACGCGGCCCTGCTCGGCGGCGAGGGCGTATAGGAGCCGGAACTCGGTCGGCGTGAGCGCCACGTTTTCGCCGTCGATATAGGCCTGGAAGCTTCGCGGGTCGACGACGAGCTCCTCGATCTCGATCGTCTCGCCGCGCTGCACCTCCTGGGCGCGAACGCCTCTGCGGGCGGCGACCCGAACGCGCGCCACGAGCTCGGACATCGAGAACGGCTTGACGAGGTAGTCGTCGGCCCCGATCTCGAGCGCGTGGACGCGGTCCTGCTCACTGCCGCGGGCGCTGACGACGACGATCGGCGTGCCGATGCCCTCGGCCCGCGCGGTCTCGATCAGCTTCCACCCGTCGAGCAGCGGCATCATCAGGTCGAGGACGCAGACATCGGGGCGCTCGAAGCGCAGGCGTGCGAGCCCGGCCTCGCCGTTGCCCATCCACAAGGGGTCGAATCCGGCTTCCGCGAGATGCGTGGACATGCCTTTCGCGATCAACTCGTCGTCCTCGACGATCAAGACCCTGGGCATCGCCAACGAACTCTTCATGCTCCCGCGTTGAAGCTGGGTAGAAGCGTGGTGAAGAGCCTGTAACCGAGTGGTGAATCTGGTTTCACCGGGAGGGGACGGTTTCGGATGCGCGGGTTCTGTCCGCTCTTCGCCGCACTCGGCATGGGCGGGGAAGTTGAGGCCGTTGTTCGCCGGGTTCCGTGCTCTTAGTCGCGCAAAGTGCGAAGCACTTTGCGCGAGTCCCGGGCCCGTGGCCCGGGACCCTAGGCGAGTGACGCGATCGCCGTCTGCGGACGGCTCCTGATCGCGTCGACGAGGGACTTCATCGTCGCGGCGAAGACGTCGGCGCCGAGCGAGTACTCGTCGTTGAACTCGACCGCGCCGTTCAGCTCGATCACGGCCCAGCCGTCACCGACGATCGGCAGCAGGTCGACGCCGACCAGATCTGCTCCCACCGCGGCCGCTGCGGCCAGCGCGAGCTCGATCGCCGCGCGGGGAGGATCGGCATGCTGGCGCTCCGCTCCGAGCGCGACGTTCGTCCTCCACTCGCCCTCAGCGGCCTGCCGGCGCACCGCGCCGACGACCTGTCCGGCCGAGATGACGATGCGCAGGTCGTGGCCCAGCGGCGGAATGAGCTCCTGCATGAGCACGCCGTGCGTCCGGAACCATGGCCGCTCCGAGATCACGGCGAGCGCTTCTGTGAGCTGCCTGCGTGTCGTGCAGAGCATCACGTCGCTGCCCCACGACCCGAACCGAGGCTTGAGGACGACGGGAAGCTCGATCGTCCCGACGTCGCCTGTGCCCTCGAAGTGGATCGTTCGCGGATGCGGCAGGCCCGCGGCCTCGAGCAGACGGGCCGTCTGAAGCTTGTCGTGCGTCGCCATCAGAGCGCTGAGCGGGTTGAGGACCCGGATCCCCTCGTTCTCGATGAGCCCGACCTCCCAGCTGCCGGTCTCCATCCCGTCCAGGCTGCGCAGGACGTCGATACGCGCAAGCGCAGCGTCGCCGGGGCCGAGCCAGCCGCGGATCCGTGAGGGCCGGACAATCTCCGCCTGGACGCCGAGCGGCGCCGCTTCGACGAGCCTCAGGTTCGTTTCGCTCTCGTGATGTGCGACCAGGGCGATGCGCATGGCAGCACATTGTGCGTGCTGCGGACCAGAAAAACCAGAGCACTCCATCTTTTATCCAGTTGGCCACCACCCGGCCAACCGTTTCATCGCTGGCTTAGCAGAATCGGGCCCGCGAAAGGGTGCGTCGGCCTACCCGAACCGGCCGGTGACGTAGTCCTCTGTGCGGCTGTCCTTCGGCTGCGTGAAGATCGTCTTCGTGTCGTCGTACTCGACGAGCACTCCCGATCGCTCGCCCTCGGCGCCCCTGCTGATGTTGAAGAAGGCGGTCATGTCGGCCACCCGCGCGGCCTGCTGCATGTTGTGCGTGACGACGACGATCGTGTAGTCGCGCTTCAGCTCGTGCATCAGGTCCTCAATGCGCGTGGTCGCGATCGGGTCGAGCGCCGAGGCCGGCTCGTCCATGAGGATCACGTCTGGCTCGATCGCGAGGCAGCGGGCGATGCAGAGCCGCTGCTGCTGTCCGCCTGAGAGCGACCAGGCGCTCCGCTTGAGCCGGTCCTTGACCTCGTCCCAAAGAGCGGCGCGCCGAAGCGCCTTCTCCACCCGGCTGTCGAGGTCGTCCTTCAGGCCGAGGATCCGCGGGCCGTAGGCGATGTTCTCGTAGATCGACTTCGGAAACGGGTTCGGCCGCTGGAAGACCATGCCGATGCGCCGGCGGACCCCGACCGGGTCGATGTTCCTCGCCTGGAGATCGATGTCGTGGTACAGGATGCGGCCCTCGGTCTTGAAGTTCGGGATCACGTCGTTCATCCGGTTGAGGCAGCGGATGAACGTGCTCTTGCCGCAGCCCGACGGGCCGATGATCGCGGTCACCATCCGCTGGTAGATCTCGAACGTCACGTCGCGGATCGCGGGCGCGTTGCCGTAGAACGCAGTCAGGTTCTCGATGCTGAAGACGCGGTCGCGCGCAAGCGTCTCCGCGGGCGGCTTGGCCGCCAGGAGGGACGGGTCGATCGCGCTCGGGAGCCCGGCGCGCTCTGCGGGATCCTTGACGTCGATATCCACAGGGTAGTTGACCTCGGTCATCGTTCTCCTTTCAGACGCCGGACGCTCCGGTCTGCAAACCAGCGTGCGATCAGGCTGGCGATGAGAATAATTCCGATCAGAACCGCGGCGGCGCCCCACGCCTGCTGGTGGAGAACCGGGTCGGCCTGCTCGGCTGAGGTGAAGATGAACATCGGGATCGAGGCGATCGGCTGCCGGGGGTCGTAGCTGACCGAATCGCTGTAGAGCGCGCTCGTGAAGAGGAGCGGCGCCGTCTCGCCGGCCGCGCGCGCGGTCGCGAGAGTCGCGCCCGTCACGATCCCGCCGACCGCCTGGGGCAGGACGACGCTCAGGGTCGTCCGCCACTTCGCGGCGCCCAGCGCGAGGCTCGCTTCGCGCATCGAGGCCGGGACCAGGGCTAACACCTCCTGGGTCGAGCGCGCGATCATCGGAACCATCAGGATCGCGAGCGCGAAGCTCGCCTTCCACGCCGCCTGCCCGTGGCCGACGACGACGAAGATGAAGACGAAGATGCCGAGCACGATCGCCGGGATCCCGTTCAGCACGTCGAAGGCGAGCGTGAGCACGCTGGCCAGCTTCCGGGGCGCGAGCTCGTTCAGATAGATCGCGGTCAGCACGCCGACGGGCAGCGCCATGACGAGTGCGATGCCGATGATGATCAGCGTTCCGATGATCGCGCTCGAGATCCCCGACGCGGGGCGCGGCCCGAAGCCCGTATAGATCGCAGGCGTCTTCGTGAAGAAGTCGACGTTGATCGCGGACCAGCCCTGTCGCACGACCGAGCTGACGACGATGACCAGAAGGGCGACGGCGAGCAGGGCGGCGACGGTCGCGGCGCCTTCGACCAGCCTGTTTACGATCCGACGGCGGCGCATGCGCTCGCTGCGGAAGAGATCGGCGGTGGGGGCGTTCGCGCTCATCAGACCTGGTGCCGGCCAGCGACGCGCCGCACGATCAGCTGAGCGGCGAGGTTGGCGATCAGGGAGAAGACGAGGAGGATGACCGCGAGGTAGACGAGCGACGCGACCTGGAGCGCCGTGTCGGCGCCCTGATACTGGCCTGCGATCCGGCTGGCCAGCGTGTCGCCGGGATCGAACAGGGACTTGTTGATTGCGACCCGGTTTCCGATCACCTGAGTGACGGCAATCGCCTCGCCGAGGGCTCGGCCGAGCCCAAGGATGAGCGCGGCCGCGATCCCGGCCCGGGCGTACGGGAAGACGACGCCTCGCACGACCTCCCAGCGCGTCGCCCCGAGAGCGAGTGCGCCGTCCTTCAGTTCGGCCGGAACGCTGACGAAGAGCTCGCGGCAAATACTGGAGACGATCGGGATGATCATGATCGTCAGGATCAGGATCGCCGCGAACATGTTGGACCCCACAGTCGGCTTCGTGCTGAAGATGGGTACCCAACTGAGGGTTCCGTGGATCGCCGGTCCGAGCGTGCCGGTAATGAAGGGGCCGAGCACGAGGATCCCCCACAGGCCGAGAACGACGCTCGGAATCGCGGCGAGGAGTTCGACGAGTGGTGCGACTACAGAGCGGATCCACCGCGGCGCGAGCTCACTGAGGAAGAGCGCGATCGCAAGCGAGATCGGTGTCGCTAGAAGCAGGGCTCCAAACGACGTGACCACGGTGCCGAAGATGAACGACTTGGCGCCGAACAGCGTGTTGCCCTTGTCGCCCCACGCCTGAGTGGTCAGGAAGCCGAGCCCGAACTTCTGCATCGCGGGCCACGCCTGGGTCAGGACCTCGTGGGTGATGAGCCCCAGGAGGACGACGCCGGTCAGCGCGGCAGCGCACGTGACGACGTAGAGGATCGCGTCCCCGGGACGGAAGCGGCCCCGCCGCTGGAGGGCGGCGGGGCCGGCTGCTGGCTCTTGCGCGACTGACATGCGCGCGATTCTGACTTCTTAGGAGTGAACCTTCTTGAGGGTGGCCTTGCC
>Ga0307312_10000329_pt1 | contig 21200 bp, 12 predicted proteins | sample ER_DNA_202_FD_194489 | JGI IMG/M metagenome (GOLD analysis project Ga0307312, IMG submission 194489) | Bulk soil microbial communities from the East River watershed near Crested Butte, Colorado, United States - ER_DNA_202 | ecosystem: Environmental > Terrestrial > Soil > Floodplain | place... | reverse complement strand
TATTCCTTCTTCTTAAAGGGAATTTGTGCCAGATTGTATTGTGCCTCGCGAAGTTTCGGATCGAGCTTGGCTGCCTTTTTAAATGCGGCTTCGGCCTGGTCGAATTGCTCCTGCTGCGCCAGAATCTCGCCGCGTAAATTAATCGTTGCTGCCTGGTTCGGATCTGCCTGATCCGCTTCATCGGCCAGTTTAAGGGCTGTCGTTAAATCGCGCTGCCGCAGAGCCTGCTGTGCCTGCTCGAATTTTGTGCGGGCAATTGCCTTCGTCTTCTCCGAGCGCTCAGCGGCTGTCATTAGTGGCAACGAAGGCCGCGCTTCGCCGGCCGGCTTTTCCAGCCATCCAACTTCGTAAAGTGATTCGGCGAAAAGCTTGTTTAATTGCGGCGGAAAGTTCTTTTCCGCGACGCCGATCCAATCTTTCGCTTCTTTTTGATTCTTCTGTTTAAGCGCAACGGCCGCCTTCACATAATCAACGGCTGGCGTATCAGGCGAAAGCTCCAATTTGGCCTGAATAGAATCCACCATGTCGTCTTTCCCCTCGAGGAGGTACGTGAGCAGAATTTTGTATTGAATCAGCTGCGAAGCCTCTTTCGCCAGATCGGATTCACCACTGGAAAGGAGTTGTTCGAAGCGATTCCGCGCTTCCGACCAATCTTTTCTAAGAAACGGGATTTCCGCCAGGTTGAAGCGCGCGTTCCAGAACTTGGGATCGATTCGGACAGCGTCCTTTAGTGCTGCTTCCGCCTGATCGTAGTTACTCTGGCGCATCTGGATCACGCCGCGCAGGTTCTTTGACGCGGCAAGATCAGGTTGGCGGGCATCGATGGCATCGAGTTGTTTTAGCGCTTCCGCGAATCTGCCCGAATCGAACGCGCGGAACGCGGCGTTGTACATTTCCTCCAGCTCCGCTTTCGTCGGGGCGACATTTTCCGCTCCAAACGAATCTGCGGCGAATAACCTAAGCACCAGCGCGGCGATCGCCGCCATCCCCCACACTCTCATGAAGTAGCGATTGAAGCCCTATTCAGCGCGTCTGACAAGTGGAAAGTTGCTCCAGTGAATCGATTTTTCAGCTCCCTTCGGAAAAATCAAACGCAAAAATGGTAAGGCGCGACTACCCTGCATGGCCGTGAATCAGTCATTCAAGTTCGCCACAATCCGTAATCCTTCCAGAGTAAGGTTCGGATGAACCACATCGATCTCCTGCAATCGTCGCGCGATCAGTCGCGCGTAGCCACCGGTCGCCACGACGTGGACATTCTTATGCGAAAACTGCTCTGCTCTAACTTGCGCTAGGATTTCGCGAACCAATCCGCGATAGCCGAACACGGCGCCCGACAACATCGCCTGGATTGTCGATTTACCAATCGCGCGTCGCGGTTCTTTCAATGAAAGTTTCGGCAGGAGTGCCGTTCGCCGATAAAGAAAATTAGTCATTGCTTCAAGCCCTGGCGCAATCACACCGCCAATGTAAGCCCGACGTCCAGAGACGATGTCAAAGGTCACAGCCGTGCCGAAATCCACTACGATTGCGGGAAAGCCGTAAAGCGCTGTCACCGCCGCAGCGTTCGCCAAACGATCCGCGCCAATCGATTGCGGTTTCGGATAATCAATCTCGACACCCAGCTTTAGCTTCCAATCCAGCCAAAGTACATTCACTTTTCCTGCGGCCTTCAAAATTGCCGAGTTCTTCGCGGGCACTACCGAAGAGACAACCATCTTCCCTACATTTCGTTTCCCGAGAAATCGTGCGATCACGCCGCTTGAAAGTCCGCTGGTAGCAATCTGCGTAGGAGCTAAAACTCGCCTTGTCGATGCAAAGGCAAATTTTGCATATGAATTGCTGATATCGACCAACAAATAATCCGAGCCGCGCGCCACGATCAAGATGCAGACACCTAACGTCACTCGCCGTCAAGCACGCGGCCCATTCATCAGGGCGGCAGTTGAGTAAGCTGGCTCCTGCCTGCTTGCTTGCGACTCACTTTCGCAACGCGTAGCGTCGCGTTGTGAGAAAACTCGTGCATCGACCGCGCCGGTTGCGGCGTTCGCCTGGTCTGCGAAATCTCGCTCGCGAGACACATTTGAGCGTTCACGATTTTGTTTTGCCGCTGTTTGTAAGTGAAAAAGTACAGCAGCGCCGGCCGATCGCCAGTATGCCAGGGGTTTGTCAGTTATCCCTCAAGGAAGTTGCCGATGAAACGCGCGCTGCTCAGGACCTGGGGCTCCAAGCGGTTCTGCTTTTCGGGATTCCAGAACAAAAAGATGAACAGGCCAGCGGCGCCTACGCCGAAGACGGAATCGTCCAAAAAGCGCTGAAGGCGATAAGATCAAAATGTCCAGACCTTGTTACCATCACCGATGTCTGCCTGTGTGAATACATGAGTCATGGACACTGTGGTGTGACACGCATCGACGGAGACCATTTCCACGTTCTCAACGACGAGACTGTCGAGTTGTTGGTGAAGGCGGCGCTTTCTCACGCCGCAGCTGGTGCGGACATCGTGGCACCAAGCGACATGATGGACGGTCGCGTCGGTGCGATTCGCGAGGCGCTCGATGAGCGAGGCTTCGATCAAACGGCGATTATGAGTTACGCGGCCAAATTCGCCTCGGCTTTCTACGGGCCATTCCGCGAGGCTGCCGAGAGCCCGCCCCAGTTCGGCGACCGGCGCTCTTATCAGATGGATTTTGCCAACGCGAATGAAGCCTTGCGCGAGGTAGCACTGGATATCGACGAAGGAGCGGACATTGTGATGGTAAAACCTGCCTTGCCCTACATGGACATTTTGTGGCGAGTCCGCGAGCGGTTTCGAAAACCGACCGCCGTTTATCATGTGAGCGGCGAGTATGCAATGGTCAAGTCTGCAGTCGAGAAAGGTTTCCTGAACGAACGCGACGCCGTAATTGAGATCATGACTGCTCTTAAGCGAGCCGGGGCCGATATTATTGTCACCTATTGGGCACGCGAACTCGCGAGATGGCTGCGGGAATAAAACGCGCCCGCGGCGAAACTGAGAGACACGCCGGGTTGAAGCGGCTGGCGTGCCTTTGGGCGCAGGCCCAAGGATATTCCGCGTGCGCTATGGAAGTGAGTCTCCCAAACTGCCGGTATCGTGCCGACGTCGCCGCCTATCGATTGGCGCTTAAGAAAATTGGATCGATAGCGATCTTTGAGTGTAAACAGGCGCTGTGCGATTTGCGTCGAGATAATTGTCAGAGCGAGGCCGCCCGGCAGCGACTCGAAACGATTTCCCAACGCCGCCAGCTTCTCGAAAGGCGCCTCCGCACACATTATCCGAACCTGCGGAACGGCGATTCCCTATTCCCCGAATTCGATTTGCCTGATTTCACTGTAGTCGGCCACCGTGGTTACGCGCGACTCTTGCGTGAGCTGCGTGCCCTGCAAAATCGCCTTTATGATTGCACCAAGTTCGACAAGTTACTTCGCTACCGCTGCGCAAATTTGTATTTCCTCGTTCTGCCTGAGGAGTTATTCCGCGATTCGGAAGTTCCTGTGGGTTGGGGCGCTCTTGTGGAAGCCGACGGGGCGCTCACACTCGCTCGCAAACCAATCCCGCACGAAACAACAGCCGAGTATCACATTCGGCTGTTGCACCGAATCGCCGTGGCCGGAACACGAGTGATTAATCGCAAGTTCGAAATCACATTCGACGACATTGTAGCCTGGAGCCGGGATCGGCCTGTCCGCAGTAGACTTGGCGAAGGCGGATAATTCTGGCGCCTCGCGTCAGCCACTAAGCTGGCATAAGCAAATTGTGGCCAGTCATCTTTTTTGGCTGAGGCAGCCCAAGCAAAAACAGAAGAGTTGGTGCCACATCGGCCAGAATTCCGTCCTCGCACCGAAATCGTGCAGCATCGTTGCCCACGTAGATGAAATGCACAAGGTTGCTCGTGTGCGCAGTATTGGGTGAACTGTCAGCGTTGCGCATCTTCTCGCAATTGCCGTGGTCGGCGGTCACGATGGCTTTGCCGTCAAGCTCGAGGAGTTGGGGAAGTATCCGCTCCATGCATTTATCCACGGTCTCCACAGCTTTGATTCCCGCTTCGACCACGCCGGTGTGGCCGACCATATCGGGATTGGCGAAGTTGAGTATGATCAGGTCGTAATTCGCCATTCGTGCGAGCACTTCATCGGTAACTTCGAACGCGCTCATCTCCGGTTCCAAATCATAGGTAGCCACCTTCGGTGAAGGGATCAGCTTGCGGTCTTCGCCCGGGAACGGCTTCTCGATGCCGCCGTTAAAAAAGTAAGTCACGTGCGCGTACTTTTCCGTCTCAGCGATGCGCAATTGCCGTTTGCCGGCTGCGCTGACGATTTCGCCCAAGATGTCGGCGAGCTCCTCTGGCGCAAAAATGAACGCTGAAGAATAGGTCACATCGTATTGCGTTAGCGTGACAAAATGGACTTGCGGCCAGACCTCGCGGTCAAAGCCATCGAAATCCTTCAGCAAAAATGCCTGTGATAATTGGCGGGCGCGATCGGCGCGGAAATTGAAAAATAAAACCACATCGCCATCACGCACCCGCTGCTCGTTTGCGTGAGAAAAAATCAATGGCGGCATGAACTCGTCCGTTTTGCCGTTTTTGTATTGCTGACCCACAGCCGCCGAGGGCGACGATTTGCAGATTTCGCCGCGACCGAGAACAACCGCGTCCCACGCTTTTTTGGTGCGATCCCAACGCCGATCGCGATCCATCGCAAAATAGCGACCTACAACCGTGACAATTTGCCCGCCGCTTTTCTTGAGCTCTTTCTCGCAAGTTTTTAGATAAGCGGCCCCACCGGTCGGTGATGTGTCGCGCCCGTCCGTGAAAGCATGGACGAAAATCTCCGCAACGCCCGCAGCATGCGCCGCGTTCGCAATCGCGATCATGTGCGAATAATGACTATGCACACCGCCGTCTGAAACCAGCCCAAGCAAATGAAAGCGGTGACCGCGCGCACTGGCAAAGGTTTCCTGCAAAACTCGGTTGCGGGTTAGTTCGCCCTCTTCGATTGCCTTATTAATTCGCGTCAGATCCTGGTAAACGATTCTACCGGCTCCGAGGTTAAGATGGCCGACTTCCGAGTTGCCCATTTGTCCTTCCGGCAGGCCAACATCGCTTCCGCTCGCGCTCAATTTAGCGCTTGGGTAATCCCGGTAGACCTTGTCATGAAATGGAGTCGACGCGAGAAGGGTTGCATCACCATTTTCCTGGCGCTTGTCCTTGCCGCCCGGATTAATGCCCCAGCCGTCGCGAATCATTAGCATCACGGGACCAGCCATACGTCGCGCACTTTGCCGATGAATGAGAAGGTCGACAAGCGCTTCTTTCTTCTCGGATCGGGAGGTTAGTTTTCAAGTTGCTAGCTTCAGAACATGCACCTTCCAAACTTGCGCCACCATTTGCGACGGTCATAGACCGCCGCTACAGGGAACATAATGAAGTGGCGCAACCAGTTGCTGGCACTTTTTTGTCTCCTCGCGTTTGCTGGAATTGGTGTCCTTTATTTTCAGCACTGGGTCATCCGGAAGCCTTTCGGAATTATCTTGTTTGTTGGAGAAGGCCTTTCCCCTGCGCGGCTTGCCCCAACCCGCGTCTATGCTGCTGGCGCCGGCACGCGCCTGAACCTGGATTCGATGGCTCATGCAGCTTTGGTGATGAATTATTCAAAGGATTTCGCCGCTCCAGACCAGGCGGCCGCTGCGACCGCAATTGCGACTGGTGAGAGAGTGGCGAATCGCGCCGTTGCGATCAATGCCGACGGGAAAGCGATCAAGAGCATCATTGAATTAGCGCGGGAATACGGACGGGCCACGGGACTCATAACGGACACGAAGCTCACCGATCCGACGAACGCGGCCTTTTACGCACATCCCGCCGAGTCGAGCGATGCCGAGAAGATCGCAACCGAGTTTGTGGATCGCGGAAATATTGACATAGCGATGGGTGGCGGCGCAGCGCAATTTCTTCCCGTCACAAAGGGCGGAGACAGACAGGACAGCCGGGATCTTTTACTCGAGCTCCGTGGCAACGGGTTTGATATTGTTCAAACCAGAGCCGAGCTGGACGCGGTTCCCGCATGGCGCCGTCCGAAACTGGTCGGCGTTTTTAGTAAAGAAGATCTCGCGTTCGTGAACCAGGTAGAAGAAAGAAGTCAGCAGCCGAGCCTTTCAGATATGGTGCGGCGAGCAATCCAATTGCTCCAGTACAACGTTGGCGGGTATTTACTGGTGGTTGATGCAGGGCTAATGCGAAAGGCACCGCAGGCAAACAACGGGGAGAGGACCTTGAGCCAAACGGTCGAACTGGACCGTGCAGTTGGCATCGCGCGAAGCTACGGCGGAGAAAAATCGACGATTGTGGTCTGTGGCGATGTGGCGATCGGCGGATTGAACCTGAATGGATTTCCTTTTCGCAAAGACAGCGGCATTGCCCTCTTAGGCTTTAATTCTGCCGGCCAGCCCTGGATTACCTGGGCCACCGGTCCGAATGGCGATAGATCGTACGGAGCAGCGAAAATACCAGGTAAACAAGACGAAAATCAGAGCAGACAACCGCAGACGGAACAGCCTGAACCGGCGGCGTTTTACACAAAATCTGCCCTGGTCACTGTTGAAGACGTCGTCGCGTTTGGCAATGGTCCCGGAACAGATGCTTTGGCAGGAGTAGTGGAGAGCACGAAGGTGTTCGAAATTCTGCGCGATGAACTCTGACGGAAATCACGAAATCCGAATACCAGCGTTGAAAGACTTCAATCTAGGCCGGCTATCCTGCATTTATTTTGCCGCTTCACGATAAGGCAACCCCAACTCATAGAGCGCGATCTGTTGTTGAAGCTCGGTGGCCAAGGAATCATCCCCCTGGCTCCGCCCCAGCTGCATCGCAGTCCGGGCGCTTTCAATCGCTTTTCCAAACTGGCCAGCCTCCGCATAGGCCGCAGCCAACGTGCGTAGCACGAGCGCATTGGTGCCTCCGGAAAGTTGGTCAGCTTGCCTCGCAAGTTGAATCGCCCTGGCTCCGTTTCGCAATGACGCGTTGGAACCTGTGGCCAGTAACCACGCCAGATTATTTAAAGCCGAAACGGATTGAGGAGAAATCTCCAACGCCTTTTCATAGTGTTTGATGGCTTCGGCCGATTGACCTTTTTCATCAAGAGCAATGGCCAGCACCGTGTGACAGTCTGCGTTATCAGGCTGGATCAACAAGGCGGCCAGAGAATGCTCGATCACAGCATCCAGCTTCCCTTTCTCAAGCAGTGCATGGCCGAGACCGTAACGGGCAAGAAAGTAATCGGGACGTATTGCAACCGCTTTTTCGTAGTGAATGATCGCGTCGTCGATTCGTCTCTTTTGAACAAGAGCATTCGCCAAGGCCACTTGAGCATCTGGATCGTTTGGCTGCATCCTGACCGCTTTGTCGCAATAGAAAATCGCCTCGTCCACCTGGCCTTTTCCCAGAAGAGCGGTGCCGAGATTGTAATCGGCATCCCAAAAATTGGGCTCCATTTGCAACGTCGTCCGATAATGCGCAATCGCATCGTCAAGCTGGCCTTTTCCAAATAATACGATGCCCAAATTGTTATGAGCCATCCAGCAACCGGGATTTCTGGACAGAGTCGTGCGCCAGAGCGTTTCGATGTTGCCATACATCGCGGCTTGTCGCCACGTCAGTGTCGCCAGGAGTGCCACCACACAGAGCGCCGCGCTAAAGATTAAGGTGCGGCTGTTCTTAGATGTGTCGGCCAAATTGACCAGACCGGCGGACGCCAAGGCGATCGGACCGATACAGGCCAGATACTGATAATGATCGGCTACAAACGTGTAGCGAAACGTATAAAGCATGATGAACCCCAGCACCGGGCTCAGGGTCGCAACGAAAAATCCAGCTGCGACCTCAACACAGCGTCCCACATATCGACGGAGAAAATAGATTGCCCCGCACAGGATAACTCCCGCCAACAGCCCCGCGTAGTTGAGCAGATGAGGCGGCACGATATCCCATCGCGGATAAATAAATGTGAGATTAGATGGCCAGGCGAGTTTGCTCAGATAAAACCAAATGGCGCGGCTCGCGACGAGAACCCGTTCGATTGGGCTCAGGAACGTAAAAACCGTCCGGCTCGTCCCCTGATGGTAGCGCTCCCACCACATCACTAATACGCCCATGGCAATGCCAAGAACAAGGAAGGGAATGATCTGGAAAATTCTCTTCCAACTGATAGGCTTCTTCTGCAGCCACAAGATCAAAAACAACGCTGCCGGCAGTGTGCAGGCCGTCGTCTTGGCTGAAAGCGCCAGCAGATAAAGGATCAGGGCGAGCCCATAAAACATCCAGGGCCGCTTCGTTCTCCCGTCAACAAACGCAATCCAGGCAAGTAGCGTGAGCAAAAAGAAGAAGCCCATTAGTACATTTTTGCGTTCCGTGATCCAGGCGACCGATTCCACCTGCACGGGATGCAGCGCAAAAATTGCTCCAGCTAACCACGCTCCCGGTACCTTTAACCGCGCCAGCACCAACCACACCAGCAGTGCGTTGGCAATATGCAGCAGAAGATTCACCCAATGATAACCGGTTGCATTAAGGCCCCAAACCGCGTGCTCGATGCGAAAAGTTGTATAAACCAGCGGGAAATACTGCGAAGGCGAATCGAGCGAGAACCAGATTCGCCTCAGACCATCAGGCGCCGTTAGCAGCTCATTATTGGTGATGTAAACGTCGTCGTCCCAAAGAAAATCTCCGTTCCACGCAGATCGGTATGCAAAGATCGTCACAGCCGCCAGAATCAAACCAAAAAGTAACCCTTTCCACCGTGCACGGCGGGGCTGCTCCGTGGTTCGTCGCGACATTTCTTTGCGACCAGCCGCTGCTTCCATTCCAGTGTTAGAATCCCCTGATTCGCTCCTTTAAGGGAGGTGAAACCAATTATAGTCGCTGGAAAATACCGACCGATTGACTCGAATTTCCGAAATCGTAACGGCAGTGACAATTATCACTACGATAGCGAACAGCGGCCAGGTTCTATGTGTCCAACGAAGAGCGAGGTCGAGTCCGTAGACATAGACGATTATGAACGGAATCAGCGCGCCGGTAATATAACGTCCAGACCACAAATAGGGTTCGGCACGCGAAGGATAGACGGAATCGCCAAAATCGAATCGGATTGAGATAAAAGCGAGAAACAGGACCGCAGCGATAAAGCTTAGTAAAGCGAAAGAAACAATCTGTGCCCTCACTTTATCGCTACGCGCCAGCCGGGGCAGATGCAGCGCTGTAATCCAGACCAATAGCAGTGACGAAATAATGTAAAAGTAATCCGTGACAGCCGAAGCCAATCTCTTTCCGTGCCAAATGAACTCGCCGCGCCAGAAACTTGCCAGCAGCTTAGAGAGAAAGTTCCAGGCGCCTTGCCATGTGAAGATAGGATGATGCCACCACACTGCGAATGGCTTAGGCGTCCAACCTGAAAGCGTGATGTGTGTCGAAGAACCGATTGCATCTCCGAAAGCGTGTTGCATCCAAATCATCCAGACGCCGACCGGTATGGTGGCGCACGCAACCAAAATCCCGAGTGCAGGCAGCGTCCGGCGGAGATTTCCTGAACGAGCCACCGAAAAAACCTTTAACAGAACAACACAAAGAGCAACCGCAAGCAATGGAGCGTTACTGAGTTTCGTGAGGTATGTCGCCGACATCGTCAATCCGAGACAAACCGCGAGCAGAGGACTCAGCACTTCTGCTCGCCACCAGCGGATCAAGCAAATGAAAACCGCACCGAAAAGGAGTGGCGATAGATTATCGTTCTCTACCCCGTAAAACATGTCCTGTGGGATGAACGCCACCAAAACTGGAACGCACAAGGCTACCCATTCTTGTTGGGGAAAGAACTCCCGCGCTGCCAGAAAACTCAGCCAAACGAGCGCTGCGAGGAAGAGAACGTTTAGAAACCGTAACCAATAAAGCAGGTGACCGTCAGAGAACCCGCACAGCTGCCCCAGGTCCAGCCACAAGCCAGCGATTGCATAATACAAAGGCGGCTGCCACGATTCAGGATTAGTCGCATCGGTCCACGCTTGTTCAGTCGCCGAAACTGCGGCCGACGTTCCCTCGGCCGAGGACGCCCACGCCGGAGGAGGGAAACGTCTATCTGGAAATGCTTCCGGCGACACGAAGAATTCCGGTGACCCGTACTGCACGAAATAACGGGCGGATTCGCCGGAAAAGCGTTCCATTCCGCGAGGCAGATGTCCTTGTGAGTACTTAAGCACAACATCAAAGTGCGCTTGTTCATCGGCATTATTGAAAAACGGAAATCCTGCGCAGAAGAGGAAGGTTCGAACTCCAGCGACCAGGCATAAGAGCCAAATAAACAGCTTCGCCGATTCTTGAGGGCCTGCTTGTTCACACCTTGCGTCAGGTCGCCTCTTCATCGATTTAGCACTTCTAATGCTGACTAAAAGTCGCGCTCAAGAAAGAGCCCTGCCGATTGCATGGTGGCTCGGCGCAGCTGGTGTTTTTGGCCTCGTTATTGCCATCAGAATCCGACTTCTTGGAGTTCCACTCGAGCGCGACGAAGGCGAATACGCTTATGCCGGTCAACTTATTTTGCAAGGTATTCCACCATACTCGCTCGCCTACAACATGAAGTTTCCCGGCACTTATGCGGCCTACGCCGCAATCATGTCGATCTTTGGACAAACAATAACCGGAATTCATTTGGGACTGCTTCTTGTTAACGCAGCTACGGTCATTTTGATCTTTTTACTGGGCCGCCAACTTATGAATTCGGTAGTGGGACTTGCCGCAGGAATGAGCTACGCCGTGCTCTCTGTAAGCCCCTCGGTGCTGGGGTTTGCCGGCCACGCTACACATTTTGTGTTGCTCCCGGCGCTCGGCGCAACATTACTTCTGCTCAAAGCCACAGACCGCCAAGCTTTTGGACTGCTATTCGCGAGCGGGCTGCTCTTCGGTCTTGGAGTGTTAATGAAGCAGCCGGCGGTTTTCTTCGCGCTGTTTGGAGCGATTTATCTCGTCTCCAATAATCTTCGTCGCCGATTCCCACCTGAAAAAATCTTCCTGCGAACCCTGATTTTCACTGCCGGCGTAATTCTACCCTTGGGAATTACTTGCCTACTTCTCTGGCGCATCGGTGTGTTCGACAGGTTCTGGTTTTGGACAATCGATTACGCGCGCCAGTACGGCAGCCTGGTTCCTTTCAGCCAAGCGCCGCGAATTTTCTTCTACAGCGCAAAGGAAGTGCTTGCAGCCAGCTGGCCGATCGGGACGCTGGCTGGAACCGGACTCGTTGCGGGTTTGTGGGAGCAACGAACACGTCCTATCGCAGTTTTTCTGCTGGCCTTTCTACTCTTCTCTGCATTGGCGCTATGCCCGGGATTCTATTTTCGATTGCACTATTTCATTTTGGTCCTTCCAGCTGTTTCGCTGCTCGCGGGCGTTGCCATCAGCAGATTGTCGGATCTCTGTGTAGATCGATTAATCGTAGTCCGATTTATCCCGATCTTAATTCTGGGATTTGCTCTTGCCTGGCCGATTCTCGCAGAAAGAAAGTTCTTTTTAAAAGCATCCCCCGCAGAGGCTTCTCGAATAATTTATCCAGAGAGTCCCTTCGCGGAATCCATCAGAATTGCAGAATATCTGCGAGAACATACGACTCGAAATGATACGATCGCCGTGCTGGGTTCCGAGCCGCAGATTTATTTTTTTTGCGACCGACATTCCGCAACCGGTTACATCTATACTTACGGCCTGATGGAACCCCAGAAGTATGCCCGCCAAATGCAGCAAGAAATGATCCGTGACATTGAACGTGCCCACCCAAAATTTCTCATCTCTGTCGTGATGCCAGATTCGTGGCTGCAACGACCGGAATCTGAGCGGTTGATTTTCACCTGGGCTAATGAATACACGGCGCAAAACTATACCGTTGCAGGTTTCGTGAACATGGTGGCGCCAGACAAAACAGATTATTATTTTGATGACGTACCACAATCAGTGCCACGGCTGGGAAAATACATTTTGATCTACCAAAGGAAATCATAAGGGAATGACGAAGTCCGAATGACGGATGACGAACTAATGACGAAGCTCGAATGGCAAAAACACGCACGACAGTCTTCGCGTCTTTTTCGGGTTTCTTCATTTGGATTTCCTTCGTCATTCGGCATTCGTGGTTCGTCATTCTTTCGAATGCAGCCATGCACCGGCTCAGAGCTCAATCGATAAGCCCACTTAAAGCCAACCGCTGGTGGTTTACGATCGGCATCTGCATCGCTCTGGCGGGCCTGACATGGCTAGTTTTTGGCCAAACACTCTGGCACGACTTCATTAATTATGACGATCCGCGTTATGTCTATGAAAACACGAAAATAACCGGTGGGCTCAGCATCAGCGGTATTGCCTGGGCATTCACTCATATTCATTCCATGAACTGGCATCCGCTAACGACCATTTCGCACATGCTCGACTGCCAGCTACATGGGTTGAATGCAGGATGGCATCATTTTACGAACGTACTCCTCCACACCCTGGCGGCCATCCTTCTTTTTCTTGCGCTGCAACAGATGACCGATGCGGTGTGGCGAAGCGCTTTTGTAGCAGCTGTGTTCGCAATCCATCCGTTACGCGTTGAATCGGTTGCCTGGGTAGCAGAACGGAAAGATGTGCTGAGCGGCGTGTGTTTCATGCTCACACTGCTCGCCTATGTCTATTACACGCGCGCACCGTCGCTGAGACGTTACCTGGCGGTGGCACTGGTGTTTGTGTTAGGTCTTATGTCCAAACCGATGCTGGTCACGCTGCCATTGGTGTTACTGGTTCTTGACTATTGGCCACTCCGTAGAATCGGACGTCAAACATCAGACGCCGGACATCGGTTATTCATGCCAGTCCTGGAAAAGATTCCACTGATAGCTCTATCGGCTGTCTCAAGCGTCGTCACTTTTCTCGTTCAGAAAGGTGCGGTCGGCTGGACGGAGGATTTGCCGATAGCGACTCGAATCGATAATGCAGTGGTAAGCTACGTCGCCTACATCTGGCAGATGCTCTGGCCACTGCGGCTCGCCGTGTTCTACCCGCATCCGGAAAACCGACTGCCGCTTTGGGAGATCATCTCTTCCCTCCTGCTTCTAATTTCCATTACTGCGGCAGCTATCGCTCTACGAAAACAGCGGCCCTATTTGATTACGGGTTGGTTATGGTATCTGGGAATGCTTGTCCCGGTGATCGGACTGGTGCAAGTCGGATGGCAGGGCCGGGCTGACCGATACACGTATTTACCGCAGATTGGCCTATACATAGCGGCCACCTGGGGAGTGACCGACCTGACCGCTGTGTACCGACATCAGCGAACAATTTTGAGCACTGCTGCAATACTTATCATCGGCTCTTTGAGCTTGTGCGCGTGGGTTCAGACCTCCTATTGGCGCGATAGCGAAACATTGTTTAGACATGCGCTCGCAGTAACCGCAAACAACGATGTTGCTGAAAACAACCTCGGCATCGTCTTTTTACAACAAGGTAAAGTGGACGAGGCTATCTCGCTGCTACAAGCAGCCGTGGACCTTCGGCCAGACAATAGCCCTGCCCATGAGAATCTGGCCAAGGCTCTTCTTCAAAAAGGTCAAGTTGCCGACGCGTTGATTCACTACCGTAAATTACTCGAACTACAACCCGATAACATAGAGGTTCACAACATCGTGGGCACGGTTCTTACCCAGCAAGGTCGTGTTGGCGAAGGTGTCGAAGAATGGCAGAAAGTATTGGCGATTCAACCCGACAACGGAAACGCAATGAGTAACCTCGCGTGGGTGTTTGCAACGTCACCGGATCAGTCTCTTCGAGATGGTCCAAAAGCGGCTCAACTGGCAGAGCAAGCCCTACGCATCTCCGGAGGCAGAATCCCAATACTTTTTCGCACGTTGGCTGCAGCCTATGCAGAAAGTGGCCGGTTCTCGGAGGCAATCCAGACTGCGCAACACGGGATTGAATTAGCCAATAATCAGGGGAACTCTGGTCTAGCTGCTGAACTTCAAGGCAACATTGCGCTTTACCAAGAACGGAAGCCGCTCCGCGACCCCAGCTTAGCGAATGGCAGTTCGTCACCGTAAAGATAAGGCGGGCACGAGGAAGCTACCCTCAGTCCGCGGCAGCTCTGTCAGCGTAGCGACCAATTCGGGGCGAGGGAGAAACCGCACCTCCTCAAGATTCGCATCTTTTTGCGTCTGCCTCGCTTTGATCGCAATCACCTGGTTGGTCTTTGGGCAAACAGTCGGGCACGATTTCGTCAATTTCGATGACCACGTTTATGTTTATGAGAATCCTCGCATCATCCAAGGCATCACGCTCGATAACGTGATTGGAGTATTCGCCCATCTTCATGCGCGAAACTGGCATCCGCTGACGAGTATTTCGCATATGCTCGATTGCCAATTGTTCGGGCTTAACGCCGGTGGACATCACTTCACGAATGTGCTCCTCCATACGATCGCGGTACTCCTGTTATTTCTGGTTTTTCATCAGATGACTGGCGCATTTTGGTCAAGTGTTTTTGTGGCATCCCTGTTCGCCATTCACCCGTTGCATGTCGAGTCTGTCGCATGGGTTTCGGAGCGTAAGGATGTACTCAGCGCAGATTTTTTTATGCTCACTCTTGGGGCGTACCTGCATTATGCGCGCAGCCCGTCGGTCGGGCGCTACGCGGTTGTAATGCTCTTCCTCGGTCTCGGACTGATGTCAAAACCGATGCTCGTTACATTGCCTTTCGTGCTTTTGCTTCTGGATTACTGGCCATTGAAGAGGACGTGTGATCAAAACCAAGTGTTCAGAAACTCCAGATCAGAAGTCGATACTCGCTGGCGAGTGACCAGTGGCCGGATGTTCACGCTAGTCCTGGAAAAGATCCCGTTGCTTGTTCTGTCCGCTTTTTCCTGCGCAGCAACGTTATTGGCACAATCCAAAAGTGAAGGGACGGCCGACCTCGATCAGTTGCCATTCGCGTGGCGTCTTAATAACGCGGTTATAACCTATGTGACTTATCTCTGGCAGATGATCTGGCCAACTCGCCTGGCAGTCTTTTACCCTCACCCGAACGATCAACTCCCCCTTTGGCAAGTTATCCTGGCGATAACGTTCCTCGCTGTGTGTAGCCTGTTGGCTATTCTTTTGCGCAAACGGTTGCCATACATTCTCACTGGCTGGTTTTGGTACACCGGAATGCTAGTGCCCGTGATCGGTCTGGTTCAGGTCGGGGAACAAGCGCGCGCAGACCGTTATACCTACCTTCCCCAGATCGGGTTGTATGTCATGATAGCTTGGGCTGTAGCCGACTTGGCTCGATCATACCGAAATCATCGTATTGTGCTGGCAGTAGCCGCGCCGGCAGCAATCGCTGCCTTGAGTGTCTGCGCGTTTGTTCAGACGTCTTATTGGAAGAATAGCGAGACACTTTGGACGCACGCTCTCGCGGTAACTTCGGACAACGACGTCGCTCACAACAATCTTGGCTATCTTTCACTGCAACGCGGAGAACTGGATGACGCCATTTCCCATCTTAACACGGCGCTGAACATCCGGGCACGTAATACGGCATCCCATTACAACCTCGGCCGCGCGTTAATCGAGAACAACCTTGCCAACACGCTTGCCCGAAAGGGCCTACCACGTGAGGCGATACCTCATTACGAGGAGGCCGTGAGACTGCGACCTGATTACGCGGATGCTTACTATAACTTTGGCAGTGTCTTATTCCGAGAAGGCAAAATTGATAACGCCATCACGGAGTGGCAGAAAGCACTCGCGATACAGCCATACGATGCGGGGGCTCATACGAGCCTTGGCACCGCTTTTGGTAGGAAGGGAATGTTTAGAGAAGCAATTACTGAGTACCAACAAGCGCTGAAGGTAGCGCCACAGAATCGACTGGCTATGAACAATCTTGCATGGCTCCTGGCTACATCTTCCGATGCTTCAAGCCGCGATGGCACCAGGGCCGTGGCGCTCGCCCGCGAAGCGATACAGCTTTCGAGCGATGTAGATCCAAACTTCCTCCGGACACTGGCGGCTGCCTACGCGGAGATCGGTCGATTTTCTGAGGCTGTTGCCACAGCGGAGCAGGCCATGCAAATAGCGACGGCGCAGGATAAATACGGGCTCGCGAATATTCTCGAAAAGGAACTTATTCTCTACCGTGCCCATTCCCCGGTACGGGAAACGGAACCTTAGTAATCAGGAGCGGTCTTCTTGAGAATGTGCGCCCGCCTCGCAGTCTCGAGGCGCTCGCCGCGTTAAGGCCACGTAGTTACTTTCAAGACTGGTTTGTACTCCCCAGTTGGTTTATGCGCACAAGCACGGCGAAACAGCGCCATGGGAGCAGCGAAGTGCGGCAATCCATCTACCTTAACTCCTTATGGTACGGTAAACCAAGGTCGTAGAGGGAAATTTCGTCCCGGAGAGCGCCGGACAAGGTGGAGTTCCCCTGGATCTCCGCCTTTTGCAATGCCTGTTCAGCAGTTTTTTTGGCCTCAATAAAACGGCCAGTCTCAGCGTATGCCGCCGCCAAGATGCGTAGAACAATTGCATGATTTTCGCTCCGAAAGCTTTCGGATTCTGCCCGTTCGGCCAAGAGGACAGCCTCCGATCCATTTCTGAGCGACGGGTCAGCAGCTGTCGCCAGCAGCCATGCTAGATTGCTCTGGGCAGCTACGTTATCAGGCGCAATCCGAAGCGCATCCCTGTACTGGGCAATTGCATCCCGGACGCGGCGTTTTGCGAGGAACACGCTTCCCAGATTTGCGTGAGCATCCGCGTTTTGCGGGCGCAACTCGAGGACTTTTTGGTAATGAGCGATCGCCTCATCCATCCGGCCTGTTCGAAACAAGGCGCTCGCAAGGTTGTACTGAGCCTCAGCTTGATCAGGCGCTATCGCGAGGCAGGCTGAGTAATACGCGATCGCACCATCTAAAGCGCCCTTGGAAAGAAGCGCACTTGCCAGGTTGCAAGAGGCATCGGCATAATCCGGCTGGATTGCCAGCGCCTTCCGATAATGAGCAATCGCCTCATCTACACGCCCGCTCGCAAAAAGCGTAATGCCAAGATTATTGTGTGCTTCTGCATCAGCAGGATTTGTTTCCAGTGCTTTCTCATAATGCGCGATAGCTTCGTCGAGCTGGCCTTTCTGTACGAGAAGCCGGCCTAGGTTATAATGCGCCTCCGCATAATTTGGCCGCAGCTCAATAGCCTGGCGATAATGAGCAATCGCCCCATCAGCGTCGCCCTGGTCATTGAGAGCGATGCCCAAATTGTAATGCGCCATCCAGCAACCGGGATTCTTTGTCAGTGTCCCCGTGTACAGGGTGACAAGATTGTGGTAAACGGCAGTCTGTCGCCAGGTCAAAAAAACGAGCGACAGGAGGAGAATCCCACAGATCCCAACAAGCGGCATTGTAACCACGGCTCTGTGCCTTGATGTCGACGGCAACGCTGAAAGTCGCCTCGACGCAGCGAGGCGGCTACAACCCGTTACGATGCCTGCGCCAGCTAATGCCAGTGGCCCCATGCTCGCCAGATATTGAAAATGATCGCTCACAAACGAGTAGCGAAAGAAATAGACGCTGAAAAATCCAAGCACAGGGAACAGGGAAACCACATAGTATGCAGCGGCAAAGAATACGGCGCGGCTCCATCTCGCGCGGATCAACCACAAGGCAAATAAGCCAGCTAATGCCGCGACGAGTGGCAAATAAGCTATTAGCTGGGAAGAATTAATTTTCCACTGCGGATAAATGAAGATCAACGGATACGGCCACGCCAGTTTCGCCACGTAAAACCAGATCGCGCGCCCCGCGATGATAAGCCGCTCCGGCCAAGTCTGCGCCCACTCAGGACCAAGTGCACCAGCATGGAACTTTTGTTCCAAAACCGTCCAGACGCTGGCGAGCGCGGATATTAACACAAACGGCGCAAACGCCGTAATATCACGCCAGTAGATCCGCCCTGTTCGCCACCAGACACAGAGGGCAAGTACCACAGGCAACATGACCACGGAGGGCTTGCTTAGGGTCGCCAGGATGAAGAAGGACAAGGACAAAGCGAACCACATCACGCAATAACCGTCGCCGGCTAGCCGCCTGGGCGGTCTAGAGACAGCTCCTTCTTGGTCTGTTGTGCCTTGGATCCGTAATATCCGCCTAATCCGCGATCGCTCGTCCCATTTCAAAAAACAGAAGATCGACAAGAGATAAAAGAAGCCCGATTGCGTGTTTTTCAGCTCGGTTACCCAGGCGACTGATTGGACCATCACCGGGTGCAAAGCCCATAGCGCCGCTCCCAGCCACGCGCCGCGAACATTTAACTGTCGCAAGACCTGCCAGAGCAAGACAGCCGATCCGGCGTGCAAAAGCACGTTCAGAAGATGGTATGGCCACGGCGACAGGCCGACGAATTTATGCACAGTCCAAAAAGTCGTAAGCACCAACGGGTAATAGACCGCCCGCGCGCTGGTCCAAATTTCTTTCAATCCCAGCGGACCAACGATGCAGGGATTTCGGGTCAGATGTGATTCGTCATCCCAAATGAAGTCGGCATTAAAGACTCGGGCGTAGGATATAAAGACGAGAGCGATTAAAAGGAACGCCCAAAGCCAATCTCGCTGCCGGAAAAATCTAACCACTAATAAACACTAATGCACACGAATGTGGACAAGAAAAATTCGTGGTTATTCGTGTCCATTCGTGGTTTCAGTCGCGATCTGCAGTGATTTGATCCACATAGCGGCGTGCGCTACACATGGTCGACCTGGTCTTAGGAATGGCAAAACGCGCTTCCATCCGGACAATGGCTCCAAAACTCCGAGTACTTGTCGGGATATGTGCTGCTCTCGCCGTGATCACCTGGTTGATTTTCGGTCAGACGCTTGCACACGATTTCGTCAACTACGACGACGAAATCTACGTTTATGATAATGCGAAAGTGGCGGCTGGCTTTTCGCTGCAAAACATAGGTTGGACATTCACACACACTGTTTGTGCTAATTGGCATCCTCTGACAGTCATTTCGCACATGTTGGATTGCCAGCTGTACGGACTGAAGCCGGCCGGGCATCATTTCACCAACGTCCTGTTGCACACCATCGCTGTCATCCTGCTGTTTCTCGTGCTGCGACAAATGACAGGCACTTTGTGGCGAAGCGCTTTTGTTGCGGTGCTGTTCGCAATTCATCCATTGCACGTGGAATCGGTCGCTTGGATCTCCGAGCGGAAAGACGTGTTGAGCGCCGTCTTTTTCATGCTGACCCTCGGCGCCTATATACGCTATGTCCACAAGCCCTCCGTCACATCCTACCTGCTCGTCCTGCTATTTTTTGCGTTCGGCCTCATGTCAAAACCTATCTTGGTGACCCTTCCGTTGGTTTTGCTATTACTGGACTACTGGCCCTTGAAGCGATTTGCGTCCGAGACTCCAGGCAAAATAGGTCACCGGCACAGAACTCAAGGTCGTGCGAACATCCGACGAATCTTCCTCGAAAAAATTCCCCTGCTATTTCTTTCGTTTGCTTCCTGCGTGGCAACTGTTCTCGCCCAACGTCACTTTGTTGACCCTATCGACAGGCTCTCATTAGCAGGACGGCTTGGTAATGCTGCCGTAGCAATTATCGTTTACCTGCGACAACTAGTGTGGCCATCTGGACTGTCCGCCTTTTACCCTCATCCAAGGCACAGTCTTTCTGCAGTTCAGATCTCGATGGCAGCGCTATTGCTCTTTGCGGTCAGCGCTGCTGCTTTCATCTATAGACGGAAACATCCTTATTTTCTAACCGGCTGGTTTTGGTTTTTGGGAATGCTGGTGCCCGTGAGCGGGATCGTTCAGGTCGGCACGCAGGCTCATGCAGATCGCTACACTTACTTGCCGCAGATCGGTCTGTATATTCTCGTGACTTGGTTCGTTGCTGACATTGTATCCTCGTGGCGCAATGGACGCGTTCTCCTCAGCACGGCAATGGTCTCATCAATCATCATCTTGATGTGGCCCGCCTGGAGACAGACCAGATATTGGCGTGATAGCCACGCTCTTTGGACACACGCCCTCGCGGTCAATCCACAGAACGACACAGCGCATAATGGTCTTTGCAATCTCGCCCTGAGGCAAAATCGTTTTGAAGAAGCAGTCTTCCACGCCCGGAAAGCCCTGGAAGTGCGGCCTGACAGTGCTGATGCCCACAGCAATCTCGGACTTGCTCTTTTGGGCATGGGCAAAAAAACCGAAGCGCTCATCGAATTCCGGGAGGTTATCGAGACGAGCGCAACCCGTCCGCGGGTGCACTACAACCTCGCCACATTACTTTTGGACAGCGGCCGGCTCGATGAAGCGATCGCAGAGTTCCAGAAGGAATTACAGATTCAACCGGAGTTCATCGAAGCCCAGAATAATCTAGGTACCGCCCTTGAACGGAAAGGAGCGCTTGATGACGCAGTCACTTGCTTCCAAAAAGCCATCCAACTGGATCCGCGGCGTCCCAAAACTCATTACAACCTAGCAACAGTTTTCCTGCGACAACGCCAGTTTGATCAAGCAATTGCCCATCTAGAAAACGAATTGCAAATCAATCCGGTCAGCGCGGAAGCCCACAACGACCTTGGCATCGCGTTGTCGCAAAAGGGGCGCGTTGACGAAGCAATCGGCGAATGGCAAAAGACTCTAGAGTTACAGCCACACAACCTAAGCGCCTACTGCAATCTCGTGTGGGTATTCGCAACATTTCCTGACGACGCGATTCGCAGCGGGGCAAAAGCAGTGGCTCTCGGCGAGCAGGCCCTCGAACTTTCCGGGGAGAGCGACCCCAGAATTTATCGGCTGCTGGCTGCGGCGTATGCGGAGAATCGGCAATTCGACAAGGCGATTGAAACAGCGCGACGCGGATCAGAGTTAGCGACAAAACAGGGAAACTACGCGATCGCAAACGTACTCGAATCCAATATCGATCGTTACCGACATAACCTTCCGTTGCGCGACGCGAACGAGTAATTTTGGTCAATCAATGGCCGGGGGGTCATTTCTAGCGGAGCGAAGCGCAGCCGAGAGATCTCTTAATACTATCCGTGTTGCAAGACCTCGGTACAAAGATCCTCCCAACTTGGATTTAATCGATTAGTTACCTCAACCTTCTTCGCTCGAGACCATTTC
>Ga0307312_10000328_pt1 | contig 21221 bp, 17 predicted proteins | sample ER_DNA_202_FD_194489 | JGI IMG/M metagenome (GOLD analysis project Ga0307312, IMG submission 194489) | Bulk soil microbial communities from the East River watershed near Crested Butte, Colorado, United States - ER_DNA_202 | ecosystem: Environmental > Terrestrial > Soil > Floodplain | place... | reverse complement strand
GCAGAGTGGCCGCTCCTGCCGAAGTGCCGCTGTCGAGGTTATGGCCCACCTCGGGGCTGTACCTGTCGGACAGGCGCAGGTCGGACAACAGAAGCGGCACGGCGAGGAGAGCAACCGCGAGCACGGGGAATGCCGCACGTAGCAAGCGGCGGCGCCACAACCAGAGGGCGGCGGCCGCCTCCGCTGCGAGCAGGAACACGCCGAACGGATGCACCGCGACCGGGAGCAGCGCCGCTGCCGCGGCCGCGAGCGCCGGGCGGCGCTGCGGCTGCTCGAGCGCGCGTACGAAGAGATCGGCTGCAAGGGCACTGGCGAAGGCGAAGAGCGAGTACATCCGCCCGAACGTCCCGTAGATCAGCAGCAGCTGTGACGTCACTGCGAGCGCGGCCGCGATCAGCCCCGCAGATCGGCCGGCTATGCGTCGGGCGAGGTCGTAGCAGAGCGGCACTGTCGCAAGCGCGAACACGACCGACACCCAGCGCAGGGTTTCGGGCGTGGTGTCGATCGCGAGGGCAAAGTGGGCCAGCAGGAAATGCAGCGGCGCTCCGCCGCGATCGAGGATGACGGTGTGAAGCACGTCGCCCAGCGGCCGGGCCGAGATCAACCCCGCGACGGCCTCGTCTTCGTGCAGCGGTTTCCCGGCGACATCGGGCAGCAGGCGTGCGCAGAGCAACGCAGTGAGCCCGACGAGCGCAAGCGCGGGCCCGGAGGCGACGGCGCTGCGTGGCCGGACCTCATGGCGTTCGCTCACGGCTGCGCTCAAGGCGCCGAACCCTAGCGGCGCCTACCCGTCGGTGTGTTTGAGCTCGGACTCCCTTCTTTGCGCGTCGTCCAGCGAGAGCTCCCTCGCGCAAACCTTGGCGTTGAGGTCGTTCTCGATCGAATCGACCTCGGACGCGCGCGGGTAGGGCTCGGGCCAGAGATTCCGCAGATCGGTCGGATGGCCACCGAGCTCGAGGCTGATCAGGTGGTCCTCCTGGTAGTCGGACACCGAGCCGCCGACGCCGTATTCACGCATCTGTTTCTCTTTCAGGTCATTCGTGTACGAGGTTGGGGGCCGGATCGTCTTCGTCCAGCCGTGCACGCAGATGGTGGAGTCGATGTTCGCCTGCGTGACGTCGGGATTCAACACACCGGGCGTGCGCGCGATGTCGGCGTGGTACGGGCCCTTGGACGAAGAACCGTGCGGCGAGACGATCGCGATCGTGAGGAGCAGGAGTGCAATCGTGACGAGTGCGGTGCGCGTCGACATGCGTTCGAGGGTGCGCGCGAAGTCGAGGCACCGCAAGTTGTCCAAACAGGACACGGCCCAGCCGATGGCGTTGCTAGCTTCGACAACGTGCTAACGACAGATCAGAAGGGCGCCGTCGCTGAGCTCGCGATAGCCCGAGCCGCCGCCGAGCTTGGAATTGGCGTCTGGGGTTCATACACCGTCGAACGCTACGATTTGGTCTTCGACTTGAGGCCAAGACTGGTTCGCGTGCAATGCAAGTGGGCGACAAGACGCGGCGACATCATCTCCGTCCCTTGCTACGCGAATCGCAGGAATCGCGATGGATTGCTCAGAACTTTCTATACGCCGGAGGAAATTGATGCCTTCGCCGGATATTGCGCGGACCTGGATCGCTGCTACTTCCTCCCACTCGAGACGTTCGTCAACCGCAGCGCTATTCAGCTCCGGCTGGCACCAACTAAGAACAATCAGCGGGCAGGCATAAATTGGGCGAAGGACTTCGAGTTCGCCGCTACACTTGGGCGTCTCGGGGCCATAGCTCAGCTGGGAGAGCGCTGCCATGGCATGGCAGAGGTCGCCGGTTCGATCCCGGCTGGCTCCACTACCTAGGCGGTCTCGCCCAGTGCCGCCACCTCGCGTCGCTCCGCCAGCCGCTGCAGGGCGCGCGCCTCGATCTGGCGCACGCGCTCGCGGGTCAGGCCCATCTCTCGCCCGATCTCCTCGAGCGACTTGGGATCGGGATCGCCGTTCATCCCGTACCGCAGCTTGACGACCTCGCGCTCGCGCTCGGGCAGGGTCTCGACGGCGCTGCGGACGGCGTTCTCGGCGAGGCTCACGTGCACCTCTTCCGACGGCTCGGCCGCTTCGCCGGCGATCATGTCGCCGAAGCTCGCGTCGCCCTCGGCGCCGATGGGCTTGTCGAGGCTCGTCACGGCCCGAGCCGCTGAGCGCACTTCCTTGACATGCTTGAGCGAGAGCTTCGCGGTCTCCGCTATCTCTTCATCGGTCGGGTCCCGCTCGAGCTTGGTCATCAGAGCGCGCTCCGCACGCGAGATCTTCTGCTCGCGCTCGACGATGTGGACGGGAATGCGAATCGTCCGTGACTTGTTCGCCACGCCGCGCTGCACGGCCTGCCGGATCCACCAGGTCGCGTACGTCGAGAACTTGTAACCGCGGCGCCAGTCGAACTTCTCGACCGCGCGGATCAGCCCGATGATGCCCTCCTGGATCAGGTCGAGCAGCGAGATCCCGTGACCCTGGTACTTCTTGGCAATCGAGACGACGAGGCGGAGGTTCGAGTTGATCATGAGATCCTTTGCCCCCCTGTCGCCGCGTTCGATGCGCTTGGCGAGCTCCACTTCCTCGGAAGCGGTCAGAAGCTTGTAGCGGCCGGCCTCATTGAGGAAGAGCTGGAGCGCATCGGTCGTGGCAACGGCGAGGTCGCCGTTAACGTAGGTGCTGCCGACGGCGTCCGGGCGGGCGCAGTCGTCGGTGAGCGCGATCCCCTTTTCCTCCAGCTGCTCGAAGAAGCCGGTCGTCTGGTCGTCGTCGAGCTCTGCCTCCTGGAGGAAGTCGCTGACCGCGGAGAGGTTGAGGCAGCCAAGGTCCTCTCCCTGCTCCAGCAGAGCTTGTAGGCGTTCGTCGACAACCATTTCGCGGCGTATTCCCCTTTTTGGACCCTGGGCTAACGCGAATTTTGCACTTCTGTTCCAAAGACGTCACCCAGGCGTCGTAGTTGGCCGCGTACCGTCGGAGCGATCCCGACCAGGAGGAATCCCATGCGCCGACCAGGCATCCGGTCGCTCGCGGGGGGAGCGGCCGGGATCGTCGCAGGTGTCATCGGGGGAATCGCCTTGACCTCGACCTCGGCTGCAACCGGGCCGCCTATGCCCGCCGTGCCGGGCCTCGACGCCGTCCACGTCCCGCCCGTGCTCACCAGGCCGGGCGAGCCGGTCACCTTGCGCTACGCGATCGTTTGTGCTCCGAGAGACGACGGTGAGCCTTGTGACGGGTCCGGCTCGATCTACGCGCGCGCGGGCCAGAGCGGCCCGTTCGGGCGGCTGGACCTCAAGCGTGGCGAAGATTCGGGCGAAGGCCGCTACTTCGTCGAGTTGCCGAGCGAGATCGCCTCGTCGCGCGACGGCTTCTCCTACTACGCCGTGCTTCGCGACGGGACGAGCGGAGCGACGATCACCGTTCCGGCGGGCGGCGAGACTGCGCCGCAACGCAGCTTCCCGTTGCGCGACGTGACCGAGATCGCCCTCGGCGTGCATGCCTTCGGCCGTGACCGCGCGCCGGACGAGCGGGTAGTTGCCGCGCCGTGGGGCAGCGAGGTCGGCGAGGCCGGCCTTGCGGGCTCCCGCGAGCTCGGCTTCGGCGGCCCCTCGTCGTTCGACGTGGCCCCCGACGGCACGGTCGCGGTGCTCGATCAGGTGAACGCCCGAGTTGAACGCTGGTCACACGCGGGCGTGAAGGCGACGAATGTGGAGGTGAGCGGGGGGCTGGCGGACTTCGCGCTCGAGCCCGGCGGGACGATGGACGTCCTCGAGCCTCCGAGTCGCATGACCCCGGCGCCCGTGCTGCGAAGCTTCCGCGGCGACGGGACGCCGCGTTGGGCTCAGCGCCTCTCCGATCGAACGTGGGCGAAGCTGGCCGCCGGTCCTGCGGGGCCGACAGTTCAGCAGCAGCCGTCGGAGCAATGGCTGCCCGTCGCGGAGCACGGCGCCGCGCTCGGCCAGGCGGCGCAGGCCGGCCGTGGTCGCCCTGGCCGGCCGTTCACCAACGGGCGCGAGGTGGTGGTCGAGCGCATCGGTGCAGGCGAGCTGCGGCTGGCGGAGCTCGTGGGCAACGCGCCCATGCGAAGCTGGCGCATCACGAGCGCCACGCCCCTCGGTGAGGTGCAGCTCGTGGAGCCGCACGGAAACCGTCTCGTGGTCGTGACGAAGACGTACACCGACGATCGCAGCGACTACCTCGTGCTCGTTCTCGATCGATCAGGAATCGCGGCCGGCTTCGCAGTCGAGTCGCTCGAGTGGGCCGAGTCGGCACCGCTGGCTCGCTTCCGGCTCGCCGGCTCCTCGTTGTATCGGCTCGGGTCGACGCGCGCCGGCCTGTTCGTCGACCGCTTCGATGTGGAGGTGTCCCGATGAAAGCGTTTCTCATTGCCTTCGGCGTCGCCGTCGTGCTTGCAGGCGCGACCGGCGCTCAGGCCTACCACCGCTTCTGGGCGAACTGCAACTACGAGGCACCGACATTCATGACCACGATGACGCGCGATGCCGCGCAGGACTACGCGAACGCGGCGCGATACGAGGGCTATCAGTGGGGCGGAGGCTGCTGGAACTACGACGACGCCGACGCGTATCCCTATGACGCGCCCGGCGATCCTTCGGCGCACGGCGAAGGCGGGGACTGCTCGGGCCTGACGTTCAAGACGTGGCGCGAGTCGACCGATGAATGGCGCGACGGTCGGTACTACTGGCGTGCACTGCGTAACGTGCACGGCCCATACACCGCCGGAGACTTCAAGAACGGTCTCGGAGCGCCGAACCACGTCGTCGCGAAGTCGACCGCAGGCGTGATGGACGCGTTCGCGAGCGCGACCCACATCGGCATGATCTTCACCCGCTCCCTCTATGGCGGCGATCAGATCGTCGAAGCGAAGTGCGAGGCTTGTGGAACGAACATCTTCTACCGGACGTATCGCAGCGACCCGAGCTACGGCGGAGTGGCCAGGTGGGGCTGGACCGGCTGAGCGCGACGGTTCTTCTGCTCTCCGTACTGCTGCTCGCCGGCTGCGACAGCGGTGGCGCCCGCCCGGAGCGCCTGCTCTACGGCGAGCCCGCACCGGAGTTCGAGGCCGTGCCGGGAAGCGTGATCGCGATCGGCCGCGTGCTCGACGGCACGACACTCGGTCACCGCTTCACGAGTTGCCGTCCAATCGGAGCGGGAATCGGAACCGACACCGTCGTCGTGGAGCGCATCGGCGTCTTCGGCGAAAGCCTCACGTTCACCGACTCCGGACGCAAGACGGTGTACGCATGTGACGGCGGAACGGATCCGCTGGGGGAGCGCACGCCGCCGTGGTGCGGCAGTTCCGCAGGACGCCTCTTCGGGGGCAAGCTGCTCGACCCACGCCTCGACATCCTCTGCCGTGACAGAAAGGGACGAGCGCTGGCTTACGCGTGGGTCGAGCCGGCCTCAGGCGTGCAGTGGATCGGCGTCGACCAGGGCAGGTACACCGAGGTCTACGAAGTGCTCGCCGGCCTACCGGTGCGGATCGCGTCCATTCGCGGCGTCGAGGCAGGGCGAGCGCGGGCGACCTTCGACGTGACGCAATACGACGTCCACGGTGAGGAGCTGGTCAGGGGAAAGCTCGAGGCCGCGGTTGCGGGCTGACAGACAGGGGTAAACTCAGGGCCATCGTGTGGGAGCTGATCTGGCTGATGGTGATCATGAAGATCCCCATTCTCTACCTCTGCTGGGTCGTCTACTGGGCGATCAAATCCGAGCCGCGGCCCGAGCAGTCGGCAGCGCTCGTGCCCGCCTCGGACGACTCGGATCCGAGGACGTGGCAGCCCAGACACGGCCGCCCGCGCAGAGCCGGTCCGCACGGTCGCCCAACCCGCGGATACGCGCGGACCCGTCGGGCGACGGTGAGGGCGTGAGCGCGACGCCCACGACGCGGCAGAGTCGCCCCGCGGAGACGGTGGGCGGCTTTCTCGCAGCCGCGGGGATCTTCGTCAGCCTCGTCGGGGTCGCCTACCGGCCGCTCCGGCTCATCCCCTTCGCGATCCTGATCTCGCTGATCGCCGTCGGGATCGGCGGCCGAAACGAACGGCTTGCGACGTACGCCGTCGCGATCGCGGCTGCCTGCTTCGCTATCGGGCTCGCGGTCGCCGTGATCACGAGCCATCCCCTCTGGTAGCACGGCTCGTTGCTACAAAGGACGTTGTGACTGACGTCGACGGCCTGAACGCGGGCTTCGCGCGCGACCTGTTCGAGGAGTACCTCGAGAACCCAGAAGCGGTCCCGAGCGAATGGCGCCGTCTCTTCGAGAGCGGCCACAGCGAGATCGTCGCGACTCATCCCGGTCTGGTGCGGCTGGAGGCCGCGGGAAACGGCCATCCGGCCCCGTCTCCGGCGCCGGCAGCGGCTGCCGCTCCAGCACCGGCGGCGCCCGAGGCCGAGCCCGTCTCCGACGAGTTGCTCGGCGCCGTCGCCGCCGCGATGGCCCTCGTCAAGGCGCACCGCATGCACGGCCACCTGGCGGCGCATCTCGATCCGCTCGGCTCGGAGCCGCCCGGTGATCCCGCGCTCGAGCCCGAGCGCCTGATTCCGAAACTGACCCCCGAGCTCCAGGCGCGGGTCCCGGCCGCCGTCCTGCGCATGTACGTCACGGGAGACACACTTGCCGACGCGCTGCCGCGTCTCAGCGCCACGTACACGGGGACGATCGCGTACGAGATCGAGCACATCGCCGACCACGAAAAGCGCGTATGGCTCCGGCAGGCGATCGAGTCCGGCAAGTACCGCACGCCGTTGTCTTCAGAAGAGAAGAAGGACCTGCTCGCACAGCTGTCGCGTGTCGAAGCGTTCGAGCAATACTTGCGCCGCGCGTTCCTCGGGCAGAAGCAGTTCTCGATCGAAGGGCTCGACGTGATGGTGCCGATGCTCGACGAAGCGATCGGGCTCGCGGCGGAGAACGGCGCGCACGAAGTCGTGATCGGGATGGCTCACCGCGGCCGGCTCAACGTCCTCGCGCACACCCTCGGGCTCGGCTACGACTCGATCCTCCGCGAGTTCGAGGGCGAGCGTACGATCGAGGCAGTGGTCGCCACCGACGAAGGCGGAACCGGTGACGTGAAGTACCACCTGGGCGCGGCCGGCACCCGCTCGACTCCTGCCGGGGAGATCACGGTCACGCTCGCCGCCAATCCGAGTCACCTCGAAGCAGTGGACCCCGTCGTCGAAGGACGCGCGCGGGCAGAGCAGACCGATCGCGCGACGCGCCACGGCCTGCACGACCCCAACGTCGCGCTTCCGGTGCTGATCCACGGAGACGCTTCCTTCCCCGGGCAAGGGGGCGTCGCGGAGACCTTGAACCTCTCCGCGCTCGAGGGCTACTCGACGGGCGGCACGCTTCACCTGATCGCGAACAACCAGGTCGGCTTCACAACCGACCCTAGCGAAGGACGCTCGACGCGCTACTCCAGCGACCTCGCCAAGGGCTTCGATGTTCCGATCATTCATGTCAACGCCGACGACCCGGAAGCGGCAATGTCTGTCGTCCGCCTCGCACTCGCGTTCCGGCGGCGGTTCGAGAGCGACGTCGTCATCGATCTCGTGGGCTACCGCCGCCACGGTCACAACGAGCAGGACGAAGCCGCGTACACGCAGCCGTTGATGACTGCGCAGATCGCGGAACATCCCACCGTGTACGAGCAGTTCGCGCAGCGGCTCGTCGAAGAGGGAGTCGTCACGCAGGAGGAGGCCGAACAGCTGCCTGCCCAGGTCACCGCCGACTTGAAGCAGGCGCACGAGGCGCTGAAGGCGACCTTCGGCGCTCCGCATCCGCCCGAGGGCAAGATCCCGTTCTCGAGCGGCGACGGAGTCGTCACCGCCGTTGCCGCCGAGCGGCTGCGCGAGCTGAACGAGGAACTGCTGCGCGTGCCCGACCACTTCACGCCCCACCCCAAGCTGATGGGCCAACTCGAGCGCAGGCTCAAGACGATCGAGGAAGGCGCCATCGACTGGGGCCAGGCGGAGGCGCTCGCCTTCGGAACCCTGCTCGTCGAGGGAATCCCGATCCGGCTCACGGGTCAGGACACCGAACGCGGCACGTTCTCGCATCGCCACGCCGTGCTGCACGACGTTCAGACCGGCGAGACGTTCACACCCCTGCAGAACCTCGACGACGCAACATCGTCGTTCGAGATCTACAACTCGCCGCTCTCGGAATACGCATGCCTCGGTTTCGAGTACGGGTACTCCGTTGCGGCGCCCGAAGCGCTCGTCCTCTGGGAGGCACAGTTCGGCGACTTCGTCAACGGCGCGCAGATCGTGATCGACCAGTTCATCGTGGCGGGACTGGCGAAATGGCGCGAGACGACGCGGCTGACGCTGCTGCTACCCCACGGCTATGAAGGGAACGGCCCCGAGCATTCGAGCGCACGGCTGGAACGGTTCCTCCAGCTCGCAGCGCAGGAGAACATCCGCGTCGCCAATCCGTCGACATCCGGCCAGCATTTCCACCTGATCCGGCGTCAGGCCCTCGACGCTGCGGGCCGACCCCTGGTTGTGATGACGCCGAAAGGGCTCTTGCGCCTGAAGCAGGCGTCCTCGACGCTCGCCGACCTCGCGGAAGGCTCGTTCCAGCAAGTCATCGACGATCCGGACGCAGAGCACGACGACGTGACGAGGCTCGTCTTCTGTTCGGGGAAGGTCTATTACGACATCGCCGGGCACGAGGCGCGCGCGGGGGCTACGGAGGTCGCGATCGCGCGGCTCGAGCAGCTCTATCCGTTCCCCGTCGACGCCTACGCGAAGCTTATCGCCGGCTACCCGAACCTGAGCGAGGTCGTTTGGGCGCAGGAGGAACCGCAGAACATGGGCGCGTGGCGGACGATCAGGCATCGGCTTGAGGCGCCCCTCAAGGACGCGGGAATCCCGCTCAGTTACGCGGGCAGACCCTGGCGGGCGAGCCCCAGCGAGGGCTATCCGACCGCCCACCTGCGCGAGCAGGACCGCATCGTCCGAGCTGCTCTCGGAACGGCCTAACGGCCTACTTTGGGCGCCGCGAACGCGCCCGTGCGGTCGCCTTCATCACGCGCGAGGCGACCTTCGGCCCATGCTTGCGCGCGATGTCCAGAATCTGTCTGCGCTGCTTCGGCGGCAGACGGCGCCAGATGTCCCACGCCGTCAGCGCGACGCCGACGGGGCCGAGGCGTTTGGTGAGGCGAGGCGCCACGAGGCCATCCTCGCACAGGGACTAGTCTTCGCGCCCCTTGTCGTCGCCGCTCTTGCCCTTGTCGTGCTCGTGGTCGTGGCCGCGGTCGTGGCCGTTGCCGTTGCCGTTGTCGTTGTCGTTTTCGTTGCCGTTGTCGTTGTCGTTGTCGTTGTCGTTGTCGTTGCCTTGCTCGCAGTCGGGCTTCGCGGATTCTTCCGCCGGCTGGGGCGTCGTGGGAGGCACGGGCTGGGACTCCTGCTCCGAGGACCTGGCTTTTTCCCTGTCCCTGTCACGCTCCTTGCCTTTCCCTTTCCCGCTGCCCTTGCCCGAATCAACTGACGGCTGGCTCGGGGCTGGATCGGGGGCGGGAGCCGCCGGCGTGTCGCTGGCCAGGGTCCGCGTATCGGTGACCGGGGTGGGCTGGGGTGCGGGTTGGGGCGCGGGCTGGGGGGCCGGGCTCGGGGGCGGGCTCGGAGTCGGGCTCGGAGCCGGCGTCGGAGTCGGGCTCGGAGCCGGCGTCGGAGCCGGGCTCGGAGCCGGCCTAGGGGCAGAGCGCGGCTCCCGCGTAGGACTGGAGAGCAGACCTGATGCCGGAACGACGGCCCCGTGGACGGCCCGCACGATCGAGCGTGTGCCTTCGAGCCGTCCGGCGCGAACCGGACGCGACGGCGCCGAGGCCACGACCTGCACGGAACGCTGAAGTGACGAGGGCGGTGCTGTCAGCGATCGGACGGCGTCCTGCCCCGTGCCGAACAGGGCGGGCATCGCCAGTGCGAAACCGATGGCTCCCGTCATTAGCGCGGCGGCTAGGACGCGCGCGCACTTTTCCCTCATGCTTCTCCCCTACGTTGTCGATACCTCGTTCAAGGGTATCGGCACTAGGGGAGAAAGGCTTGAAGGGAAGCCGTGGGTAGTTTCAAGGTCAAGCTCGTAGCCTATTTCCTGCTGTTGTCCTTGCTTCCGCTGGCTGCCGCCTTCTGGGGTTTTTCCACGGTGGCCGCACAAAGCGAGGCCCGGCGGGTCGATGCTCGCCTGCAGGCCGGGCTCCGGGCGACCTTGGCCGCCTACCAGGAAGCGCTCGGATCGGCCAATGACGCCGCGGAGAGGCTGGCCCGCCAACCTTCCTTCCAGCGCGCGCTCCTGGCCCGCGACCGTCCGGTGCTTAAGCGCATGCTCAGAGGAAAGCCGCATCTCGCCGTCGAGGCGCCGGGCGGGTTCCGCGTCGGCAAACGCGACCCGACGGCACCGACGCGGCAGGTCGCCGTCGTGGGGGCCGGGGGCACCCGTGGGGCCGTCGTCGCCTCCGTTCCGCTCGACAGCGCGCTCGTGACGCGTCTGGAAGCCCGCTCCGGGCTCGAACGTGAGGACCATGTCCTTCTGGTGAAGGACGGCCGGATCGTCGCCGGGCCTCCCGGTGTCCGCGGCTCCTTCGATCTCCTCTCAGGAAAGCCGCACACGGTCTCGCTCGGCGGAACGAGGTACCGCGCTCTCGTCGCGGGCACGCTGGACGAACGGCCCACGGCCACGCTCGGCGTGATCAGCCCGCAGAGGCTCATCGACGCTGCCAACCGGAAGGCGACGAACCAGCTGCTCATCGGCCTCGTCGCCGCACTCGTCTTCGTCGGCTGCGTGGCGTATGTCGAAGGTCGGGCGATCGTGCGCACGATCCGGCGGCTCGTCGACGCCGCTGCCGCAATCGCACGCGGGGACCTCCAGGAACGCGTTCCCGTTCAGGGCCGCGACGAATTCGCGCTGCTCGGACGAACGTTCAACCAGATGGCGTTCCAGCTGCAGACGCGCCTCGAGGAGCTCGAGGCAGAGCGCGGGCGGCTACGCGACGTCACCTCGCGCTTCAGCGAGGCGCTGGGCGCTACGCACGACGCCGAGCTGCTGATGCGACTCGTCGTGGAGGCTGCAATGGAGGCGACCAATGCCGTGGGGGGCGTGATCGTCGGGACGAGCGGTTCGCTCGTCAAGGCGGGTTTTCCCGACAAGGGCGCAGCGCGCCTCGAGGTGCCCCTCCAGGCTGGATCGATCAACTTCGGGTCGCTGATCCTCTTCGGCGCCGAATTCACGGACGAGGACCGCATGACGGCCGTTTCGCTCGCTTCGCACGCGGTGGTCGCCCTCGACAACGCACGCCTGCATCGAATCGTGGAACGACAGGCGCTCGTCGACGGCCTCACGGGTCTGGCCAACCGGCGCCAGTGCGAGGAGACCCTCGAAGACGAGCTCGCGCGTGTCGAGCGTTTCGGCGGGGCCCTGGCCGTCGTCGTCGCAGACCTCGACTGGTTCAAGGACGTCAACGACCGGCACGGTCATCCGGCCGGCGATGCGGTCCTCCGTGAGTTCGCCGTGCTTCTGCAGGAGACGGTCCGGGACGTCGACCTCGCCGGCCGTTGGGGTGGGGAGGAGTTCGTTCTCGTCCTCCCTGGGACCGACCTCGAGGGCGGGGCCCAGCTGGCCGAGCGGATCCGCGTGCTCCTCGCCGGCCGGACTCTGCTCGCCGTGGATGGCAGCCCGATCCCCGTCACAGCCAGCTTCGGGGTGGCCGCCGTTCCTCCGGCGAAGACGGCCTCCGAGCTCTTTGCAGCCGCGGATGCGGCCATGTACCAGGCCAAACGGGCCGGCAAGAACCGGGTCGAGACAGCGCCCGAGCCCGTCTCGTACTCGTAACTCTCCTGCAGTTTCCGTGGAAAAACCGGTCTGAAGGGCTACAATCCCGCCCGCAGGCCCCGCCCAGCCCCCTAGCCCCAGGAGCTTCTATGCAAGTTGAGACAGCGTCGATCTTTGCCAAGGTCATTCAGGACCATCTCGAGCTCAAGGAGCGGAATGCCAAGCTCGAGGAATCGATGCCCCTCGGTCACTACAAGGCCGCGGATCCGTTCGACAACCACCCGCTCTTCAAGACCGAGGAGCAGGCACGCCTCGAAGAGACCATGGACGGCGAGGTGCCGGCTGTGAATTCCGAGTCCCCGGTTCTTGCGTGGCCCGGCGAGGAAACCGCGGAGCAGGCCAGCCCGGATTCCGAGGAAGGCCTCTGGGGCCGCAGCCGCGACTTCGACTGGGGCGACTAGCGGTTCGTCAGCTCGGTCCAGGAGTCGTAGGGTAGGTCCTTCGGGCCACGACGACGGGAGGCTGGACATGAAGCGACTTCTGCTGGGATTCGGGCTCGCGGCGGGTCTCGCCTACGCCGTACGCGAATTGTTCGGGACGCCGCCGCCCCACCCGAGCTGGGAGGAGACGGACAACGATCCCGAGGATCTGACGCAGGATCTCGCCCAACGCGCACGCGAGGCCGAGGGCGCGCAGGCGGAAGAAGAGGCCCCAACCACCTAGAGGAGCGTCACGACGAACCGCAGGTCGTCGACGAAGGCGGCGAACTCCGCCTCGCGTCGCTCGGGCGCGCCGCGGAGGACGGCGGAGGGATGGATCGTCGCCGTGACGGCAGGGGCGAGATCGGACTCGATCAGCTTGCGCCGGTTTTGAGTCACTCGGAATTCCCTGCCGAGCAGCGACTGCGCGGCGACGGCGCCGAGCAGGACGAGCACGCGCGGCAGAACGACTGTGAGCTCGGCCTCGAGCCAGGGACGGCAAGCCGTGATCTCCGCCCAGGCCGGTTTCTGGTGGACGCGGCGCTTGCCCCGTGCTTGCCACTTGAAGTGCTTTACGGCGTTCGTCATGTAGGTCGCCGAGCGATCGATCCCGGCCTCGACGAGCGCCTTGTCCAGGAGCCGTCCGGCCGGGCCCACGAAGGGCTTCCCGGCTCGGTCCTCCTGGTCGCCCGGCTGCTCGCCGACGAACATCACGCCCGCTGACTCCGGGCCCTCTCCGAAGACCGTCTGGGTGCCGAGCCGCCAGAGGTCGCACCCCTTGCAGCCGGCTGCCGCCTCCCGGAGCGCCGGCAGGGACAGCTCTTGCGGGAGGAAGTTCGCCGCAGAGGTGGTCGTCCGAGCCCTGGCCATGCCTCCTCTATGACCACTCGCAACCAACAGGAACCCCTCGACCGGGGGATACGAGGCGCTTTCCGCGGCGCTTTGCTTTGTGTCGGTTCTTGAACAAGGGGACTCCACTGCGGCTGCACAAGCGAAACCAACCGTGCCCATGAGCGACCACGCTCTCCCACTCCGCCTCCTGGAGGAGGCCGCGCTCTCCGACGCGTCTCACGGCACCGCGCGCGTCGAGTCCTACCGTCGACTGGCGGACGTCTTCCATGACGTGCTCGCCGAGCAGAGCCTCGACGCGCTGCTCGACCGGATTGCAGATGCGCTCGCGGAGCTCGTCCCGCACGACTCTCTGACCATCTACGAGGCCGACGAGCCCAGGCGCCTCCTCATGCCCGTGTGGGCGCGTGACAAGTGGGCCGACAAGATCCTGGCCGACAACTGTCCGTTCGGGGTCGGGCTGACCGGCTGGGGCGTCGAGCATCGCGAGCCGGTGCTCGTCAACAAGGCCCACCTTGATCCGCGTACCGCCACCGTCGTCGGAACGCCGGATGACGAGCCCGAAGCGCTGATCACGATCCCGCTGATCGCGCGCGACTCGATCAAGGGCGCGCTCAACATCTACCGGCTCGGCGAGGACGCCTCCTTCGACGAGGACGAGTTCGAGCTGGCCAAGCGATTCGGCGATGCCGCCGCGCTCGCGCTCGACAACGCCCAGGTCCGCGCGCGGCTCGAGCACCAGGCGCAGACTGACCCGCTCACAGGCCTCTTCAACCATCGCGCATTCCACGAGCGCCTGCGGCAGGCGCTCGCGAACGCCAGCCGGTCGCACGACGCGGTCTCGCTTCTCATGCTCGACATCGACGACTTCAAGCGCGTCAACGACGTCTACGGGCACGGTGCAGGCGACGAGATCCTGCGCAGCCTCGCGGACACCTTGAAGGACGCGATGCGCACATCGGATGTGGTCTATCGCCTCGGAGGCGAGGAGTTCGCGATCGTGATCGCGTCGCGCTCGGCCGAGAACGCCGAGCGTCTCGCGGGCCGGCTCGTCGAGCGTGTCGAGGCGACGGAGTTCGATCCCGCCGGACGCATCACGATCTCGGTCGGGCTCGCACGCGGCCCAGAGCACGCGATGAATCCGCGCGAGCTGATCGCCTGCGCGGAGGCGGCCATGATGACCGCGAAGGCGCGGGGCAAGAACCAGATCATCCTCTACGACGATGCCGAGCTCGAACGTCCCGAGGGCGAAGAAGTTCCGTCCACGCGCGACGTGCGCTCCGTCGCGCACATGAAGATGCTGCAGAGCCTTGGCGGCAAGCTCAACCGTCTGAATGACGTGCGGCAGATCGGCAACGTGATCGCGACCGAGCTGCGTTCGCTGATCGATTACCACAACTGCCGCGTTTCCGTGGTCGAGGGCGAGGACGTGATTCCGATCGCGTTCGTCGGCCAATTTACGTCCGAGACTCAGGAGCCCCTGGAGATCCTCGCCTGCAAGGTCGGCCAGGGCATCACCGGCCGCGTCGCCGAGACGGGCGAGTCGCTGCTGATCGGTGACGCCGCCAACTGCGAGTTCGCGCGCGTGCTTCCCGGCACCGACGCCATCGACGAGTCGCAGGTCGTCGTTCCGTTGACGTACGGGACGCGCGTCGTCGGCATCATCGTGATCTCGAAGCTCGGCCTGAATCAGTTCGACGAAGACGACGTCCGCCTGCTGGAAGTGCTCGCAGGGCACGCCGCGGTGGCACTAGAGAACGCCGGGCTCTACGAGGCCGCCCGCCGCGAGGCGGAGCGCGCGACGGCATTGCTGGAGTTCAGCCGGCAGCTCTCGACTGCCGAGGGCATGGACGAGGTCGTCGACCGGATCGTCGAGCGGTCGGCGCGAACGCTCGGGTCCCCACGCGCATCCGTGTGGTTCCAGGAAACCACGGGCAGCGAGCTCAGGGCCCACGCGACCCACGGCTACCACGAGCTCGACCGCGAACGCCTCTCCCGGATGCACTTCGACCACCAGTCTGCGGAAGGCTTCCTCTCCGGAAATGAGCCGTTCGTCGTCAACGACCGGCAGCGCGCTGCGATCAAGGGGGCCAACGAGGTCGGAGCGGGGAGGCCGTTCGCGATTGCCCCGCTCACGCTGGACGGTGGGCGCCTCGGCTGCATCGCGGTCGCCGCGCCCGAGGACTCCGAGTTCAGCGAGCGGCACCTGCGCCTGCTCGCAGGCGTCGCGCACCAGGCCAAGCTCGCCCTCACGAACGCGGGCAATTTCCAGAGCCTCGAGAAGACCTTCCTGGAGACGGTGGAGGCGCTGGCAAATGCGCTCGAGGCGAACGACGAGTACACCTCATCCCACGCGCGCTGGATCACCGACCTGGCTCTGAAGGTCGGCGTAGGGCTCGGCCTCGACACGCGCTCCCTCAAGCGGCTGGAGCTCGGTGCCCTGTTCCACGACATCGGGAAGATCGGCATTCCCGAGGCGATCCTTTCCAAGCCGGGCCCGCTGACTGCGGAGGAGCGCACGCTCGTCGAGAAGCATCCCGAGCTCGGCGAGCGGATCATCGCGCCGATCGACCGGCTCGAAGAAGTCCGGCCGATCGTGCGCCACTGTCATGAGCGCTATGACGGCACCGGCTATCCCGATCGCAAGCTCGGCGAAAACATCCCGATCGAGTCGAGGATCATCCTCGTCTGCGACGCGTACCACGCGATGACCACCGACCGCCCTTACCGGAAGCGGCTCCCGCAGGAAGAGGCGCTGCGGCGTCTCGACGAAGGCGCCGGAACGCAGTTCGACCCTTCGGTGGTCGACGTCTGCAAGCGTGTTCTCGGGGAGAGCGTTTCGCCCTAGCGCGGCCGGCGGCCGCCGCTGAAGGCGTCCAGTCCCTCGGTGAAGCTGACGTAGGGGACCGTCGGCAGGACGGCCTCGCGCTCGCGCAAGCGCTCGGCGTCCTCGAGTGCGCGCTCGCGTCGTCGAATGCCTTCCTGCTGTGTCGCGAGACCGGCTTGAAGCCGCAGGAGCTCTGCCTCTCGGGCGAGCAGCTCCGCCTCGCGTGCGGCGAGCTGCGATTCGAGCTGCGCGAGCTCACGCTCGCCTTCCACGGTCGAGCGCTCCTCTACGGCAGCGGCTGCTCGTTCGCGACCGGCAAGGCGCCGCTCCTGCTCGTCGATCGCTTGCGCACGTTCCTGGAGCTCCTTCGCCCGTGCGGCCAAGCGTCGTTCCCGCCCGTCGGCGCTGTGCTCCTGCTGGGCTCGGGCTGCGTCGCTCCGTTGCTCGAGCTCGGCTGCTTCGGCGGCGAGCCGGCTGCGTTCTGCCTCCAGAACCTGCTCCGTCGCCTCCAGGGACGCCGCGCGCGCGACGAGCTCGTCTGTCATTTGCGAGACCTCGATGCGCGACGCTTCGAGTAGCTGTTCCTGCTCTTCGAGGGCGGCCTGACGTCGTGCAGACGCGGCTTCGCTTTCGCGCAACCGAGAGTAAGAGCTCTCGAGCTCGAGCTTGCGGCGATCGACGGAAGCCTTCGACTCCGTGGCCTCCTGGTCGCGGCTCACCACGGCGGCTTCCGCCTCTTCCACTTCGAGCTCACGCGCCCGGAGTGCGGTCTCGCGCTCGGCGACCTCGTGCTCCCGCGGCACCAGGGCGTCGAGCCGCCGCTGAACTTCTGCCTCGCGCCGCGCGAGCAGCTCTTCAGCGTAGGCGTTGTCCGCTTCCTGCGGATGCTCGGAGCGGCGGAGGCGTAGCCGCCGTGCCTCGTGGCTCCGTGTGTCGAGCTCGTCCAGCTCTCGCGTGCGCCTCTCCACCTCGAGCTCCCGGCACGCCACGTCGGCTGCCCGCTCGCGCAGCGCGCGCTTCAGGTCCTCGACCTGGAGCAGAGCCTCGACGTTCTGACGCTCTCGAGCCTCGGCGAGATGCCGCGCAAGGCGCAGCACTTGATCGCGGTCGGCATCCTCCTCAGGCTGCTGCCAGGCTGCCTCCCAGGCGTCCGATTCCCACGAGTCCCCCCGCGACTCCACGCTCCAGAGCGTAGCGCGCTTCGAGGTTTTTCCCGAGCGAAAGCTTCGCTTTCGCTCGGGCGTCCTGTACGGCGCTTCGCGCGGAATGTGCGCGGGCAAAAGCCCGCGCACTCCTGCCGCGTCTGCGGCTCGCGACCGTCCCCACCGTCCGGGCACGGGCGTTCACGCGGCCGCACCCGCATCAGCCCGCCTGCGGCTAAGCCCGGCTCCGCCTGGTCTTAGCCTCCGGCCTAGAGTGGGAGGCAGGACGCAGGGTTTAAAGCTTGCAACCCACCGCCGCGGTTGACACCAGCCGCCGGCCAGAAAACCAATAGGAGTGCGCGGGCTCCGCCCGCGCGCGTTCCCCGCGAAGCGGCGTCCCTATTCCCGGAGCGAAAGCGAAGCTTTCGCGTAGGAGCCGGAGGCTAGTCGATTCGGATTCGCCGCGAACGGTCGTGGCGGATCCGGATCGCGTAATCGCCGCCGCCGAGCGGCTGGATCACGTAGCCCTCTGCGGTGAGATCGTCGTGCTCGAGCAGGGTCGTTCCGGCCGTTACCCGCCGAGGACGGAACCGGAGACGAAGCACGTCCGTGCTGTGCGCGTCGAAGGTCCGGTAGACGACGCTGTCCGGCGAGTATGCGATCGATTGCACCACCGAGCCGGAGCCGAGCAGATGGTTCTGCCGCTTGGGCGCCAGCTCCGGCATCGCGGCCATCGCCCAGTTGAAGTTGCGCAGATAATCCCCGTAACCGTCGCTGAACCAGAACGTGTTACCGGGCCGCTGTCCACAGCAGGAGATACGTCCGTCGCGCGTGGCGAAGTAGGTCGCGTAGCTCAGCGACCGCACCGCTTGCTCCCGGGCGCCCTCATCGCCGGTACGCGCGTAGAGAAGTGCGTTGACGGCCGCCCAGCGAGACGTCGTGCTGCCGAGCCCGACGCGCGAGCAGCAGCCCGGTTTCCCCGGGGCGCGTTGTTCGTCGATACCCCACGCGCCGGCGAACGGGCCCCGTCCGAACGAGTTGCGCACCCAGCGCAGGAGTGTCGTCGCGTGCTCGTCCCACAGCGGGTCGAGAGCCTGGGGCGAATCGTGGCTGAGGAGATACTGCGCGGTGAGGGTCGGCGACGCCTGGTTGAGACTGCGCGGGTTGTAGGGAACGTCCTCGTAGAAGCCGCTCCAGCGGTTCCAGGCGGGACTGTCCGGATTCAGCTGATGCTTCAACAGCCACGACCACGCGAGGTCGCGGGCGCGTGTGTACGCACCGGTGTTCCCAGCGCCGATCTCGATCAGTTCGTCGAGAAGTCGAACCGGCCCGACGACGAGCCCGCCGAACTGCGCGCCGTCCAGCACGGCACCGGTGCGCGCATTGACGCGGAAGGGCCAGGGCGTGTGTGTAGCGTCCCCTGCCCGGACGTGGCGGGCCAGTGCATTCCCCGCGGCAACAGCCGCACTCAGGTAGCGGCGCCCGCCGGTCAGTTCGTAGAACAGGAGGTAGCCGAGACCCAGCATGCCGACCTTGTCGGTCTCGATGCCGCCGTAGAAATGCCGGGGAAGACCGGCGAGGCAGCGGCCGTATCTGCGCTCGCCCGCGCAACTCGTCGCGAACGGAACCCGCGGCCACGCCCAGCCCGCAGGCGAGGTGCCCCTGGCGAGCTGATGGTCCAGCATTTTCTGGACGGCGCGCACCGCCCGGCGGTCACCGGAGTACGGGTACCACGAGACGAGGGAGTCGACGAACGTTGCATTGAGAAAGGCCGGGTTGTGCTGCCAGTACGTGCCGTGCAGCGTCCGGCCGTCGAAGACTGCGTAGTGGAGATAGACCTTCGCCCCGGTGCGTGGATCGCGCGGGACGCGTTGCTCGATGAACTTCCACCCGATGCGTAGCACACGGTCATAACCGAGCCCTGCCTGCGGGCGGTACCAGGGCAACAGCCTTCCCTGGGCATCGCGCACGGCGCGATGCCAGGGCAACAACCGGTGAACGGGACCCGCCTGCGCAGCCTGTAGCGAGGAAGGCTCGCGCGTGGCCATCAGGCCGAACTTCTTCAGCGCAGGGATGAGCATGAAGTACGGACGCATGTCCGCGGAGTGCGGCCACGAGCCTGCGACGGTGTCGAAGGGGCCTGTGGGATTCAGGCGACGCAGCTTGCGCGCGAGCGCCCCGGACTGGTCCGCCGATCTGACGACGCGGTCCGTTGTGCTCCACCAGAGCTGGAGCGGTACTCCCGAGCTGGCAATCGCACGCGCGTAGGTGATCGGGCTGCGGCGTGCGTACGCGCGTGGGTGGCTGCGGGGAGTGCCGCCGATCTCCTCCCGCGCGAGCCTGCGCAACCCAAAGCCGAGCGGATCTCCCCACTTCCTCAGGCAGCCGTGGTTGCACGGCAGGTGAGTGAAATCGCGGTAGCGGCGGGCCATATCCGTCACGGGGTCGAACGCGGCGGCGCCGGCGAGGAGCTTGGGATGGTGTGCGACGAGCAGCAACGTCTCCTGCCCGCCCATGCTCGTGCCGAACGCATAAGTGCGCCCGGGTTCGATTTGCAGCCATGGGATGGCGCGGCGGACGAGTTGCGGCATGCGGGCGAGGTCCGCGATCTGGCCGGGGTAGCCCCAGGAGAAGTGCTCGAACCTGCGACCCTGCCCCTCCGGGTTCACAACCGCAAACGGCCCCAGGTTCGGCAGGTTGCCCCAGCGATCGACGTTCTCCTCGGCCGAGACGCCGCGTCCGTGCGGCGAGATGATGAGCGGCAGGGGCGGATTGTTGTCGGGCCCGTACCAGTCCGGCAGTACGACGAACGCCGCGCGGCGGTGACCGTCGTGCGTCGTGTAATGGAACGTCACCACTCTCACCTGGACCAGATCCCAGGATGCGTTGGCTGCGGACGGCCCGAGCACTCCGAGCGCGGCGGAAACCGCGAGGGCGGCGAGAGTGACGGCCAGACCCCGGCGCCCCATCCGCGGAATGATTCCACAGCTCGCCGCCGGCGGGGTTCGTGCCCGCTGAGGTGGCCTAAGCTGGTGCGGGCGCGTCTGCGGCGGCGTGGCCGCGAGGTTTCCGCTTCGCCGTCGCCGTCACGACCCGATTTTTGCCGGTTCGCTTCGCCTCGTAGAGTGCCGCATCGGCTGCAGCGACCAGGGCCTCGACGCTCGACTGCGCCGGGAAGCAGGCCGCACCGAAGCTCGCTGTGACCTGGAAGGGAATTCCCTCCGGCGTCGTGAACGGCAGCTCCTCGAGGCTCCTGCGGATCTTCTCTGCCAGCGCTCGCGCTCCGGTCAGATTCGTTCCGGGCAAGACGAGGGCGATTTCCTCGCCGCCGTAGCGGCCCGGGAGGTCCAGCTCACGGACAGCCTCGGCGAAAGTTCGCGCGACGCGCCGCAGAACTTCGTCGCCGGCCTGGTGGCCGTAGCTGTCGTTGATCGACTTGAAGTTGTCGATGTCTGCGATGACGAAGGCAACGTTCGTCCCGAGTCGCTTGGCGTGGTCGACCTCATCGTCCAGGCGCTCGTCGAGCGCGCGCCGGTTGGCGAGATTGGTCAAGCCATCGGTCTGCGCTTGATTCGTCAGGCGTGCCAGATCGGCGAAGACGCGGGCGACAGGGCGAGCGAGCCGCGTCGCGAGCCCGGCTGCAAGCGCGAGGGTGATGGCTGCGGCGAAGAGCAGGCGTCTCCGATATGCATTCACTCGAGCTGAAACGGCGGAGACCGGCTCGACCGCAACGAGCGACGCATTCCCCGCCACGAGCTTCGTCGCGGTCGAGAAGAAGGGGACTCGTCCAAGCTCGATGCGCCCGGAGCCGACGTCGATGTGACTACCGGCAGGGCCTCCCGCGATCACGCGACCGTCCTGCACCAGAACGAGCGCGGCGTGCTTCGCCATCGGCGTTGCGCTCTGCAGGACGGCGAGCAGAGAACGATTCATCGGGACGGCCATGGTCACACGGGCGACCGCTCGATTTCGCCGCGCCAGGGTTGCCGTTGCCGTGACCCGCGGTTCCTGGGGAAGTGTTCCGAAGGAGCGACCTCGCAGCTCGATGCGCGCATCGTGTGAGGCGGCGAGCGACCTGAGCTGCGCCTCGTTCTTTCCCAACACCGCCTGCTGGAGTGCCGCCGAC
>Ga0307312_10000327_pt1 | contig 21222 bp, 27 predicted proteins | sample ER_DNA_202_FD_194489 | JGI IMG/M metagenome (GOLD analysis project Ga0307312, IMG submission 194489) | Bulk soil microbial communities from the East River watershed near Crested Butte, Colorado, United States - ER_DNA_202 | ecosystem: Environmental > Terrestrial > Soil > Floodplain | place... | reverse complement strand
GCGCGTGGCGCGATGCGCGTCGATCGTCGCCCGCGTGGTGGCCTTGGCGACAATCGGGTTGTCGCCGTTCCAGAACATTGACACCTGATAGGTCACCGGGCCATCGAGCGGAACGCTTGGAACATGCGCCCAACGGAACTGCTGGATGGGCGAACGGATGCTGGCGCGCGCGGCGAGCTGAATGTGTTTCTTCGCCGTCTTTGCCTTGAGACGCACGCACTTGAACATCAGGAAGTTGAAAACATCGCGCGGCTGCGTCGAATCGCCGAGGAAATACTGGATGGCGAAGCCGACGAAGTCGGGTTGCTTCAGCGAATCGTCGATATCGAAGGCGAGCAACACCATGTCCTCGCCGCGATACAGCTTCAGCGTGAGGCCATCGGTCGTGTTACTTGCGATGTAATCCACGGACATCGCCTGCGCCTATCCTCCACGGATCAAAGTCGCCGGCCGGGATCCACTCGCATAGATTGTCTATCGGGACGCGACACTGTTCAATAGTGTCATAATCGCCACGCGGGTGGCGCGGCTGGGAAGACGGCCCAATGGCGAAAACGCCTTACGACATCGATCTCGACCGCAATCCGGCGAACTATCAGCCGCTTACACCGCTTGGCTTTCTCGAACGCGCGGCCGCGGTATTCCCCGACCGGACCGCCATCATCCACGGCCCCATGCGCCGCTCTTATGCCGACTTCTATGCCCGCGCGCGACGGCTCGGCTCCGCGCTTTCGAAGCGTGGCATCAAGCGCGGCGACACCGTTTCGGTATTTCTCGCCAATACCCCGGCCATGCTCGAATGCCACTACGGCGTGCCGATGTGCCAGGGCGTACTCAACACGCTCAACACGCGGCTCGATGCCGCGATCATTGCCTTTTCGCTCGACCATGCCGATGCAAAAGTCGTAATCACCGACCGCGAGTATTCGAAGGTGATGAAAGATGCGCTTGCGCTCTGCAAGGCAAAGCCGCTGATCATCGATTACGACGATCCGGAATACACAGGCTCCGGCGAACGGCTCGGTTCAATCGAGTACGAGGAATTCATCGCGCAGGGCGATCCCGGCTATGCCTGGAAAATGCCTGACGATGAATGGGACGCGATCACGCTCAACTACACCTCGGGCACAACGGGTGATCCGAAAGGCGTCGTCTATCATCACCGAGGCGCATATCTGCTCGCAGTCGGCAACGTCGTGACCTGTTCCATGGGCAAGAACCCGGTCTATCTGTGGACGCTGCCGATGTTTCACTGCAACGGCTGGTGCTTTCCGTGGTCGATCTCGGTCGTCGCCGGCACGCATGTGTGCCTGCGTTCGGTGCGCGCGGCCGCAATGTACGAAGCGATCGCCGATCACAAAGTGACGCATCTGTGCGGAGCACCGATCGTGATGGCAACGTTGCTCAATGCGCCGGCAAATGAAAAAAAACCACTGCCGCACGCGGTCGAATTCTTCACGGCCGCGGCACCGCCGCCCGAAGCCGTGCTCGCTGCGATGAAGGAAGCGGGCTTCAGCGTCACGCATCTTTATGGGCTGACCGAGAGTTACGGCCCGGCGGTGGTCAATGACTGGCACGAGGCGTGGGACGCGCTCACTCCGGCTGAACAGGCTGTAAAGAAGGCGCGCCAGGGCGTTCGCTACGGAGCGCTCGAGACGCTGGATGTGCTCGACCCGGAGGCGATGACACCCGTCGCGCGCGATGGCGAAACGCTTGGCGAAGTGATGATGCGGGGCAACGTCGTCATGAAAGGTTATCTCAAGAACAGGCCGTCGACGGAGAAGGCGTTCGCCGGTGGCTGGTTTCACACCGGCGATCTCGGCGTCATGCATGCCGATGGCTACATCCAGCTCAAGGACCGCTCGAAGGACATCATCATTTCAGGCGGCGAGAATATTTCCTCGATCGAGGTGGAAGACGCGCTCTATAAGCATCCCGCGGTCGCAGCCGCTGCCGTCGTGGCCAAGCCGGACGACAAATGGGGCGAAACGCCCTGCGCGTTCGTGGAACTGAAACCGGGTACGAAGGCGAACGCCGACGAACTGATGCGGTGGTGCCGCGAGCATCTGGCATCCTACAAATGCCCCCGCTACGTCGTGTTTGCGGAAATCCCGAAGACGAGCACCGGCAAGATCCAGAAATTCAAGCTACGGGAGTTGGCAAAGGCGCTCTAACCCGTCGTGTTGTGCGTCACTCGGGCTCAGCCCTCGGCCTACCCGATTTCCGACTCATTTGTTCGACATTTGGAAGAACCGATGCCCGACATTCTGATCAGCAACGAAGGCCCGGTCCGCAAGATCCGGATGAACCGGCCCGAGAAGAAGAACGCGCTTACACTCGCAATGTACGAAGCGATGGCGGCGTCGATCGAGGATGCGGGCCAGTCCGAAGGCGTGAAATGCCTGATCATCGCGGGCGCCCCCGATGTTTTCTGCGCCGGCAACGATCTCAAAGATTTCGTGACGATGGCGGGATCGGGAGAACTTGCCGCTCCGATTGTCCGATTCCTGCATGCGCTGGCGCGTTGTGGAAAGCCGCTGGTGACTGCCGTGAGCGGTGCTGCCGTGGGAGTTGGTACAACCATGCTCCTGCACTGCGATCAGGTGATCGCAAGCGACAATGCTGTTCTGCTGACTCCATTCGTTTCGCTCGGCTTGGTGCCCGAAGGAGGCTCCAGCCTGATTGCACCGCGGCTCATGGGTCACGCGCGCGCTTTTTCGCTCCTGGTCATGGGCAAGCCTTTGTCGGCAGAACAGGCGCGCGATGCGGGCATCGTCAACGCCGTGGTGCCGGCCGCCGAACTCGATGCGCGGGCGCTTGTGACGGCAAATGAAATTGCCGCCTTGCCGACCGAGAGTGTTGTTGAGGCGCGCCGGTTGATGCGCGGCTCGGTCGAGGAGATTGTCGCGCGCATCGACGAGGAGGTCGAAGCCTTCAAAACGCGGCTCGCCTCGCCCGAAGCGCAAAAAGCGCTCGCGGCCTTCCTGACAAAAAAGCGATGAGTGTCAGCGCCCTTCGCGAGCGTAGGGGTCGAACAGGTTGTTGGTGTTGTAGCGCTGCTCGAATGAGCGCTGCTGTCCGAACTGGAACGTCGTGTTGCCCTGCTTGTAGCTCGTCTGGCCATTTTCGGTGCCGAAGCGTGACGTGGGCCCAAGTCGGTCAGGCGCCGCCGCCGGCTTGTCCAGGTCCATGAAGCCCTGGCCGCTGCCCGAACCACCCGAGTTTTCGATGGTGAAGGCCCGCGCGCCGGGCGCGGCATAAAGCGCCGCTATGAACGCAGCGGCAGCGATCAGCGCCCGGGAGGTCGAAAGGAATTTCATGGCGGCCTCAGTGGTATTGCTTTCAGCGAATCCGAGCAGCACAATATGGCTACTTGGCGGCGCTATTCTACCCTCAAACCGAGCTTTTTCACCAGCCCGCCCCATTTCTTTTCATCAACATCGATGTCGGCGGCGTAGGCTTCAGGCGTCCCTGGTACCGCTTCGGCGCCTTCCGTCGCCAAACGATTCTTTACGTCCTCGCTGGCAAGCGCGGCGTTGAGTTCCTTGTTCAGGCGCGCAATCACTGCAGGCGGTGTGCCGGCGGGCGCGGCGAGCCCATAGCGCAGGGCCGCTTCAAAACCGGGCACGCCACTTTCAGCGAGCGTCGGCAGATCCGTTAGCAAATTCGATCGCGTCGCACTGGTGATTGCAAGGCCGCGCAAGGTTCCGGCTTTCACATTGCCCACCGCGACGGTGACCGGGAGAAACATCATTGGTATGTGTCCACCAAGTAGATCACCCATGGCCGGACCGTTCCCCTTGTACGGCACATGCTGCAACTTCACGCCGGCTTCGTATGCGAGGTATTCGCCGGCCAGGTGGTTCACTGTCCCAACTCCCGGCGAACCGTATTGCAGCGGAGCGGGCGCTGCCTTCGCATATGCAATCAACTCTGAAATTGAGTGCACCGGCAATGACGGATGCACGACAAGGACATTCGGTGCAAACCCGATCATGCCGATCGGCGTAAGATCCTTGCGCGGGTCATAACCGGCGTTGGGATTCATCGCCGGCGCGATCGCCATCGTCGCCGTGTAACTCAGCAGGATCGTGTATCCGTCAGGTGCGGCCTTTGCCACAAAGCGGGTGCCGATTGTGCCGCCGGCGCCGCCCTTGTTTTCCACCACGATCTGCTGGCCAAGCGCAGCCGAGAGCTTGTCGCCGACAATGCGCGCCATCACCGTGGTGCTGCCACCGGGCGGAAATGGCACGATCAAAGTGATCGGCCGGCTCGGATAATCCTCGGCGCGCGAAACCCCGGCGATGGCCGCGCACACCAGACAAATCAGGGCAAGGACGAGCGAGCGGACAAAAGATCGCGGCATCGTCACTCCACCTTGAGCCCCAGCTTTTTGACGAGCCCACCCCACTTCTTTTCCTCCTTGTCGATATCGACCGCATATTCGGCCGCTGTCGACGTCAAAGGATCGCCGCCCTCTTTATGAATCTGCGTTTGCACCTCGGGGATATCGACGATCTTGCGCAGTTCTTCGCTGAGCCGGTCGATGACCTCCTTTGGCGTGCCTGCGGGGGCCAAAAGGCCATAGTGCAATACGGCCTCGAATCCGAGCATGCCGGATTCATCGAAGGTCGGGACATCGGGCAGCAGCGAAAAACGCTTTTTGCTCGTGACGGCGATGGCACGCAGTTTGCCGGCCTCGAGATTGCCGAGCGCCGGAGGCAGCACTCCGAACGCGATGGGCACGTGACCCCCGAGCAGGTCGTTCATCACAGGAGCTGTCCCCTTGTAGGGAATGATCGCAACGTCAACCCCGGCCTCGGATTTGAACAGTTCGGCGCACATGTAGCCGCCCGTGCCGATCGCCGAAGTACCGAGATTGAATTTGCCGGGATTGTTCTTGGCCATGGCGATGAAGTCGGCAATCGATTTTGCCGGGAACGAAGGGTGCGCAAGGAGCGCAACCGGCATCGAGGCAACAAGCCCGACCGGTGCAAAGTCCTTGCGTGGATCGTAGCCGGCATGCGCATAGAGCGTCGGATTGATCGAGATGGTGCCGGTGTGTCCAAGCAATAAGGTGTAGCCGTCAGGCGCGGCCTGGGCGACCGCGCGGGTCCCGATCGTTCCGCCGGCGCCGGCCCGATTGTCGACGACGAATTGTTGCCGCATCGCATCAGACAATTTGGCGGCGACCACGCGCGCCATCGCATCGACACCCCCGCCCGGTGGAAACGGAACGACAAGTGTGACGGTCCGCGTCGGGTAATCCGGCGCCGCGATGCCCGCACCTGCCGTGGCAAACACGATCGCAAGCGCCGATAACGCGGCGACGACAGATCGGGGCATGGCGTTCTCTCCCGGGGTCGTTTTGTTTGTTATAATTATAACGCAAAATCCCCGGACAACGCGCTATTTCTCGGTCTTTATGGCGCATAAAAATAACAGCCGAACCCGGGCTCACCCGAGTTCGGCCTAATCGAAAACCTGTGCGCCCGTGATCGGACTCGTCAGTGGACGCTGGCTCGCCCGTGAAGGCGCAGCCGTTCGATTTCGTCTTTCACCAGTAATTTTCGTCTTTTGAGTTCCACGATTCTCAGATCATCGACCGCGGGATGGGTCAGGCATTCGGTAATTTCTTCTTCGAGCGCCTGATGTCGTTTTTCCAATTCCGCAAGGTGCGATTGCATCGACATGCAGTATGTCTCCTCAATCAGTGGCTCCCTACAATTTAAGTCTAGCGCAGACTCATCACAAGAGCGACGGTACACTCTCCCTCGCGCTGCGGCAAACCGGCGCAAACCCTTTGATTGGCGTCGATTTTCCGAAGCTTGAATGCTCTTGTGGAAAACGCAATAATTTGCCGCGCTTTTGCCGAGACGGCGGCGAAGGCAAATATACCAGCGGTGGCAATGACCAACGAGGAAGAACGCGCGTTGCGGGAGCTGCTGGCGCGCCTGCTGCAGGAACACCGCGACCTCGACGCGGCCATAGCGGCCCTCGTGACCTCGCCCGGTTCCGACCTTATTCAAATACAAAGACTGAAAAAGCGAAAGCTCATCCTGCGCGACAAGATCCGCCGCATCGAAGATCAACTCACGCCCGACATCATCGCGTAGGTATTTCGGTCAGTTCGCACTGCCCTGAAAATCGACCGCAGGCAGACCTCTTTTTTCATCCTTACGGCCATACATTGCACGGTCGGCGGCGGTGATGATCTCAGCAGGCGTAATGTCCGCACGAAGCAGCGCAGCGCCCACGCTGGCGCCGACCTGCACATGCACTTGGCCGTGCATAACGCTGACCCTGGCGAGCAACCCTTCCAGCTCCCGCGCTTTCGTCACTGCCTGCGCCTCGTCGACACGCCAAAGCAGCACGCCGAATTCATCGCCGCCCAGCCGGCCCACTACATCGGAGGCGCGTACATGGCGGGTGATCTCGCGTGTAACCGCCTTCAGCAGCGCGTCGCCGGTCCCGTGGCCGTGCCGATCGTTGACGGTTTTGAAGTTGTCGAGGTCGACGAACATCAGCGCCGCCGGGGTGCCGTATCGCTTCGTATGGGCCAGCGCGCGCTTGAGTTCGCGTTCGAAGCCCCGGCGGTTGAGAACATCGAGCAGGGGGTCGACGTCGGCGCGGGCTTCGAGTTCGCCGACGCGGGCGCGCGCAATGGCAAGCTCGCGCTTGAGGCGTTCGATCTCAGCCAACAGCGATGCCTCTGGTGGAAACTCTTCGCGCACGCTTGCTTTGGCTTGCGGCAAACCCATGTCTGGACCTCGTCTGTGAGCTCGCGAATCTTAACCTTGCGCGAGAGAATACTCCTTTCGCCTTGCCAGCGGGGAGCCTCAACCTATAATCCGCCGCTTCCTTCAGCAGGAAAATGCGGCTTCGGGGAGCAAAATGGCGTCAAAACCGGTCGCGATCATCATGGGCAGCCAGTCGGACTGGACCACGATGAAGCACGCCGCCAAAACACTTGACGCCCTGCGAATCGGCTATGACGCCCGCATCGTCTCCGCCCACCGCACGCCGAAGCGCCTCTACGAGTTCGCGAGCGGCGCGCGCAAGGCCGGCTTCAAGGTGATCATCGCCGGCGCCGGGGGCGCAGCGCATCTGCCCGGCATGGCGGCATCGATGACCCCGCTGCCAGTCCTCGGCGTGCCCGTGAACACGCATGCGCTGGAAGGCAAGGATTCGTTGCTCTCAATTCTCCAGATGCCGGGCGGGATTCCTGTCGGCACGCTGGCCATTGGCAAAGCGGGCGCAGCCAATGCCGCACTGCTCGCGGCCGCCGTGATTGCCTTGTCCGACGCAAAGGTCGCCAAGCGGCTCGATGCCTGGCGCGCGCGCCAGACCAGAGCCGTCGCCAAGCGGCCAAAAGACTGAACCTTGCTGAAGCCCGGAGCCACCATCGGTATTCTTGGCGGCGGTCAGCTCGCGCGCATGCTCGCGCTTGCGGCGGCACCGCTCGGTCTGCGTTGCCACGTCTATTCACCGGAAAAGAATTCCTGCGCTTTCGATGTCGTGCATACTGGCACCTGCGCGTCCTACGAAGATGAATCCGCCCTCGCCCACTTTGCCGGCGCCGTCGACGTCATTACTTATGAGTTTGAAAATGTGCCGGCCAAGACCGCCGCGTTTCTCGCCCGGCGCAAACCGGTGCTGCCCGATCCGAAAGTGCTCGAAACGACGCAGGATCGCCTGATCGAGAAGAATTTCATCAGCGGGCTGAAGATCGCCACGGCTCCCTACGCTTCGGTGCACAGCGCGACGCAGTTGACCGAGGCCGTCAAAGCGGTGGGCCTGCCGGCCGTGCTCAAGACCCGCCAGCTCGGTTACGACGGCAAGGGCCAGGCGAAGATCGTCAAAGGCGGCGATGCGATTGCAGCCTGGCGATCCGTGAAAAATGCGCCGGCAATTCTCGAGGGGTTCATCGATTTCGAGCGCGAGGTGTCGGTCGTGGCGGCGCGCGCACATGATGGCACAGTCGAGTGCTTCGAAGTGACCGAGAACGAGCACCGCGATCACATTTTGAAGCTCTCACGGGTGCCCGCCAAAGTGACGCCGACTCTGGCGCGCGAGGCACGCCAAGTCGCGACCCGGATTTCCAAGGCGTTCGACTATGTCGGCGTGCTGGCCGTCGAAATGTTTGTAGTTCGCAAGGGCCGGCAGCGCACGGTTCTGGTCAATGAGATCGCGCCGCGTGTGCACAATTCAGGTCATTGGACCATCGATGGGGCTTCGGTATCGCAGTTCGAGCAGCACGTTCGGGCCATTGCGCATTGGCCGTTGGCCAAGCCCGTACGACTTGGCCGCCGTGTCGAGATGGTCAACCTGATCGGAAATGAAGTGGACGACGCCGCACGCTGGCTGACCGTCACCGGTGCTTCCGTACACATTTATGGAAAAGGCGACGCCCGTCCCGGACGCAAGATGGGCCACGTGACACGGGTCTGGCCGGAGTGAACCTCGCAAGCACTAACCCCTCTTCCCATATGAGAAAATGAGCGGGTGACAAAACCTGGCGGCATCGTACGAATGGACTCTTAAGGCCTTTTCTGCTAGAGCCGCCCGACTCAAAGCCCCCGTTTTCGGGGTCTTTTGCCTTAACTCGTCGGAACATCAACGAAGGAGCAAGCGTGCAAGTTCTCGTTCGCGACAACAACGTCGACCAGGCCCTGAAGGCGCTCAAAAAGAAGATGCAGCGCGAGGGCATTTTCCGCGAGATGAAGCTCCGCGGTCATTACGAAAAACCATCGGAAAAGAAGGCGCGGGAAAAAGCGGAAGCGATCCGCCGGGCCCGCAAGCTCGCGCGCAAGAAGATGCAGCGCGAGGGTCTGCTACCGTCCAAGCCACGTCCGGTTCCCGGAGCCGGCCCGGGCGGTGGAGGCCATGGAGGTCACGGCGGTCACGGTGGCCATCGCGCCCCGCGAATGGGCTAAACGTAGCGTCCATTTTTATAGTGCTGAGGTGGCGCGGGCCTTAAGTTGCCCGCGCTATTGTTTTTTGGCCTTTCCTGACGAAATCTTCCGCAGGACCGGCCACCACCTTTCAGCGCAACTGTTTATTATTTTTGTTCGCGTATCGGTGCCTTCTGTCCATATGGGAGGGCGTTTCGTGTCGCGGGTCGATTTCGATCAATACGCCGGGCAATACGAGGCGATCCTCGCCGAGCAGACGAATTTCTTCGACGGCGACAGCGGCTATTTTGCTCGCTACAAAATCGAACTGGCGCAGCAACTGGCTGGCCCCGTCGGTTCTGTCCTCGATTTTGGCTGCGGAATTGGTCGTAGCATACCGTACCTGCGCGAGGTCTTTCCGAAAGCCGAGATCGTCGGTTGCGATCCTTCGGCTGAAAGTCTTGCGATCGCACGCCGGGACAACCCGACTTGCCGCTTTATGTCCATGGATGAACTCGGGTCGGAGGCAAAATTCGATCTGGTGATCGCGTCCTGCGTCTTTCATCACATCCCGCCGCAAGACCGGCAGATGGCCATTCGCTATTGCTACAGCCGCCTGAAGCAAGGCGGGCATTTCATCATCTTCGAGCACAATCCGATCATTCCGGTCACGCGCCACCTGGTCAAAATTGTCCATTCGACGCCGACGCGGTGCTGCTGACATGCGCGAGACGATCGAGCGCATGCGCACCGCACATCTGCATATCGACGAGTCGAGCTACTGCCTGTTTTTCCCGCAGCAATTCGCCGCGCTTCGCCCATTCGAGAAATACCTTCGTTGGCTGCCAATGGGCGGCCAGTACTTCGTCTGCGCTTCAAATCAAAAGCGCGACGCCGCCTGATCGCGACTCTTATCGACTGGCCCGGTCTGCCAACGCGTTCAGGAACGTCCTGACCGCTTTTTGCGCGCCGTTATCGTCGAGATCGACGTGCCCGCCAAGTGGAAAGCGCACAAAGCGCTTCGGCTCGCGCGCCAGCGAGAAAAGCTTTTCGCCGAGCGCGATTGGCACAATTCGATCGCGCTCACCATGCAGCACCAGCAGCGGCGCTGTGAGCCGCGCAATGCGTTCATCGGAGTGAAACGGGTCCTTGATCAACCAGCGCACCGGCGCGAATGGATAGGCGGCCGCTCCTACATCGGCAAGCGAAGTGAAAGGCGCATCAAGAATAACAGCGCCGATCTCGCGTTCTGCGGCGACGGCAACAGCAACGCCGGTACCAAGCGATTCACCCCAAAGCACGATGTTTCGCGCCGGAAAACGCGCAAGGACAAAATCGTAGGCAGCGATACCGTCACTGATCAAACCGGTCTCGCTTGGCTTGCCGGTTGAGCCGCCATAGCCGCGATAGGCCAACGCCAGAAGGCCGGTACCGTCTTCGATCAGCCACTTGAACCGCCCGGCGCGTAGATTGAGGGCGCCAGCGTTGCCGTGAAAATAGATGATCACCGGCTTTGCGCCCTTCGGAGCGACATACCAGGCGACCAGCTTTTCGCCGTCGCCGCTGGTCAGCGTCACCTCCTCCGCTTGTGGCAAGCCTGCGGCTACGGGTGGCGTGCGTGTCGGATCCGGAAAATACATCAGCGTGCGCTGGAAAACGTACATCAAGCCCAGCACGCCGCCGTAACCGACGATGGCGATCGAAAGCAGCCACTTCAATGCGGTCATACGCTCTCATATCACAGGAGTTCAGACTCCGGGTTGCCGCCGCGGACCGTTCCTCCTAGCCTTGCCAGAGCTGTCAGGGAGAACCGCCATGCCACGCCTGCGCTATATCGAAGAGAGCGAGAAGACCCCTCACATCCGAGACCTCATCGAATCCGCCAAGCGCACCGTGCACGAGGCAGCGGAGTAACTCCGACGCCGTTACGTTGCGCCGACAGCCAGTCATGCTGATCCGCCGATCTGAAGCCCGCGACGACGACGCCCTCTGGCACATCCTCGAGCCGACCTTCCGCGCGGGAGAGACCTACCCACTCCCGCGCGACATTTCGCGCGAGGCAGCTATCGTCTATTGGCGCTCGCCAGGCCACACCGTGTTTGTGGCCGAGGATGCCGGGACAATCGCAGGAACCTACTATTTGCGTGCAAATAACTGTGGAGGCGGCGCCCATGTCGCCAATTGCGGTTATGCAGTCGCGCCGGAGGCATACGGTCGCGGCTTGGCGCAGGCGATGTGTTCGCATTCGCTCGACCAGGCCAGGGCACGTGGCTTCATCGCCATGCAGTACAATTTTGTCATCGCTTCGAACGAGCGCGCGGTGCGATTGTGGCAGCGCATGGGATTTGCCATCGCCGGGCGGCTGCCGGGCGCCTTCCAGCACCCACGGCTCGGGCTGGTCGACGCCTATGTGATGTTGCGAAACCTCTGATTTGCTTGAATTTCTTGACGCCTGTTCCGCTGTCACTGTTTTTTAAGGCTACGCCACAAAGCGGCTGAAAATTTGCCGCGTACGGCGCAACTTTTTGGCGAAAGCGGCGTTGCCGCTGCGGGGTGTCAGATTGTTCCAGCAACGAAGCAATCGGACCCTTGTAGCGTACGGGAAACCGCCGGAACGTGGATCAGGCAACTGGATTTCTGGAAAGCGAACTCGATCGCGCGGTCGCTGCGTTGGGATTCAGCGCGTCCGGCGACGTCTCCAACGTCGTCGCTCTCGATTCCTTGCGCGCACAGGCGACACTGCGGGAACGCGAGCGCCGGTTCCGCGAGCTACTCGATGCGCTGCCAGCGGCCGTCTATACGACTGACGCTGCCGGGCGCATCACTTACTACAATGACGCGGCGGCCAGCCTTTGGGGTCACCGTCCCACGCTCGGCTCGAGCGAATGGTGCGGATCCTGGAAGCTTTTCTGGCCCGACGGAACGCCGCTGCCACACGACGAGTGCCCCATGGCTGTGGCGCTGAAGGAAGACCGCGCAGTCCGCGGCACGGAAGCCGCCGCAGAAAGGCCGGATGGAACGCGCGTGCCGTTCATCCCCTACCCGACCCCGATTCATGACGAAACCGGCAAGTTGGTCGGGGCGGTGAACATGCTGGTGGACATCACCGATCGCAAGCGCGCCGAAGAGCAGCAGGGATTGCTGGTTCGGGAGCTGCATCATCGCGTCAAAAACACGCTCGCCATGGTGCAGGCGATTACCGCATCGACCGCCCGGGCGACCGACAATATCGAAGATTTCAAGACCGCGCTTTTCGGTCGGATCCAATCGCTGGCCAAGACGCATCTCCTTCTCTCCGACGAAGAGCGTGCTGTGAAGTTTGCCGATATTCTGCGCAGTGAACTTGATGCCTTCGATGACGGCACCAGCGAACGTATCGTGCTGAGGGGACCCGACGTTCCTCTCACCTCGCAACTCGCGGTGTCGCTCGGCATGGCAATTCATGAGCTCTCGGCCAATGCAGCAAGATATGGAGCCCTGTCGGTCTACGGCGGCAAGGTCGAGGTGACCTGGAGCGTTACAATTGACGCCACGCGCCGCACATTGATGTTCGATTGGGCAGAAAGCGGCGGCCCACCTGTCGCGCAACCATTGCGGCAGGGATTTGGCTCGAGGCTGCTGGCCTTGGTATTGCAAGCGCAGATCCAGGCCAGGAGCCGCGCGGAATTTGCTCCACACGGGTTGCGTTTGCACTGCGAACTGCCGTTGCCAACCGTGACCTTAGCGTAGACGGCGCGCGGATTTGTGATCTACGGCCCGCACTCGCCGTGCTACAGTTTCGCTCAATGGCTCAAGACGTGACGCGATCAAGAGCCGGCACAAGCAAGCTCTGATTCCGTGCGCCACGCCATCCGGGTCAAAAGTCTCCGGGAGGTGAAACATGGCCTATTCAAACATTCTTGTCGGCGCCGGCACTCATCCTGCTCAACCCGCAATCCGAAAGATCGGTTTGGCCGACTTGCAGGATGCCCTGGCAAAGGGCGCCGACGATTTCTATGCAATGCCGACGCATGCCATGTTCCTCTGCATCATCTATCCCATCGTTGGTTTTGCGCTCGCGCGCCTCGCGTTCGGTTATTCGATTCTGCCGTTGCTTTATCCATTGGCCAGCGGCTTCGCACTGGTCGGCCCGATTGCTGCGCTCGGCCTCTATGAGCTCAGCCGTCGCAGAGAAGCGGGCCTCGAACCATCGGCCACGCGCGCTTTCGACGTATTCGAATCATCTTCGATCGGTGCAATCGCGGCGCTCGGTGTGCTGCTTCTGATAATTTTCGTTATTTGGGTCGCAGTTGCCAACGCCATCTATGTCGCGAACTTTGGCTATGCGTCGCCGTCTTCGGTTGAAGGGTTCATCGAGGACGTGTTCACGACGCGCGCTGGATGGAATCTCATCATTGTCGGTAACCTTGTTGGCCTGCTCTTCGCCATCCTCGTGTTGACGATCAGCGTGGTTTCATTTCCGCTCTTGCTCGACCGTGACGTGGGAGCGGCGGTGGCCGTACTGACGTCGATCCGCGCCGTCGTCCGCAATCCGGTGACCATGATGGTCTGGGGCATTGTGGTAGCGGCGCTGCTGGTTGTCGGCTCGCTGCCGCTCTTCTTCGGCCTGACCGTCATCATGCCGCTGCTCGGGCACGCGACCTGGCACCTTTATCGCAAGGTCGTCGAGCCTGCGGGCAGTCTGCCGCCGACGCATCCGGAAGAGCGGAAAGAACGCCGCTATGCGGCCGATTTTCCGACGGTCTTGTTTCCTTGGGCGAAGTAGATGCCCGCGCAGCTCTTCAGTGCACGCGCCGCTAGGCGACAGCGGCGTAGTTTCGCGCGAGCATCGTGCGCTCGAATTTGCGCGGCGCCATAGGCTTGGCAAACATCTGACCCTGGATCAGGTCAAAGCCGAGCTCGCGGACAGCGAGAAAGTCTGATTGCGTCTCGACGCCCCCGGCAACCGATTTAGCGCCGGTGCCCCGCGCAATCCCAAGGATTTCCGCGCATTGCACCTGCTTGATCCGGTCATCGGCGCAGCCGCGAATGAGCCTGCGATTGATCTTCATTCCACAACCGGCAAATCTCGACAGGCGGCAAGTGCGGCGCCTTCCGCATCGATGTCACTTATAGCTATTCCGATATTGCGCTGTGCAAGCTGGGCGCCGATGCGCTGGACGAGTGCGTAATCATTGACCAGATCGATACAATCGACTCCGATCAGGAAGCCGTTCTGCCGTGCTTTCTCAGAAAGCCGCTCCAGCATCCCGTCAATGAACTGCATGTCCTCGAGCGCAAGCAGCGGCAGGGGGATTAGATGCGCGCATGATTGGCGTTGGCAAACTGCCTCGAATCGGCGAGCGCGCGGGCAATCACGAAGCGCGACAGCGCATGAAGGTAGGGATCGTTGGCGGCGGGAATGAAATAGGCGGGCGCGACGACCCCCATGTGGGGTGACTCACGCAAACGAGCGCCTCCGCACCCTGCGGGACCAGCGTCTGCGGATCGATCTTGGACTGGTACCAGAGCTCGAGCCATCCATTGCACAACGATTCGTCGACATCGATGGGAAGCGGTGGCGGCGGCTTGATCGGCAGGAAGCGCTCGAGTTTTGCATCGAGGTCGCGCGCGCGAAACGGCGTGCCCAGTGGCGGGAGCATCGTCAGTCCCGACTGCTCGCCGAATTCATGGCTGCAGATCAGGGCTTCCGAGCTGCGGCCGAACAGCATGACAGTGCCGCCGTAAACCTGCGCTTGCAGCGTCTTGAGGAACGCCTGCACTTCGAGTGCGCCGCCGAGCGGACCGAGCACGATCAGGTCGGGGCGGAAGTCACGCAGCACGGTCCTGATATCCGACGTGCCGGCTTCGCGCGCGATGAAGCCGAGCGCGTCGAGCATATCGGCGAGAAATATTCGCACATAGGTTCTGTTCTCGAACACGCATGCGCGCGGTGGAATCGGTCGGCGGCCGAACTGGATGATCTCGCAGCCACGTTGCCCGTTGTTTTTAACCGTCATGGTCCCGTCCCTCACAAAATCGACAAGCCAAATTTGCGAGGCGCATATGACATTCATCGACGGCGCGCGCTATACGCAAAATTGCACAATCCTCCGAACGATTCGTTCCGCGGTTAATGGGAGGATCGCGTTAATTTTCAAATTTGAATCAGTTGGAAAAAGGTGTTCCGCGACCCCGCGCGGATCACAGCGCTTTCACGATGCTCTCGGTCATTTTCTTCGCGTCGCCGAGCAGCATCATCGTGTTGTCGCGATAGAACAATGGATTGTCGATTCCAGCATAGCCGGACGCCAACGAGCGCTTGATGAACATCACAGTACCGGCCTTCCACACTTGCAGTACCGGCATACCATAGATTGGCGATGTTTTATCGTCTTCCGCTGCGGGATTGGTGACGTCATTGGCGCCGATGACAAAGGCGACATCGGCTTGCGCGAATTCGGAATTGATGTCCTCGAGCTCGAACACTTCGTCATAGGGTACGTTTGCTTCGGCCAGCAGCACGTTCATGTGTCCCGGCATGCGCCCTGCCACCGGGTGAATGGCGTATTTCACCTCGACGCCTTCTTTCTTGAGCTTGTCGGCCATTTCGCGCAGCGCATGTTGCGCCTGCGCCACCGCCATGCCGTAACCCGGCACGATGATCACCTTGGACGAATTCTTCAGGATGTAGGCGGCATCTTCCGCCGAACCGAGCTTGACTGGCCGTTGCTCGGCGCCGCCACCCGGGCCTGCCGTTTCGCCGCCGAAGCCGCCGAGGATGACCGAGATGAACGAGCGGTTCATCCCCTTGCACATGATGTAGGACAGGATCGCGCCCGACGAACCGACCAGCGCGCCGGTGATGATCAGTGCCGAATTTCCGAGCGTGAAACCGATGCCCGCGGCCGCCCATCCCGAATACGAATTCAGCATCGAGATCACGACCGGCATGTCGGCGCCGCCGATCGGAACGATGATGAGCACGCCGAGCAGGAGCGAAATGCCGGTGATCAGCCAGAAATCCATCTGGCTTTGGGACACGTAGAAACCGTAGACGAAGAAGATCAGCGCCGCCGCGAGCGCGACGTTGATGATATGGCGCCCCGGCAACATGATCGGCTTGCCGCTCATGCGCCCGGACAATTTGAGAAACGCGATCACCGAGCCGGTGAACGTGACGGCGCCGATGGCGACGCCGAGCGACATCTCGATCAGGCTTGATCCGTGGATGTGGCCGTGCGTGCCGATGTCAAACGCCGCCGGCGCGTAGAACGCCGCACCCGCCACGAGTACGGCCGCCATTCCGACCAGAGAATGAAAGGCAGCGACCAGCTCCGGCATCGACGTCATCGGCACGCGGCGGGCGATCACCGCGCCGATGCTGCCGCCGATCGCAATGCCGCCGATCACCAGCCCCCAGGACAGCGGATTCGCCGGGGGATGCGAGCCAAGCGTCGTCAGCACGGCGATGGCCATGCCGATCATGCCGAACAGGTTGCCGCGCCGGCTCGAATCCGGGCTCGACAGGCCGCGCAACGCCAGAATGAACAGGACGCCGGCAACCAGATAGAGCAGCGCGACGAGGTTCGGGTTCATTACGATGTCTCTCCCAACCTTCGGCCGTCATCACCGGGCTTGTCCCGGTGATCCCGTTTAGGAAGACACACCTTTGCCTCCCTACGCGGGATGGCCGGGACGAGCCCGGCCATGACAAGGCGGGGTGCGCTGATCGTCATGAGCCTCACTTCTTTTTCTTCTGATACATCGCGAGCATGCGTTGGGTGACCAGGAAGCCGCCGAAGATATTCACTGACGCAAAAACCAGCGCGACGAAACCGAACGCGCGCGCCCATAGCGGGCCATCGTCATTGGTCGCCAGCGCGACGCCGACCGCAAGCAACGCACCCACGACAATCACCGACGAAATGGCATTGGTCACGGACATCAGCGGCGTATGCAGCGCCGGCGTCACCGACCACACCACGTAATATCCCACGAACACCGCGAGCACGAAAATCGATAACCGGAACACGAAGGGATCGACCGCGGTTGCCACGTTTTCCATCGACGTTCTCCGTCAGGGAGTCTTCGGCTTGAAATTTGGATTTACGACTGCACCATCGCGGGTCAGGAGCGTCGCCTTGACGAGCTCGTCGTCCCAGTTGACCGCAAGCTTCTTTTCTTTCTTGTCGATCAGAGTCTCGACGAACGTCAGCAGGTTCTTGGCATAAAGCGCTGAAGCCGAGGCCGCCAGCCGGCCCGCCACATTGAGGTGCCCGACGATCTTCACGCCGCCGGCCTGTATCACGCTGTTGGCCTGCGCGCCCTCGACATTGCCGCCGCGCTCGACGGCGAGATCGATGATGACCGAACCCGGCCGCATCGACGCGACCATCTCTTTGGAGATCAGGCGCGGTGCCGGGCGGCCGGGGATCAATGCAGTCGTGATGACAATGTCCTGTTTCTTAATGTGCTCGGCCACCAGCGCCGCCTGCTTGGCCTGATACTCCTTGGACATTTCCTTCGCGTATCCGCCCGCGGTCTGCGCGTTCTTGAACTCTTCATCCTCGACCGCAAGAAACTTCGCGCCGAGACTCTCGACCTGCTCCTTCGTTGCGGGACGAACATCGGTCGCCGTAACGATTGCGCCAAGCCGCCGCGCGGTCGCGATGGCCTGCAAACCGGCGACGCCGACGCCCATAATGAACACCTTCGCGGCAGGAACCGTTCCGGCAGCAGTCATCATCATGGGCAGCGCGCGGCCGTATTCTTCGGCCGCATCGATCACCGCACGATAGCCGGCAAGGTTTGCCTGACTCGACAGCACGTCCATCGACTGCGCGCGCGTTATACGCGGCATCAACTCCATGGCCATGGCGGAAACCCCGGCGTCGGCCATCTGCTTAAGGGCGGCCTCGTTGCCATAAGGATCCATGATGGCGACGACAAGCGCGCCTTTCTTGTATTCGGCGAGTTCAGCCGGCGCCGGTCGACGCACCTTGAGAACGATGTCGGCGTCCTTCGTGACGACATCGGCAATCTGCGCGCCCACGGCTTCGAATTCGCTGTCGGGAATCCCTGACGCAATGCCGGCGCCGCGCGCAATCGCGACCTCTGCGCCGAACGATTTCAGCTTTTTCACAGTCTCAGGGGTAGCCGCGACCCGGGGTTCACCGGCATCGGTTTCACGCGGTACGGCAACTCGCATTCGCGCCTCCCCGCCCGGCCGTGAATTCGTCAGTGCGGCGACAGCCCGGTGAAGGCAAAGATGAGAAAACAGATGACGAAGGCGACATAGCTCGGGGTCGTGGCCCTGCTCAGCAGGCCGGGAATGGCGCCGAGCAGCCCGATCACGAAGATCGTCGCCGCCAGCAGCCAGTGGCCCATGACGCCGCCGGTCGCCAGACCGAACATCACGGTCACCACGTAAAGGATGCCGACAAGCGCGAAATGAACAAAGCTCTCGTAGCTCTGTTCGTGCGCGGCATAGTCGTTGCCGGTGGCGGTGGCGTATTCGACGGTGCCGTGGTCGGCCATGGGACGGTTCTCCGGATCGCTCAGAAAAGGCAGCTCAGGGGTTAGCGCAATTGTCGCCGAAGGGCAACGTATCCGAATAGTCATGGCCGGGCTTGTCCCGGCCATCCACGTCTTGCTTGCTGCCAAGATAATAAGACGTGGATGCCCGGCATAAAGCCGGGCATGACAGAGAGAGGCATCGGGTCAATCGAAACTCAAAGGCCAACTTTGGCCAGCGCAGCCGCTTGCCGCGATGCGACGTCCTTGACCGCGAAGGCTTCGATTGCTTCGTTGAACAACCGATAAAAATTGAGTTCCGCCGCCAGGTGCAGAAAAACGGCGCCCAGCCCGATCGCCGCGCGGTCCATGAACACGAACTCGCGTGGCACGGTCACCGGGCCTCTGGCCTTGAGGGCTTGACGCACGCGGAACGCTTCCCTGCGGCCGTATTCGGATGGCTTCACCCCGTCGGCGATGGTCCGCACGCGGTTGTCCAGCAGTGGGCCGTAGATGAACCGGGCCCAAATATTCAGCGCATCGATCAATTCGCGGTTGAGCCGCTTGAAACCCCAAGTCTCGTAGGCATGCACCACGAGGCCGTCATCGCCGCGTAGCAATCCGCGATAAAGGTCGACCACGCCACCGACGAAGCTCGGCGGAAAAATCCGGATACAGCCGTAGTCCAGGAGATTGATGCCCGCCGGTTTTCCTTTGGCATCATCGAAGACGGAGTAATTGCCAAGATGCGGGTCGCCGTGGATGACGCCGAACCGGCTGAAGGGAAACCACCATGCGGTGAACATCGCCTTTGCGAGGCGATTGCGCGCAGCGAGCGTGTCGTCCTTGTGCTCGAGCAGCTTGCGTCCGGAAAGCCAGTCGAGCGTCAGCAGTCGGCCGGTCGACAGGTCGGGCCAGACCTTCGGCACGCGAATCGAATCTTCGTCTTTGAGCATCTGCTGATAGAGCGCGACGTGTTTTGCCTCGCGGAAATAGTCAAGCTCTTCCCGCAGGCGTGCGCCGATCTCAACCGCGATCTCGCTAGTATCGATCGCGGGATCGAACCGTTTGCGAATCGCGAATAGCAACTGCAATTGATTGAGATCGGCTTCGACCGCCGACTGCATGTCCGGATATTGCAGTTTGCACGCGACCTCTTCGCCATCCAGCGTGCGAGCGCGATGGACCTGGCCGAGCGATGCGGCTGCCGCCGGATGATGTTCGAATTCGGAAAATTTCTTCTGCCAGTCGGGTCCAAGCTCGGCACTCATCCGCCGCTTGACGAAGGCCCATCCCATTGGCGGCGCCTGACTCTGCAGCTTGGTCAGCTCATTGGCATATTCCGGCGGCAAGGCATCCGGAATGGTGGCGAGCAGTTGCGCCACCTTCATGATCGGGCCCTTCAGCCCGCCGAGCGCCGCGGCAAGTTCCAGCGCATTGGCGGCGCGATCGAGCCGCACACCGAAAAAGCGCGCACCGGCAAATCGCGCGGCAGTCCCGCTAAGCTGCGTGCCGACCTTCGCATAGCGGCGTGCGCGAGCGGAAAACCGGTTCTTTTCGCGGTCTGACATGAACCTCGGATACCTCGTATCTCACCAATATTGGCAATGCAACGAGGGTTATCAATGGATCGCGGGATCGTGGCGTGCCAGTGCGGCGTTGTGCTCCAGCCTCTCCACCGGCCCGGCAATCCGCGAGGCATCGCAGGGATCAGAGCCGTAAGAATTTTGGATTTGCGCCTCATCATGGATGCGCGGGTCAAGCCCGTGCATGACGCTCTATACCAGCGACGTTCCCAATGATCACAGCTCTTCCAGCTCATCAATAAGATGCGCGACGACGTTCAGGCCGCCGTCCCAGAACTTCGGGTCGCGCGCATCGAGGCCGAACGGCGCCAGCAGTTCGGAATGATGCTTGGTGCCGCCCGCCGAAAGCATCGCGAGATACCGCTCGGCAAAACCGCTCGCGGATTTTTCGTAGACGGCATACAGCGAATTCACGAGGCAATCGCCGAAGGCGTAGGCATAGACGTAGAACGGCGAATGCACGAAATGCGGAATGTAGGCCCAGAAGGTTTCATAGCCGGGCTTCAACTCGATCGCGGGGCCAAGGCTTTCACCCTGCACCGACATCCATAGTTCGCAGATTTTGTCGGCGGTCAGCTCGCCGTTGCGGCGTTCGCTGTGCACCTTGCGCTCGAAGCTGTAGAACGCAATCTGCCGCACCACCGTGTTGATCATGTCCTCGACCTTGGCGACGAGCATGGCCTTGCGCCGCTTCTTGTCGGTGGTCTCCGCGAGCAGCTTTCTGAACGTGAGCATTTCTCCGAAGACCGACGCGGTCTCGGCGAGCGTCAGCGGCGTCGGCGCCATTAGCGGCCCATTGGGCGCCGCCAGTACCTGGTGCACGCCGTGCCCGAGTTCGTGCGCGAGTGTCATCACGTCGCGCGGCCGCCCCATATAGTTGAGCAGGACGTAAGGATGCGCCGATGGCACCGTCGGATGCGCAAAGGCGCCCGGTTGTTTTCCGGGACGCACCGGCGCATCGATCCAGTTCCTGACAAAAAATCGGTCGGCCACTTCCGCCATGCGCGGCGAGAACGCGCCATAGGCCGTAAGCACCGTCGCGCGCGCATCGGTCCAGGGAATCGTGCGCTGCGCAACCTTGGGCAGCGGAGCGTTGCGGTCCCAATACGGCAATCGCTTCTTGCCGAACCATTTCGCCTTCAGGGCATAATAACGATGCGACAATTTCGGATAGGCGGCGCGCACAGCCGCAACCTATGCATCCACCACGTCGCTCTCGAAGCGGTTCGAGAGGAGCCGTGCGTCGG
>Ga0307312_10000325_pt1 | contig 21240 bp, 17 predicted proteins | sample ER_DNA_202_FD_194489 | JGI IMG/M metagenome (GOLD analysis project Ga0307312, IMG submission 194489) | Bulk soil microbial communities from the East River watershed near Crested Butte, Colorado, United States - ER_DNA_202 | ecosystem: Environmental > Terrestrial > Soil > Floodplain | place... | reverse complement strand
AGTCGATGTCCGGCTGAACATGGTCACTCTCTCGGGTGCAGTGGACCGCAAAAGCGATGTCGAGATGTTGACCCGCCTGACAAAAGAGCTGGATGGGGTGGTGGGAGTTGTCGACAAGCTGACCTTTAAGTGGGACGACACCTCAGCCGTTCCCGTGCCGCCGGCGTCCCTACGGCGTGACTTCAGGCATATCTAAACCAGCATCGTCCCGAACCTGGTCTGGGTCGTCAGTCCTTAATGACCCGGGTCCTTCGACCCTCGAGAGAAGCGCTCGACAGGAACAGGCTGGAGATCGGCGGTGTGACGCCAGCTCAGTCAGTAACGACTAAACAAAGGAACGACCATGAAGGCACTCGTTTATCACGGTCCCGGGAAGCGGTCCTGGGACACAGTCCCCAACCCGACCATCCTCTCGCCGACCGACGCCATCGTGAAGATCGATACGGCCACCATTTGCGGCACCGACCTGCACATCCTCAAAGGTGATGTGCCCGCGGTGAAGGTGGGCACCATCCTCGGCCACGAGGCGGTCGGCACAGTTGTCGAGACAGGCGCCGCGGTCACCAACTTTCAAATTGGCGACCACGTCCTGGTCTCTTGCATCACTTCGTGCGGAAGCTGCCGGTTCTGCAAGGAGGCCCGCTACGGCCAGTGCACAGGTGGTGGTGGATGGATCTTCGGCCACCTCATCAACGGGCTCCAGGCGGAGTACGCCCGAGTTCCGTTCGCTGACAACTCGCTCTACAAGATTCCGTCGGGACTTACCGATGAGCAGGTCCTCTTCCTGTCCGACATCCTTCCGACCTCCTTCGAGGTGGGCGTCCTGAACGGCGGCGTGACACCCGGCGACACGGTCGCCATCGTCGGCGCGGGTCCGATCGGCCTGTCTGCGGTAATGACCGCGAAGCTCTACACCCCCGCCCGGATCGTGGTGATCGACCTCGACGACGGCCGCCTCGCAAAGGCGAAGGAATTCGGCGCTGACGTCACCATCAACAACGGACGCGAGGACGCGATCAAGCGAGTCTTCGAGCTGACCGGCGGTCTTGGCGCCGACGTGGCAGTTGAGGCGGTCGGAATCCCGGCAACCTTCGAGCTGGCCGCGGAGCTCATCCGCCCCGGGGGGAAGCTCGCCAATGTTGGCGTGCATGGCAAGCCGGCAACCCTTCATCTGGAGAAGCTCTGGATCAAGGACGTGACCATCACCACCGGGCTGGTGGACACGCGCACCATCCCACAGCTCCTGTCGCTGATCGAGGGCGGCAGGCTCGACCCCACGGTCCTGGCCACCCACCATTTCTCGATGGACAAGGCGATGGAGGCTTACGACGTGTTCGCCGACGCCGCCAAGACCCATGCGCTCAAGGTCGTTCTGACGGGGACTCCGGTCGCCCCATGGACGAAGTTGAAGGTCGCGGTTACAGCCTCGGCTTAACTACTACTCCACACCGGTCGGGGCGGCGCTGCCCCGGCCGGTCAATTCGCCCGCCGAACCACCTCACCCCCATTTCACACTTGAGCCTGTCTCCATGACTAAAAGGCGTCGAGGCCTTGCGCTGGATGCCACGTAAGCTGGCTGCGTGGCCTCACACACAGAGAGCGAGCCGCGGTTGTCGGTGATGGCGCCGTTGGCGCGGGCGTACGAGAGGTCCGTCCCTGAGAGCCCAGCCGATGAAGGCCTCTTCGGCCCGCGGAGCCTGGTCTGGCGTGTGCACCGTGACCGCAGCTTCCCGCTCGCCGGAATGCGCTCCCTGATGGTCCAGGCGCTGCATCCGCTGGCGATGGCCGGCGTCGCCGAGCACAGCGATTGGAAGCGCGACCCCTTCGGCCGTCTCGCCGCCACCAGCAGCTACGTGCTGACGGTTACTTACGGCGACACCGCGTCCGCGAACGCGGTGGCGGCGAGGGTGCGCGCCGTGCACTCGTACGTCCACGGCACCGATCCGGCAACGGGGCTTGGCTACAGCGCTGAGGACCCGGCTCTCTTGTTGTGGATTCACGCCGGCATCGTCGACTCCAACGTCCATGTCGTCCAGCGTTACGGTCGTGGGCTCGACGCCGCCGAAGCTGATCGTTACGTCGCAGAGATGGTTCCCTTCGCCGAGATCGTGGGCGTTCCCACTGAGATGGTTCCGACGAGCGTGGATGCCTTGCGCGAGTACATCGAATCGGTTGATCTGCTCCAGGCGACCCCGGCGGCCCGCGATGCCATCGGCCTGGTGCTGGATCCGCCGGACCTTGACGACGCCCTTCGCGAGCTGTGGCATGAGCTTGGACAGGTGGCCATCGGCACCCTCCCCGACTGGGCGCGTTCGATGTATGGCTTCGCCCCTCCGCCGGCTGAGGCGATGGAGCGCGAGCCCGTCCGCCAGCTCATCGGCGCGATCGACCTCGCCTTCGAATCCATGCCCGGAGTGGTCGAGGCCCGAGAGCGGATCGAGCTGCGTACGCGCGGATGACCAGCGTTCGGCCGCAAAACGCGATGCTCCAGTCCCGCCTCAGCCGTGGCGGCGCCCTGGCGCGTCTTGCGCTCCGGATCGGGGGCCGTTATGTAGCGCGGTCGCCCAGATTGATCTTCGCCTCGGTCGAGCGCCGCGGCGAGCTGCGGCACGACCTGGCGCTCAGGTCAGCCGAGGACGTGGCCGAAGAGCTGGGGTCCATGAAGGGTGCCCTGATGAAGCTGGGCCAGATGGCGAGCTATATCGACGAGGACATGCCTGCGACGTTTCGAGGCGCGATGTCCCGGTTGCAGCATCGAGCCCCGCCGATGAGCGCCGAGCTGGCGTCGTCGGTCATCGCCGAGGAGCTGGGCGAGGAACCCGACCGAGTCTTCGCTCGTTGGGACCCGCTGCCGTTCGCGGCAGCATCGATCGGGCAGGTGCACCGGGCCATCACTCGAGAGGGCCGGGCCGTCGCTGTCAAGGTTCAATACCCCGGCATCGCCCGCAGCATCAGGTCAGACATGCGCAACGTGGGACTGTTGAGACGGATCGCGGCGGCGGCGTTCCCAGGGCTCGACGCGCGGTCGCTCATCGATGAGCTGGGCGAGAGACTGAACGACGAGGTCGATTACAAGCTGGAGGCCGACAGCCAGGAGCTGTTCGCCAGGTACTACCTGGGTCATCCCTTCATACACATCCCAGACGTAGTGAGAGAGCTGAGTACGGAGAGAGTGCTGACCAGCGAGCTCGTGGCGGGATCGTCTTTCGAAGACCTGCAAGGTTGGGATCAAGCGGAGCGCGATCTGGCTGCGGAGACGATCTACCGGTTCGTCTTCCGCAGCCTCTACCGGCTGCACGCATTCAACGGCGACCCACACCCAGGCAACTACCTGTTCCATGGGCGCGGACGGGTGACATTTCTCGACTTCGGACTGACCAAGCGATTTACCGACGCTGATCTGGCGCCTCTCGTCGATGGCGTTCGCTTCATGGTCGTCGAGCACGACGCCGAGATGTTCCGTGCCGCAATGGAGCGTGCAGGCTTTCTACGGGCTGGTGCGCCAGTCAGCACACAGGCGATCGTCGACCGCTTCGGCCATTTTTACGGGACGGTGACTCGAGACGCACCGATGACCATCACGCCGGCGTATGCATCGGCGATCGTCAAGCGCTTCTTCGATGCGCGCAGCCCGCTGGCGCCGTACAGCGACGTTCCGCGCACGTACGCGATCCTGCAGCGGATCAACCTTGGCCTTTACGCGGTGCTGGGGAGCCTCAACGCAACTGCCAACTGGAGGCGGCTGGCCGAGGAGATATGGCCGTTCGTGAATGGGCCGGCCTCGACACCGATGGGCGAGGCCGAAGCCAGGTGGTACGAGCAGCGCAAACCGAGAGAGGCAGCGCTCGATCTCACCGCCTGACGACGCGGCTTTCCTGCCAATCGTGTGACCAAGGTAGCGAACGTGATCGACCCCTCCACCGGCGACGTGCCTGCACGCCGCGAAACCGGGGTCGCAAAGAGCGCATAACCCCCGCAAACCCCGCTGGGACAAAGTAAAAAGAGGGTGAGCGCTGCGCTCACCCTCCGCGGGGTGCCGTGGATAATCGGCACTGAGGTCGATCACGGCGATCGCCCCAACCTAAGGACTACCAGACAGCTTCCCGTCGGCGCTACGTACAAGCGGCCAAGCTCGCGGTGGAGGGGGCCGACACCCACCGTATGCATGGCCTGAGAGCCATGCGCTCTCACGGCGACTTTTGGACACGCCTGGCGTAAACCTTACCCATGGGCTTTCGCCACCCTGTTTCATGCGTAGTCTTCGGAGCCGATAGTTGAGCCGCGCGGTGCTTGCAGCCAAAGAGTCGAAGCAAGCAAACCTTCGCGGTCGGCCAGGCCGCCGCGAATCCGACCAGCGTCTGCTGATAGCGGCCATGCTGATCGAGTCTTCAGACGACGCGATCATCGGGAAGACTGCTGACGGAGTGATAACCACCTGGAACCGCGCTGCTCAGCGCATGTACGGCTATGCCTCTGATGAGGTGGTCGGCAAGAACATTTCGTTCTTGCTGCCCCCAGACCGCCTGGCCGAGCTCGATGCCGTCACAGGTCGCGTGGCCAAGGGTGCGGGCGCCAAGCGCTATGAGACCAAGCGAGTCCATAAGGATGGGCGGTTGATCGACGTGGCGATGACCGTTTCACAGATCCGCGATGAGGACGGGACGATTGTCGGCACCTCGACCATCCAGCGGAACATCACCGAGCGCAAACGGACCGACGCCGTGACCGCGGAGATGGCGGCAATCGTCGACTCCTCGAACGACGCCATCATCGGGAAGACCCTCGATGGCGTGATCACCACCTGGAACCGCGGCGCCGAGCACGTCTATGGCTACACGGCAGAAGAGATGATCGGGAAGAGCGTCTCACTTCTTGTGCCGGCCGAACGGCCCGACGAGGTACGAGCAATCATTGCGGGCATGGTTGCGTCCGATGCACGAACAGACCACTTCGAAACGAAGCGCATATGCAAGGACGGCCGCGTGATCGACGTGTCGATGACGGTCTCGCCAATCCGCGATTCCGACGGGACCATCATGGGGGCCTCGTCGGTTGGGCGCGACGTCACCGAGCGCAACGCCATGACAGCGGCCCTGATCGCTTCTGAGCTGCGCAGCCTGCATGCCGTGAGCCGCGCCAAAGACGAGATGGTTTCCCTCGTGAGCCACGAGCTGCGAACCCCTCTCGCGAGCCTGTTGGGCTTTACGGAGCTGCTATACGCCCGCGAATTCTCGGAAGCCCAACGGAAGCAGTACCTCGGGGTCATGCTGAGGGAGGGCCGCCGCCTGACCGACCTGATCAACGACGTGCTTCACATTCAGCGGCTCGAAGCCGGCCATCAAGAGCTGAACCTCGCTCCCGCTGATGTTCAAGCGCTCATCAAGCGCGCGGTCGCATCAGCCGGTGACGACACCGAGAGGCCGATCCAAGTGCAGGTGTCCGCGTCGCTACCGCTGGTCATGGTCGATCCCGACGCGATCCTCCAGGTCCTTGCCAACTTCCTGACCAACGCTCGCAAGTACTCGCCCGATGGCGGCGCCATTCTAGTCACCACGCACGAGGATGGCGGTATGGTCGAGATCAACGTCAGAGACCACGGCCTGGGCCTTCCCGAGGACGCGCTTGGCAAGGTCTTCGGCACGTTCTACAGAGTCGACACAGGGGATCGCCGCATGATCAAGGGCACCGGTTTGGGACTCGCAATCAATCGAAGGATTGTCGAAGCGCATGGTGGGCAGGTCGGAGTGTTCTCGGATGGGCCTGGCCGTGGCTCGCGCTTCCAGTTCACCCTACCGGCCGTGGTCGAGATCCCCAAAGCGGCGGACGTTCTCATCGTTGAGGACGACACTGGTTTTGCGAGGCTCCTTCAGGAACAGTTCGTCGCCCGTGGCATGACCACTGTACGTGCGGCCGACGCCGAGACTGCGGAACGCCTGCTGCGCGAAGGCATGAAGCCGCGCGCGGTGGTGACCGACCTTGTGCTGCCCGGTGTGCAGGGAGAGGAATTCGTCAGCAGGCTCGGAGCCGATCCTGAAGTCCCCGTCCTCGTGGTGACAGTCAAGAGCCTTGCCCCTGACCAGATCTCCGCGCTGGAGAAGGTCGGAGTGACAGCCGTGTTGCCGAAAGAGGCAGGGGCGTCTCAGGCCGCGGTCACCCTTATCAGTGAAGCGCTCGCCACGAAGTTGAAGAGGGATTGAGGCTCAGCACTCCGCAGGCCTTTTTAATACCGACGGCTCTTCTGGCCCCGTCAACGGCCCGGACCACTCCCGCTACAGTCCTCATCGCTGACGACGAGTCGGCCATGCGGCTCCTCGTCCACGTCACCATCGAGTCCAGCGACTACAACATTCTCGAGGCTGCCGATGGCGACGAAGCCTGGGCGATGATCGAATATCACAAGCCCTCCCTCGTGATACTCGACATTCAAATGCCTGGTCGCAACGGGCTCGAGATCCTGGGCTCGATCAAGAGCGATCCGAGCCTCAAAGGAACCAGGGTGATCCTCCTGACCGCCAAAGCCCTCGAGGCCGAAATGATTGGGGGGATGACAGCGGCCGCTGACTTCATGATGACCAAGCCTTTCTCCCCGCTCGACCTCCTGACGCGCGTCGAACAAGCCCTACGCCTGTAACCTCTCTCGCCCCTTTAGGGGGAAAGTCGGGGCGCGGAGCGTACCTTGCGATTCAGCCTCAAGTCGCCGGCCCCGCCTGCGTTCCTCGAGGCGATCGTTCGCCAGCCTGTGGGGACTCCGTGTCCGGTTCAGGCTTCACTTTCGGCAAGGGTCTTCGGGCAGGGTCGGCCGAACGCATGACGAACAGGAAAAGCAATCCGAACACAGCCACCAGCACGGCAACCATGCCGACGGTGGTCATGGTTGAAGCCCAGGGAGGCAGGATCAAGGGCTTGTCAGGCAACCGGAAGCTCGCCACTCCGGGTGCCTTGGGCCCGGTATCGGGTGTGTAGACCATGTTGTTGGTTTCGTCGAAGGCCGCCGAGTTTCCATGCGCCCCAGTGTCAACCGACGTGTAGTAGGCAATCGGATTCCCACCGAATATGCCGATGACGCTGGGCTTGGTTATGTGTGGCGATCCAACCAAAAAGCGATCGACCTTGGCGTTGTAGTTGACGATGTCTCCACCGAGTACCTGCTTGAAGGTTTCCGACTTGCCGGTATTCAAGTCAAAGCTCATGACAAACGTCCTGCACACGATCAGGGCTTTGTTCGCGGTCGGATTGATCGCCATCCCCATCGGCTGGCACCCACCGAGCGAGTAGATATACGCGACATTGCCTGAATCGGGATCGACCTTGAAAAGCGCGTCGGCCTGGGGACTCGTGACGTAAACCATCCCATCGCTCGGGTTGTACCGTGGCTGCTCCAGCTGATACCCGACATCGAAATGGGCTTTGATCGCCAGCGTGCTCGGGTCGATGCTCGTGATCGTGCCGTCGGTGGAGTTGGCGACGTACAACCTCTGCCGAGCAGCTCCGTAGTCGAGCAGGTCGGCGCTCGACTTGCCGGTGGGAACGTCGCCAACGATCGAACCCGTGCTGGTATCGACAACCACCACCGACCCGCCACCTGTGCCCACAAAGAGGCGGTGCAGGTCGGGGGCGAACGCCAGGCCGTTGGGGCTGGAAGGCAGCGCTATCGTCTGCAGGTACTTGGCGCGCGGCCGCGAGATGTCGAACACGTCGACGCCCTTGTCGGTCCTGTCGCCAAGGTAGAGGCGATGTGCCGCCTGGTCGATTTCGACGTTGTCAAAGGAGGCATTCTGGCCCTTGATCGTCGGGACCCCTGAGGTGGCGATGGCGACGTCAGAGCCGCCACAAGCGCTGATGGCAAGCGAGCCGGCAACCATCAGCGTCAGTGCATACGAAAGAGTCTTTCTTGCGTTCAGTTTCAACCTGCCCCTCCAGATATCAACGCCTACGTCTGGTGCGGTATTCGGACTTCGCCAGGGCCCGTATTCGATGATCGCTTGACTTTCCTTTCGGTCGTGCCTGAATCTTATTGAGGTCTAGCGACGTTTCGGGTTGCCGGTGACTGGTTTCCGACTGGGGGATGTGGGGTGGTTAAAGGCTTTCCGAGGACGCTGTACGTTTTTGTTCTAACTGCCGCTTTGGTGATTGCGTCAATCGGTCCAATACCGACATTTGCGGTCGGCAGCGGCAGCGGGAGCGACATACCGATCTTGCGGCCGGGGGCAGAGCCCCTTGAGCAGGATGACGAGGAAGAGGCGCGGCTGCTGCTCCTCGACCAGGCGTTCATCGCATCCCGGACCGCGGGTGACAACCAGCTCTCCGTCCAGGAGGCGGGCGCGCTCCGTGCGGCGGCTGCCAACGCGGCCAAGCAGCTGAAGTCGGCGCCGCCAGCCGGCCCGACCACCTTCAACTCTCCCTGGGAGGCCATCGGTCCTGACCCCCTTTCTCAGAGCGCCCGGAGCTCTGGCGCCTTGAAAAACGTGAGCGGCCGCATCGGAGCGCTTGCGATCCGGAAGAACGGCCAGTTCATCCTTGGCGCGGCCCAGGGAGGAATCTGGCTCTTCAACCCGGCGACGAACCGCTGGACCAACCAGACCGACAACCTGCCATCACTCTCGACAGGCGCACTCGTCGTAGCCCCTTCAAATGACCTGATCGTGTACGACGGCACCGGCGAAGGCGCCCTGTCAGGCGACAGCTACTTTGGCAACGGCATCCTGAAGTCGACTGACGGCGGCGTCACCTGGGCGCACGTTTCCGGCGACTTCTTCCTTGGCGTATCGATCTCCCGGCTGGCAGTCGACCCGGCCAACGCCAACCACGTTTACGCTGCCGTTCTGCGCGGCCGTGGGGGCGCCCGGCGCGTATCCCCGCCGATCCATTCCGCATACGGACTCTGGGAGTCAACCGACGGCGGTGTCAGCTGGACGCTGATCAAAGCGGCACCCTCGGTCTCGCTCGGGGCCACCGATTTGCGGATTGACCCGCAGAACCCGCAAACGCTTTATGCCTCTTTCTGGAGCGACGCGATTTACAAGAGCACCGACGGAGGCGCCACCTGGTCGCCGATCATGACCGGGCTGCCCACTGACGCCGACTATGCCGCGGGGCTGACCCGGTTTGCGTTGTCGATCTCGCACCCCGTGGGGCAGCCGGCCGTTCTGTACACCGGCTTCGATTGGATCGACACCGCTGGCGTCCACCACGCTGGGCGCATCTTCAGGTCCGCCAACGAAGGCGCCAGCTGGTCGGTGCTGCCGACCGGAAGCGGGGCCAACAGCGTGCTTGACTACTGCACCAGCCAGTGCTTCTACGACAACGTCGTCGAAGCGGACCCCACCAACTCGGACGTCCTCTTTGTTGCCGGATCATTCGGGTACAACCTCTCCCCGCAATCAGGTGGCATCTACAGGTCCCTTGACGCCGGTCAGACGTGGAAGAACATGGGCTGGGACCAGCACCCCGACTTCCACGCCCTTGCGTTTGACCCCAACAACTCGAACCGCGTCCTGATCGGCTCTGATGGAGGCGTCTGGTTCAGCAGCAACCGTGGAGGACGCCTGGGCGCCGCTGACCCGCTTAGCGCAGTCGACTGGCAGGACATGAACGTCGGCGGCCTGCAGATCACCCAGTTCACCTCGATCGCCACCAACCCGACCCGCCAGGTACGGATCTGGGGAGGCAGCCAGGACAACGGAACCGAGCGCAAAGCGGCGGCGACCACTCAATGGTTCGACCTCGCCTCAGGGGACGGTGGCCAGGTGCTTGTGGACCCGACCGACTCGACCCACATCTACGGCACGTACTTCGGCATCTCCCCGTATCGATTCACCGACAGCGGCGACGCCTTCTTTACCAATCAGTCAATCGCGAACGGCATCAATCTCGCCGACCGCTCCGAGTTCTACACCCCGTTCACCATGAACCAGAGGAATGTGAACCAACTCTTCCTGGGCACGTACCGCCTCTACCGCACGGACAATGCCAAGGCGTTCTCGGCGGGAGACGTCAGGTGGACTGCCATCAGCCCTGACCTGACCAGCGGCTGCACAGGGGCGGCCCCCAACGGCGCGCGCAACTGCACGTTGTCGGCAATCGGCGTCGGCGGCGGCACAGCTGTTTACACCGGCTCCCTCGACGGCTACGTCTATGTCAGCACTGACGCCCAGGTCAACAACAACTCGACCTGGACGCGCGTCGGCCTGGCAGGCGGAAGCGCCGAAAGCAATGGCAACGGCAGCTCAGGCCTGAAAGGCAATGCCACCTTGCCCCGCCGGCCGGTCGGATGGATCGCCGTCGACCGCAGCGACTACCGGATCGCTTACATCGCCTACAACGGGTACAACGCTTCGACGCCGCACCAGCCAGGACACGTCTTCAAGACGGCGAACGGCGGCGCGAGCTGGACAGACATCAGCGGCAACCTTCCCGACAACCCCGTCAACTCGATAATCCTCGATCCCGCCTACCCGAACACCCTCTACGCTGCAACTGACGTCGGGCCGTTCGTAACCTTCAACGGCGGGGCCAGCTGGTCAGCGCTGGGCACGAGCGGGTTCCCGATCGTGGCTGTCGACCAGATCGACCTCGACCCGACCCACCGCCTGATGGCTGCCGGCACTCACGGCCGCGGCGCGTTCAGGATGACCGACACAAGCGCGCCGGCGCCTGCGCTGGTGCTATCGAAGGTTGACGCCGGGGTCCCAGTTGGCCCTGGCAGCAACATCAACTACACGATCACGGTTCAGAACATCGGCAACGGCAACGCAACGGGCGTGACGATCACCGATCCAATTCCCGCCAATACGACCTTCGTGTCGGCCGACAGCGGAGGCGTGAACTCCGCCGGCACCGTCACATGGTCCGGCAAGGCGGTGGCCTCCGGCGCCAGCATCTCGGTACACCTGACGGTCCAGATCAGCTCCACGCTGAAGTCGAAGACCGCATCGATCATCGACGACGGTTACAAAGTCACATCGACGCAGGGTGCCGCCGCGACAGGATCGCCAACGGTGACGCCGATCGCCCCGCCGTATGCGGTGTCGCTTTCGCCGGCCTCCCAAACCGGCGGCGCCCACGTCGGGCAGAGCGTCAAGTACACGGTGACCATCAAGAACCTCGGTTACAAAACAGACAGCTACTCGATGACCTCGAGTGGTGGCACATACGCAGTCACCCTTCTTGACTCGACATGTGCGACAACGATCACGACCACGCCAAGTGTCATTGCCGGCGGCACGACCGACGTGTGCGTCAAAGTGGACGTTCCCGCGGGGGCCAGCAGTGGCGATTCGAGCACCTCAACGATTACAGCGACCTCAGTCGCAAGTCCAAGCGTCAGCGCATCGGGCACTGTGAAAACGATCGCCGTGACGGTCGACACCCTGCTCGTGGATGGGGACGGCAACGCCCCGAACGTGCAGTCTTACTACACGGCGGCTCTGACCGGAGCCGGGGTGCAGTTCACGACGTGGGACCTTGCCACCGACCCCAACCTGCCGCCGAAGTTCATGACCGCCTTCAAGACCATCGTGTGGTTCACAGGCAACAGTTACCCCGGACCGATCACGCCCTATGAAGCCGGCCTAACGGCGTACCTGGACGGTGGCGGGCACCTGTTCGTATCCGGACAGGACCTACTCGATCAAGGCGCCGGAACCACCAACTTCGTGCACAACTATCTCCACGTCACGTGGGACGGCACCGAGAATCAGAATGACAAGGCCACCGCCAACGTTCATGGCGTGACCACCAGCCCGCTGACCGCCACGATCGGCACCGTGCCGCTCGACACGACGGTCCTGGGCAACTCGTTCATGGACGAGATCACACCAAACGGAGGTGCGTTAACGGCGTTCACCGATGACGCGACTCAGCCTGACGCGCTGACCTTCACCGGCGCATACAAGGTCGTGTTCCTCGCTTTCCCGTTCGAGGAGTACGGCACGGCGTCCGACAAGTCGAGCTTTGTTTCAAAGGTGATGACTTTCTTCGGGCCGTAGCCCTCAGATTTCGGTAGACAAACAGCCGGGGCCGGCGCATTGCCGGCCCCGGTTCTGTTTTTTGGTTCGTTTGCTTAGACGATGGCCGGCGCGGGGATGAGGCCGAGCTGGCTCATCATGTCGAGCTGGTCGTAGTAGAGACGGGCTTCCGTGATCTTTCCGTCTTCCACCTTGAAGCACTGGATTCCGTAGCCCACGAACTTCTTGTGGGTTGGCTGAACAGTACCCATCGGGGTTTCGAGGGTGCCAGAGTGCACTCCCTCCATCGTGATCTCCTGGACGATCCACGGCGAGCTCACGATCTCGCTGCGCACAGTCATCTTTCCGTGCGGGTAAGCCTTCAGCCAAGCCGTCGCGAACGCGGTGGCGTCCTTGGCGTTGTTGGCCTTGAAGCCGCCCGGCGCATTGAACTTGACGTGGGGAGCGTGAAGGGCGTGAATCGCCGACTCGTCGTGGGCGTTGAACGCCGATACGAATCGCGCGGCGGTGTTTTTGGTTTCAGGCATGCGTCTCCTCCTTAAGGAGTGGTCGCGAAGCGGAGGGCCAAGAAGGCTACTGCCATTCGATGGCCGGCAACCGCGGAGCCGCTTGGGCTCACCTCAGTCCAGGAACGGACCCTATTGTAACACAAATCGTGATGGCACCGCACTAATATGTTGCGAGTCCGCTGGTTTCGGTTCCGTTCGGACCCCGATACCCACTCTTGATCCACGGCGGCTGGCGCGATACCCAGAGGGGGTATATTTTGGTCGTGCCAGGGTACGCGAAGGACAAGCAGGAAATTCAGACTCGGCTTCGGCGAATAGAGGGCCAGGTGCGCGGAATCCAAAAGATGGTCGAAGAGGATCGATACTGCATCGACGTCCTCACGCAGGTCAACGCGACGAGGGCTGCACTCGAGAGTGTTGCCCTCCAGCTTCTCGCCGACCATACCGAGCATTGCGTAGCCGAGGCGATCCTCTCCGGCGGCGGCGCCGATAAGGTCAGGGAGCTCAACGAAGCGGTGCAGCGGCTCGTACGGAGCTAGCTCGGGTTCTTCGTGATCGACGCCATCCTGCACGCGCTCCAGATCTCGTTGTTCATGCTCTGGGAGGTCTTCTGGCCGCTGGCTTTGGGGTTTCTTCTCTCGGCAGTCGTCCAGACCGTCGTCTCGAAGCGGGCAGTGGCCGGCGCCCTGGGCCGTCCCGATCTCAAAGGTTTTGCGCTCTCCTTGAGCCTGGGCGCGGTGAGCTCCTCCTGCTCGTACGCAGCGGTAGCGGTCGCCCGAGCTCTGTTCCGAAGGGGGGCAGGCTTCGCCAACGCGATGATCTTCGAGTTTGCCTCAACCAACCTTGTATTCGAGCTCGGGTTGGTCCTGTTCGTCCTGCTGGGCTGGCAGTTCGTGGCCGCAGAGTTCGCCGGCGGGCTCCTCATGGCATTGATCCTCTGGATCGTCTTCAAGCTCACCCTTCGTGAGCGGATGATCGCGGAGGCCAGGCGCCAGGCGGAGCGGGGAATCGTCGCCTCGACCATGGAAGGCCATGGTGAGATGGACATGTCCATCACCGAGGGTCCATTCGTCGCCCGCCTCTTCTCACGGCGGGCGTTCACCGCGATCTCCCACTACTTCTACATGGACGTCTACAGCATCTACGTCGACCTTGGGCTCGGCTTCCTGATCGCGGGCGCCCTGGCCGCCTGGGTGCCAAACAGTGTCTGGCAGGCGTTTTTCCTTACCAACAATCCGACCCTCAACGAGTTCTGGGGACCCCTGATCGGACCCATCATCTCGATGCTCAGCTTCGTCTGTTCGGTCGGGAACGTGCCCCTCGCGGTGGTGCTGTGGAACGGCGGCATCAGCTTCGGCGGGGTGATCAGCTTCATCTTCGCCGACCTGATCATCCTGCCCATCCTCAACATCTACAGGAAGTACTACGGCGGCCGGATGTCCCTTTATCTATTGGTGGTTTCCTATCTGGCCATGGCCCTTGCCGGTTTCGTGATCGGGGGAGCGTTCCAGCTGCTCGGGTTGGTGCCGACAAATCACCATGTGACGGTCTTCGAAACGCAACCGACCTGGAACTACACGACGTTCCTCGACATCGCCTTTCTGCTCCTGATGGCGGTGATGGCGTGGCGCTTTTTCAACACCGGCGGCGTCGATATGATTCGGTCGATGGCTCCTGCACCGGATGGACACGCGAAGTCCGTCATAGACCCGGTATGCGGGATGACTGTTGATCCCGCCACCGCCGAGCATCGCTCGAGTCACGGCGGCGAAACGTATTACTTCTGTTCCGCGGGCTGCAAGCAGAGCTTCGACAGGGACCCCGGCAAGTACGCGTTACCGCGAGAGGGGACCCACCGTTCGTCTGGGTGATGGGACTCAAAGTTGCCGTTGCGATGGCAGCGCTTCTCTTGACAAGTGCCTGTCAGGCGCCCTGGCAGCACACCGACTGCAGCACCACGATGATCGATTGGGTCAACTTCGTCCAGGTCGGTTCAACCCAATATGTGTTTGGAACTGTTTCCACCAACGAGGTGCAGGACAGCGACCTCGGGCCGGTCTACGCCAAAGTGAAGTTCAGGGTCAACCACAACATTTGCGATCCCCACTACCGGCCCAAAGATGGGGACGCGGCTTTCTTGGAGCCCGGGACACCGATCTATGAGGTAAGAGGCCGGTCGCCTGGAGAGGAATTGGCGGCTCGATTCAACGGTTCCCTCGTGATTTATCGAGCGATGACGCCCGCGTCTTAGCCGGCAGCGGGCCGGCGGGTCTTGCCGAACAGGCGGCGCAGCTCGACCTTTGCCGCCTCGAGCGTGTGGCGGCGCTGCGGGGGAAGGGTCCTACCTGCACGGTTGATATAAAAGGTGAGCATCGACATCGCCGACCGGAACGGGTCGGACCGTCGCCGGTCGCTGCGCTCGGCGGAGCGCTTTAGCGACGCGGCGATCTCACGAGGGTCGTCCTTCGTGAACACGTTTGGTTCGAGGTCCAGCGCATTGCTTTCCTTCGTCACACGCTGAGACCACTGGTGGGAAGGCGCCATTCGCCCCTAATTGTTCGGCGGCGCCGAGCTGATCTCCGCCAGGGCCTTGCCTTCGTCCTTCTCCTTGGCGAGATCGCCAAGCGAAACTATCCCGACGAGACGGCCCTTGTCGATGACCGGCACCCTGCGGACTGCCTTGTCTCGCATGAGCTCGGCCACTTCGTCAACCGATTGATCGGGGCTGACGGTGACGACGTGTTCGCTGCAGATCTCCCCGAGCTTGACCGACTTCGGATCCTTGCCCTCGGCCACAGCGCGGATGACTATGTCGCGGTCGGTGACGACCCCACAGATCGAGCCACCCTTCATGACGACCACGCTGCCGAAATCGCCCTCGCGCATCGCGCGGGCAGCATCGACAAGGGTCGCTGTGTCCTCGAGCCCGATCGGGCTTGAGCTCATGACCTCATTGACTTTCTTCGACACGGACATTCCTCCTTGAATGGAAAGCGCTCACGCGCGCCAAGGCGCATTAACCCCTACAAAAGTTGAACGCCTACTTGGCCGGTTCCCCTTGGAGTGGACTCTGGATGAGGTCGGCGCGCCGTTCGTTGCTCCTGGTCTAGTTCCCGGCGAGCGCTCCCACGGCGGCGCCCAGGGACCGCAGCAGCGGCCGGCCCACTTCCGCCAGACGACCTTGACTCACCTCCGGCGTTGCGCCTGGGAGGGTGCGGGTGAAGGCATCGACCACAGCCGGATCCCACTGGGTGCCTCGACCTCTCAGGAGCTCAGCCAGGGCTATCTCAGGATCGAGAGCGGTCCTGTATGGGCGATTGGAGGTCATCGCGTCCCACGAATCTGCGACCGCGATGACTCTTGCGCCCAACGCGATGGCCGAACCGACAAGGCCGCGAGGGTAGCCCAGACCGTCAAGTCGTTCGTGGTGCGCCAGCACCAGCTCGCGGCCGCGCTTGTATTCAGGGAACTTGGCGAGGATTTCCACGCCGGTCTCCGGGTGCTTTTTCATCAGTTCGAACTCTGAATCCGACAGCCGGCCCTTCTTGTGCAGGACCTCGTCGGGGACGGCGATCTTGCCAAGGTCGTGCACGCGGGCGGCAAGTCGGATTAGCTCGACCTCGCGATCCGGCAGTCGCATCTGCCGGGCGGTGCGCACAGCGTGCTCAGCGACGCTCTGCGAGTGCTTGTACGTATACGGGTCCCGGCGATCGACAACGTCAGCCATCGACTCCACAGCCGCAATCGTCTGTTCCATCAGCTGGACTGACCGCGCGATCGCGAGCTGGATGCCGGCGACCGGGACCATCATCACCACGGCCAGCCAAGGTTGCCCGTTGGACAGCACCGCCAGCAGGTAGCCGGCCACGTACAGGGCCACAGTCTGTTTGAAGTCGGCGCTCGCCGTCTCCACCCAGACGTCCAGCGGGTTGCGCATGTTGTGTAGGCCGACTGCACCGACGACAAAGCTTGTGTTTACGGCGTACAGAACTGCGGCGGCAGCTATCGCGGCCGGGAGCTCGGCAAGCTCAGGGCCCGTTGCGGCCGCCGGCGCCAGTGCCCGGTAGGTGAGAGCTGCGGCCGCCCCTGCCAGCATCAGCATCGACGTGTTGAATACGAGGTCGACAGGGGCTCTGCGCCGGATGCCCTTGGTGGGGTTGCGGCGCAGGCACATTGCTCCTTCGCCAAGCAGCCGGCTGAGGCCGATCAACGCCACGGCTAGCGCTGGAGGGAACAGCAGCACGAACGCCAGGTAGATGGCAGGTGCCGCGTCTGCCTTGTAACGCCACGAAATCATCACCGGGAAGTTGACTGCCGCTGCACCGAGAAGGACCAGCAGTCCGGCGAGCGCCGGGTCGCCTGGCACCCCAGGCGGCAGCTTCAGCAGTAGGGCAGTCACCACTGAAGCCGGCGCTGCGGTCGCCAGCAGGTAGGCGCGGAGATAGGTGGGCATTGCCTAGGCCCCTGGCGTTCTCCTTAGAGGATTCCCACCCCGGCGGCGAAAGTCGTTGTCTTGTTTGTCCCGCTGAGGTAGAGGTCGGGCGAGAGAATGCCGGTCTTCAAGTTCACCTTCAGGGTGTACGTGAGGGGCGTCCCAACGTTGATGGTGGGATCGAGCGAGCAATAGCCAGAAGCGCTTGCGTTGACGATTCCCACCAGCATCATGCCGCCGGCGAGAACGGCGCTGGACAGTAGCCTTTTCATTCCAAACCCCAACCTTTCTGATTCCGCTGCAGGCGACCTCTGAAATCTAATTTGCGCCTTGTAGGGAAGGGTCAAGATTCAGTTAAGACTTCTAAACGGCGCAGCCTCGCAGGGTCAGAAGAGGGATTCGACGGAGGCCGTCAGCAGCTTGACGCGCGGCATCGGCTGCCCCGGGCTCTGGGCGTCGTCAATACGCCGGGGGTCTGACCGCTTCCGGCGAACCGGCGGCGGCGCGGCCACGATCGGGTTCAACAGCCGTGCGAGCTCGGATTCCAGTCGCAGTTCGAATTCGTTCATTTGTATTAGTAACGCCTACCCCAACCGTAGTACTCGCCTGCGGACTACTTCAACTGTGCGAGTCAAAGTCCGCCCAACGGTACGGCGACCGCTATGGGGTCATTGCCAGAGAGTAAGAGCCATACAACGCAGGCATCTCAATTAGGGGGTTTCCGGATGGCAGAGACGATGTCGGAGTCAGGCGCTTCATTCGACCAGCGTGAGCAGACAAGCTACCAGCCCGGTGACGAAGCGGACTTCGAGCGCCTTTACCAGACTTCGTATGGAAAGATCCTGGGCACCTTGACTGCAATGTTGGGTGATCGGGCGGCCGCCGAGGACTGCGCACAGGACGCTTTCGAACGGGCATACAAGAAGTGGGACACATGGCAGCCGATAGCTCCGGCCGAGGCCTGGGTCCACCGGATCGCCATCAACGCGGCGGTTTCCTACCAGCGCAAGATGCGACTGCGCGAGGTTGGCGAGGTGATCCGGCGAATCGGTCGCCCCGGCCTTGGGCCCGACCCCCAGGCATCTGTTGAGCACCGCGACCTCAGCGACGCGCTTGCTCAGCTGCCTCCCAAGCAGGCGGCAGCCATCGTGCTTCGCCACTACCACGGTTACACGAACCGCGCGATCGCCCAGGCTCTGGGCATCCCTGAGCGGACCGTTGCATCGAGGCTCGCGGTTGCGAAATCCCGCTTGCGCGTGATGTTGCAGCACGCGAACGAGGAGCCGGCTGCACGCGAGCCAGGCTTTGCCGTCGCCGCTGATTAAGGCAAAACAGATCTAAAAGGCGCTGGCCCCGGGGTGGGGGCCGGCGTCTTCTCCTTTTCTCGCGGCGCTGTTTAATCAAATGGATTTGCGCGCTTAACCCTTCCGAGTTATGGTTTTTCAAGGGCGTCGTGGCAACGGCGCTGTGGATCGGCTAGGGGACGAGGAGAGGTGCTATGGGGCGATTTCGCTGGCCTACGCTCGCGGCGATTCTTGCAGTTGGATTCTCAACCGGGGTGGCTGCCACGCCCACCGGCGCGCAGGTGGCCACGACTGCCGCGCAGTCCAGCTGCCAGCTCAACTCTGCGGGCGGACAGATCAAACATGTCGTCTACCTGCAGTTCGACAACACGCATTACACGCGCGACAACCAGAGCGTCGCTTCGGACCTCGAGCAGATGCCTCATCTGCTCAACTTTCTGACCAGCAACGGAACGCTCTTCACCAACGACCACACCATCCTCATCTCCCACACGGCCGGCGGCATCCTGTCGACGATGACCGGCCTGTATCCGGACCGCCAGGGGATCACGGTGTCGAACAGCTACTTCTATCAGTCACCCAGCAAGGTCCCCACATTCAGCAGCGCTTTCAAATACTGGACGGACCTCGTCGATGACTCGACGGGCGTGAGAGACCCGCTGCCGAACATGATCACCGATGGCCAGAAGACGACGCCTGCGCCGTGGGTCCCGTTCACACGGGCAGGATGCGACGTCGGCGCCGTCTCCCTGGCCAACATCGAGCTCGAGAACACCGGCACCGGCCCCTTTGGAGATATGTCTGAGGCGTTTGGCACCGGCTCGCCAGAATGGAACGACGCGGTGGTTTCGAACGCAGCACTCGCAGGAACCGCCGCACGCGCCAAGGCCCTCACAGACTATGTCGGCATCGCAGTCCACTGTGGCCAGGGCGGCGGCATCTGCGCCGGCAACGCCACGGACGTGACGAACTCGAGGCCTGACAGGCTGCCGGACGAGCCTGGGACCTACCTCGGATACCAGGCCCTCTTCGGAGCCAAGTACGTGAACCCGGCGATCAACCCCGGCCACAACTTTGTCAACAACATGTTCGGCGCGCCGGTGACCGATCCATTCGGTCAGCCTGGCTTCCCGGGCTTCGACGGCGCGACAGCAGCCAACACACTCGGCTACCTGGCGCAGATGCAGGAGTCGGGCATTCCCATCACGTATGGCTACATCTCAGACGTCCACGACAACCACACCTCAGCGTTTCCTGCCCCGTTCAATCCGTTGTTCCCGCGCGCCTCGGGACCGGGCGAGGCCGACAGCGTCAGCGCTCTAGCGGCGTACGACAACGCTTTCCAGCTGTTCTTCGACAGGCTGGCCGCTGACGGGATCGATAAGACCAACACGATGTTCGTGGTCACGGTCGATGAGGGCGATCGGTACGCGGGAGGCGTCGGGATACCGCAGTCGGATGGCACGCTCGGATACGCGCACTCAAACTGCTCGTGGACCGCGACTCCAGCCTGTCCCTCGAACCAGATCGGCGAGGTCAACCTCAACATCAAGCCCCTGCTGCCGGCCAGCTCGCCTACATTCGTCTTGCACAGCGATTCGGCGCCCACCTTTTATGTCAACGGGCAGCCGGATCGAACCGACCCGACGCTGCGCACGCTCGAGCGTAACGTCGCTGCATTGAACGCGATCGATCCCTACGATGGGCCGACCGCTGCGCCGGTCTTCGTGCGCATGGCCGATGCCGTCGGGCAAAAGGCTCTGCACATGGTCAACAGTGACCCGGCCCGAACGCCAAGCTTCACGGCCTTCGGCAATCCGGACTACTTCATCACCGCCGCAGCCACCGGGCCGTCCTGCGGCAGCAACCCGTGCATCGACTATCACTTCGCCTGGAGTCACGGCGACGTGCAGCCCGAGATCGCAACCACCTGGGTGGGCTTCGTCGGCCCCGGCTTTGCCAACAACGGCATCGACTCGACGACATGGACCGACCACGTGAACGTGCGTCCGACGATGATGACCCTCCTCGGACTCAAGGATGATTACAGGCACGACGGCAGGGTCCTCACGGAGGCACTCGACAAGCACGCAATCCCGCAGACACTCTTCGAGCACCGCAACACGACCAACGAGCTCGGGACAATCTACGAGCAGCTGAACGCTCCGTTCGGACAGTTCGGGATGAACACGCTCGTGGCTTCGACCCGTGCTGTCGCCAGCTCGGACGACAGCGTTTACAACAGCATCGAAAGCTCGATCCAGGACCTGACCAACCAGCGTGACGCGCTCGCACTCAAGATCGAAATCGCCCTTGACGGCGCGGCCTTCGACAACAAGCAGATAAAGGAGAAGGACGCCAAGGACTGGATCGCCCAGGCCAAGAGCCTGCTGAACCAGGCAGCCGCCCTGGCAGCAGGCTAGCCACTATCAGCGACTGTTAAGGCCCGGCGCCGCACTGCTTTGCAGAGGGCGTCGGGCCAGTCGCTGTCGGACTTGGGGACGGCTGTGACGGCGTGGGCAGCGCCGGCGATGGCTGCACCTGCGCCAGGTGGGCTCTGACGAAAGTTGTCGCGTTTATGAAGCGATAGGGAAAGGCTGGGAAGCCGTCGCAGCGGGAGGGAGGCAGAGCTCCGCGCCACGCGTTCTGCTCGAACTCGCCCTTGAACACCGCGAAATGGAAATGCGTACGGTTGCCCATGCTGGCGATGTCGGCGAACACCTGGCCCCTGGTAACCACCTTGCCAACTCCGAAGCCGGGTCGCGGCCACACGTGCCAGTACTGCGTGAGGAAGATTCCCTGCGGAGTCTGGTGGCGGATGAGGACGCCGCCCTTGAAGGTCGGATCAGTTATGTAGCCCGCGATCACCCCGTTGGCGGCCGCCCGCACCGGCTGGATGCCAGTGCGGATGTCGACACCCGTGTGCAACCACACGGCCCCGGTGGCCGAGCAGCTCCGGAGAATTGTTCCGTCGCAATAGCGCCACTGACTGCCGAAACCGAGGCAGTGAGGCGCCCAGGTCGGTAGCG
>Ga0307312_10000323_pt1 | contig 21306 bp, 24 predicted proteins | sample ER_DNA_202_FD_194489 | JGI IMG/M metagenome (GOLD analysis project Ga0307312, IMG submission 194489) | Bulk soil microbial communities from the East River watershed near Crested Butte, Colorado, United States - ER_DNA_202 | ecosystem: Environmental > Terrestrial > Soil > Floodplain | place... | reverse complement strand
GTTCGCTCGAACGCATCGAGCCCTCGCTGGACCGCCGGTGAGTCGGGCGGGACGAGGCCGGGCGCGCTCGACGAGAGGCGCGTCAGCTCGAGCTCGGCGCCGTCGGGCGCGGCTTCGCGCAGCAGCTGCTCGAGCACTGCGGCGATCGTGTCGACGTCCTGGCCGGGCGCGAGCCGGATCGAGAGGTTCGCCTCCGCGGCGACCGGCAACACGGTCTTCTGCAGCACGGGGGAGCCGCCCGCGATCCCGTTGACATCGAGCGCGGGCTCCGCGGTCGTGCGCAGGTAGAAGTCCTCGTCGGCAAGTGGATACGCCTTGCGCGCGCCGGCCTCCGCCAGCATTTCCGAGCCGGGCACGAGCTCGGCCCAGCCGGCCCGCTCCTCGTCGGTCGGCGGCGCGATGCCCTGGCGCAGCGGCTCGGGCAGAACACCGTCCTTCGCCAGGACCGCGGTCAACATGGCGTTCAGCGCGTGCAGGGCGTTCAGCGCGGCTCCGCCGTAGACGCCCGAGTGCAGGTCGCGAGCGCCCGTGCGCGCGACGAGGTGGAAGTAGACGAGCCCGCGGGTGGCAACGTTGAACTCGGGCACGCCGCGCTTGGTCATGCCGCTGTCGAAGATCACCGCCGCGTCGGCGCCGCGCTCGTCCGCCGCGAGGAAGTCGACGATCTGGTGCCCGCCGGTCTCCTCCTCGGCGTCGCAGGCGATTCGCACGTTGACCGGCAGCTCCCCGGCGGCCGCGAGCTCGTCTGCGGCCTTGACCAGCACGTAGAGCTGGCCCTTGTCGTCGGCGACCCCTCGGCCGTAGAGCCAGCCGTCGCGCTCCTCGAGCGAGAAGGGATCCGACTCCCAGAGCTCGAGCGGGTCCGGGGGCTGGACGTCGACGTGCCCGTAGACGAGTACGGTCGGCGCCGAGCCGTTCGAGGCCCGGAGGTCGCCGAGGATCAGCGGCTGCGTCTCGGTCGGAACGACCTCGGCCTCGCCGCCGGCCTCGCGCACGAAGGCGGCGAGCCACTCGGCCGCCGCCTTGACGTCGTCGGCGTGTCCTGGGTCGGCGCTGACGCTGGGAATCGCCACCAGCTCCGAGAGCTCTTCGAGCCAAGTCACGGCGGCGAGTCTACGCGGCGGCCAGCTGGCCGCAGGCGGCTTCGATGTCGCGCCCTCGGGTGAGCCGCACCGTCGCCGGGATCCCGCTCCGGTCGAGCACCGCCTTGAACGCGTCGATCGCGCGCCGCGACGAGCCGTCGAACGCGCCCGTCGGGTTGTACGGGATCAGGTTCACCTTGAAGACGCGCCGGTCGAGGGCTTCCGCGAGCTGCCGCGCCTGCTCGACGCGGTCGTTCACGCCCGCGAGCATCACGTACTCGACGAAGACCTTGCGCCGCCGCAGCTCGAAGTAGCGACGGCACTCCGCGAGCACCTCGTCGAGCGGGTAGCGGTCGTTGACGGGCATGAGCCTGCTTCGGAGCGCGTCCTCCGGTGCGTGCACCGAGAACGCGAGGCGGATCGGCTCCTCGACCTCGTCCACGAAGCGCTTCAGGCCCGGCAGCCAGCCCACGGTCGAGATCGTCGTCCGCCGGTGCGTGATCCCGAGGTCCGGCAACCGCCGCGCCGCCCCGAGCACGTTGTCGAGGTTCAGCATTGGCTCGCCCATACCCATGAACACGCAGTGGTCGACGTCCTCGATGCGGCGGAAGTGGAGCGCCTGGTCGAGGATCTCGGAGGCGGTCAGGTTGCGCCCGAAGCGCATCGAGCCGGTCGCGCAGAACGTACACGTGAGCGGGCAGCCGGACTGCGACGAGACGCAGATCGAGCGCCGCCCGTCCCGGTAGCACATCAGCACCGCCTCGACGGGATGCCCGTCGTGCGTGCGGAAGAGCGTCTTGACGGTGCCGTCCCGCGACTTCGACTCCGCCGCAACGTCGAGCGTCGAGAACGGAACCTCGTCCGCGAGCGCCTCGCGCAGCGCGACCGAGACGTTCGTCATCTCGCCGTAGCCGGATACGCCACGCGCGACCCACTCCCACACCTGCGCAGCGCGGTACCGGGGCTCGCTTCGCGCTCCCAGAGTCCGCTCGAGCAACTCGAGATCCATGCGCGGAACCGTAGCGCCCAAAGCGAAGGGCGCCCTTTTTCCGGCGCCCTTCGCGTTTGCCCTCTCGGGTACTACGCCACGTCGCGGAGCGCGACCGAGTCGGCGAGTGCCCGCAGTTTCTTCAGGCTCTGGTTCTCGATCTGTCGGATCCGCTCGCGCGTCACGTTGAACGCGCGGCCGACCTCGTCGAGCGTGCAGGGATGCTCGCCGTTGAGGCCGTAGCGGAGCTCGAGCACGCGCCGCTCTCGCACGCTCAGCGTCCCGAGTACGCGCTGGAGGGTCGCCTTGCGCATCTCGACCTCGGCGGCCTCCTCGGGCAGCGGCTCGCTCTCGTCGGTGAGGAAGTGGCCGAACTCCGACTCCTCCTCGTCGCCGACCGGCTTCTCCAGCGAGACCGGCGCCTGCGAGCTGCGGCGGATCTGCTCGACCTCGTCGGGCTCGAGCTCGACATCGAGCCCGATCTCGAGCGCGGTCGGCTCCCGGCCGAGCTCGGCGCGAAGCTTGCGCTCGGAGCGGACGATCTTGTTCAGCTTCTCGACGATGTGCACCGGCATCCGGATCGTGCGCGCCTTGTCCGCCAGCGCGCGGGCGACCGCCTGCCGGATCCACCAGGTTGCGTAGGTCGAGAACTTGAAGCCCTTGCGGTGGTCGAACTTCTCGGCCGCGCGAACCAGGCCGATCGTCCCCTCCTGAATGAGATCGAGGAAGGGCAGGCCCTGGTTGCGGTACTTCTTGGCGATCGAGACGACGAGGCGCAGGTTGGCCTCGACCATCTCCTGCTTCGCGCGGTGCTCGCCGCGCTCGATCCGCTTCGCGAGCTCGACCTCCTGCGCCGCGGTCAGCAGGTCGACCTTGCCGATGTCCTTCAGGAACAGCTGCAGCGAGTCGGTGCTGACCTCGCGCACCGTCTGCCGCTCCGGCTCGCGCTCCTCGGCTCCGCTGTTGCCGTCGACGACCTCGATCTGCAGCTCATCGAGGGCGTGGTAGAAGTCGTCCATCTGGGACGCTTCCAGCTCCAGCTCGCCGAGCGCGAGCGCAATCTCCTCTGTGCTGAGCGAGCCCGACTCACGCCCGCTCTCCAACAGCCCCTTGGCCTCGTCGGTCTCGAGCAGCTCTGCGATGCTCAACGACCTGGCCCGCTCCCCCTCCTCGCTCAACTGCGTCTCCTCTCTGGGCTCGTGACAGGTCCGCAGGCGGCTTTGCGGATGCGGCACTCTCACACACGGCCCGGACAGACGCCATAGGCCGAACGGCTCATTTTTCGGTCAGCGGGTCCCAGCCTGCTCGAGAGCGCTCAAATAGGCGGAAGCTTGCTTTCCAAGCGGGGTTCCGGGGCCTTCCGCTCGGGCTTTCTGCAGCTCCTCGCGCGCTTTCGGGACTTCCCGTAGCCAGAGGAGGAGCAGCCCGAGGTGGAAGCGGACGGTCTGGGCATGGGGAAACACGCGTACGAGCGGCCCGAGCCGGCTGAACGCAAGCGACGGGTTATCCTTGCTGAACAGGCCAACGGCCTCGGCCACCCGGGCCTCTGGATCGTTGGGCGCCTCGCGTGCTGCGGCGGCGAACTGCCGCTCGGCCGAGACCGGATGGTAGAGCCGCTGGAGGGCGACGCCGTAGAGGATCTTCGCGTCGGCGCCGTCACTTCGAGCCGCCTGTTGGAGAACCGCGACCTGCCGCGCCGGGCTGAGCAAGCGGATCCGTGCGGGTGCGTCGAACGACGGCACGAAGACCGGCAGCTCCGGCCCCATGCGCGGGTGCAGGAAATCTCCGGCTCGGACCGCGTAGGGCGTGTCGGGCTGGAGCTTCGCAGCGGCCCGCCAGGCCGTGACCGCCTCCGGGTCGCGGCGCGACCAGTAGAGCGCGAAGCCGAGATGCAGCGCGATGAGCGAGCTACGCGGATGCTCCGCCGCGAGCGTCTGCAGGCGCCTGACCGTGTCGGCCGGCCAGGCCGCGAAGGCTGAGCCGATCTCGGCCTCCAAGGAGTGGTAGCGCGCGAAGATCGGCGCGGCCTCCTTTTGCTTCTTGTTGTTGTAGAGCGTCTCGGCGCGCTCGAGCGCGCGGGCCTCGGTGTCGGTGCGAAGGCCGAAGTCGAGGGCGAGCGGCGGTGTCCCCGGCCGCGGCTTCACCGTCGGCACGTTGCTCCGCGTCGCGAGCACGCCGATGACGATGACGCCCGACGCGACGACCGCAGCCAGCGCGACCAGGAAGAACACACGCGGTCGAGGATTCATGCGGCTGACGATAGCCCCGCTATACAATCGAAAGCGGTGTCTTCGTACCGAGATTTGCTCCAGGCCGCGAAGGCCGGGATCGACGAAGCCGATCCGAAGCGCGCCCAGGCGCTGATCGACGAGGGCGCGCTCCTCGTCGACGTGCGCGAGCGTGACGAGTGGGAGCAGGGCCGGATCCCCGGCGCGGTGCACATCCCCCGCGGCTACCTCGAGTCCCGGATCGAGCAGGCGGCGCCCGACCGCTCGCGGGCGGTCGTCCTCTACTGCGCCGCGGGCAACCGCTCCGCCTTCGCGGCCAAGACCCTTGCCGAGCTCGGCTACGAGCGGCCGGTCTCCCTCGCGGGCGGCTACACCGACTGGCAGCGGAACGGGCTGCCGACGGAGTTGCCGCGGACGCTCGGGCCGGCTCGGCAGACCCGCTACAGCCGGCACCTGCTGATCCCGGAGGTCGGCGAGGAGGGACAGCTGAAGCTGCTCGACTCGCGGATCCTGCTGATCGGCGCGGGCGGGCTGGGCTCGCCGGCCTCGCTCTACCTCGCGGCTGCGGGGGTCGGCCGGCTCGGGATTGTCGACGCGGACGTGGTCGACGAGACGAACCTGCAGCGCCAGATCGCGCATTCGACGAACTCGCTCGGCGAGCCGAAGGTGGATTCCGCGCGCCGGACGCTCGAGGCGCTGAACCCGGACGTCGAGGTGGTGACCTTTCGGGAGCGGCTGACCTCCGAGAACATCGACAGGATCCTCGAGCCCGGCTGGGACGTGATCGTCGACGGCGCGGACAACTTCCCGACGCGCTACCTCGTCAACGACGCCTCGGTCTGGCACGACGTTCCGGTCGTGCACGGGTCGATCTTCCGCTTCGAGGGGCAGGTGACGGTCTTCAAGCCTGGCGAGGGCCCGTGCTATCGGTGCCTGTTCCCGCAGCCACCGCCAGCCGAGCTGGCGCCGAGTTGCGCCGAGGGGGGCGTGCTCGGCGTGCTGCCGGGCGTGATCGGCTCGCTGCAGGCATCCGAGGCTTTGAAGCTCGCGCTCGGGATCGGCGACCCGCTCGTCGGGCGGCTGCTCCTGTTCGACGCGCTGTCGGGTGAGTTCCAGGAGATGAAGCTCCGGCGCGATCCTGCCTGCCCGGTCTGCGGCGAGAGCCCGTCGATCACGGAGTACATCGACTACGTCGAGTTCTGCCAGGGGGTCGGGCACTGAGCCGCGTCCGCATCCCGCCGACGCTGCGGAGCGAGACCGAGGGCCGGCGTGAGGTAGAGGCGCGGGGCGGCACGGTCCGCGAGCTCCTCGACGACCTGATGGGACGCTTCCCGGCCCTGCGCGGCCAGCTGCTCGAGGACGACGACCTGGCGCCGTTCGTCAACGTCTACGTCGAGGGCGAGGACGTTCGCACCAAGAACGGGCTCGAGACCTCGGTCACAGAAGGCTCGACCGTGATCCTGCTTCCGGCCATGGCCGGTGGATGAAGCCGGCCGCGCCGTCAACGCCGGCACGGCCTCTGTTGGTCGGCGTCGCAAGCGAGCGCCTTCTGGGGTAGCTCACTCCCTTCTCGACCTCGTCGGCAACACCCCGCTCGTCGAGCTGCCTCGGCTCTCGCCGAAGCCCGGTGTCAAGCTCTACGCGAAGCTCGAGGGGCAGAACCCGACCGGCTCGATCAAGGATCGCGTCGCGCTCGCGATGGTCGAAGCGGCGGAGCTCGAGCCGGGTCAAGAGCTGCTCGAGCCGACCAGCGGCAACACCGGGATTTCGCTCGCGCTCGTGGCGCGGCTCAGGGGCTACAAGCTCACCTGCGTCATGCCCGAGAACGTGACCGAGGAGCGGCGGCGCCTGCTGCGGCTCTACGGCGCGGAGACCATCGAGTCGCCGGGCGAAGAAGGCTCGAACGGCGCCGTCCGCGTCGCGCAAGAGCTGGCCGAGCGCGAGCCCCGCTACCGCATGCTGTTCCAGTACGCGAACGAGGCCAACCCGGCTGCGCACTACCACGGCACCGGCGCGGAGATCGCCGAGGCACTCGACCGCGTCGACGTCCTCGTCGCCGGCCTCGGGACGGGCGGCACCCTGATGGGCGCCGGCGCGCGGCTGCGCGAAGCCTTTCCGGACCTCGTTGTCGCCGCTGCCGAGCCGCTCCCCGGCGATCCCGTGATGGGCCTTCGCTCGCTCGAGGACGGCTACGTGCCGCAGATCCTCGACGTCTCGAAGCTCGACCGGAAGGTGCTGGTCTCCAATGCCGAAGCTGTCGCCGCGTTGCGCGAGCTCCTCGACCGCGAAGGCGTCTTCGCAGGCGTTTCCTCGGGCGCGGTCGTCCACGTCGCCCGCAAGCTCGCCGCCGAGCTCGACGAAGGCGTGGTCGTCGCGGTTCTCGCAGACGCCGGCTGGAAGTACCTCTCCGCAGGCTTCTGGGAGACAGAGGCGGAAGCAGAGCTGGAGAGCGCCGTCTGGTGGTGATTCCGGCCGAGATTCGCGCAGAGCTGGAGGCACACGCGCGCGCGGAGGAGCCGAACGAGGCGTGCGGCCTGGTCGCGCTACGAGACGGCGTGGCAGAGCGCTACATCCCGGCCCGCAACGCCGCCGCGAGCCCGTATCGCTTCGAGCTCGAGACGGAGCCGGAGAACTGGTTCCTCGAGGACGACGGCTACGAGCTCGCCGTCTTCCACTCGCACATCTCGTCGCCGCCGCGCCCGTCGCGCACGGACGTCGAGAACGTTGGCCTCTGGCAAGGCCGGCCGTACCTCATCCTCTCGCTCGGAACGGGCGAGCTCGCCGCCTGGCAAATCGCAGACGGCGAGATCTCGCCTCTAAGCCTCAGCTAGGTCGACTTGAAGACGCCTTTCATGCCGAACTTGGCATGGCTGTCGATGGTGCAGATGTAGGGATGCTTGCCCTTCTTCAGGGTGACCGTCAGCGTCGCAGTCTTGTTGTGCCCGAGCTGCTTCGTCTTCTTGCCGGCGATCTTGAAGTCGTGCTTGAGCACGCCCTTGTTCACGATCTTGAAGGTGACCTTGCCGTGCGGCGCGCTCTTCCGCGAGAGGATGAACTTGTACTCCTTCGCGGTCACCTTGACAGTGGTCGCCGTCGCCCTCGACGAGCCCGCACCGGCGAACGGCGAGAACGCAAAGAAGATTGCCGCGCCGATCGCGCCCACGACGAGCAGAGGAATGATGCGCTTCATGCTTCTCCTTGCAGGTAGCTGACCCCGGACGCGGGTCACGATACCTCTTTCAAGCGCTCCTCTTCGGGCTCGTGCGGGACGAGCTGGACCTCGAGCTTCTCGATCCGGGAGCCCTCGACGTCCAGCACCTTGAAGCGGGTGCCGTCGTGCTCGACCTCGTCGCCCCGCTCCGGAGCACGTCCGAGGAGCCCGAAGACGAATCCGCCGACTGTGTGGTAGTCCTCGATCGGCAGCGCCCGCTTGAACTGCTCGTTGAAGTCGTCGATCGGGAACGTTCCGTCGATGCGCATCCGGCCGTCGGGGAGCTGCTCGATCGACTCGTCGGGCAGGTCGAACTCGTCCTCGATCTCGCCGACGATCTCCTCCAGCAGGTCCTCGAGCGTCACGATCCCCTCGAGGTCGCCGTACTCGTCGACCACGATCGCCATGTGCTGGTTGTCGCGGCGGAACTCCGCCAGGAGCGCGGCGAGATCCTTCGTCTCCGGAACGATGTGCGCCGCTCGCACCATTGACTCGATCTCGACGCCGGAGATGCCCCGGTCGACGATCGCCGAGAAGAGGTCGCGCACGTGCAGGATCCCGATCACGTGGTCGAGCGACTCGCGGTAGACCGGGTAGCGCGTGTACGGCGACTCGATCATGGCGGCCAGCGCCTCTTCAGGCGGCAACTCGACCGACAGGGCGACGACCTCGGGCCGCGGCACCATCACTGCCGAGACCTCCTTGTCGGCGAAGTCGAAGACCTTGTAGAGCATCTCCTGCTCCTGCTGTTCGATCTCGCCCTCCTCGCGCGAGCGCGAGAGGAGCATCTTCAGCTCGGCCTCCGAGTAGACCTCCATGTCGCCGCCGGGCGGCTCGAGGCCGAACACACGCAGGATGAGCTCGGTGGAGCGCTGCAGCACCCAGATCAACGGCTTCAGAAGAAGGAAGAACCCCCGCACCGGCGCCGAGACGGCGAGCGCGACGGTCTCGGAGTGCTGGAGGGCGATCCCCTTTGGCACGAGCTCGCCGATGACGACGTGCAGGAAGGTGATGATCAGGAACGCGAGGGTGAATGCGAGGAAAGAGGCAAGGATCGGGTCGAACACCTTCGCGAGGGCCTGCTCGCCGAGAGCACCGATGCCAAGGCTTGTCCCGGTGACCCCCAGCTGCATCGCGGCGATGAAGCGCGGCGGGTCGGAGAGGATGTTCAGCACCGTGCGGGCGCGGCGGTTGCCTCGAGCCTCGAGCTCCCGGATCCGGGTCTGGCGCGTGGTCACGAGCCCGTACTCGCCCGCGACGAAGAAGCCGTTCAGCAAGATCAGCGCTGCTACGCCGAGGAGCTCCAGGAAAAGGGTCACGCCCCGCTCTCCGGGGCGTGGGGACTAGGCGGTTTTTCGTCGTCCACTACTTACGAATCAGTATAGGCGCCGTTGTGGCGGACGGCGTTTCCCGCCTGGACAAGCCGTTCCAGGTGCGCGAGGGTCTCGGCAAGGGCGAAGCGGCGGCCACTTGCGTCCAGGTTGTCCCCGAACAGGGCCAGGGAAACCTCGTGCGCGGTGCGCGGCTCGGGGCCGAGGGCCGCTTTGGTCTCGTCGAGGCGACGGTGGTGGTGCTCGATGATCTCGTGGGCGCGGTGGACGGGATCGGCGATGGGGTCGCCATGGCCCGGTAGGGCAAGGTTCGGCGCGAGCTCGATCGTCCGCTCGAGCGAGCCCAGGTAGTCGCCGAGCGGATCGGGGCGCGAGTCGGGGTAGAGCCCGACCGTGGGCGTGATCTCGCCGAGGAGGTGGTCGCCGGCGACGAGCACGCCGTCGCGGAGGAGGCAGATGTGGCCGTCGGCGTGGCCGGGCAGCTCGAGCACGCGCCAGCCGCCGACCTCGTCCCCTTCCGCGAGGAGCTGCGGGTCGTGCGCGGGGCGGATGAACGGGCCGAAGGTGCGCGATTCGTGGCGCAGCTCGCCCGCGATCGGCTCCGGGAGCCCATGCTCTCGGAGGTAGTCGACAAGCCGTTCGGACCAGTCGGGCTGGCCCCAGACCCGTTCGCACTGTTCGTAGTCCACGCGGCCCTGGAACACCCGGGCGCCCGTGAGCTTTTGGGCGTCCTCCCCGCCCCCAGCGTGGTCAGGATGGAAGTGCGTGACGACGATCCGGGTCACGGGCGCGTCGAGGTCGCGTAGCAGCGGTTCCCAGCGAGCCTCGGGGTCAGGTAGGCCCAGGCCCGTGTCCACGAGCATCCAGCCGTCGTCGCCCGGGAGGAGGTAGCAGTGGACGTGCCGGATCCCCATCGGCAGCGGAAACGTCAGTCGGCGGATTCCGGCGGGCAGCTCGTCCATGGGCGCAGCGTGACACTTCCGCGACGGTGTCTGACACGGGACATGTCCGGCGCGAACCCCGCGCGTTGCAGGGGAAGTCACACTTCCGTGACGAAGGCGTTGCACTTTCGCGCGCGTGTCTGACACCACGAACGTATGTTCTATACTGCCGCCGTGAGGGTCGAATACCGCGAGGAGCCCTGCAAGGCCGCGCTGAACCGCGTGAAGGGGATGGCGTTCGACTGGTCCCTCAACCCGTACATGGGCTGCGTCCACCGGTGCACGTTCTGCTACGTCCGCGCGTTCGAACTCCGCGCCGACCGCCCGTTCGACGAGCGCTACGGCCGTTCGATCCGCGTGAAGACGAACATCGCCGAGGTGCTACGGCACGAGCTGGCCCGCGCGAGCTGGGAGCACGAATCCATAGCGATCGGCGCGGCGACCGACCCGTACCAGCCCGCCGAGGGTCATTACTGCCTGACGCGCGCCTGCATCGAAGCGCTCCGCGACCACGCGAACCCGTTCAGCATCATCACGCGCGGGCCGCTGATCATCCGCGACGTCGACGTGCTTACCCAGGCCGCCGCGCGAGCCTCCGTTTCCGTCACGTTCTCGATCCCGACCCTCGACGAGGAGGTCTGGCGGCGCACCGAGCCCGGCACGGCGCATCCGCGCCAGCGGCTACGTGCGCTGAAAGCCCTCGTCGACGCAGGCGTGAAGGCCAGCGTCGGCATGGCCCCGATCTTGCCGGGCATCTCGGACCGGCCGGAGCAGCTGGCCGAGGTCGTTCGCGCCGCGCGCGAAGCCGGTGCCTGCGGCGTCTGGGCGAACCTGCTCTTCCTCCGGCCCGGCACGCGGGAGCATTTCCTCGACAGCCTCGCCCGCGACTGGCCCGAGGAGCTAGATCGCTACGAGCGCCTGTACGAGCGCCGCGCCTACCTCGGCAAGGAGCAGACCAAGCCGGTGCGTGACCAGGTCGCGGCGCTGGCGAAGGAGCACGGCATCCGTGATCGCCGCCGCGTTCGGCTCGAGCCGGAACCGCCCGTGGTCGCGGAGCAGCTGGCGCTAGCTCTCTGAAGGTGCCGGCGGAGGGCCGCTGTGCGCGGCCCTCCGCTCGGGTCGATGACTACTTGGAGCAGGGGTTGTTGTTCAGGTCCCTGTGAACCGTCGTGAACACGGTGTCGGCCGTGGGGCCGGGATCCGGGAACACCGATGCGAACGGCGCCCCGTACTCGGCGTTGGCCGTCCCGCCGAAGCTGTCCGTGGTGCCGGTGTAGTGCGGCCCGGCGAACTGCCAGACGCACGGCCTTGGCGGCCCGTGCTGTTCGAACGAGCCCCCGCCGATCAGGCTGCCCGCGGTGTAGATCGGATAGAACTGCGCGCCGGCCGGCTGGCCGGTGCAGCCCACCCCGGTATCCACGTCGCACTCCGGCTCGAAGCTCGGCGTGTCTGTTTCGAACGCGACCTTCGAGAACGGATCATGTGTGCCCCGGATCGTCGGCGTCATGAACTGGATCGGCTCCGGGTCGGAGGCCGCATCGTGTGCCGGCGTACTGTTCCCGGCCCAGCCAGCCGATGTGTACGCCGGCCCGTCGAAGTCGAGGTCACCGAAGATCGCGACGCACCCGCTGATCGGGACGAGCGACGAGAACGACGCCGGGAAGCACGGGAAATCGTCGTTGTCGGGATCGCCCGGAGTCGGGGACAACGCGCAGGTGAAGTCCGGGTTGACGAGGTCGCAGTACTCGAAGTGCCCGATCTCGTCGGAGCCGGCGACGTTGTACGTGTGCGCGGCCCACGACGAGCGCGTGGCCTTCGTCGAGGTGCTGAACTCGGGATGGAACGTGTACGGCGCCTCGTTGCAGGTCTGCGAGTTCGGCTGGAAGAGCACCTGCTCGAACCCGTTGGCGGCGCTCGCCGTCATCGAGCCGGTCTGGCCCGATGTCAGGTCGTTGAGGACCACCTTGAACCCCTGCGCCGTGTCGAACATGTGCAGCCGCAGGCGGTCACCGCCGTTCATCTGCAGGTCGGTGGTCGGGTCCGGGTTGCCCGCGCTCCCGCCGGTCAGGAGCGAGATCGGGTCGGGCGCCCCATGCGGCGTCCCGCTGAAGGTGAGGTACGCCCAGTTGACCGGCTCCAGCCCGACCAGGTTCGCGCACGCCGCGTTGTTGTTGATGCCGTTGTTCTGGTCGATGTTGAGGCTGTCGATCGTCAGGGCGACGCACCACTTGGTGCCCGGACAGTCGAAGCCGGTGAACTGCGGTACCCAGCCGGGTGGGTAGAACTGCAGCTCCATGTAGGCGTTCCCCGGCGCTTTCCCGATGTAGCGCGCGCTGCTCGGGTTGGTGCTGTCGAAGATGTTGCTGTCGCTGTCCGGCTGGCACGTGTTGTGCTGGTACTCCGGAGCCGACTGGGTGTCGCACATGATCATCCCGAACCAGTAGGCGGCCCGCTGCTCGAAGGCCCAGTAGACGCCGTTGGCGCTGTCCTGGGTCGGCATCGTCGGCGGGTCGTGCGGAAGCCGGATGTTGTACGTGACGTCGTTCCCCGACCCGTGCCGGTGGTCGTAGAACAGCAGGGAGGGCTCGTCGTGTCCGACGTACGGCCCTCCGGCGATGTCGTTGATCGGCTCCCCCACGTCGGTACAGAGCGGGATGCCGATCTTGCAGGTTCTCGACGCGTTGCTCGCGGCCGAACCACTCGCCAGAACCAGCGAGACGGCGGCCGCCGCAAGGAGCGCAAAGAGCACAGTGAGTCGCGTCACAACCCTTCTCCTCTCCCCTGCCAAATATTGGACCCTTGCTCAGGAGGAGCTAACCGCTCGGCTCCCCCTCAAGTCAAGCGAGACCCGTCAGCTCGCCGTCGCGATTAGGCCGAGGGCCGACTTCCGCCCTACAATTCGTCTGCCGTGGGAGAGCAGGCCGCACCGGAACGAGCGAACGGCGAGATCACCTGCCTGATCGTCGACGACCACGAGGTCGTCCGCGAAGGCCTGCGCCTCTCGCTCTCGCGCGCGCCGCACATCCGCGTCGTCGGCGAGGCCCCGGACGGAGAAACCGCGATCGCGCTGGCAGAGCGCCGCCGGCCCGACGTCGTGATCATGGACGTCCGCATGCCCGGGATGGACGGGCTCGAGGCGACGAAGATCCTGGGGCAGAGGGCCCCTGAGGTTGCTGTCCTGATCTTCACGGCTTACAGCGAGCGCCAGCTCCTCCGCCGCGGCCTCGAGTCGGGCGCGAAGGGCTACATCCTCAAGGAGGCTCCGCACCAGACGCTGCTGAAGGCGATTGACAAGGTCGTCGCAGGCGAGGGCTTCGTCGACCCGGCGCTGATGCCGGCCTTCCTCTCCGGCAGCGAAGAGGAGATGCTCACCGCCCGCGAGCGCGAGATCCTCAAGCTGCTCGCAGACGGCATGTCGAACGCCGACGTCGCCGGCCGGCTCTTCATCAGCCAGGAGACCGTGAAGAGCCACGTGCGCCACATCCTCACCAAGCTCGAGGCAGACACGCGAACGCATGCCGTCGCGATTGCGCTTCGCGAAGCGATCATCGACTAGAGCGGAACTGCTCGTCGCGACGGTGGCGCTCGCCGCCGTTGTCGCCGTGCTCGGCCTCGCGCTGAGCTCGAGCTGGCTCGCTTTCGCGGGTCTTGCGGCCGCAATCGTCGGCGCGGCCGCGTTCGCACTGCACCTGATCGTCACGGAGCGCCGGCGACACGAGGTCGTCGAGGGAGAGCTCGAGTCGCTGGTCCAGTCGCTCGGGTCGATCACCGGCACGCTCGACCCGGACGAGGTGCTGGAGCGGACGCTTCGCGAGGCGAAGAAGCTCTTCGGCGCGAAGGCCTCGCTGCTGCCTCCAGGCGAGAGCGCCCGCGGCGACGGCGTCTTCCCGCTGCGGATCTACGAAGAGGACCTCGGAGCGGTGAAGCTCGTGCGATCGCGGCCGTTCGACCGTGAGGAACAGGCTCGCGCGCAGCTCCTCGCCGATTTTGCGTCGCGGGCCGTCGAGAACTCGCGCCTTCTCGCAGAAGCGCAGGTTCGGGAAGCCGAGCGCACCCGGCTCTCAGACCAGCTGATCACGGCCGAGCAGGACGAGCGCCGGCGGATGGCGCTCTTCCTCCACGACGGTCCCGTTCAGTCGCTCGCAGGCATCAGCCTGATGCTGGACGCCGTGATCGACTCGCTCGAGGCCAACCGGCTCGACGAGGCCGAACGCGTGCTCAGCTCGGCGCTCGAGCGGCACCGGGACACCATTCGCGAGCTGCGCGACCTCTCGTTCAACATCGAGCCCGTCGTCCTGCGCGATCAGGGCTTCGGCCCGGCGGTGCAGGCGCTCGCCGACCAGGTGGGCATCGCGAACGGGATCCAGGTCGACCTCGACGTGGAGGCCGCCGACAGCCTTGCCGAGAACGCGCGGGTCGGCCTCTACCAGATCATCCGCGAAACCGTGAACCAGGCACTGCGGCGCGGGCCGCCAAACCGGATCTCGATCCGCGTTGGTGAGACCGGCGACGGCCGCGTCGAGACGGTGATCAGCGACGACGGCGCCGGCGAGCGCCGACGTGCGAGCTACGACGAGATCGAGGAGCGGGCGCGCACCCTGAGCGGCAGCATCGAGGTGGAGGCCGGCCAGGACGGCGGCACGGCCGTTCGCGTCCTGCTGCCCTCGTACGTAGCCCGGCGCTAGTCTTCCCGGCCGTGGAAGACGGGCAGCCCCAGCAGCGGACGCACCTGCGGTTCGTCTGGACGACGAACGGCTACGAGCTGCGCGAGCGGGACGGCGAGGTGCCGTCGCTCGGCGAGGAGGTCGAGGAGGACGAACAGCGTCTGCGCGTGACCAAGGTCGCCCCCTCGCCGCTCCCCGGCGACCTCCGCCGCTGCGCCTACTTGCAGCCGGTCACCTGACGGCACTCTCGGCCGAGATCCGGCCGAGCACGAGGGCTGCCGCGAGCCCGCTCGAATAGCCGCCGGCCGAGATCCCGCCCACGTCTGCACCGGCCGCGAACAGGCCGTCGACCCCTTTGACGCGAGCCCGTGAGTCGACCGCGATCCCGCCCTGCGTGTGCGTGACTGCGGCGGCGACGTGCAGGCGAAGCTCGCCATCCTCTTCGAACACGGTCCCACCCGCCTCGCGGAGAGCAACCACGCGCGGATCCTCGCGGAGCTCGGCCGGGACGACGAACCACGCGGTGCCGCCGGGCTGCCGCGCGATCGCCTGGGCGAGGTCGCTCTCGTGCCACGCGGGCGGGCCGGGAAAGAACTCCTCGCCGTTCTCGTTGACGACCCGCGCCTCGCCGTCCCAGAGCTGCGAGAGGCGCACGTAGCCCTCCTCGCGGATCCGGGCGGGCGGCGCCGGCATTGCACGGCCGTAGAACTCGTCGAGGTCACCTGCGAGGTCCGCCCCGCGCTTCTGCGCGAAGTCGAGCCCGTCGCCCTCGCTCCACGGGTTGCAGCGAACGAGGAGCCCGTGCTCGCGCGCGTAGCGGACTGCGAACCCGCCGGTCGCGAGCACGAGAGGAAACTCGTCTCGCGGCAGCTCTGCCTCAAGGCTGACGTCACCGGCCGCCTTAACGAGCACGTCGGTCAGGCTCCGGGAATCGAAGCGTTTGCCGGTCGTCCGCGGATTGGGCGTGTCCTCCCAGACCACCTTCGGCCCGAGCGAGACAAGCCACTCGAGCGCTTCGTCGAAACCGTCGAAGACCGCACGCTGCAAGTCCTCGTCGCCGTCGGGACACTCGGCGCGGAAGTCCTCGAAGGTCCGATACCGCCAGACGACGCAGCTCGAGAGCAGCATCGAGCCGCCCGGGCGAGAGCCCTTCTCCAGGACGACCGGCTCAGCGCCCAGCTCCCGGGCGCGCGCGGCGGCGCACAGGCCCGCCATCCCCGCACCGGCGATGACCACTAAGTCAGGGAGAACTCAGGCTTGTGCTCGACGTACTCGACCCGCACGCGCTCCGGGCCCCAGACGAACACCGCGTACGTGTTGGCCGCGTCGACGATGTTGTCGATTTCCAGGCCGAGCTCGCGAGCCTCTTCGATGTGCTCGTCGGCCGACTCGACCTTGACCGCGAGATGGTTCAGCAGCGGCCGCTCGGGATCCCCGGGCTCGCCGCGATGGAACTCGATGAAGGCCCCGCCGGCCTCGACGCGAGGCGCCTCCGACGGCCCCGGCTCGACCGAAACGAAGCCGAGCTGCTCGTAGGCCTCGGCGGTCGCCTCCGGGCTCGCAGACCAGAGCGCGACGTGGTCGAGGTCGTAGTCGACGTCCGTCGGCGCCTCGACGAGTCCCAGCCGCAGGCCTTCGCTGATGTCGAAGTAGAGCTCGCCTTCGCGCGGCCGCTCGATCTCGAATCCATCACGCAGCGCACGCTCGGCCTGCTCGAGGCTCGAGACGCGCAGCGCCACGTGCTTGAGGGCGCCCTGCTCACGCGGCCCTTCCGCCGCGAACAGGGTCAGCTTCCCGCGCCGCGCGTCCGAGCCGACGAGCGTGAACGCGTCCGTCCTGTCGACGATGTGCATCCCGACGCGGTCGGTGACGACCTCCGCGATCCGGTCGCGATCGGCCACCCAAAGGGCGACGTGGTCAAGCGTGTCCGGCCTCAAGCGCGTCAGGATAACTACCGGCTACTTCCTGGCGTCGACCGCTCGCTGCAGTTGCTGCTTGTTCATCTTCGAGCGGCCCTCGATGTTCATCCTCTTGGCCTCGTTGTAGAGCTGCTCTTTCGTGCGGCCGCGCTCGGTGCGCGCACCCGAGCCGCGGAGCCCGCCGCGGCGGTAGGAAGACATGTCGCGACGCGACGTGCGCGACGACTCCCGCGCCTCGCCGCTGCGAGCCCGCTCCTTGTTGACCGTCCGTGCTGCAATCTCCTTGGCCCGCTTGGTCGAGCGGCCCTGCTTCTTCTCGCTGTCCTTGATGTGCTCGTACTGGCGTTCGCGCTTGTTGCTCCATGCTTTCTGAGGCAAGCGAAACCTCCTCGGTAGGTTCGAGGAAGAGGTGCCCCGTTCGGTGCCTTTTACGCCTCGCTAGTGTCCGTGCGGGAGCTCGCTGAGCCCGCGGCCGACCTGGGTATCGCGCGCAAGCTCGTTGCCGTCCGCATCTTCGAGAACGAGCGCAACCGGGCGATGGCCCGCCCGCCAGTGCGCCTCCGGAACCTCGTAGACGAAGAAACCGGCGTCGATCGGCGGCGAGACCCAGACGAGCGGCGTCGTCGCCGACTCGCCGTCCTCGAACCGGATCTCGACCTTTGTCGCTCCGTGGATGAGCGTGTCGCCGTCGAAGACCACCGGCGGCGCGAGGATCTCGCCCTCCGGTGAGACCGGCCCCGGTATGTCCAGTCCAGGAGCGAAGGGAAGGCTCCGGTCGCGGTCGCACCCGCCCCCGCCCGTCGAATGGCGACCCGACGTCGAGGTGAAGCGGCAGAAGCCACCGGCCCGCGTGGGAGCCACCCAGACGACCGCCGTCTTGCCGGTCGAGAGCGGAACTTCCATGACATCCCTCGTTTCGTCGGCGATCACGCCGGTCGCCATCCCGGGCGGAGCACCGACGTCGATCTCGCCGAAGTCCTTCACGACGGGGGCAGGGGCCGGCTCGCCCCCTCCGAAGAACTGCACGATCTGGCCGCGCAAGCCCAGCGCAGGCGTCGCGGCGACGATGGCAGCCAGTCCGACCGCGCAAGCGGAAGCGAACCGCAAGGCCCTTCTCCGAGTCGCACGCCTGCTGGCTCGGCGCCGCACGTCTGCCCAGTCCGGGGATCCGGTGGCGGCCTCGAGCTCGTTCAGTCGCGCGGCGAGAACATGTTCCAGACGATCGTTCATCGTGCCTGCTCCCTTGTCGTGGTGTGTGTCTCGAGGACGCCGGCGAGCTCCGAACGAGCCTGCGCGAGCGCGGCCGCAACGGTCCCTCGACTGACCCCACACGCCTGCGCGATCTCCTCGTACGAAAGATCGCCGAAGTAGCGCAGGAAGACGAACAGCCTTCGCCGTGGCGCCAGGGACCTGATTGCGGCGGCCAGAGCGGGATCGAGCTCGAGCTCCGGCATCGCCGGATCGAGCCGCTCCGCCGGCTGCCTCCGCGTGCGGGTCGGCCCGGCTGCGAGGCGCAGGGCGATCTTCCACACCCAGCCTTCGAGTGAGCCCTCCCCGCGGAACTGCCGCTTGCGGGCTAGCGCGACCGCGAATGCCTCCTGGACCGCGTCGCGGGCAGCCTCTCGATCGTGCGTCATCGTCGCGAGGACCGCCTCGAACTTCGGGTACCGGTCCCGGTAGAGCTCTTCGAGCGCCAGTTCGACGTCGTCCACTCTGCTGTAGAGGGCCGACCGGGCGAAAACGTTTATGGCGCTACTCGAGCGGCGGGTTTTGGACGTCGTGCTCGGTGGCGTACTCGTCGGTGAGCTTGTTGATCACGTCTGCGTCGCCATAGGCGTAGTTGATCTTCACGAAGGCCTCCCACTTATCGGGGAGCGCGTCCTCGGGGAAGATCGCCTCGACCGGGCACTCCGGTTCGCATGCCCCGCAATTGCGGGTCAGCACTCCGCCCGCGAGCGTGAACGAGTGCTTCTCCGGGACGACTGCGCAGAAAGTCTCTTCGTCGTCCGCATCACGCTGCTCGACATTCATCACGCGCCAGTACACCTCGCGGGTGGCCAGGTACAACCACCGGATCGGTCGACTGCGAACCCCGAAGTTCGTCTCTCGATTCGACTCCTCGCCGGAGCCCACGACGACGAAGCCAGCGAGGGGTGCGGCCTTCTCGAGCCAATCGAGTGCCTCGTGGTCGGTCGAGCGAAGCCGCCAGGAGCCGGCCTTTACGGGATCGCCGTCGGCCGCCAGCCAGCCGTCGGTGAACCCGGCGATGTACTCGGGGTCGGCGTCCTCGGGCAGCGCGCGCTTCAAGTTCACGGGTGCCCGCACGACTCCGGTACCGACGTAGCCGGGATGCGCGTCGAGGCACGGCGAGAAGTTCACCTGGTCGAAGAAGTCGCGGAACTTCGCGACGCGATCGCCGTAGAGCTGGACGTAGTGGAGATGCTCACCCGAGCGGATCTCCTGCTTGTTCCAAGAGCCGTCTCCAAAGACGAGCCCGTGCAGGACGCCCAGCCGGTAGGTCTCCGAGTCACGGCGCGGCTGGAAGCGAGCCGAGGGCACGAACTGCCCTGGAGCGAGCGAATCCGTGCGCTCTCCGTCGGCCAGAAACCACGAGTGCGTCGGCGTCGCCCAGATCGAGCGTCTGAACTTCGAGATGTTCCGCGTCGTGAGCCGCGTGCCGCCGTAGCGGTCGCGCTCCTCGAACGCGGGCGCGAGCTCGAGCTTCACGAGCGGCTTCCGGCGGAACCGCTTCACGACCGCGGGCCGGAAGCCGTCGTCGGTCAGAACCCTCACGGCTTGGTTCTCGAGCTCGGCGAACGACCTGAGCCCGTAGGACGTGAAGAGCTGCTCGTCCCCGGCGAAGCAATCGATGCACTCCTCCGGGTCGATGATCAGGATCCGCTCGAACTCGTGGATGCAGTCCACGGGGCAGACGTCGACGCAAGACAGGTCTTTGATGTCGATGCAGGGCTCGGCGATGATGTACGTCACGGCGGGTCAGTCTACTGACGCAAGCAGACCGTCCACGAGACCCTTCAACTGCTCATTCATGGCCGATTTGACGATTACCTGATCGAAGCCGGCTGTGTGGGCGCGGCGCAGCCCAGCGGTGTCCGTGTGGTTCGTAAAGCCGAGGATCGGAACGTCCGGCCACGCGTCCGCGACCTCCTGGGGCTCCATCCGCGATACGTCGCAGATGACGAGCTCGGGCGGGTCGACGCTGTCGGCAGTCGTCAGGTGGTGCTCCGGCAACAGGCCTTCCAGCTTCCCCCGGAAGAACACGTCGACCCCCGCCAGCAGGATCGTCGCCACCGATCAAAGGTAACACCGCACAACGTTAGGATCGAGGGTGTGGAACAGGATCGTTTCAAGCCGGTCGCCCGCGTCGACGAGATCCATCCAGGCACGCTTGCCTGCGTGAAGGTCGACGACGTCGAGCTCGCGCTCGCCCGGGTCGACGGCGAGGTGTACGCGGTTCAGGGCCATTGCCTCCATCTGCAAGGACCGCTCTGCGAGGGCAGGCTCGAAGGCCATGTCCTCAGCTGCCCCTGGCACGGCTGGCAATACGACATCCGGACCGGCGAGAACGAGTTCGACCGCGCCATCAAGCTCGAGACGTACGACGTCCAGGTCGAGGACGGCGAGGTCCGCGTCGCAATCTGAGGCGTCGCTTGCGATGCCGATCAAGAGGCCGTGCGGGCTCCGCCCGCGCGGCCGTCTAACGCACGTTCTTGGACAGAAACCCCTCTAACCCGGCGCAGGAGGTCGAGCGAGAGCTCGACCGCGGTCTGGATCTGATCCGCCGCGGCGAGTTCTTCGCCGCACACGAGGAGCTCGAGGACGCATGGCGGGCGGCAGCGTCCGAGGAGCGCGACTTCTTCCAGGGCCTCGTCCACTTCACGGTCGCCTGGTACCAGGCCGGGCGCGGTAACCGTGTGGGCTGCGAGCGGCAGCTCGAGAAAGCCACCCGGCGGCTCGGGCCCTACGCTCCGGAGCACCGAGGCGTGGACGTGGCTTCGATCCTGCAGCAGGTGGAGTCGGCGAGCGGGGTCGTCCAGGGCGGCTCGCTCGACCTCGAGCGGCCGGTGCTTTGAAGGTCGCGGTCTTCACCACCTCCTACCCGCGCCACGAAGGCGACCTCGCGGGGCGGTTCGTGTTCGACCTCGTGCGGCGGCTGCGGGAGCACGGCGTCGAGATGGAGGTCGTCACCTACCGCGACTTTGGGCTGACCGGGAGTGGCGGGCCGGGGCTCGTCGCCAGCCTCAGGCGCCGGCCCTGGCTCGCCCCGCCGCTCTTCGCGTCGATGGTGCGCGCACTGCGTCGAGAAGCAAGGGACGCCGATCTCGTCCACGCGAACTGGCTCGCAGGCGCCGCCGTCGCACGGTTCGCGGGGAAACCGTTCGTCGTGACGCTGCACGGATCGGGGACGGCGGGGCGCTTCTCCGACCTCGGGCTGGCCGAGGGCTCGCCGGGGCTCGTCCGCCGGTTGCTGGGGCCCGCCCGTGCGGTCATCTGCGTCTCCCCCGTGCTGGCCGAGGCGATGCGGGGCGTCGGCATTGCGAACGTGCACGAGATCCCGTACGGCGTCGAGATCCCGGACGAGACCGCGCCGGAAGAGCAGCCGCCGAAGGTGCTCTTCGCGGGTCGGCTGTCCCCGGAGAAGCGGATCGACGTCGTCGCCGCGGCCACCGACGGGTTGCCGCGGATCGTCGCGGGCGACGGGCCTCTTCGGGATCTCCTTCCCGACGCGCTTGGCTTCGTGCCGCAGAACGAGCTGTTCGGGCTTTACGACAAGGCCGCCGTCGTGCTACTCACCTCCGAGCGCGAAGGGCTGCCGAACGTCGTCCTCGAGGCGATGGCCCGCGGCAAGACCGTCGTCTCGACCCCGGTCGGGGGGATTCCCGCGGTGATCGAGGACGGCAAGACGGGTCTGCTCGTCCCG
>Ga0307312_10000321_pt1 | contig 21340 bp, 20 predicted proteins | sample ER_DNA_202_FD_194489 | JGI IMG/M metagenome (GOLD analysis project Ga0307312, IMG submission 194489) | Bulk soil microbial communities from the East River watershed near Crested Butte, Colorado, United States - ER_DNA_202 | ecosystem: Environmental > Terrestrial > Soil > Floodplain | place... | reverse complement strand
GCCCCCTCTCCGCCTCCGCCGCCGCCGCCGCCGCCTCCTCCTCCTCCGCCACCCCCACCGCCTCCACCGCCTCCGCCCCCACCGCCGCCGCCGCCGCCTCCTCCTCCGCCACCTCCGGCACCACCTGCGCCGCCGGCGCCTGCGCCGCCGAGCCCGACCGAGCGACCAGGACACGGCAACGGAGACAAGAACCACCGTCACACCGGGCCGCCTGGCAAGCGCTAGCCGGGAGGCCTATGCGCCGGGCGGGTCACGCCGGTGCTGACGTCAAGCCAGGCGAAGAGTCACGGCAAGAAGGAGAAGGCCTCGAAGAAGCCCAAGCACGAGAAGGATCCCAAGGGGCAAGCACGACGAAAAGCAGCACGGCCACGAGAACGGTGACAGCCCGAAGCGCTAGGCTCTTCCCCATGCCTGTTTTCAGCAGCCTTCGTCGCGCCGGCCCCATCGGCTTAGCCCTCACCGCCTGGGACATCTGGCGGCGCATCCCGAAGAAACACCGCCGCGCGATCCTGCACCAGGCTCGCAAGCACGGCCCGACGGTCGCCACGAAGCTGATGCAGCAGCGCCAGCGCCGCCGCCGCCCTTAAGTCCGGCTCAAAGCCTCCCTGACGATCCTGTCCTGCTCCTTCAGGTGCGCCGTGGGATAGCCCTCGGACGGGCTCGCGCGCCAGGGACGGCCGGCGAAGCGCAGCCGCACGCCCTCCGGCAGCGCCTCTTCCAGCCGGTGCCGGATCGCCCGCCACGCGCCCATGTTCTGCGGCTCCTCCTGTGCCCAGATGAGCTCCTCCAGGCCGGGGTAGCGGCGCACCAGCTGGGCGGCCGAGCTCACCGGGAACGGGTAGAGCTGCTCCAGCCGGGCCACCGCGATCCAGTCCGCGTCCCGGTGCAGCTCGTGTCCGACGAGGTCGTAGTAGACCTTTCCCGAGCAGAGGACGAGCCTCCGCACGTTTGCCGGATCCGCCGCTGGATCTTCGATCACGGGTTGGAACGAGCCCTCCGCGAGCTCGCGCAGCTCCGACGCCGCCTGTTTCAGGCGCAGCAGGCCCTTGGGCGTCATCACGATCAACGGGCGCGCGCTAGGGTCGAGCGCCTGCCGGCGCATGAGGTGAAAGTACTGGGCGGCAGTGGTGCAGTTGGCGATCCGGATGTTCTCCTGCGCGGCGAGCTGGAGGAACCGCTCGAGCCGTGCGCTCGAATGCTCCGGGCCGTTGCCCTCGTAGCCGTGTGGGAGCAGCAGCGTCAGCCGTGAGGTCTGCCCCCACTTCGAGAGGCCGGACACGATGAACTGGTCGATCGCCACCTCTGCGCCGTTGACGAAGTCGCCGAACTGCGCCTCCCAGGCGACGAGCGCCTCGGGCGCGGCCACCGAGTAGCCGTACTCGAAGCCAAGGCATGCTTCCTCGGAGAGCGGCGAGTTATGGACCTCGAACGATGCGGTTGCCTCCCGGAGGTTCTGCACGGGCGTATAGGCCTGCCCGTTCTCGGCGTCGTGCAGGACGAGGTGGCGGTGCGAGAACGTGCCGCGCTCGGTGTCCTGGCCGGTCAGGCGAATCGGAATCCCTTCCACGAGCAGGCTCGCGAAGGCGAGCTCCTCGGCCTGGCCCCAATCGATCCCGCCCTGGTCGAGTGCCTCGCGCCGGCGCTCGAGCTGCTTCGCGAGCTTCGGGTTGACCGTGAAGCCCTCGGGCACAGCCAGCAGCTCGTCGTTGAGCGCGCGCAAACGGTCCGCGCCGACCGCGGTCACGATCTCGGCCCTGCTAGAGGCCGGGATGCGGCCCTCGTAGGCCACCGCGGGGACGCCCTGGCCGAACGTCGTCTTCAACCGTTCGTGGGCCTCCTTGAGCCGGGCGTCCACCTCGGCCGCCATCGAATCGGCCTCCTCCTGCGAGACGACTCCCTCGTCCACCAGCTCCTGCTCGTACTGCTCGCGCACGCTCGGCTGCCGCTCGATGCGCGCGGCCATCAGCGGCTGGGTGTAGGCGGCCTGGTCCTGCTCGTTGTGGCCGTGGCGGCGGTAGCCGACGAGGTCGATGACCACGTCGGTGCAGAAGCGGCGGCGGAAGGCGAGCGCCAGCCGGACAGCGGCGAGGGCGGCCTCGGGGTCGTCGGCGTTCACGTGCACGATCGGAAGGTCGAAGCCCTTGGCGAGGTCGCTCGAGTAGCGGGTCGAGCGCCCATCCGCCGGGTCGGTCGTGAAGCCGATCTGGTTGTTGGCGATCAGGTGCAGGGTGCCCCCGGTCGAGTAACCGGACAGATCGGCCAGGTTGAGCGTCTCAGCCACGACGCCCTGCGCCGGGAAGGCCGCGTCGCCGTGAATCTGGATCGGCATCGCGACCGAGGAGTCGTGGTACCCAGTACGGCTCGAGCGGTCGGTCTGCTCCGCGCGCGTGCGGCCCTCGACGACCGGGTCAACCGCCTCGAGGTGGCTCGGGTTCGAGGCCAGGGTGAGAGTGATGTCGCCGGACGGCGTCCGCCGCGAGCCTTCGGCGCCGAGGTGGTACTTGACGTCGCCGGTCCCCCCTTCGGGGTCGGAGACGACGGCCTCGAGCGTCCGCTCGCCCTCGAACTCGCGCAGGATCGTCTCGTAGGGCCGGCCGAGCACGTGGGCGAGGACGTTGAGGCGGCCTCGATGCGCCATGCCGAAAACAACCTCGTGCGCCCCTTCCTCGGCGGCGAGCTGGATCGCCTCGTCCAGCATCGGGATCATCACGTCGAGCCCCTCGATCGAGAACTGCTTCTGGCCGAGGAACGCTCGACGGAGATAGCGCTCGAAGCCCTCGACCTCCGTGAGGCGCTCGAGCAGCCGACGCCGCTCGTCTGGCATGAGCGGCTGGCGGTAGCGGCCCGACTCGATCGCCGAGCGCAGCCAGACGCGCTGCTCGTGGTCGGAGATGTGCTCGATCTCGTAGGCACTCGTGCCGCAGTACGTCTCGCGAAGCCGCGGCAGCACATCGGCCAGCGTCTCACCCGGAACGTGGACGCGGAGGATGTCGGCGGGGATCAGCTGCTGGAGCTCGGGCGTCAGCTTCGGCTCCAGGCGCTCCGGCTCGAGAGACGGGTCGCCGACTGGCTCCGAGCCGAGCGGGTCGAGCCGTGCGGCGAGGTGCCCGTGTGTGCGGTAGGCCTTGACGAGCGCCATCGCCGCTGCGACTGCGCCCAGGAGGGTCTTGTCCGCCGCAGGCGCAACGGGCCCGGCGGGCGCAGGTGGCGCCTCGGCCGCAGGGGCGGGCGCGGGCACAGGCGGAGTCGCGACGTGGCCGTTCCCGTCCTCCTGGAGGAGCTCGACCAGCCGCGCGAGGCCGGGATGGGTCGCCACCAGCTCGCTGGCCCCACTCTCGAACAGCGCGCGCCACTCGCTCGGGACCGCCTCGGGATTCTCGAGGTACTGCTCGAGAAGCGCGCTGGCGAAGCCTGCGTTCAGGCCGTCTACTTCGTGCATGCTCACACTCTTTGTTGTACCACCGGGATACCCTCCCGGCGCGGCTCGATTCCGCGGCTCAGTACACCGGGTGGTCGGTGATGACGGCCGCCGCCATCCCGATCACGAAGCAGGCGCCGCCGATCCCGATCGCGAACGCCGCGAGGCGCTGGTGCCTGCCGCCCATCGCAGCCGCAAGCAGGGCGAGCAGCAGCGCAGCCGGGATCAGCCGGGCGGGGCGATACGCAACCCCGACCAGGCTCACGAAGATGGACAGGGACGCGAGCAGGCCCGCGATCGCGTCGGCGGGACGTTCGCGAGATTCGGGGTGGGCGTTCACCGTCGAGCCATCGCCCGGCGGGCCCTCATCGGCGAGCCGTGTGGGCCCGGCCTGGGCCTGTGCGAGCGGGGCCGCCACGGCGGCCTCGGGTCGAGATCGAGCGCGTCCACGGGCAGCTGCGCCGGCTCAGGCGGCTTCGGCTCGGCCCTCACTGCCCAATAGACCACCAGGCAGAGATAGACGATCGGGATCTTCAAGATCACCATCATGAAGACGAACTCCCAGACCATTGCGGGAGCATAAGGGATGGGCTCCCGGGTCCGCGAGGAGCGGCCAGGCCGGCCGCCCCTCGCTCAGCGCGGCGGGACGTGTGTCGGCGTCGTGCCCGAGCCGCCCGAGCCACAGCCGGGCGCCGCGAGCAGGAACCAGACGAGCCAGATCGCGACGACCACGATCAGGGCTCCGGCCCAGTTACGCGCCAGACCAGCTCGCACCGCTGCCGCCGTCTCCGTGTACCCAGATGTCCACCACGGGGTACTTGTGGGGGCAGTACCACGTGATGCACGCGTGGAAGTTTCCTTGCGTCCACGCATCGGTGGAGTAGGACCCCACCCCGCGACCGTTGCAGTGCTCGAACGTGCAGTTGCTGCCGATGTGGCCGTCGAAAGCCCAGCTAAAACTCGTGTCCGAAGGCCAGCGGTCGCGCCAGAAGTAGCTGATCACGCCGTTGCGCCAGCACCAGCGGACTTGCTGGTTGTACCGAAAGACGACGAACCCGGCGAGATTGCGCCGCGTAGCTCGCGCCCAGCGCGTCCGGCATGCGCCCGGCGAATACGCATAGGCGTCGAACGATTCCGTGTACACGCCCGTCTCGATTGCCCCGTAGCCGCAATCGACGTACAGGTCGTAGCAGTAGGAGCCGTCCGGGGACTGGTAGCTCGGCCCAGGTGCAGCCCGGGCCGCGCTCGGCAGGATCACAACTGTCGCTGCAATTCCGGCGACCATCGCCGAGAGCGCAGCCTTTCCTCTCCATTGGGTTCTTCGCCCCATCGTCCACCTCCCGTCGACTCCTGCCGACGGTAGGCGTGGCCGGCGCGCACGTGTGAAACGGGAACGTGACGAAGGTGGAACATTGCCCGGTGGTCACACGTTCGACCAGGGCGATGGCCAAAGGATGGTCCGCTGAGCTCAAGCTGAAGGGCGCGGGCGGCGAGCCCGTCGACCTGTGGCGCACGTTCTCCTCGCACGGGATCGCGGCCCTGCCGCCGCAGGTGCTCGACGAGGCGGAGCACACGCTCGAATCCACATTGCTCCTCACGCGCGGGCGCGCCCGCACGATCCGGATCCGGGCAGGCCGCCGCGGCCACGCCCTCGTCGAGGCCGACGGGCGCGTATCGGCTGCCGACGGCGCGGTTTTCGCAGAGACGGCGACCCATATGCTCCGGCTCGACGCCGACCTCTCGGCCTTCTATGAGGCCGCCGGCGAGGATCCCGACCTCTCTTGGGTCACAGACGGCGCCGGTCGGATGCTGCGCAGCCCGACGGTGTTCGAGGATGTGATCAAGACGATCTGCACGACCAACTGCACCTGGTCGGCAACAGTCCGCATGGTCAGCGCGCTCGTCTCGGAACTCGGCGTCGAAGCCCCGGATGGCCGCCGCGCCTTCCCCACCCCGGCCGCGATGGCAGCCGCGGACGAGGCCTTCTACCGAGACGTCGCACGCGCCGGCTACCGCGGCGCCTACCTGCGCTCGCTCGCCGAGAACGTCGCGGATGGCTCGCTCGACCTCGAGGCGCTCAATGACCCCGCCCTTCCCGACGACGAGGTCGCGGCCACTCTGCTGGCTCTCCCGGGCTGCGGCCCGTACGCGACGGCCCACATGATGATGCTGCTCGGCCGCTACTCGCGCCTGATCCTCGATGCCTGGACACGGCCGACGTACGCCGGCCTGAACGGCCGCAAGGCGAGCGACAAGACGATCGAGCGGCGCTTCCGCCGCTACGGCGACTACGCGGGCTTGGCCTTCTGGCTGTACCTGACGCGGGACTGGGTCGAGGAGGCTGCCGGCTGACGCGCGGGCTCCTTGCTCACGAAGGCGAAGCCGCTGAACATCAGCGCGATCCCGAGCAGCTGCCCCGCGTAGACGAGTGAGTAGGAGTCGGCCCGAGAGAGCCCGGTCGCCAGCGCGACGACCAGGGCGCCGCCGCCGATCCAGAGGTTCGCCCGTACTCGCCGACGGCGCAGGATCGAGTAGAGCGAGCCGCCGACGAGGAAGAGCGTGCCGAAGGAGTTGAGTGCGATCGCCCACAGGAACGCGTGGCCGGCGAGCGCCGAGTTCACAGGCGGTCGTCCGGCCGCGGTCGCTGCGAGGGTCGGCGCGTGCACACCCGCGAGCAGGACCGCCGCCGCAGCCGCCGCGGTCGCCACCGCGAGCGCACCGACCAGGACGTCCCGCCCGCGCTTGGGCAGCAGCAGCCAGGCCGAGCCCGCGCCCAGGTACGCGACGGTCAGCACGCCGCCGGTGAGGTAGTACGCGCGGAAGAGCGCCGGGCTCCAGCCGGCGCGCTGGGCCGCCGCCTCGCACGCGGCCGCCACGGCGAAGAGCAGGAAGCCAAGAGCCCAGAGCACCTTCTCGCCCGAGCGACGTCTCCGCAGCGAGCGCAGCAGGAGCACCGCGAAGGCCAGCGCCACCAGCGCCGCGCAGAGCGGCAGCAGCGCGTCCAGCACGGCGGGAGCGGCCGCATGCGGCCGGGAGCTGATCGACGTCACGGGCACAGAAGCGGGCATGACCCGGAGGTAGGCGAAGTCGCGCCCTCCGAACATGCCCTCGTGCGTGGCGACGAACGAGTAGCGCCCCGGCCGCAGCGGTCGCGAAGGGGAGAGCACGAGCTGGCGGGGAGAGGTCGTGCGAACCAGGAGCGGCACCGCGCCGCCCCGATCGAGATCGAAGAGCTGGTACGCCTTGGACGAGTCCACCGCTGCCGCGCGCACAAGCAGCGCATCGAGGTTAGAGGCGTGAAGGCGAAGCGCGTCGTGCGGGAAGGACGCCTGTGGCGCGCTCCACGCGAACAGCTTCACGGGGCCTCGCTTCGTGCTCACGAACTGCCCCGTCACCTCGCGCGTCAGCCGCGGCTCGTACGAATAGCGCACGGTGCTGCCACCCACGCCGGCGACGGCGGGGACGAACGGGATGGCGATCAGCAGCAACGCGAGCGCGCCGATCGCGACGCTCACGCGCGTGCGGTAGGCGCCGGCCCTGCGCATGCGGCCCCGCGGCGGTTTGCCGTTCAGCTTCGCGCGGCGACGCGCGTGCGTGCGGAAGAGCAGCGCGGACGAGACGAGGGCCATCGTCGGCAGCCAGACCAGCTCTGCTCCCCAGCCGACCCCGCGCAGCGGCCCGGTTCCGTACGGGCTGAACGCGACAGGGATGATCGCCCAGGTAATCGCAGGCCCGGCCATGAGCAGGATCGAGGCAGTCAGCGGGAAGCCCGCGAACAGCCAGCCGACGCCCGGAAACCCCATCAGGCCGAGCGGCAGCTCGTAGCCAGCGAGCGCGGCTGGGCTACGACGGCGAACGCGCTTGGGGATCGTTCCGGAGTACCGGGCGGGCGTGGCCACGAGAGCCGCCTTCCCCGCCGCGCGTTGGCGCTCGGTCATTTGCCAGGCCGCGCTCGAGAAGGCGGCGAAGCCGACCAGCACGGCCACGGCCGCGGGCACCAGCACGAGCGCCTGCCAGGGCTCCAGGGCGGCGACGGCGGAGGCGAACGATGTGCCGTCTTCGACGCGATGCGCCTCGAGCGCCGAGACGACGACGCCGGCGGCGTAGTACGTCGCGACCCCGAGTGGCACGCAGGCAATCACGAGGCGGCTCTGCCGTTCGGGCCAGCGAGCCCCGAGGCTGCTCAGCGCCGTCAGCGAGAGCCCCATCAGGAGCAGCATCAACCCGCCGAGCATGTTCAGCTGGGCGTGCAGGTTGACGATCACGTCTCCGGCCTCGCCGCCCCGGTCGATTGCCTCGTTGACGAGCGGGAAGGCCTGCACCGGGCCTTGCAGCGTGCCAACCGCCAACGCAGTGCATCCGGCAAGCACGAACGGCCGCAGGTGGCCTCGGGATCGCCCGATCGAGCGCACGATCACGACGAGCAACAGCCAGAACGCCGCGAACATCGCGATCCCCGCGCCCATGATCAGGAACGGGTGGATCGGGGTCGCCTCCTCCGCCTGCGCCGGAGTCAGTCCTCGGTGGACGAGCCCGCCCTCGTGGAAGCCGAGGTAGAGCGCCGCGAAGTAGAAGGCGAGCGAGCCGCCGAGCAGCGCGTAGAAGCTCGTGTTTACGAGACGCCGCGACGGCTCCGTTCCCCCGGCCGAGCGGACGAGCGCGAAGAAGGCCCCGGCGACGAGCATCGTGAGCCCGGTGACGAGATTGATGTGCGCGTGGCTGATCGGGTCGATCCAGTCGCCCGCGTGGCCCGCCTTGTAGAGCCAATCCGCATTCGCCGGCTGCACCTGGACGACCCCCTGCACCGTTCCGACGGTGAGCGCCGCGGCTCCGGTGGCGAAGAACTTCCACAGGTGCCATTGCGGCTTGGGCACGCGCACGAGGCGCGACTGGAAGATCGTCAGCGCCACGTTCGTCGCGAAGCACCAGTAGCCGAGGCCCATCACGCCGGCACCCATCCCCGTCGGGGCGCGATACCAGTCGCCCATGTGCTCCTTCGCCGCGGGGTAGCTCCAGCCGTGCTCCATCAGCCGCCCCATCGCGATCCCGTTGCCGATCAGCGAGACGTAGAAGACGGCGAGCCCGAGCACCGTGAACCAGAAGGCGCACTGGGCGAGCCCCTCGCTCGCGAGCGGCCGGCCGACGATCCGCGGCAGAGCCAGCCAGCAGAGGCCTGTCGCGAGCAGCGTGCCCCCACCGACGATCATCACGTGGGTGTTCGAGAGGTCCCGCACGAGATGCCCGGCGTAGCCCGTGCGGGCTAGGTATTCGGCGAGCCAGGGGAGATTCTTGACCGCCATGTGGAGCGAGCCGAGCACGAGGAAGAAGCCGCCCCCGAGAAAGTACTTGGCGGCCTTGGGGTCGTGCGCGTGCAGCTCCTCGTCCGGGTACGGCACCTCGCGCACCGGGGGCGATCGGCCCGGCACGAACTTGAACAGCGCCGCCATCACGACGGCGAAGAACGAGATGTACGTCAGGAACTGGAGCGACGAGAGGTGTTTCAGATACACGGCAGGCGGGCCGCCTACCGCAGGCCCGGCTCGAGGAAGTACACCGTTAGCGTCCAGACGAAGTAGAGGAGGACGAGCACAGCGAGGATGATCCAGGAGCGGACCATCTGCGGCCGAGAATGACGAACGTCCCCGCCGACGTCGCGGTAGCCGACGAGCGGGCGTGCCGGGCGTTGTTCCTCGGCCATCAGAAGATCTTCTCCATCATGCGGGGTGGCTCGGCCTTGAGCCCGACGTCGGCGAGCATCCGCTCGAAGGTGTAGCCGCGCTCGAGGAAGACCTCGAGCTGCTCGGGCGTGTCCCAGGTCGTGTAGCAATGGATGCGGTAGTTAGGCCCCTCGGGCTCGACGAAGGCCTCGAGCTTCTGGCAGCCGGGGTATTCCTGGACGTGCCCCTTGAGCGCCTGCATCGAGCCGAAGACGAGCGGCCAGTCCGCGGCGGGAATGACGGCCATGCCCCATGACGACCACGAAACGTACGGGAGCGCGGACGGAGCAGCGGGGGTGAGCTCGACGGCCATCAGAACTTCTGCCCCCAGACGAGGTGCCCGATGACGAGCACGACGGCCCAGGCCGTGAGGCCGACCGTGAACAGCAGGAAGAACAGCGTCGCGGGGCCGGCGAGCTCGGTGGTGTAGCCGCCGAAGCTGTCGACCGGATACGGACCTGCCTTCTGGCGGGTGGAGCGGTACTGCCAGACCCACAGGAGGATCACCACCACGAGCGCGATCGCGAAGCCCCAGAGCCAGGCCAGATCGATCCAGTGGACGTGCCAGGTGTCGGCGCGATACATCGTCTCCTTATGCGCCTGGAGGTACTGGTAGTACTGCTGCGCGTGCTCCGGCGATTCGCCGCTAGGCATCCCCATCGGCCCACTCCTCCTCGTCGAGCGCCCACTCGGGCGTGTAGTAGTCCTCTTCGTGCACGAGCAGCGGGATCCCGCCCATGCGATCGAGCTCGTGGAAGTGCCCCGCCTTCCAGGCCGCGAGGAACGCAACCAGGGCGAGGCCGGCGAAGACGAAGAACGTGTCGAGCATCCAGTCGGCCATCACCCAGCGCGACTTGCTCGTCTCCGGCTGGTCGTGGGCAAGGGCAAGCGCGGGCCACGCGAGCGCCAGGCAGGCGACGGCGACGAAGGCCGCGGTTAGCCGTCTCATTCGCCCGGCACCTCTGGCGGGACGGCTTTCTGGACCGCGGGCGGGAGCTTGTCGCCGCGAGCCTTCGCGTCGGTCCAGGCGCGGTCGAGCAGATCCTGGTAGATCGCCTTGATCCCCGCGGCCGCTTCCTCCAGCGAGAGCGGCGTGTTCGCCTTGTCGTTCAGGACGATGTGGTCGTTCGGCGAGAGGCCCGGGAAGATCCGCATCGCCTGCTGCATGAAGGGATCCGTGACCTGCTTCTTCTCGAAGCTCGCGTTGCCGGTCAGCGTCTGGTGCGACTTCACCCAGGCGAGCAGCTCCTTCGACGGCTGCCAGACGATGAAGTCCTTCGGCTCCGGGATGCGATTCGGCTTGAGCGTCCCGTTGGGGATCGTCTTCACGAAGAGGACGACTCGCCAGATGTCGTTGACCGAGAGCCGGTCGCCGAAGTTCTCCATCGCCGTCCCCGTCCACCCGCGCAGGATTCGGTAATAGAAGTCGCCGGGCCCAGTGTCGCCGCCGCAGCAGGCGTCGTCCTTGTCGGTGAAGTCGGCCGGCGGCGGCGAGAGGAAGCGCGCGCCAGGCCCCTTCCCGTCACCCTTGAGGCCGTGGCAGCCGACGCAGCGCTCGAGGAAGACCTCCTTCCCGCGAAGCAGGTTCGCCTCCGTCACGGGCAGCGGGTCGGCCGAGAGCCAGTAGCTGCGATCGATCTGCGAGAGGTTCGGCGCCTCCTCGAGCTGGTTCTTCGGAGGATTCAGCGCCGAGTCAGGTAGCGACTCGACGATCGGCTTGTGCGCGCCCTGGAAGCCGGTGTACGGCTCCGGGAACCCCTGGTTGGCGAGCACGACGTGCTTCGCGTAGAGCTGCCCCGCGTAGCGTAGGAGCCCGGACTTGCCGCTGCGCTCCTCGACGAACGCCTTGAGCTGGGTCACCTGGCTGTCCGAGAAGAGCGACTTCATGTTCGGCATCAGCGACTTGGGATCCATGAAGCGGGGGTCGTAGAAGTGGGCGAATTGCCAGTCGTCGGGGTGCCAGCCTGACTCCTGCGAGAGGTCCGGCCCGGTCCGCTCCGTCCCGAGCAGGTTCGGCGACTGGTCGCTGCCGAAGAAGTCGCCAGGTTGCGAGATCTTCGGGTAGAGGAAGTAGAGCTGCTCACGCACGTCCTGCGGCCGCGAGTAACCGGAATGGCAGACGTAGCAGCCGTTCGAGGCGAACAGGTTGCGTCCCTTGTGGGCCTCGTTCGAGAGGGGCGCCCAGTCCGCCGACGCCGGCGGATCAAAGGTGTGAATCGGGAGCCAGACGACCACCGCCACGACGACGAAGAAGACGAGCAGGCCGCCCAGCCCGGCCATCAGCGGCGTGATCAGCATGCGCTCCTGGGGATGGCGCTGCCAGCCGCGCGGGATCGGCGGCGTGCCGGAGGCGCCCTCGTCGCGCGGTCGATCGCCGCGCTCGTCCGCCATCAGCCCGCCACCGGCGGCGGCGCGATCGCCTCGGCGACCCTCAGGGTCTCACGGCGCCGGCGCTCCGCCGTGTTCGTGAAGACCGTCATGCCGATGTTCACGATCTGGACGATTCCCGACAGCACGATCATCGCGCCGAAGATCCCACGCGCGATGTAGTACGCGTGCAGCTGCGGCAGCACGTTCACCTCGGGGATCCCCTCCTGCCAGCTGAAGCCCTGCTGGAAGCCGGCCAGCGTGAGCACGCTGAAGAAGCCGGTGAACCCCACGGTGACGAGCCAGTACTGCCATTCGGAGAGGCTCCGGCTGAAGAGGGGCTTCTGGTAGATCTGCGCGACGATGTAGTCGATCACGCCCATGCCGAGGATCGTGAAGGCGCCGAGCAGCGCGAGGTGCGCGTGGGCGACGACGAAGTTCGTGAAGTGCGTCAGCTTGTTGAACGGCTGGATCGCCTCGAACGCTCCCTGGATGTTGACCAGGAAGTAGAAGAAGAAGGCGGTCATCGTGAACCGTAAGGGCAGGTTCGTGAAGAACCGGTCCCAGTTGCCCTTCATCGTCCCGAGGATGTTGATCGTGAACGCGAAGACCGGGACGAGCAGCATCCACGACGAGACCTCGGCGATCGTCTTCAGCCACGCCGGGGTCGGCGACTGCAGGATGTGGTGGTCGCCGACCCCGGTGTAGAAGAAGGCCATCCCCCAGAAGCTGACGAGCGAGAGCGTGTAGCTGTAGAGCGGCGTGTTGGTGACGCGCGGGACGATGTAGTAGGTGAGCGCCAGCAGCATCGGAGTCAGCCACAGCCCGAACAGGTTGTGCGCGTACCACCAGTTCAGCATCGCGTCCGAGAGGCTTCCGGAGAGCGCTCCGGAGGGCGCGCCCCAGATGTGGCCGGGGCGCCAGATGACGTTGCCGATCGCGTAGTCCACCGCGAGCCAGAGCGGGCTCGCGATGAAGAACCAGACGGAGACGTAGATCGGCCGGATCGTGCGGATCGCGACCGTCGCGAGGATGTTCCAGATGTTCGCGCACCAGATCACCAGGAGCGCGATGTCGATCGGCCAGATGAACTCGCCGTACTCGCGGCCCTGGCTGTGGCCGGTCAGGAGGCCGATGATCCCGAGCAGGTACATCAGGTTCCAGGCCCACGCGCACCAGATCCCGAGGCGCTCGCTCCACATCCCGCGCGTCCCGACGAGGCGCGGGAGCATGTAGAAGAGCGCGCCGAAGTACATCATCGTGAGCCAGGCGAGAATCACGCCGTTCACGTGCGCCGGGCGAACTCGGCTGAACGAGAGCCACGAGATCCCGCCGAAGGCCTCCGGACTGACGAACTCCGTGGCCAGCACGAGGCCGAAGAGGTCGACCACCGTCAGCCAGACGATCGACCAGAGGATCCAGTGCTTGGCGGCGCCGTCCGGGAAGGGGTTGGCACCGCCGGCGCGCGCGGTGAGTGGCGCCGGGGCGTCCGCGGTCACCATGCCCGCCGTCTCGGGACGCTCGCCCTCGAGGCTCCGATCCCCCATCGCGCGTGAAGATAAGAATCCGAAGCAGTTTTTGCGGCCTAGATGACGGGACTGTCACCTTCGCGTCATTTCCAGGTCATCTACTGCGTTAGGGTGCGCAGTCGCATGCGGATCCTGGTGATCGAGGACGAACCGCGCATCCTCGAGTTCTTGTCGAGGGGGCTGCAGGCGGAAGGCTTCGTCGTGGACGGCGCCGGAGACGGGCCGGCCGGGCTCGCCCGCGCGATCACGGGTCAATACGACCTCGTCGTGCTCGACCTGCTGTTGCCGAAGCTCAGCGGGCTGGAGGTGCTGCGCCAGGTGCAGAAGCAACGGCCCGAGCTACCGGTGCTGATCGTGTCGGCGCGCTCGGACCTGCCGACGAAGCTCCGAGGCTTCGAGCTCGGCGCATGCGACTACATCGCGAAGCCTTTCTCCTTCGAAGAGCTGCTCGCCCGGGTGTGGGCGCAGCTACGAAGCGCCCAGCGCGGAGGCGACGGAGGCGTCATGCAGGCCGGGAGCCTGACGCTCGATCTCACGCGGCGCGAGGCCAGGCTCGGTGAGCTGGTGGCGGAGCTTTCCGATCGCGAGTTCCGGCTGCTCCACCACCTCGTCATCCACCAGGGCGAGGTCGTGAGCCGGGAGCGGCTGCTCTCGGAGGTCTGGGGCTACAACTTCGACCCGCGCTCCAACGTGGTGGACGTGTGCGTCCGTCGGCTGCGCAAGAAGCTCGGCTCGGACGCGCCCATCGAAACGGTGCGGCATGGCGGCTATCGGCTTACTGCGGCGTAAGGGCGTCGAAGTCGCGTGGTTCGCGTTCGCGGCCGCGAACCTGGTCGCGATGGCGCTCGTCCCGAGCTGGGAGACGATCCCGTTCCACTTCATCTGGATCAGCCTGACGCTGCTGTACGGCTTCCGGGTCTGGGAGCCGAAGCCGACCGGGATCGTGCTCGGCCTCGTGATCCTGGCGACCGGAAGCCTCATCCTGAGCGACGCCTTCAGCGGCGAGCAGCTCTGGGGCGAGCTCTTCGAGGTGCCGCTGATGGCGACGATGTTCCTGGCGATGGTCTGGCACGCGCGCCGGCGCCAGGAGGCGGTGCGGACGCTCGAGACTGAGGTCGGCCAGCGGGCCTCGTTGATGGCCCAGCAGAAGCGCTTCCTACACGATGTCTCGCACGAGCTGCGCACCCCGGTGACGATCGCCCGCGGACACCTCGAGGTTCTGCAACGGATGAACGGCGAATCCGCCCAGGAGGTCGGTGTCGCGCTGGACGAGCTCGAGCGGATCGAGCACATCCTCGAGCGGCTGCTCCTCCTGGCGAACTCGAAACAACCCGACTTCGTCGTCCTCGGCGACGTCGAGATCGAGTCCTTCCTGGAGGACGTGTTCATGCGCTGGTCGGTCGTCCCCCGCAACTGGACTCTCGGCGAGCTCTCGGGCGGAACGCTCCAGGCCGATCCCGATGCCCTGCGCAACGCCCTGGACGCGCTGCTCGAGAACGCCGTCAAGTACACAGAGCCTGCCGCCGCGATCACCCTCGGCGCGCGCTCGGAGGGCTCAGGGCTCGCGATCGAGGTCGCAGACGAGGGCTCCGGGCTGCCCCCCGACGGGCTCGAGCGCCTGTTCGACCGCTTCGCCCGCGCCGACTCCGCCCGTTCCCGGGCCAACGGCGGAGCGGGGCTGGGGCTCGCGATCGTGAATGCGATCGTGCGGGCCCACGGAGGAAGCTGCGAGGCGGCCAATTCGGAGGCGGGCGCGGTCTTCACCCTTCATTTCCCGGACTTCGTGGAGGCGCCGGTACCGGCTAGAGCGCCGAGCTGAACGTGTCGCACGCGGCCGGCTTGCCGCTCTGGTAGCCGACGGTGAACCAGTGCTGGCGTTGACTCGCCGCTCCGTGCGTCCACGTCTCGGGATTGACCCCGCCCTGCGTCCTGGCCTGGATCCGGTCGTCGCCCACCGCGGCGGCGGCGTTCAGGCCGTCTGCGATGTCGTCCTCGGTCAGTTCGGTCAGGAAGCCGGTCTGCGCCGCGTGGTTCGCCCAGACACCGGCGAAGCAGTCGGCCTGTAGCTCCGTACGCACGGAGCTTCCCTGGGCGCCGGCGCCGCCGGAGCCGCCCTCCAGGCGACCGAGCAGGTCCTGGACGTGGTGACCGTACTCGTGGGCGAGAACGTAGGCCTGTGCGAAGGGGCCGCCGGTCGCGCCGAAGCGGGTGCGCAGGTCGTCGAAGAACCCGAGGTCGATGTAGACGTGCTTGTCCAGCGGGCAGTAGAACGGGCCAACGTCCGAGCTCGCGACGCCGCAGCCGGTGTCGGTCGAGCCGGAGAAGAAGACCGTCCTGGAGACCGTGTAGTTCCGGCCGTTGCGCTGGAACTGATCCGCCCAGTAGGCCTGGACGCTGTTCACGACGCCGACGATGCGGCAGTCCTCGCGCGCGTTCGCTGCCGCACCCGTCTGGCAGTCCGACCCGATGGCCGAAGAAGGTGGCTGGCTCGCGACGGTCTGGTTGTCGAGGTTCTGGAGCGGCCCGGAGAGGTCGCCGCCCCCGGAGAGCACCGCGACCAGAAGGTAGATCGCGAGCCCGACGAGGCCCAGGCCACCGCCGCCGACGGCGAGGCCGCCGCCGGGCAACGAGACCCGGCCCTGACCCCGCCGGTCCTCGACCTGCGAAGGATCGAGCCTGGCGTTCTTCCGAAAGCGCATCGGTCGATTCTGCCGCGCAGCCGCGCGAGGCAAACGTCGATGGAGCCGACGGGGCTCGAACCCGTGACCTTCTGGCTGCCAGCCAGACGCTCTCCCAGCTGAGCTACGGCCCCTGGACGCTCCGAATTGTACTAGGCGGTAGCCGAGGCGAGCTCGACCGAGGGCACGTCGCCCCAGAGCTCTTCGAGCCGGTAGTACTCGCGCGACTCGGGCGTGAAGACGTGAAGGACGACGTCGAGGTAGTCCCCGACGATCCAGCGGCCTTCCCCCTCGCCCGCGACGGAGGACGGGAGCGCCTGCTCGTCGTGCTTCAGGCGCTTGTGCACCTCGTCCCAGATCGCCTTCGTCTGGCGAGTGTTCTGCCCGGTGGCCAGCACGAAGAAGTCCGTGTAGCTGCACACGGGTCGCATGTCGAGAATGAGGACGTCCTGCGCCAGCTTCTCCTGGGCGAGGCCGGCGATGCGGCGGGCGTGTTCGAGTGGCGTCAGGGTCTCGTCAAGTCCTCTCGGGATCGCCCGTAGTGTAGCCACGGTAGAGGCCGCGCTTCGAAATCTCCCGCTCGACGGCTTCTGGGACGAGCTCGCCGAGCGGCTCGCCCCGGGCGACCCGCTCCCGCACCTCACTCGACGACACCGGCGGCGAGGCGAGCTGGAAGGAGACGACCCGGTCGCCGAAGCGCTCGAGATCCGGCGGTGGGTAGCCCGAACGGGTTCCGACAGCCAGCTTGACGGCCCGGAGCACCTCCTCCGGTTCCTTCCAGCCGGTGAACGCGGCGCCCTCGTCGGCCCCGACGATGAAGATGGCGTCGCCGAAGCGGCCGTCGCGCACGGCGTCCACGGTGAATGCATTCGGGTCGAGCACGACCTCGCCGAGACCCGAGAAGGCGGCTTGGGCGAGCTGCAGGCGCGTGGCCGCGTCCGCGACGACCTGTCGGTGCCCGGGATCGGCGACGACGAGCACGACGAGCCGGTCAATCGGCAGCTGCTCGAGGGCGGCGCGGACGAGCGCGAGGTGCCCGTTCTGCGGCGGGTCGAAGGTACCGCCGAGGATTCCGGTTGTCACGCGTGGCTCGTTCGGGTTCATTGCTGGATGCCTGGGTCGCTAGCACCAAGCCAGGCAAGGACGCAGGGAGCGCCCGTGCCGGAGAGCAGGGGCGCGACTGAGGACGCCGCGTGGCGCAGCGTGATAGCGGGCCAGGCGCCGGCGGATGGGCCCGAGCGGGTCACGTAAACTCGAGGACCTCGCCCTCGACCTCGACCTCATCGCCGACCTTCGCGCCCGCCTCGCGGAGCGCCTGTTCCAGCTCCTCCTCCGAGGAGGCCCGGCCGGCGACTCGGAAGCCGCGGTCTGTGCGCAGGATGCGGAAGCGGCGCCGCGGGTCGGGCTTGGGCCGGTACGCCAGGTAATCGGCAAGCCCCTCCTCGTCGTACTCCGGCGCCTCCTCGGGCGGGCAGAGCTCGAAGAGAGCTCGGCGGAAGGCCTCGACGCCCTCGCCCGTGGCCGCCGAGAGCGCGAACACCCGCACCACCCGTGGGTCGTGGGTCGCAAACGTCGGCGGTTCCGGAAGGAGGTCGATCTTGTTCAGCACCACGGCCTGGGGCCGCTCGGCGAGGCCGGCGCCGTAGGCCTCGAGCTCCTGGTTGATCGCCTCGAACGCCTCGTCCGGGTCGCCCGCGGCCGCGTCGATCACGTGCACGAGCAGCCGCGCGCGCTCGAGATGCGCGAGGAACTCGTGCCCGAGCCCGACGCCCTCGCTCGCGCCTTCGATCAGTCCCGGTACGTCGGCCACGACGAGCTGGCGCTCGTCCGACTCGACGGTGCCGAGCACCGGCTCGAGGGTCGTGAAGGGGTACTCGGCGACCTTCGGCTTCGCGTTCGAGATCCGGCTCAGCAGTGACGACTTGCCCGCGTTCGGCAGCCCGGCGAGCGCCGCGTCGGCGAGGAGCTTCAGTCGGAGCTCGAGCGTCGCCTCCTCGCCAGGGACGCCGGTCTCGGCGAAGCGCGGCGTCTGGCGGGTGGGCGTGGCGAAACGGCGGTTGCCGCGGCCTCCGCTCCCGCCGCGGGCGGCTACGAGGCGGGCTCCGGGCGCGGCCAGGTCGGCCAACAGTTGGTCGTCCTCGTCGAACACCTGCGTGCCGACGGGCACGCGCAGTTCGACCGTCTCGCCCGAGGCGCCATGGCGGCCGCTGCCGCCCCCCGCCCCGCCCTTGCCGGCCTTGAAGCTCTGGCGCCTGCGGAAGGAGGACAGGTCGCGCAGGTCGGGATCCGCCACGAGGACGACGTCGCCGCCCGGGCCGCCGTCGCCACCGTCGGGCCCGCCCTTCGGCACGAACTTCTCGCGGCGGAAGCTGAGCGCCCCGTCACCGCCGCGCCCGGCCTGCACGTTGATGCGGGCCCGGTCGTGGAACACAGGCGCTTACTCCGTAACGGAGATGAAGCGGCGCTCGCCGGTCGTCCGGAAGACCACCGTGCCGTCGCGCTTGGCGAAGATCGTGTCGTCGCGACCGATCCCGGCACCGGGGCCTGGGCGGAAACGCGTTCCCCGCTGGCGCACGATGATCGTGCCCGCGGTGACGCCCTGGCCGTCGAAGACCTTGACGCCGAGCATCTTCGGATTGGAGTCGCGGCCGTTCCGCGACGAGCCGAGTCCCTTTTTGTGAGCCATTCCTAGTCCTTCTCCTTCTTCGCCTCGAGTGCCGCCAGCGCGCCCTTACGCTTGGCGTGCGCGCGCTCGTACTCCAGCGCCGCCTCGACCTGCTCGTCCGACCAGCGGCCGGACTTCTCGGTGATGTCGGCGACCGTCATGTCGGCATACCCGAGCGGGAGCTTGTCGGGAGCGTCCTGCTTCTGCGGCTCCGCTGCCGGCTCCTTCTTCGCCGCGGCCCTCGCGCCGCCGATCGACTCGATCTCGATCTGCGTGAGCTTCGCGCGAAAGCCGGTGCGTCGCTTGTAGCCCTTCTTCGGGCGGTACTTGCCGATCCGGATCTTCTGGCCGAGCGGCGAGCCCACGACCCGCGCGGTCACCTGGCTCTTCGGCGCGAGCTCGAACTTGCCGTCACCGCCGAGCATCAGCACCTCGGGATGGAAGGTCTTGCCCTCTTCCACGGCCAGCCGGTCCACCAGCAGCCGCTCGCCTTCCTGGACGCGGTACTGCTTTCCACCGAGTGAGATGATCGCGTAGCTCATGGCATCAAAACGCGGGCTGGGCCGCCCGCGAAGGCGCCAGTTTAGCGGACAACTGCGCTATTCGGCGGGCGTCGTCGGGCTCTTGGCGGCCGGCTTGCGGCGCCTGCGCCCGCCGCGCGAGCCGCGCCGCGTCTTCTTCTTCGGCTGCTCCGCGCCGTCCTGGCCGTTCTCGGCCTGGGCCGGTACGGGCGCTTCCTCCTCGGGCTCCTCGCTGCCCAACTCGCGGTCGGGCAGGTGGATCCTCGGGGCCTGCTCGGCCTTGCCGTCGGTCTCGGCCACCTGAGGGCCCTCGCCGTTGGTGACTGCGGCCGCAGCGGCGGCCCCCGCGGGCTTGCGCCTGCGCTTTCCGCCCCGCGAGCCCCGGCGGGTCTTCTTCTTCGGCCTGGCCACGGTCTCCGCATCGGCTGCGGTCTCGGTTTCCGCCTCTGCCTCGGTTTCAGCCTCGGCCTCCGGCTCGAATTCCTCAGGCTCGGCCTCAGACTCCACGACTTCGGCCTCTGCCTCTGCCTCGGTTTCCTCAGGCTCGGGCGTGCGGCCCTTCTTGACCGGCGGCTTGCGGGTCGGCTTCTCGGCCTCGCCTTCCGCGGTGATCGGTTGGTCGGGCTTGGCCGCTCCACCGAGCAGCGTCGCGTAGGCAACACCGTCCAGCACGCGCTCGACCCGAATCTTCGCCTTCTTGCCTACAAGACCGGCGGCATTGCCGACGACCACGGTGAGGCCGTCGAGCTTCCCGACACCCGCGTTGACGTCGTACAGGCCGACTTCGCCCAGCTTCAGCTCGGTTTCGGCGCCCTCCTCGACCGGCCCCTTCGAAGCGAGGCTCTCGAGTGTTCCCTTGCCGAGCTCCTCGAAGTGATCGTTCGGAACGTCGTCGCGGCCGACGATCAGGAAGCGGCGCTTCGTCTCCTCCTCGATCGCAGCGAGCCGCGAGGCGCCAGGGCCGATCAGGATGCTGGCCACCTTCGCGTTCAGCTCGACCTTGAATGCCTTGGTGCGCGGGGCGCTCGCCGCCAGCTCGCGCAGGCGACGCTCGGCGTCGACGGCGGCCGAGGTCTCCGAGAGGACGACCCCGTCACCCCCGCAGACTGTGCACTTGCGGGTCAGGATCTCGCGCGGGCCGTCGGTCACGTTCTGGCGCGTCATCTCGACGAGCCCGAGCGGAGAGATCTCGACTACGTAGGTCTTCGTCCGGTCGCGCTCGAGCTCGCTCTGGAGCGCCTCCTCGACGGTGGCACGGTTCTTCGGGTTCGCCATGTCGATGAAGTCGATGACGATGATCCCGCCGATGTCGCGCAGCCGGAGCTGGCGCACGACCTCCTTGACCGCCTCGAGGTTGTTCTTCGTGATCGTGTCCTCGAGCCGCCCGCCGGAGGACTTGGAGCGCGAGCCGACGAAGCGCCCGGTGTTGACGTCGATGACGGTGAACGCCTCTGCGTAGTCGAAGACGAGGTACCCGCCTGAGGGCAGGTCGACCCGGCGCGAGAGCGTCGAGCGGATCTCGCCGTCCACCCCCGAGGCCTCCATCAGCGGAGCCTTCTCGCGGTAGCGGTGGACGCGATCGGCCATGTGCGGAGAGGTCTTCTTCAGGTAACCGACGATCCGCTTGTAAGTGCGGTCGTGGTCGACCATGGCGCGCTCGAAGTCGTCCGTGAACAGGTCGCGGACGACTCGGAGCGGAAGCTCGGCCTCCTGGTAGACCAGCGCCGGGGCCTTGAGGCTCTTCGCCCGCGTCTCGATCGTCTTCCAGAGCCGCTGCAGGAACACGAGGTCGCGCTCGATGTCCTCGGCCGAGGCGCCCTCTGCCGCGGTACGGATGATCACGCCGCCCTTCTTCACGTCGAGGCGCTTGAGGATGTCGCGCAAACGGATGCGCTCGTCGTCCTCGAGCCGGCGCGAAACGCCGAGGCCTTCGCCGTGCGGGACGAAGACCACGAAGCGGCCCGGGAGCGAGATCTCGGTCGTCAGGCGCGCACCCTTCGACTTCATCGGATCCTTGACCGCCTGAACCATGACCTCCTGGCCGCGGCTCAGCAGGTCCTGGATCTTGCGGCCGCGCGACTTGCCCTCGAGCTCGGGCGCGATCACCTCGTCCACGTAGAGGAAGCCGTTCTTCTCGAGGCCGATCTCGATGAACGCGGCCTCCATGCCTGGAAGCACGTTGTCGACGGTGCCCTTGTAGATGTTGCCCGCGATCGAGCGGCGCTCGGGGCGCTCGAGGTAGGCCTCGGCGACCTTGTCGTCCTCGACTACCGCAACGCGCTGCTCGCCGACCTCGACCGAGATCAAGAGCTCGCGCTTGGCAGGCGGCAGCGGCGGGCGCCTCGGAGGGGTGCGACGCCTCGGGGCGCGCTGCTTGCGCGCCGCGGGCCGCCGGTCGCCGGCGGCCTCGGTCCTGGGCTCACGCAGCGTCTGGGTCTTTGGCTT
>Ga0307312_10000320_pt1 | contig 21360 bp, 25 predicted proteins | sample ER_DNA_202_FD_194489 | JGI IMG/M metagenome (GOLD analysis project Ga0307312, IMG submission 194489) | Bulk soil microbial communities from the East River watershed near Crested Butte, Colorado, United States - ER_DNA_202 | ecosystem: Environmental > Terrestrial > Soil > Floodplain | place... | reverse complement strand
CGATGACGCTGACATTCCCCTTGGGCTGATATCCGACAGCGACCTCATGCGAGCATTCCCGCGCTAAGAGAGGCGGATCTGCGACGTGCAGCCGTGAGAACGGCCGACGTCAGGTCGCGGCGAGCTCTGCCGCGCGGCGGAGGACTGCTTCCAGCATCGGTGGACGGAGCAGGCCCGTGAATGTGTTCCGCTGGCTGGGATGAAATGACCCGATCAGCCGATAGCGCCCTATGGCTGCCTCTGCTCCGTGACCGAACTTCGGGCGGGGCCGCGACCTGAGGGTCACATCGCTCGTGCTGATCGTTCGAACCGCCGCGTCCCAGCCGAAAGCCCCAAGAGCGACGATGACGCGAACCGCCGTCAGCGCGGCGAGTTCCCGAACCAGGTACGGAGAGCAGTTGTCCCGCTCGACGATCGTTGGCCGATTCATCGGTGGCGCGCAACGGACGGCGGCGGCAAGGTAGGCACCGCTTAGGGTCAGGCCGTCATCGGCCCGAACGGACGTAGGCTGGTTGGCAAAACCGGTTGCGTAGAGCGCCGCACACAGGAAATCACCCGATCGATCGCCCGTGAAGATGCGACCCGTGCGGTTCCCGCCATGGGCCGCCGGTGCCAGTCCAAGGACGAACACCCGAGCATTGGGGTCGCCGAAGCCGGGCAATGGTCGACCCCAGTAGGTGTCACCGGCGAAGCGCGCGACCTTCTCGGTTGCAACCCGCTCCCGCCAGGCCACGAGTCGTGGACAGAGCCGGCAGACGACGATCTCGTCAGCCAGCTCGGTCAGAGCCGCGGAATCGACGGCGGGTCGCCTACTCAAAGGCGTCGAGCTGCATCGCTACCCGGACCGTGCTGATGGTGTCGGCAGCCTCGCTCCGCGCCTGCTTCGCTCCGGATCGGAGCACGTCTTCGACGACTGATGGATTCTCCGCCAGGAGGTCATGACGACGTTGCCGGATCGGGGCCAGGACGGAATTCATGGCCACGACGAGCCGCTTCTTGACCTCGACGTCTCCAACCTGTCCGGCAACGTATCGGGCCTTCAGGTCTGCAACCTCGTTCGGATCAGCGTTGAACGCGTCGTGATAGGCGAACACCGGATTGCCCTCCACGTGTCCCGGGTCCGTCGCCCGAATGCGGCTTGGGTCCGTATACATCCCCATGACCTTGGCGCGAACGGTCTCCTCGTCGTCAAAGAGATTGATCGTGTTCCCGAGCGATCGGCTCATCTTGGGCGATCCGTCCGTGCCGGGCAGTGTCCCGCCACGAGTCACGAGGGCAGTCGGTGCAGGGAAGACGGGCCCGAACCGTTCATTGAAACTCCTGGCGATTTCGCGAGCGAGCTCGACGTGCGACGCCTGGTCCGGACCGACCGGGACGACGTCTGCTCTCATGAGGAGGATGTCAGCCGCCTGCAGGATCGGGTATCCGAGAAGGCCGTATGACGGTCGCGCGATTTGCAGCTCGCGGAGCTTGTCCTTGAGTGTCGGGATCCGCTGCGCTCGCGAGACCGAGACGAGCATCGCGAAATAGAGGAAGAGCTCCGCGGTTTCAGGCACTTGCGACTGAAGGTAGATCGTGGCCTTGTCGGGGTCGATGCCCACCGCGAGATTGCCCAGCACGTCCTCTCGGATGTTCGTCTCGCTGTCGGCAATGCCGTCGAGCCGCGTGGTGAGCATGTGGAGATCCGCGACCAGGACGAAGGTCCGGTGGGTTTCCTGGAGCGCCACACGGTTTTGGAGGGTGCCGACCAGGTGGCCGAGGTGAAGCGGGCCCGTCGGCCGATCGCCCGTCAATGCGCGCGGGAAACGATCTCCTGAGCCGGCCTCCGCTGACGTCACGAGTCCACGCTACGTCCGGGCGCCGGTCTGCCGTCCGATCACCTGCTCGGGGTCGGGGCCGAGCTGAATCGATGTGAACGATCCATAGAAGCTCGTAGCGGCATCTTGGGCAGCGTCCTGGCTCGTCGCGTGTTCGCTCTGTAAGGCGGCCGCGGTCCCGGTGCGTGTGAGGCTCGCAGCCGACGTCACAGCGATCGCGGCGCCAGTAACGAACAGCCCGAGGCCGAAGACCATCGAAACCAGGTGATCGGGTGATGATGCGACGGCCATGACCGCTCCGGCGATCGCCAGAGCAACGCTTACGACGATGAGCCCCGAAGCGCGTCCTTCAGCAACGAATCGTTCGGATCGATGAGCCAAAACGCCCTGTCCGGGCGCTCGGGCTCGAAGGTCGTTGTTGTCCATGCGACGATCATCTAGATCGAGCAGGGACCTTCGCGCGAACTGGCGTGTACGCCACATGAATACGGAACGCGTCCGAGGCGGCGGGCCTCCGCGACGGGTGCGTCGTCGCCTACGGGTAGAGCCCGCGGAGTCTCGTCGCTTCGGCGACACGCTCCACCGCGATGGCCTGGGCGGCCAAGCGTGGATCGATCCCATCGGCGCCCGCCCGAGCCCAGACGGCGTCGGCGGCCGCCAGGATCTGCCGGCGCAAGCGCTCGTTGACCTCCTCGAGGGTCCACGCGAGTGCCGCTCGGTTCTGGGCCCATTCGAAGTAGCTGACGATGACGCCCCCGGCGTTGCAGAGGATGTCCGGGACGACGACGACCCCATTTCGGCGGAGGATCGGGTCGGCGTCAGGCCGTACCGGCCCGTTGGCGGCCTCAGCGAGGATCCGCGCCCGGACGGTGTCGGCATTCGCCGACGTGATCTGACCCTCGAGCGCCGCCAAGACGAGGACGTCGACGTCGAGCCCGAACAGCTCGTTGTTCTCGATCGGCCGCGTTCCCGGCGCGCCAGCGATCGTGCCGTGCTCGCCAAGGTGGCGACGGAGGAACGGGACGTCGAGTCCGTCGGGATCGGCGACGCCTCCATGGACATCTGTGATCGCGACGACGCGAGCCCCCGCGGCATGAAGCAGACGTGCGGCAGCCTCTCCGACGTTGCCGAAGCCCTGGACAGCCACGCGGGAGCCCGCGAGCTCGAACCCCCCACGGCGCGCCGCGTCGGCGATCGTGTAGACGACACCTTGGCCCGTCGCGTCCGCTCGACCGACCGAACCGCCGATGGCGATGGGCTTGCCAGTGACGACGCCCGGCACCGAGTAGCCCCGATGCATCGAGACCGTGTCCATGATCCAGGCCATCGTCTGAGCGTTCGTCCCGACGTCGGGTGCCGGGATATCCGAGTCGGGGCCGATCATCCCATCGAGCTCGGTGGCGAAACGGCGGGTCAAGGCTTCGAGCTCCTTCGAGCTCATCGAGCTCGGGTCGCAGGTCACGCCGCCCTTGGCGCCGCCGAACGGGACGTCGACCAGAGCGGCCTTCCAGGTCATCCACATCGCGAGGGCGCGAACGTCATCGAGGTCGGTTTTCGGGTGAAAGCGCAAGCCACCCTTCGCCGGCCCCCGCGCGACGTTGTGCTGCACCCGGTAGCCCTGGAACACCTCGACCGAGCCGTCGTCCCGCTTGACGGGGAAATGGACGGTCAGTTCGCGCTGCGGAGCGCGGAGCACGGCTCGGATGCCGGCCTCCAATCCGAGGTGGTTGGCAGCTGCGTCGAACTGGGCTAGAGCAGCCGCGAGGGCCGCCGCGCCCGCGGACTGCTCGGTCCGAGTGAGGACCTCTTGCATCAACGAATCTCCCTGCGAGTGAGTGCTTTACCTGGCAGGCAAGGTTCGCGGGGCCTTGCGAACGAATCCGTTGACGGACATGAACGGCACGTGAATGCAGAGCCGGCGACCCGTTGTGTTCACGCTTTCTTCATCCGCGTTCCCGAGGGGCTTCAGGCGCGGTGCCTAGCGTCGGCAACCACGCCCTTCGGACGGCCACGTCTGTCGGGCGTGGAGCTGTCCCACCGCGAGGTTCCTCATGCGCCGCCTGAGCACGGAATATCCCTTCACCTGTGTTACCTGCGAAGCCGAGATCGCCGGGAAGGCGGTCTTCCACGTAGGGCTTCCGTTCTGCTGTTCCGGCTGCGCGGCCGATGGACCCTGCAACTGTTCTTATGACGAGGAGGCGCCTGACCATGACCGAGCTAGCGACACGACGAGCTTCCCGCGAGCAGCGTTGGCCGATGACTGGGGAGGCCTGGTTCACTCTCGTCGATGAACTCGGGCGCCTGCGAGCTGACGTTGCGTCGCTTGCCGGAGAACTTGCCGATGGCGTCGTCGACCTCGCGGTCATCAAGGCTGCACGGCGGCTGCACGTGCTTTCGGCCGTTTTCGATGCGGCCGAGCGGATCCACGAGTCCCAGCAAGCGGTGATCGGTCGTCGAGTCACCGTCGTCGAGCCTGAGGGCGAGTCGGTCACCTACACGCTGGCGTTCCCGGGTGATGGCGACCCTTCGCAGGGCTGGATCTCCGCCGATTCGCCGCTTGGGTCGGCCGTGCTAGGTTGCGTGCCCGGCGACAGGGTCGAGGTCACAGCGCCGGCGGGACGGCGGCTCGTCACCGTGATCTCGGTCGAGTAGCGAGTCGTATGCTCAGTTACATGACATCGACCGGCTCGGGCGGTTCACCGCTGGCCGTCGCGGCGCTCGCACTCGTGCATCGTGGCGCGACGGCAACGGATCTCGAGCGCCGGTTTTCCGAGAACGGCGCCGAGATACATCCAGGCGTGGTGGAGGGTCTGCTGGCGGAGCTGGAGTCGCTCGGTCTCATCCGCATCTCCAGGGGATCGCCCGTCCGGGAGTATGTCCTCTCGAGTCTCGGTCGGCGCCTGGTCCAGCACGGAAACTGGACCGACGCCGCCGTGCCGTTGAAGGACCTTGAGCGAATGCGAACCGACTTCCTGTCGATCATCGCGCATGAGCTCCGCACGCCGATCACGGTGATGCGAACACTCACCGGGCTGTTGCTCGACCCCGCGTCCGAGCCTTCGGATGAGCAGCGCCGCACGATGCTCGAGACGATGGAGCGCAACGCGGAGCGGATGCAACACCTCATTGGCGAGATCCTCGACCTCGCCCGCTACCGCGCCGGCACGATCGGACTCCAGCTTCGCCAGTTCGACGCCACCGAGCTGGCCGAGTCTGCGGTTGCAACGATCCGCCCACTCGCCGAAGGCCGGAACCAGACCGTCGAGCTACACGTGCCGCGTGGTCCCGCTCCCCGCGTGTTCGGCGACCGCCCGCGTCTCGACCGGGCGCTCCTCAACCTTGTCGCCAATGCTCAGCATTTCGCGCCGGACGGAGGCCGGATCACCGTGCGCCTCCACCGTCCGGCAGATGGCATGATCCGTTGGTCGGTTACCGACGACGGGCCGGGGATCCCATTGGAAGACCAGGTGCACCTGTTCGAACGCTTCTACGTTGGGACACACGACCCAGACGAAGCGCACGAGGGCGTTGGACTCGGACTGCCAAGGGCGCTCGCCATCGCGCAAGCGCACGGCGGGTCGATCGATGTTCGAAGCCGGCCCGGGCATGGGAGCACATTCACACTCGTTGTCCCTGTGGCCGGACCTCCGGAGGAAGCGGCATGAAGATCCTTGTCGTCGACGACGAGCCTGACGTCGTCGAGTCGGTTCGTCTCGGCTTCATGCTGCAGTGGCGCGATGTCGACGTCCTGGGAGCCGGCGAGGGCGAGGCGGCACTGGACATTGTCGAGCGGGAACATCCGGACATCGTCCTGCTCGACATCGGGCTCCCCGGTATCGACGGCTACGAGGTGCTCCGCCAGATCCGCGCGTTCTCCGACGTCCCCGTCGTCATGCTCACCGCGCGGGATGACGCCATGGACAAGGTCAAAGGTCTCGAGCTTGGTGCCGACGACTACGTCACCAAGCCGTTCAACCATCTCGAGCTGATGGCCCGCGTGAAGGCGGTCCTGCGCCGCCTCGAGATGCCGGCCCCGACAAGTCGTGCGCCGTCCTTCCAATCAGGCGAGCTCGAAGTCGACTTCGCGAAGCAGGAGGCACGCTTGCGCGGAGAACGCCTCGATCTGACACCGACCGAATACAAGCTCCTCTATCACCTCGTCCGCAATGCCGGTCATGTCCTCGAGCATGGGACGCTCCTGGCCAAGGTGTGGGGTCGCGAGTACGTCGACGAGGTCGACTACATCCGCGTCTACATTCGCCGGCTACGGGACAAGTTGGGCGACGCGTCAGACTCCCCCCGCTACATCCAGACGGAACGCGGGCTGGGATATCGTTTCATCTCCCCGGCCTAGCCAGGAACGGCCGGCGACTGGTTTCCGCAGTTTTCATGCCTCGTTCATGCTCGTTTGGGCGATCCGACAAGCTCGCTCGATAGGCTCTCAGAACGGTGGGTCGCTGGGTAGCGACCGATGAATCTGTCGCCGGATTCGCGACCGCCGGGCAAGGAGGCCGCGCGATGGCTGAAGACTCTGAACGGTTCCGCGATTGGGACCGACGACAGTGGGCGAGTGCGATCCGCGAACGGGAAGACGACCGAAGTGCTGAGGCGAGCGTTGCGGACCTTAGAGCACCGGCCCGATGGAACAAGGGGCAATGGGTTGGCGAAGATCGCCTCGGCCGTCGCCCGGCTCTCAAGACACCCGTTGAGATGCCCGAGGGCGAGCCCGGGATCAGCGGAAATCGACACAACCCCGGTGTCCAGGCGTGGGCATCACCCCCGTCGAACGAGTCTGCGGCGACGGCCGTTGACGAGCCGCCGTCCACACAGCTTCGAGGGCACCTGCGGACGGAATTGGTTCCCTGGGATGCCCCCGACTTTGTGAGGGAGTACGAGGGAGCCCACGAACAAATGGACCGTGAGGGCTTCCTGATCAACGGGCCGCGCGCCGCCGCCAGGCTCGAAGACCTGATGCGTGCTGCAGGCTATCCGCGCGTCTCGGTGACGGTCGAGCGCACGATCGAAGACGCGCTCCGCCACACCGCTCGATGGACTGTCCGGCGTGACGGGGGAGAAGCGCCAGGCCGGAAGTAATCGGATTCGCGCGCGTGTCCCAAACCCATCGCCCCTTAAGGAGCGGCTGCGAGCCGTCGGGCGATCTCGCTGGCGATCACCTGGGCTTGATTGTGCTCACGATCGCGAGCTCCATACACGATCGTGACCCTACCGCTGCGCGCAATCGCTGCGAGCGCGTCGAGCGCCTTGGCACGTTCCGGGTCCGCCAGCTCCGTGTGATAGCGCGCCTGAAACTCGGTCCACCGCGCGGGATCGTGCCCGAACCACTTGCGAAGGCTGGTGGTCGGGCCGAGATCTCGTGCCCAGGCGTCCAGTTGAAGTTCGGCCTTTGTCCGGCCCCGGGGCCAGACTCGATCCACAAGCACCCGATGACCATCGTCGGGTTGTGGATCGTCGTAGGCGCGCTGCAACCGGACGCTGCTCGACGGCTGTCGAAGCTTCCCGTTCACCGAGGCGTGAGCCCGTGTGCCATGTTCCATTTGGTTACTCCTTGCTCTAGCCCCGGTCTCGCGCGGGCATGCTATTCAACTGGTCTTCAGAGGTAGCCGGCATCGTGCCGGATTTCGGCTTCTTCGAGGCGGCGCGCGATCCCGCGAGGCGCGGTGTAGAGCCAAGAGTCAAGCGTTTCGGCCAGAACAGCCAGCGAAGAATCACAGACGCGCGTTACGGCCGCCTCGACGGTCGTGGCGAGCCACTCGGCACAGTCGTTTGGAAGTTCGCCTGGCTGGCAGCGGCCGAGCAGGTCGACGGCAATCGCGCGCAGCTCGGTCTCGAGCCGGCTCCGCGCCCCCGTTCGCGCCAGGGATCTGGCCAGCATCGGTGAAGGCTGTGCGGGCGTCCGGCTGAGTGCTGGTCGGATGGTCGGTCGGTCTTCCATGGGTCGAGTCGGACTGCGGTCAACTTGATACATAGGCGCACCACTCCCTGGGCGTGCTGAGGTCTCCAATAGGGGCAGCGGCCAGCCTAAGTAGGGCGCCTCCTCCACTTGGCAGAAAACACGTGAATGCCACATGAATAGCCGCCCGACCCCATCCGGCGAACCCGAGCGCTGTTCGTGTCAGTCATCCTCTCGAGGACTTGTCCGGGAAGCTCACCGAGCCCTCTGCGCGAGGCTTCACCACGGCTCGGTACTGGTAGAGCAGCTGCAGCGCGACAGTCGCCAGTGCGCCCGCGACGGCGATCCCGATCCCGATCACGTCGTCCAAGCTGGCCCGCATCGTAAGGATCCCCAGAAGGACGCCCGCAACGACGCCGTCCACGACGGCGAGGACGCCCGGGGTGGTTACGAGCTCGTGGATGAAGCTCCCGCGTCCGGGCCTCGCGCCGAACGTGGCCATGATCCCGGCCTCGTCGTCACTTGAACCGGTGACGATGTATTGACGAAGTTCCGGCGCCGCCGCCAGGTAGGCATGGCGCAGAAGGTTCATCCCGATCACCCACCCGACGTCCTCGTGATTGATCGCCACAAGTCGCATGAAGGTCGCGATCCCGACGAACAGAACGACCGGAAGGATGAGCAGCGCGAAGGTGGTGAACCCTTCGTCAAAGCCTCTTGCCTGGGCGACCAGCGCCAACGCGAGTACTGCTCCCGAGAGGACCGCGAGGAACATCGTGGCCCGGCTGAAGGCTTCGTTCCAGGTCAAGGCCCGGGTCGACAACAGACTCCAGTGTTCGGTCGTGAGGATCTGGAGTCGAAGGGCTGCGGGGAGGCTTGGTCCGCCCCGTTCGGCTAGCACATTCTCCGGGTCGGTCTGGGCACTGCCACCCGTCCGTTCGTTCGCCATCAGATTCTCCCTTTCGACCGATTGGGGGACGCGCTGGTCGACCGACTGCTGGGGTCGCGCGCGAGCCAGGGCACACCGTCGACGCATGACGGTTGCCGTTGACGGTAGTCCCGTTTCATGCCCGACGGACGGAACGATCGCGGCGGGCAATATCGGCTGGAGCGCGGCGGCTAAGGGACGACTCTGGGCAGGACCACCACCAGGAACCGACGCACGCCCCGCCGAAATTCACGCGCTGTTCACCCTGCTTTCCATGTCGGTACAGGCCTCGCTCCTACGGTCCTGCAGGTAGGCCACGCGATGTCGCGGCGGCCCAACTGGAGAACCGATGTCAAGAGTCGCGGTCATCGAGAGGGTGTTCGAGACAGCCCATGAGCTGCCCCTCGGATCGAAGGTCGGCTTCGCCGTCATGGTCCTGGGAATCGCGGCCGATCTGGTTGCCCACCTGGACCCTGCCCTCGATCACCACCACGGAGGCGCGACCGGGCCGGAGCTTTCCGCGCATCTGGTCGTCTTCGTCGGCATGACTCTCGTGCTCATCGGCGTCGTGATCGACGGCGTGCGCTCAGGTCGCCGATCCGGCGGCAGCGTCACTCAAGGGAGGTAAACCCAGTGCCATACGGCGACTTCATCAACCAGATCCCAGCTTTGGGCTTTCTGGCCATTCACGCGACGGCGTTCCTCATCGGCTCGTTCTTCGCCTGGCGGTCGTTTGGTGCCAGGGCGAGCGCGCTCGGTTGGGGCTTCAGTCTCTTCGCCCTCGCCGAGCTCAGCTACATGACGTACCACCTCGACTGGACCGTGTTCCTCTTCGCTCACACGGTCAGCGAAGTGCTCGACCTCCTTGCCTTCATCCTGATCTTCAGCTGGACCGTGCGTCGCGCGACTGCCGGCGCAGCGGTCCCGCGCTGACCACCATGCTTCTCCTCCTCCGGGCGAGTGCCGGGCATCCCCTCCGCCCGGCACTCGCCATCCTCCTCGCTCTCTTGCTCGTCGCCTGCAGCCAGGCGGCCGCACCAGCGGCCCCGGTCGCCACGAACCAGGTCGATCTCCCAAGGTCGTACCGCTTCGCGCCGGAGGACATCACGGTTCAGGCCGGTACCACGGTCACCTGGACGAACAAGGACAACTTCACCCATTCCGTCCGCCTCCTGGATAGCGGCGAGGTCCAGATGATGAAGCCGGGGGAAAGCGTTTCTCTCACCTTCGCCACTCCTGGTCTCTTCCGTTACGACTGCTCGCTGCATCCGAAGGACATGCACGGAAGCGTGCTGGTCGGCGGAGGCGCCGGGTAGGTCTCCCTGCCAACGGCAGCCCTTAGCCCGACTGACCCACCCAACCCCGAACAAATTGGAGTCACACGATGTTGGTACGGATTGGCAACGCGAAAGACGTCGCCGACGGACAGATGCGCGTCTTCGACGTCGCGGGAACGAAGGTCAACGTGGCGAACGCGAGCGGACATCTGTATGCGTTCGACGACACCTGCACCCACATGGGCTGCTCTCTGGCGAACGGCGATCTCGAGGGAACCACGGTGACCTGCGCCTGCCACGGCAGCCAGTTCGACGTGACCTCCGGTGCGGTCCTTCGCGGACCGGCGCAGCGGCCTGTCCGATCGCTGCCGTTGCAGGTCAACGGCGACGAGCTACTCGCCGAAGCGTGAGGGACCAGCCATGAAGATCTTTCTGGACACCGCCGGGATTGACGAGATCCGAACGGCCGCCCGCTGGGGCGTGCTTGACGGCGTTACCACCAATCCGTCCCTGTTCGCCAAGGTGGGCGGCAGCTACGACGAGGTTCTCAAGCAGATCTGCGAGATCACACCCGGCCCGGTGAGTGCCGAGGTCGTCGCCGACGACGTCGAGGGCATGCTCCGCGAGGGTCGTCATTTCGCGAAGTTGGCGCCCAACATCTTCGTGAAGGTCCCCATGAGCGAGGACGGCCTCGAGGCGATAGCCCGCCTCGCCGAGGAAGGCATCAAGACCAACTGCACGCTGATCTTTAGCGCCAACCAGGGCCTCCTGGCCGCCAAGGCTGGGGCTTCTCTGCTATCGCCATTCGTGGGTCGTCTCGACGACATCAATCAGGACGGCATGGAAGTCGTCCGCGAGCTTGTCGCGATGGTCGACACGTACGACCTCAAAACCGAGGTCCTGGCGGCATCTATTCGTAGTCCGCGACACATGACTGAGGCTGCACTTGCCGGCGCTCACATCGCGACCGTGCCCCTGAAGGTCCTGACGCAGATGATCCATCACCCGCTGACGGACAAGGGCATCGTCCAATTCCGCCGCGACTGGGAAGCGGCCCAGGCGAGCGCTTCCTCGGCGACGACCGCGGACAAGGAGCCGTCGAATGTCTGAGGCGACTGCCGCCGTGGACGCTCACCCCGGCGGACCGCGGCTGACACAGCTCCTCCCGATCGACGCGATCCGTATCGGCGAGACCGCGGCGGACTGGCGGGCGGCCGTACGCCTCGCCGGCGACGCCCTCGTCGCGAGTGGTGTGACGACGCCGGCCTACACGGACCAGATGGTCGCGACGGTCGAGCAGCTGGGGCCGTACATCGTGATCGCGCCGGGCATCGCCCTCGCCCATTCACGCCCGTCACCGGCCGTCCTCCGAGCCGGCATCAGCCTCGTGACCCTCCTCGAACCGGTCGCGTTCGGGCACCGCGAGAACGATCCGGTCCGTCTTGTCATCGGCCTCGCGGCGGTCGACGAAGAGGGCCACATCACCGCGCTCTCGACGCTTGCCGAGTTCCTATCGGACGAGACACGCCGAGAGGGTCTCATCGGAGCTGGCAACGCCGACGAGGTCGCCCGGATGGTGCGCTCGTTCGAAGAGAGCCGGGCAGCCGATACACCGCCGGTCGACCCCGCCGCCCGGTCGAAGGGGGAGACGTCATGAAGATCCTCGCCGTTTGCGGCATGGGTCTGGGCACCAGCCTGATCCTCCGGATGAACGCCGAGAAGGCGTTGAAGCAGCTCGGCATCGAGGCCGATGTCGAGGTGTCGGACATGGGCTCGGCTCGGGCCTTGGCAGCGACCGCCGATCTGATCTTGACCTCAGAAGAGCTCGCCGAGCAGCTCGGCCCGGTCAAGCCGAAGGTCGTCACGATCTCCAACTTCATCGATCTGAACGAGATGGTCACGAAGCTCAAGGCGGCCATCGGCTAAGTCGCGCCGGACGCACTCCGGCATGTCACACGGGCTGGCCGCGCCCAATGCGGCCACAACAGAAAGTGGTGTGTCGTGGATCAACTGAGTTACGTGGTCAACTGGATCGCCAAGGACATCTTTGGGATCCCTGCCTATCTCGTCGGGCTGATGACCCTCATTGCCCTGATCGCCTCGCGCAAGGGCGCCGGCGACGTGGTCGGCGGGGCCCTCAAGGCAACGCTTGGCTTCATCATCCTGGGCATCGGCGCGAATGCGGTCATCGGGGCCCTGACCCCTCTCGGTGCGCTGATCACCGGCACGTTCGGCGTCGCGGGCGTCGTCCCGACGAACGAGGCGATCACTGCCATCGTCAACGGCATCCCGGACGTCGCGCAGAACATCGCGTTCGCGATGTTCATCGGCGTCGTCGCATCGCTGGTCATCGCTCGTCTGACCCCGCTGCGGTACGTCTTCCTGACCGGCCATCACATGCTGTTCATGGCCACGGTCTTGACCGTCGTCCTCTACAACGCGCATGTCGAGCCGGTCGTCCAGATCCTCGTCGCCGCCTTCGGGCTCGCCACGATGATGGTCATCATGCCGGCGTTCACGATGCCGTGGATGAAGAAGGTCACCGGCAATCAGCCGGTCGCCATGGGCCACTTCGGGTCATTCGGCTACATCGCCGCCGGCGTGACCGGACAGATCGTCGGCCGTGGATCGAAGAGCACCGAGGAGATGCAGTTCCCGCAGGGCCTCCGCTTCCTGCGCGATCCGATGGTCGGGACGGCGGTCGCGATGATCCTGATCTATCTGCTGTTGGCGATCGTGTTCACGCTCCGGGTCGGAGAGGCTGCCGCCTTCCAGTCGGTGACCGACGCCGGCTTCGTCGGGGTGTCCGGCGCGGCCGGTGGCTTCCTCGGCTTCCTGAGCACGATGTTCAACCAGGCCCTGATCTTCGGTGGCGGCGTGGCCGTCATCTTGCTCGGCGTCCGAACCATCCTGGGCGAAATCGTGCCGGCCTTCGCGGGCATCGCGGAGCGGGTCATTCCGGGTGCCGTTCCCGCGCTCGACTGCCCGATCGCCTTCCCGTATGCGCCGAACGCGGTCCTGGTCGGCTTCCTGGCCAGCGTCGTCGGCGGCCTCGTCGGGTTCGGCGTCCTGTGGGCCGGCCTCGGGGCGGCCCTGGTCGTCCCGTTGATCCTGCCCGGGATGATCCCCCACTTCTTTACCGGTGGCACCGCGGGCGTGTTCGGTAATGCCACCGGCGGCCGGCGCGGAGCCGTCGCGGGTGGCTTCGTCAACGGGTTGATCATCACCCTGTTCGCCGCCTTCCTGATCCCGGTCATGGGCGCGATCGGGTTCCAAGGCACGACCTTCGGCGACGCCGACTTCCAGTGGTTCGGCTTCATCGTCGGCAACATCGCCCGCATCGAGGGCAACGTCGCGGCGCTCGGCATCGTGGCCCTGTGCGCCGTCCTGCTCGTGTTCGCGAGCTGGTTCCAGCGGCGCTTCGTCGAGACCGGCTGGGTTCCGGGCGGAACGCCGTCCGAGACTCCGGTCGCCAAGACGGAGCAGGTTGCGCGCGGCGCGGCCTGAGTCCAGGCAGGACATCTGGCGACCGCCCGGCGTCGTCCGGGCGGTCGCCAACCAGCCGCTGACACGAGCTCAGCGGAAGACAGGAGAGACCGGTGATTTCCAGGGACGTCGTGTTCCACGACCGCTACGGCCTGCATCCGCGCGCTGCTCGCCGGATCCAGGCGAGTCTCGACGGGATCACGGCGACCGTCTCGCTGACGAACCTCGGCGGCAGCGATTCGACGGTCGATGCCCGGGGCATGCTCGCGCTCATCAGCTCGGGGATCCGGACCGGCGATCGGATCCGGGTCAGCGCCGACGGCACGGACGAAGTCGCGGCCCTGGCCGCGGTCGGCGACCTGATCCAGTCCGGCGTGTGTCACCCCGACGTGGGACCATGAAACGGCTGCACGGTCTCGCGGCAGCTCCCGGCGTCGCCCGCGCGCCCTGGGTCCGGATCGACCCGGCACCTGCTCCGGCCGGCGGCCGGACGACGGCCGCCGGAGTCACCGGCGAGATCAAGCGCCTCGCCGATGCCTCGGCCGCCGCTGCCGTGGATCTCGAATCGATCTCACGCGACGTCCGCGACGACGGACATCCCGACGAGGCGGCGATCTTCGAGGCGCAGGCCGCGATTGCCCGCGATCCCGCCCTGGCCGCGATGGCCACGGAGCGGATCAAGGATGCCCATGACGACGCGATCGCCGCCGTCCAGGCGGCGGCGGGAGCGTTCGCCGAGCAGCTTCGATCGATCGAGGACGAGCTTCTCGCGGCGCGGGCGGCGGACGTCATCGACGTCGGCGACCGGATCGCCCGCCGACTCGCTGGGACAGTCCAGCCAACGGTCGGCCTTGATCGGCCGGCGATCGTCGCCGCTGACGACCTCCCGCCGTCGCTGACCGCGACCCTTCCACGGGATCGCCTGCTTGGCATTGCCCTCGCGGGCTCGTCGCCCACGGCGCACGCCGCGATCCTCGCCCGGGCCTACGGCATTCCTGCTGTCGTCGGCGTGCGCGACCTGCTCGAGACCCTCACCGCCGCCGCGGACCCGGGTGGCCGAACCGAGCTGGCGATCGATGGCGCCACCGGCGACGTCTTCGTCGACCCGGACGATGCCACGATCGGCCGCCTCGACGCCACCTCGGCCTCCGGCCGGCAGCGCCACCAGCAGGACCTCGTTGAGGCCAGCCTTCCGGCGATCACGCACGACGGGATCGCCGTCTCCCTCGTCGCGAACATCGGAACGCCGGACGAAAGCGAAGCGGCGGTCGCCCTGGGCGCCAAGGGGGTTGGCCTGTTCCGGACCGAGTTTCTCTTCCTCGAGCGAACGAGCCCGCCGTCAGAGGACGAGCAGTGCGCAGCCTACGAGCGCGCGATCCGGGCGTTCGCGCCCCATCCGGTTACGATCCGGCTGCTCGACGTCGGCGGCGACAAGCCCATCCCGTACCTGCCGATCGCCGCCGAGGCCAATCCGTTCCTCGGCGTCCGGGCTCTTCGCCTCGCCTCAACCGAGCCCGATCTCTTCGTGACCCAGCTCCGCGCCTGCTATCGGGCGGCTGCGGCCGGTCCGGTGAAAGTCATGGCGCCGATGGTCGCCGACGCCGGGGATGTCGATCTGCTGCTGGCGCTCGCAGAACGTGCTCGCATGGAACTGGTCGACGAGGACTGCCCGATCGGCGAGGTGGCCCTCGGGGTCATGCTCGAGATCCCCTCGGCGATCCTCGTCGCCGACTCGTACTTCGGCAGGATCGCCTTCGCCAGCCTCGGGACGAACGATCTGGCGCAGTACACGCTGGCGGTTGATCGTGGCAACCCCGCGCTCGAGCGCTACCGCGACGCCCTTCATCCCGCCGTCCTTCGTCTAATTGGACAGGCGGTCGATGCCGCCGCGCGGGTCGGCATCGACCTCTCGGTGTGTGGCGAGATGGCCGGCGATCCGGCAGCCGCGCTCACGCTCGTGGGGCTTGGCCTGCGGTCGCTCAGCATGGCGGCGACCGGCCTGCCCGCGGTCCGCCGAGCGATCCGGGTCAGCGATGCGACGGCGCTAGAAAGCACGGTCCGCGCTGCCCTGGACGATGCATCTGCACAGGCCGTGCGCGCCAGGTTCGGGGCCTTGCTTCCGGAAGCCACCACGGCATGAACGCCGCACTCCGCGGCCGGCGGTCAGGCGGCGCCTGGTTCTCCGAGGCCGGATTCAACGAGGTCGACGAGCGCGTCGATCGCCGCGTCCTCGTCCGGGCCGTCGGCGACGAGGCGGACCCGGTGGTCCTTCGAGACGCCTGCGGTCAGCAACATGAGCATCGATTTCGCGTCGACCGGGCCCTTGCCGCGCGTCAGGTTCTCGACCGTGATCTTCGCGGCGAACCCGGTGGCGGCCTCGGTGAACAGCGTGGCCGGCCGGGCATGGAGCCCGCTCGGGTTGCGCATCACGATCTCGACCGAACGCATCCCCTGCAGCGTAGCCCACGGGCGCCGGACAGGGGCGAAAGGACCGGCACCACATGACCGACCGCGAAACCTGGGAGACGCTCGGACGGCAGCTCCGGATCGACTCGATCCGGGCCAGCTCGGCCGCGGGCTCCGGCCATCCGACTTCGTCGATGTCGGCCGCCGACCTGATGGCCGTCCTCCTCGAGCGGTACCTCCGCTACGACTTCAAGACCCCGGACTTGTCGACGAACGACCACCTTGTCTTCAGCAAGGGCCACGCGTCGCCATTGCTGTATTCGATGTATCGCGCCGCTGGAGTGATCGACGACGAGGCGCTCCTCTCGTATCGGCAGCACGGCAGCCGCTTCGAGGGCCACCCGACGCCCATCCTGCCGTGGGTCGACGTCGCCACCGGGTCCCTTGGCCAGGGGCTGCCGATCGCGGTCGGGATCGCCCTCGCCGGGAAGCGCCTCGATCGACTGCCCTACCGGGTCTGGGTCCTGACCGGTGACGGCGAGCTCGCCGAAGGATCGATGTGGGAGGCCTTCGAGCACGCGGCATTTGCGGGGCTGGACAACCTGACCGCGGTCATCGACGTCAACCGCCTCGGGCAGACGCGCGAGACGATGCATGGCTGGGATCTCGGCCTGTACAGCCGACGGCTCACGGCGTTCGGCTGGCACGTGATCGAGGTCGACGGTCACGACGTCGATGCCATCGCCGCCGCGTACGGCGAGGCGGTCGGGGTCACCGGTCGCCCGACGGCGATCGCCGCCCGGACGGTCAAGGGCAGCGGCGTCAGCGAGGTCGCCGATCGGAACGGGATGCACGGAAAGGCGCTCGACGCCGAGCACGAGGAACGGGCGCTCGCCGAACTGGGAGCAGCCACCCATGCCCGGCTGACGGTCGCGGTCCGCACGCCGCAGGCAGATAGTCGGCCGTACCGCTTTCCTGTGGACCACCTCGACCTGCCGCAATACGAGCGGGGCTCGATGGAGGCGACGCGGCGGGCATATGCCGAGGCGCTCGTGGCCCTCGGTCATGCCCGCGGCGAGATCGTCGCCCTCGACGGCGACGTCGACAACTCGACCTACACGGAGCTGTTCGAGGAAGCCCTCCCCGAGCGCTACTTCGAGATGTATATCGCCGAGCAGCAGATGGCCGCCGCCGCGGTCGGCCTTCAGGTCCGGGGCTGGATCCCGTTCGCCTCCACGTACGGGGCGTTCTGGAGCCGGGCCTTCGACTTCATCCGGATGGCCGCGGTGAGTCGGGCCAACATCCGGCTCGCCGGGTCGCACGCCGGCGTCAGCATCGGCCCGGACGGACCGAGCCAGATGGGCCTCGAGGACATCGCCAGCTTCCGGACCATCTGGGGCAGCACCGTGCTCTACCCCTCGGACGCGAACCAGACCGCGCAGCTCGTCGCGGCGATGGTCGATCGGCCCGGCGTCGTCTACATCCGGACGACCCGCGGAACGACCCCAGTCATCTACGGTCCCGACGAGATGTTCCCGGTCGGTGGCAGCAAGGTCGTCCGGTCCGGTCCCGCGGACGTGGTCACCTTGATTGGCGCGGGCATCACCCTCCACGAGGCGATCGCGGCCGCGGACCGCCTGGCTGCCGACGGAATCGCGGCCCGCGTCATCGATCTCTATTCGATCAAGCCCATCGACGCGGCGACGATCGCCGCGGCGGCTCGCGAGACCGGCCGGCTCGTGACGGTCGAGGATCACCGGCCCGAAGGCGGTCTCGGTGAGGCAGTCATCGGCGCGCTCGCCGGCGAGAGCGTGCAGGCCCGGGTCGTCCGGTTGGGTGTGTCCAACATGCCGGGTTCGGCGTCGCCGGAGGAGCAGCTGGCCGACGCTGGTATCGACGCCACCGCAATTGTGGCTGCCGCGAGGGAGCTGCTCCGGCGCTGAACGTCAGTCCGTCCTGCCCCCGGGCGTCTCAACTGACCACGACACGCTGGATGCCGAGGAGATTCGGGGCGGAGCCAGGCGTCGCCGTCGAGCTGACGAGGACGACCGTCGCCCCGTCGCCGAGGAGCCGGGCCTCGCCCAGGAGTTCGTTCAGACGTCCCAGCCTGTCCGACTCGTCAAGGGCGACCGAAAGCCGAGGAACGACCCCGTTGATGAGCGCCAGACGCGAGCCCACCTCGGGATCCGGGGTGAAGGCGATGACCGGGACCCGAGGCCGGAGCGAGGCCAGGATCCGAGCCGTCCGGCCCGTCCGCGTATAGCAGGCAATCGCCGCGATCTCCGCGAGCGTCGCGGCGAGCGTCACCGCGGCATAGGCGAGTGCACCGGTGTCCGTCCCGGGCGGACGCGACATCCCACTGGGGAGATACGCGGCGCCCTCGACCTCGCACAGAGAGGCGATCCGGGCGGCGGTCTCGGCAGCCTCGAGCGGGTGGGCGCCGATCGCGGTCTCGCCGCTCAGCATGATCGCGTCGGTTCCGTCGAAGACCGCATTGGCGACGTCGCTGGCCTCGGCCCGCGTCGGTCGAGGAGCCGCGATCATTGACTCGAGCATCTGCGTGGCGACGATCGTTGGGACGCCGCGCGCAAGTGCCCGCCCGACGAGCTGTTTCTGGATGAGCGGCACCTGTTCGTACGGCAGCTCTACGCCGAGATCGCCGCGGGCGATCATCACGACATCGGTGACGTCGAGGATCGCGTCGAACGACTCGACCGCCGGCCGTGTCTCGATCTTCGCAACGATCCGTGGGCCGTCTGCGCCGAGCAGACGGCGAAGCTCGGCGATGTCTTGGGCTCCGCGGACGAACGACAGGCCGACGTAGGTTGCGCCGATCGAGATCGCCCGCGGAATGTCGGCGCGGTCACGAGTGGTGAGCGCTGGGGATGAGAGGCGCGCAGCCGGGACGGCCACACCGGCGCCCGAACGAACCGTCCCGCCGCGGACGACATCGGTCCGTACCCCGTTCTCGTCATCTGTTCCGCTGACCCGGAGCTGGGCGGCTCCATCGGCAAGGAAGATCGGATCGCCGACCTTCACATCAGCGGCCATCCGTCGGTAGGAAACGCGGGCGCCCGAGGCGTCGCCGGTGGCGGGTCCTTTGGTGGCAACCCGCAAGATGAATGGCCGGCCGGCCTCGAGCTCGACCGCCCCGCCGACGAGCGCGCCGAGGCGGATCTTGGGGCCCGCGAGATCGGTCAGGATCGCGAGCGGCCGACCTGCGCCAGCCGAAGCCCGCTGGACGGCCCGCGCCGTAGCGACGTGCGATTCCGGCGTGCCGTGCGAGAAATTGATCCGGGCGACGTCCATCCCCGCGCCGGCCAGCGCCACGATTCGTTCGGCCGTCGCCGGGCCGATCGTGCAGACCACCTTGGTTCTTCGGGTTGCCGCGAAGTCTCCGGGCGGGCTCACGAGCGGACTCCGTCGACGATCGTCGAGGTCCGTCGGGCTGCCCGCGACGGGCGACATCTAGATCGGTGCGATCTGACTGTAGTAGAGGACATCCTCACGCCAGCCGCCCTTGCCTTCGCCGACCGTGCTGTAGTCGGCGACCAACTCGATCGATCGGACCCACTTGACCATCTTGTAGCCGAGCTGGCTCTCGAGCCGAAGTCGGAGGGGTGCCCCGAACGGTACCGGCAACTGCTCGCCGTTCATCTCGTAGGCGAGGATCGACTGAGGGTGTCGGGCAAGGTCGCGATCGACGACCCCGTAGAAGTATCCGTGTTCGCCAGCGTGCTCCCACTTGTCGTCGAACGTGCGGAACAGCAGGTAGCGGGCCTCGGGCAGAGGGCGCGCTCGTTCGAGCAACTCGGTGAGCGTCGGGCCCTTCCAGCTCGCCACCTGGCTCCAGCCCTGGATGCAGACGTGCTTGGTCGTCTGGCTGACGGCGGGCAGGGTTCGCAGATCGTCGAGCGTCAGACGGAGGGGCTGCTCGACGAGGCCGGACACCTCGAAGGTGAAGCCTCGGAAGCTGTCGGCGGCAAGGATCTGCCAGTCGCGGTCGTGTGGTGGTCGCCCGTTGGGGCGCGGCACCGGTGAGATGGCGCCCGGCGGATAAGCCTGACGGGATTCGAGGCCCTGGAGCAGGAGTCGCTGCGGCGGGTCGACCAGGCGCTGCAGGCGGTTCTGCATCCTGCGGGGATCGACCAGAGACCCGTGGGTGGCCCAGATGTGAATGGCGACGATCGCCGCAAGCCCGAGGATGCCGATCGCGACGGCGACCGCCGCCTCCGCCGGCGTCGACTCCCCCGAGACGCCCAGGACGATCTTGGACAGACCCTTCGTCAGCCCGTCGGCGATCACGAGCGCGGTGTGGTGCACGATGAAGACGATGAAGGCGATCAGGCCGAGGAAGTGGATGCTTCGGGCCGCCTGCCGACCGCCGAATAGCCTGGGGTACCAGGGGAAGCGCCCGGCGACGGCCGGCGACATGGCCAGCCCCGTGGCGATCTGGAGCGGCGACAGCACGAAGATCACCCCGAAGTACACGAGTTGCTGGAGGGCGTTGTACGGCTCGCCGGCTGGAGGCGACTGGAGCTGGAAATAGGCCAGCGCCGCCTCGGCGGCCTTCGGGAAGATGTCGAATGAGGTCGGCACGAGGCGCTGCCACTGCGGGCTGGCGAACAGGAGCAGCACGTACACAGCGCCGGTCACGATCCAACCGGCCAGCGCGGCGAAATGCCAGTAGCGGCCCAGTCCGAGATGGTCGCGACCGGGCAGCGCAACCAGCGGGCTGTACGGCTGCTTCTCGTCCTCGGCCGTCCACAGCTCGCCGGCCGGCATCCGCTTCCGAGTGAAACGCACCCATTCCGATCCCGGCGTGGAGTGGTCGTTCCAGTACAGCATCGGATGCCCGCCGAGGATCTCGATGCCCGATCGGATCAGCAAGGACAGGAACAGGATGTTGAAAAAGTGCGTCAGGCGCACCCACAGGGGGAAGCCGAGATCAAGGTTCTCCACGTCAGCCGCGGTCCTCGTCGCCGAGCGAGGCGAACGTGCCGGCCGGTGGACCGACGGCCCGCCAGTCGCCGATCACCCCGGGTCGGACGGCGATGACGTAGACGGCGAGGACCGGCCCGTAGATGACGACGTACGAGAGGACGCCATTCCACAGCTGAGTGCCGAGGTCGATCCGTCCGACGAGAAACGGGAAGAAGGTCGGGACCGCAACGAGGAAGTCGATCTCCCAGACCCCGAACCCGAAGACCGAGCCGTAGAGCACCAGCAACCACGCTCGGGCCGAGAGCTGGCAGGTCAGGGCAAGCAAGCCGACAAACACGACCCCGAAAACAGCCGCCAGCGCGAAATGGATGGCGCTGCCAAGCAGGAGGGCGGCGCCCAAAGGAAAGCCAGGATCAAGTGCGTCGGGCCCTGCGATGAACGACGCGGCGAACCGGAACGGCCAGGATGCTGAACCCGTCAACAAGACGCTCCCGATCACCGTCGTCGCTCCGAGGACCAGCCCAGCGACCAGGCCGGCGATGGCGCCATGCACGACCACACTGTCGATGTCGCGCTTCTCGACGATGACTG
>Ga0307312_10000319_pt1 | contig 21395 bp, 17 predicted proteins | sample ER_DNA_202_FD_194489 | JGI IMG/M metagenome (GOLD analysis project Ga0307312, IMG submission 194489) | Bulk soil microbial communities from the East River watershed near Crested Butte, Colorado, United States - ER_DNA_202 | ecosystem: Environmental > Terrestrial > Soil > Floodplain | place... | reverse complement strand
CATTTTGAACTGCGCCAGGAAATCATTAAAATCGAACGAAGCTGTGCGCAGCTTGCGCTCCATCCGGGCGGCTTCCTCTTCATCGACCGCTTCGGCCGCTTTTTCGACCAGACCAACCACGTCCCCCATTCCCAGAATCCGGCCAGCGAGCCGCTCAGGGATGAAGAACTCAAATTGATCGAGCTTCTCGCCGGTGCCGGCGAATTTGATTGGCCGACGTGTCACTTCGCGCATCGACAAGGCCGCACCGCCGCGTGCGTCGCCATCGAGTTTTGTCAAAATGATTCCGGTAATTTCTAAAGCGTCGTTGAAATGAGTTGCGACGCTGACTGCTTGCTGGCCGGTTCCTGCATCGACAACGAGTAAAGTTTCCTGCGGCTGCAAAAAATCTTTGAGCGCTTTCAATTCCTGAATCAGCGCTTCATCAATTTCCTGCCGACCAGCCGTATCGAAGATCTCGACCTGAGCCGTCTGTCGATCTTGCCATCCGAGAGCAGCGGCGGCCGCGCGCTGCACGTTCTTCTCGTTCGGATCAGGAGTAAACACCGGGACGTCGATTTGTTTTCCGAGGGTCGCCAGCTGCTCAATCGCCGCCGGGCGCTGCAAATCGCAAGCGACCAAAACCGGAGCGTGACCTTGCTTTTTCAAGATGCGCGCCAGCTTGGCGCACGAAGTGGTTTTGCCGGAACCGTTGAGTCCCACAACCAAAATGCGCGCCGGTTTGTCAAGATTGAGTGGCGCGGTAACGCCTCCGAGCAGAGCGGTCAACTCATCATGGAAAATTTTTACGATTTGCTGCCCCGGGGTGATACTGCGAACGACGGCTTCCCCGAGCGCTTTTTCCCTCACGCGGCCAATGAATTTCTTTGCGACTTGAAAATCGACATCAGCTTCCAGTAAAGCCAAGCGAACGTGGCGCAGCGCGGCGTCGATGTTCGTTTCGCTGATCGTGCCGTGGCCACGCAGCTCTTTGAAAATGTCCTGAAGCTTATCGCCGAGTTGTGAAAACATAATGGTAGAAAAAAACGCTGCGTTTGAACGAAAAGGTGGATTGGCCGCTCCGCGGGCGATGCTAAAATAATCCAGCTTCGCCGCCACTCGCACCATCGAGCGCGGAGCGCTCGATCCACCTCACTTCTTCGGGGTCGGCGTTGTTCTTGCCGCGGCGGACACCGGTGCGGCCGCGACCGCCGCGTCGATCCCGAAAGTCCAGTGCGCCTCGACTTTTTTGCCTTCCGCTTTCGCGCTAACAATCACCGTGCACGAGTTTCCGCGCAATTTTTGCGTCACTTGATATGAGACGGTTCCGGTTTTCGGATCGTAACTCACGGGAACGACACCGAGTCCGCTGACGCGCATTTGCACGCTGCCGGGCTCGATTCCGCCGACGCGGCCGAGGCTCGCTTTGATGAGCGGGAGCGCCGTGCGGACGGTGCTGCCATCCGCCGGTTGGGTCGAAAGATCAGCCGCGCCGACTTCAGCAACCGCGGCTGCCCCACCACTGGAGGTGCCGATCATCTTGACCGCGTCAACGAATACTTTCGGCTTGTTCGCTTCAATTGCATAACGACCAAGCGAATCGAGCGGAGACGTAAAGGTGATCGGCTGACCGTAAACGGTAAACATCGCTTCGTAACCGGCATTTCGCGCAAGTTCTTTGACGTGCTCGTTATAATTGCCGAAGGGAACGGCGAAACAATTCACTTTGATGCCGAGCCGCTGCTCGAGCAGTTCCTTGGAGCCGACAACTTCGTTATGGACCCATTGCTCGTATTCTGGCCCGGTCAATTTTGTCCTGGTCTTCTTCCCGCCGGCGGCAGCCAGCATTATGTTATGCCCTTCGCGCAAGTCTTGATGCGTAGCGGTATGCGCCTCGATGTCGACTCCGTTGTCACGCATGTCGGCAAGCTGTTCCCACGTGATCGCCTCTCCGCCACCCAAGCTACCCCCCCGTACGCCTTCGGTATAAATGAACATCGTGAACGGGTAGCCAAATTTTTTCATGATCGGCCACCCGACCTCGTATTGAGATTTCCAGCCATCATCGAAACTAATGACCGCGCATCGCGGCGGTATATTTTTTTCGCCCCGCCGCCACGCCAGCAAATCTTGCATGCTGATTACGGTAATCCCGGCATCTTTGAGTTGTTTCATCTGCGCCTCGAAATCGACCGGCGTGATCTCGGTACCCGGATAGCGAATTTTGTCGACCAACCGATGATAACAAAAGATGATGGTCTGCGCCGTTTGATCGACAACGGCTTTGGTAATTTTCGGCGACGGCGACGCACCCGCAACACCCGGGCCCGGACTGCCGCCGGCGGTCTCGCCGGCCGATGCTGGCGATGAACTCATCGGCTCGGAACTCGTGGTCGGACTTGGATGTTTCTGGCACATTGAAAAATTCAACGCTAAGAGCAACGGTAGAATCGCTAATCGGATCGTCATAAAAAGAGTAAATGCCTTTAATTGCAGCAGCATAAAAAACAAGTGCTTTTTGTATGCAATCGCCGGAAAATAAATCGGTTTCGGGCGAAATCAAAACGCCCGCCCCGAGTCTAGTTTCCAAAAAAATTTTGGCGAAAAAGTTATTTCTTGGTATTTAACCGGAATGCCGCGCCTGATCAGCCGCACTCTTGCCATCGGTCTCCTGGCTCTGTTAGCTGCTTGCGCGACCGCCCCAAAGGTGGCGAAAAATACGAGCAAGACTTTTACGACTGTGGTGGTGGATGCGGGACACGGCGGGAAAGATAACGGCGCCTACCGCCGTTACGGTCCGCCGGAGAAAACGGTTGCGCTCGACGTCGCTCAGCGTCTCGAGCGCAATCTGCGAGAATCGGAATTAAAAACGGTGATGACGCGATCCACCGACGTGTTTATTCCATTGGATCAACGCGTTGCCATCGAGAATTCGCAGAAAAATGCCATTTTCGTCAGCATTCATTTCAACGATTCACGCCGGCGTGGCGTTCACGGCTTCGAAACCTATTATCATTCGGGCGATTCATCCGAGCTGGCGAATCGAATCCAATCGAAGCTGATGACGATCCCGCACTCGATGAATCGGGGCGTGCACACAGCGAATTTCCGCGTCCTGCGCCTCGCTTACTATCCGGCCGTCCTGGTGGAGTGCGGATTTTTGAGCAATCGATCCGATGGCAACCAGGCGCGCGACGCCGAATATCGCGAACTGCTGTCGGAGAGAATCGCAGAAGCAATTGTCGAACAACGCTACGGGCCCGGTGTCTATCACGCGTCTCCCCAAGTAGCCGCCGCGCAGCCGCAATCAGCGAGCACCGGCCAAGAGCCGGCGCCGGCCGCTGTTCATCATTAAAATTCTTTTCCACGCTCTTCGCGCCCGATCGCGGCCAGCACGATCAGCGCCACAAAAATGATGAGCGCAAAAAGCGCGAGCGCCTTCGCGTAATCCGGATGCCCGCTCGCATCGCGAAAATGGTCGGCCAACCGTGCCTCCACCACGGCTGTATTCGCGGCAAGTAAATTCCCGAGCTGGTAGGCAAATCCTGGGAAAGTTCCACGCAACTCCCCCGGGGAAAGCTCATTTAAATGCACCGGCACGATCCCCCAGGCGCCTTGCACCATGAATTGCATGGCGAATCCTCCGATCACCAACAGGGAAAAACTCGGCGAAAAAACCCAGGCAGGAATCAGAAGGATCCCGAACACCGCTGCAAAAATGATCGCGCGACGCCGGCCCCATTTTTGCGAGAGATGACCGACAATCGTGCCGCCGCAGATCGCGCCAAACGCGTAAATGATCCCGGTCGCCGCCTTTTGCGTCACCCCGTAGTGGCGTTGTTCGCCGAGGAACGTTTGATACATGTCCTGGGTCCCGTGCGACATGGCATTGAATGCCGTCATCAACAGGATCACGTAAAGAAAGAGCGCCCAGTGCCGTCGCAGAACCGTCAGCACGTTTTTCCAAAAATCAGCCGGGGCGGTGCGCCGGCGCAGCCACGCTGGTGATTCTGGCACCCGCGCGCGAATAAAGATAACAAGGAACGCCGGCAGCACTCCCGCCACGAAGAGTCCGCGCCAGCCGAAGAACGGAAACACCGCCCAGTAAACGACCGCGGCCAGGAGGTAACCGAACGCGTAGCCTTGTTGCAGAATGCCAGAGAACAATCCGCGCGCTGCCGTCGGCAAAGTTTCCATGGCCAGGGATGCGCCCAGGCCCCATTCTCCGCCCATACCGATCCCGTAAAGCGCGCGAAAAATCAGCAACCAAGTGTAGTTCGGCGAAAAAGCGGTGAGCAATTCCATGGCTGAATAAAAAATGATGTCAATCATGAGCGGGATGCGCCGCCCGAATCGATCGCCCAGCAACCCGAAGATGAACGCGCCCACCGGGCGCATCGCCAGCGTCAGGGTAATGGCGTAACTAAGTTTGGCGATACTCGTTCTGAAATCGTGCGCCATCGCCGCGATCACAAACGTGAGTAGAAAAAAATCGAAAGCATCCAGCGCCCATCCCAGGAAGCAGGCGACAAACGTATTGCGTTGATCCCGGTTGAGTAATTTAAAGAGCCGGATCGCTTCCACGTCCCTGATTTAGTTGTCGATCAAATAATTGAAAAGCGCGGAATGCGCAGACTATCAAAGTGGTCTCAGCTAAGGGCGATTGACCTCAATCGCCCGCGGGCGACTCGGTGAATGGAGCCGAGCGACATGGACGGGAGGCCCGAATAGGCGAGTCAGCCGTCCTACCTTGGAACGTGTCTCTGACTGGGTTAGGTGATAATGTAAGTCATGCGTTACCTTGTGAAGGCCGCTGTGAAATCCGGCAGAGAACGCGCTCTCGTACAGGCGATTGATGAGCGCACACTTGGCCGCGGTTCAATCGCCGGCGACGAATACCTGCACAACATGGAGCAGGCGCGCCTAACCGAAAACGAAGTGGCACATTGGCTCGAGGTCTGCTTCTGCGATCCGCCGCTCGCAGAGGAGCGTCCGTATTGGGAGGAGTATTTCGAACTGCTTAGTGTGAAGGACGCGCACTCGCGACGCAATTGCCGGGATGAGAATGGAACAGAACCGTGGACCTGCTGCGACTGTGATTGCACGACGCGGCTGGAAGAGAAACTTCGCGGCCACGGCAAAGCATTTCTCGAAACTCTTCGCGATCGACGATCGTAGGAAATGGAGGGACGAGCCCGGTATCGTCTAGGACGGCACAGAGGCCACTCCCATAAACAACAACACATCTACGCATCATGATGCGTCAATTTGTTTCTTGAACACCGGCGCAAACGCCGTTTAGTTCTCGACACTAATGGCGACCGATCTTCATCCTCTGGAGGCGCTCATGCGCCAACGCATCGTCGTGCTTGACGGCGCTATGGGCACGATGATCCAGCGTTACAAATTATCGGAGCAAGATTATCGAGGAAAACGATTCCGCGATTGGAAAGGCAAGGATCTCAAAGGCAGCCTTGAACTTCTCCTTCTGACGAAGCCGAAGATCATCGACGAAATCCATAGGCAATATCTCGAAGCCGGCGCCGACGTGATCGAGACGAATACATTCAGCGCCACTACGATCGGGCTGCACGATTTTCTTTTTTCTGGCGAGCCGCCGACCGATCACAAGGATCAACAATTTTTTCAGCGTGTCGTGGACGATGTCGACCTTCGCGCACTCGTGCACGAGATGAATGTGGTAGCGGCTAAAATTGCGCGGGACGCGGCGGATCGTGTTGCCGATCAAACCGGGACTCACCGATTTGTCGCCGGATCGATGGGGCCTCTCCCTGTGACGGCATCGATGTCACCGGATGTAAACGATCCGGCTTTCCGCGCCGTCACGTTCGATCAACTCAAACAGACTTATTTCGATCAGGCAAAGGCCTTGGTCGAAGGAGATGTCGATCTTTTGCTGGTCGAAACCATCTTCGACACGCTCAACGCCAAAGCCGCGCTCTTTGCCATTGCGGAGGTCTTTGAACAAACCGGAAAGAAAGTCCCACTGATAATTTCCGGAACAGTGACGGACCGATCGGGGCGAATGCTGAGCGGTCAAACCGTGGAAGCGTTTCTCATTTCGATCGCACACGCGCAGCCGCTGATTGTGGGGCTGAATTGCGCGTTAGGCCCGGATGAGATGGAACCGTATGTCGAAGAGCTGGCACGTATTTCGCCGTACTTTATGAGCGCGCATCCGAACGCGGGTCTGCCCGATCCGTTATCCGAGACCGGTTTTCCGGAGACGCCGAAAACATTTACGCCGAAAGTTGCCAAATGGGCGGCGAACGGCTGGCTGAATCTGGTGGGCGGCTGTTGCGGCACGACGCCGGAACACATCCGCGCGATTGCAAAAGCCGTGCGCGATTGCGAACCGCGAGAGATAACTTGTGAGGCGTCTATGTCAGACGCCGAGCCAAACAAAACGGCGTTTCGCAGAAACGCCCTACAGCTTTCCGGCCTCGAGGCGCTCAATATTACACCGCAGTTTGGTTTCGCCGTTATCGGCGAGCGAACGAACATCACGGGCTCGCCCAAGTTTTCGAAATTGATCCTAGCGGACGATTTCGAAGGTGCGCTGACCGTGGCACGGCAGCAGGTTGCCGGCGGCGCGAACCTTCTCGACGTCAACATGGACGAAGGAATGATCGATTCCGAAGCGGCCATGACGCGTTTCCTGAGTCTGCTCGGCAGCGAACCGGAAATCACGCGCATTCCGCTCATGATCGACAGCTCGAAGTGGAGCGTGATCGAAGCGGGCCTCAAATGCGTGCAAGGCAAAGCCGTCGTCAATTCCATCAGTTTGAAGAACGGTGAGGAGGAATTTCTTCGACAGGCCCGACTGATTCGGCAATATGGCGCGGCCGTTATTGTGATGGCTTTTGATGAGCGCGGCCAGGCAGACTCGTTTGACCGCAAGATCGACATCTGCGCGCGGGCTTATGACCTCTTGACCAAGCGCGCGAACTTCCAGGCAAATGACATTATCTTCGATCCGAACATTCTGACTGTCGCGACCGGTCTCGAAGAGCACTGCAATTACGCGGTCGATTTCATCGAGGCAACACGTTGGATAAAGGAGAATCTTCCCGGCGCGCACGTAAGTGGCGGCGTAAGCAATATTTCATTTTCGTTTCGCGGAAACAATACGGTGCGCGAAGCCATGCACGCGGCGTTTCTCTTTCATGCCATCCGCGCCGGTCTCGACATGGGAATCGTCAATGCGGGACAGCTCGCGGTTTACGAAGAAATCGAGTCGGAACTGCGCGAGCGCGTGGAAGACGTGCTCTTAAACCGGCGCTCTGACGCGACGGAACGGCTGGTGGAATTTGCGGAAAGGGTAAAAACCAAAGGCAAAACGCCGATCAAAGATGAAGCGTGGCGCGCGGAAGCTGTGGAAGAGCGTCTGAAGCACGCGCTGATAAAAGGCATCGTTGATTACATCGACATCGATACGGAAGAGGCACGAAAAAAATCCAAACGTCCACTCGATGTCATCGAGGGTCCGCTTATGGCCGGAATGAGTGTGGTGGGCGACTTGTTCGGCTCGGGCAAGATGTTTCTTCCACAAGTAGTAAAAAGCGCCCGTGTAATGAAAAAAGCCGTCGCCTACCTGATGCCATTCATGGAAGCGGAGAAATCTGCCGGCGCGAAGCCACAAGGACGCATCGTGATGGCGACGGTGAAAGGTGACGTGCATGACATCGGCAAGAACATCGTCGGCGTCGTCCTGCAATGTAATAACTACGACGTTGTCGATCTTGGCGTGATGGTGCCAGCCGCAAAAATTTTGGAGACAGCGCGGGAAAAAAAAGCGGATGCGATCGGATTGAGCGGGCTCATCACGCCGTCCCTCGATGAGATGGTCCACGTGGCACAGGAAATGGAGCGTGAGGGATTCGAACTGCCATTGTTGATCGGTGGCGCCACCACCAGCCGAGCTCACACGGCCGTTAAAATTGCGCCGCATTATCGAGCAAGCATTGTCCATGTTGTGGATGCGTCGCGCGCGGTCGGCGTTGTAAATTCTCTGTTAAACGAGCAATTGAAATCAGAGTTCGATGTGAAAACGCGTGGCGATTACGCACGATTGCGCGAGGAGCATTCAGCGAAGGTTCGCGGGAAAAAATTGCTGACGCTGGAACAAGCGCGCGCAAACCGAGCGCCGATAGACTGGAGCGCCTACCAACCACCCGGGCCGGACTTCACGGACGCGCGCGCGGTTTCTCCAGCGATTGCCGATCTTCGGGACTACATCGACTGGTCGCCCTTCTTTCACGTCTGGGAACTGCGCGGCCGCTACCCGGCGATATTTGATGATCCGGTGATTGGTAAACAGGCGCGCGAACTTTTCGACGACGCGCAAGAACTTCTCGAACAGATCATCACAAAGAATTTGCTGACGGCGCGCGGCGTCCATGCTTTTTGGCCGGCAAACTCCGTCGGTGACGATGTCGATCTTTACGCTGATGAGACGAGAAGAGAGAAACTCGCCGCATTCTATTTTTTGCGGCAACAGATGCAGAAGCCCGCGGGGCAATTCAATCATTGCCTGGCAGATTACGTCGCGCCGAAATCAAATCCCAAATCCGCAATCCACAGTCCGCAATCGGCGGATTATCTCGGCGGCTTCGCCGTTTCAATTCACGGCGCGGATGAACTCGCGAAGGAGTTTACCGCTGCACACGATGATTACAGCGCAATTTTAGCGAAGGCACTGGCAGACCGATTCGCGGAAGCGTTCGCGGAGTATTTGCACAAGCAAGCGCGGATCGCGTGGGGATTCGGGCGCGATGAAAATTTGTCGCATTCCGATCTCATTCGCGAAAAATATCGCGGCATTCGGCCGGCAGCGGGTTATCCCGCATGTCCCGATCACGCAGAGAAGCGAACGCTTTTCGATTTGCTTAACGCCGAAAAGAACGCCGGCATCAAACTGACGGAATCGTTTGCGATGCATCCCGGGGCGAGTGTGAGTGGCCTCTACTTTTCGCATCCCGAGGCAAAGTATTTTGGCGTCGGACAAATCGCGCGTGATCAGGTCGTTGATTATGCCGCGAGGAGAGACGAATCGGTCACTGCAGTTGAGAAGCGGCTGGCGCCAAATCTCGGGTAGGAAATTTAGGCTAGCGTCTCAGCTTGTGAGCTAATCACTATCGCGCGCTCAGGCGCAGGATCTGTCGAATGTTGGGCTTCTTTCGCCGGCCAAACAACGCTCCAAGCGAGCCCGCATTTCTCCAGCAGCCAGATACAGTAGCGGGTACCGTCAAACTCCCACCAGCGCAGGCCGTGGGCGGCGCAACGCGGCTGAGCATGATGATTGTTGTGGTAACCTTCGCCCATTCCGATTACACCGATCCAAAAATTGTTCCGGCTGTGATCGGATGTATCGAAGCTCCGATATCCGAATTGACGCATATGGCAGATGGAATTGACCGACCACGTAATATTATAACTCACTAGCATCGGCACATAGAGACACCAAAGTAGCCCAGCTAATCCGAGCGTGAAATAGAGCGTCGTGGCGACAGCAAGGTGCGGCAGCACATATAGCGCGGAGTTCTCCCACAAGCGGCAATACCAGATTTTTCTGACGTCGGCGGCGTACCTCTTCGAACGTTCACGAAATCCGGGCGGCTTTCGGATCAGCCACATCATGTGGGCATAGGGAAATCCGTGGAGGGGACTGTGAATGTCTTCGTCGGTGTCGGATTTGAGATGATGGTAACGATGGTCGCCTACCCACATCACGGGGTCTCCGGCCAGGACTACGGCGGACCCGGTCGCAAAGATGAATTTGAGCCATTCCGGCATCTCGAAACCGCGGTGGGTCAGATAGCGATGCAGATAAAGTGTGGTGCTGATTCCGCCCCAAAAAAAGAGCGCGAGCATGATCGGCAAATAGGAAATGTGGAAGTGCGTCAGGAGGCCGATCACTCCGAGCAATTGCAGTGCGACCAGGGCGATGAAGATGAAAAGATTTAGTTTTTCGTGCTTAAACATATGGCGCGGCGCAGAAGCAGCCACCCGGGCCACTCAAATCCAGAAAGGCAACACTCCGCCGAAAGGGACATCTTAGCAAGAGGTGAATTATCAGGCGCGCGGCGTAGCGCGCGTTGCTCACATCAAGTGAACCCGCGAGGAAATTTCTGGATGCGCAGAGCGACTGCTCGTGATAAGCATCACGCGACGCGGGGTGTAGCTTAGCTTGGTAGAGCGCGTGGTTTGGGACCACGAGGTCGCAGGTTCAAATCCTGTCACCCCGATTTGAACCCTGGACCTGGAGGACGGTCGCCGCGGCGACTCCCCCGGCCAGTGTTCCAGCCTATGTTTTACTGTTATGTTTTGCGAAGCCACAGGACTGGACGACGCTACGTAGGATCGCGCCGCTTGGTCTAGACCAATCGCTACGGCGACTCACTCCAACCGCAACAGAAAAATGAAATCAATAGGGCTGATTCTACTGGCAATACTGGGCGGGGCGACACCGATATTGGACGGGCAAGATACGGCGCCACCGGATGTAGATCTTTACTCGGGACAAAAAGAACCAGAGGTCACGGCGACAATATCTCCGGAGCCGCTCGCCCCCAACGTGCCGGAGCTCTCACAGCTTGACGAAGCTTTTAAGCCGAAATCGTTGGGAAAAGAAGCGGATCAACGCCGGCTGCATATCGAGTGGCGACAATTGAAAAACCGAGTGGTGAATGATCCGTCCATTCGCGCAGCGAAGGCAGCCGCCATGGCTGCACGCACGGATCTGGAAAAGCGGAACCGCCTTCGCAACTATTACAACGTCTATTACGACCGAATGTCGGCTCTGGCTTCGAGTGCGGAGATGAAACTAGCATTGGAAGCGTTGAAGACTGCAAATTTTAACTCGATTGATCAACCGCGTGTGCGACCTTCGCCAAGCGCGCCAGGCGTCTCCCCTTCGCCGAGCGCCACGCCCACAGCTGGGCGCAAACACCACAAGAAACATGGAGGGTAGTGTTCGCGCAGCCCACTTGCCGGCTCATATCGTGCAGTTATTCTAGACGCGATTTGCGGCGCGTTCGTCTAGTGGTTAGGACACAGCCCTCTCAAGGCTGGTGCACGGGTTCGACTCCCGTACGCGCTGCAAATGCTTTTCATAGGTAAAATGTCCTAGTTGGCATAATGTGCTGCTTCAACAACACATGAAAAACGATCGCACTCGTCGGAGCTGTAATATTCACTTACGCCTTCGCGATATTATCGGAAGGAGCAACAAACAGCGTAGATCGGCGCTCGACCAAGATTCATCAGTGCAGCACCTGCACAGGAGGGCGACCCATGCTATGCCTGCAAAAACTGCCATTACTGTAAGCATTGCGCGAAAGAAGGTGGGACGTGCGGAGTATGCAAACGCTGAGTTGTAACCGCGATGAGATACTGGGGGGGTCATCCCTGACAACCTCAGTGCGTCCGGCTGGACGTGGGGATGTTCATCTCACATTGATTCGACTGGTCGCGAGCTTTTCGCAGCAGACGCGCACCGCCACAACGAAAGCGATTCGTGTTCCCATGCCCGTCAAAAGAGATCGAGAAAATTCTGTACGGAAGCTGGGATGCGACTATTGGACGAGTTGCTCTAAACAATTGCCAGCGCCGGAAATTTTCGCCCAAGCACTTTCTCACTCGGCGCTTTCAACCATCGATCCAACACGGTTCCGTAAACGCTGCGAAAATCCGTGTTGAATTTCAGGTCGCCGTGGTCAAGATCGACAAGACTCGGATACTTGCCAAATAATCCGGGTTTCACCGCGCCGCCGAGAACAAACATCGGCGCGGCCGCGCCGTGATCGGTACCGCCATTCGCATTTTCCGCGACGCGCCGACCGAATTCGCTGAACGTCATCAGCAAGACGCGTTCAAAATTTCCTTGCTGTTTCAAATCGGCGACGAATGCCGTGACCGCGTCGTTGTACTCGCCCATCAAACGCTCGTGCGTATTCAACTGGCTGGCATGCGTGTCGAAGCCACCCTGGCTCGCATAGTAAACGCGCGTCGGCAATCCACCCGCGATCATGCGCGCGATAATGTTCAAGCTGGCGGCGAGCCGGCTCTGCGGGTACGGCACGGTCGATTTGTACTTGCGCGCGATCGCTAGGATTTTGTCGGAGCTCAATTGCGCATCGAGCGCGGTGCGCTGTAAAAAATCCATCGTGCTCAAGTCGCTTTTCGCTTTGCCTGGAATCGCCCCGATGGAAGCGCCGTCCGCCGCTGTGATCGCGCTCTCCTCGCTCGCTCCCGATTCATTGAGCTGGCGGAAGAACATTTCCTCGGCGCTCATGCGGCCGTTGTTCGGCTCCGATGTTCGCCAACGAAATTGTTCCGGTCGCGAAAACGTGACGCCGGTCCGCGTTTTCGCTGCAAAAGCTTGCGGCGTTTCCTCGCCGATGGCAACGCCGACCGTCGGATCGGCGCCCGCACAACAATTGTCGAAGTAACGTCCAAGCCAGCCATCACTGATGTTGCGATCGGCATCGGATGCGGTCTGCCAGATTTCCGTCGACCGAAAATGCGACCGATTTGGATTTGGATAACCAACCCCCTGCACAATCGCGACATGACCTTCGTCAAAGAGCGCCTTCGATCCGGTGAGTTTCGGATTGAGCCCAAGGTAATTGTCGATCTTGAGAATTTTGTCGGCCGCAAATCCGAGACGCGGGCGCGCGCGATGATATGTATCGTCCGCGTAAGGGACGACCATGTTGAGTCCGTCATTTCCGCCGGCCATCTGCAACACGACGAGGATCGTTCCATCTTTGCCGGTTACAGTTTGGGTAAGCGCGTCCGCCGCCATCGCGTCGAGCGCGAAAAACGTTTTCTCGAGGAAAACTGGAAGCGTCCAGGTTGCGGCCGCCCCGAGCATGGAGGTGCGCAGAAACTGTCGCCGTGTTTGCAACGTCGTTTTCATAAATTCGTTAGGCCAATTGGAACTGCGGGGTGCTCATCATCAAATGCACAAGTCCACGCATCGTTTCATCGCCTGTGTCTGGCTTGCGTGCTTCGAGATATTGCACAAAAGCGCTCGTTTCTTTTTCCGGCGGGCGAACTTGAAAAAGTCGCGCGCTCAAAAGATCGACAAGGTCGCGCGGCTTTTCTCGGAGTTCAGCCGGAATGATTTTGTTAATGTCGATTGGATCGCGGCGAATTTGCTCGGCCAACTGGGCAGGACGACGGAAACCGAGATCGGCGCCTTGGCGGCGTTGCGGAGCATTCGCAGGCGACATGGCATCGCCATTGATCAGGTAGCTCGCGAAGTTGTAGCGAAATAACAGTGTCGATGTACTAATCCACGCCTTGCCGCCGTCCCAGCCTTTCACATTGGGCGGCGCGAAAAGAATCTGGTCCATTTGTCGCATCGCGTTTTGCGCGACAATTGGTGAGGGGAGTTGCGTCTCGAGGAGCTTCGAGGTTTGGATCAAATACTGAATCGGACTCTTGATTTGCGTCCGCATTACGCGATCGGAATAAAATTCTGCGGAGCTGAAAATTTCGCGCAGCACCGGTCGCATCTCATAATTGTGCGCGCGAATGCTGCTCGCAATTGCGTCGACTATTTGCGGCGATGGTTCATCCTCGACAAAGAAGCGCCATAACTTTCGGCCGATGAATTGCGCGCAGGCAGGCTTGTTGACAAGGATGTCGATGATCTCGTCCCCGTTGAGTGCACCGGTTCGGTCCATGAAGTTTTTGGAGCGACGATCCTGCTGCATCGGCGCAAAGCGAAATTGCTGCGTCGTCATGTCGATCCTGTAACCGGTAAAGGCGCGGGCCGATTCACGAATGTCCTGCTCGGAGTAATTGCCGATGCCGACGGTAAAAAGCTCCATCAACTCGCGCGCCCAATTTTCATTTGGATGCTCTTTGCGGTTCTGCTGAAGATCGAGATAGATCATCATCGCCGGGTCGCGTGATATTTTTTTGACGAGTGTGGCGAAATTTCCCAAGGCGTTGCGGCGCAGTGTGTCGTTTTGCAGCCACATCCAGTAAGCGTCTTTCACTTTTTGCACGCTGGTCGCGAAATGGCCGTGCCAAAAGAGCGTCATTTTTTCGAGAAGCGGCGCTAGCCCAGTCATCATCCGTTCCAGCCACCAACGGCGAAGGTCGAGAATGTTTTCGCTTTCCATCATGCGAACTTCGCGCGCTTTTTCCTGGAAATTTTGGCCCTGATCCTTGGCTGCTTTAATTTCCATTCGTTGGGCACGAATGTTTCGCGGATGCGCCCACGTTGGCGGCGGCACATTGGCAGCGTCGGTGTTAACATCGACAAGCTCGCGCACCACTGCGGCGAGGCCCTTCTTGCGCGCGGCTTCGATCTCCCCTGGCGTGCCGCCAAAGGCCCCGCGATTCAGAAGATGCGCAGCGGTGTCGTCATTCCATTTCTGCGTTGGTAACGGAACCAGCACGCTGATTGAACCGATTCGTTAGGATGAAGTTGCTGAAAACTCTTATCCGTGCTCTTGCTCATTGGCACTATTTTTCCAAGACGCCACAATTCGATCATGAAAAATCTCGAACGCGTAATTTCGTTCACGGAAGCGAATCGAAAGTTGTGAACGCGAGGCATAGCGCCGGGGAACCGTCGGCTGCAGCACTTGGTTAACAAAATTCATCTTTGAGACCAAAAAGCGTCAGCGGTGTTCGCCCAAAGACCGGCGCGGTTTCGATTTAATCTCTAACGCGCTACCATTCGGTCAGCTGTGGTATCTCGACGCTGCGCTGGGGAACGAAATTCCGCGCCGGCGTTAGCTTGTCTGAGGGCAGCGTCTTGAGGATAGCCTCTGGAATAAGCCCCGTTTGATAGTAGGACCGACCGGCAAGCCGCCTTTTTACTCTGCGAGTCCGCCAGTCAACCAACCGAAAGATCGACCATGGAACGCAGAATCAGCCGACTCCGATTGTCGCCAGAAACAAGTAGCGATCGGTCATACCGTACGCGCGCTGATTGTGGGTGCGTTCGTACGCGCGAATCGCCCGTCGCGTTGCCGGTCCCATGATTCCATCAATAGCACCATGGTAGTAGCCCGCCCGAGCCAGCCGGCGCTGCAGCTGCACAACCGAGGATCCATTGCCATAGCCGCCCTGATAACCGTATCCGCCGTATCCGTATGAGTAATCCCCATACGGATATGGGTAGTAGGGATACGGGGAATAGAACGGAAAGAAGGGAAAACCGAAGTTATCGAAAACAACGAACTCGTTGAAACGGTTGAAGCGACGAAATCGATCATCCCGATCGAAGTCTCTGAAACGGTTGAAGCGACCAAATCGGTCATCCCGATCGAAGTCGCCGCCGCGCCAACGTTGAAAGCCGGAGGGCGAGTTTAGCATGGGAGCGCGGTGCATCGGCATCCGCGCTGTCGAAGCACGGTGCCCCCTCATCTGCGCCGTCGCAGTCGAGACCGCGAAAACGCACGGCACCACGCAACTGAGGAGAATCAATTTTTTCGAGTTCATAACTTTACGGGTTTGTAACAATTAAAACCCACTGGGATTCGGAAGTTGCGGCTCTGGAAAAGATAGAATTGATCGGAAAGGTAACGCCGTTGTTACTTTTGCGGACTGCGCCCACCCAATTTCCGTCAGGCCTTACGCGCAAGACGTTTTCGGACAAATTCGGACACTCGAACTGCGTAATTCTGCGCGAATTTGACAACGGATGAAACACTTGCCATCCCCAAATTAACCTTCGGTCCAAACGGAGAATTAAAAATCACCTGCCATTTCCAGTAGCCGGGCCGCTTGTTCCCGATTCTATAAAGACGCAATAGATGCAACTAAATTCCGCAAATTTTGACGGGGGATCCCATCGCGACCCGCTTCGGCGCGACAATTACTTTCGACCCTGCCGCTGAAATCGACGCGCCCTTCGATAGAGCCTGCCGACGGGACGGATCGATCTAGAGAGAAGAGATGAAGCATTGCCCGTTCCCTCCAGACGGACCGACCAGCTCTTGCGGTCTTATCCAAGCGTTGTTTTTGACCATGCTGGCGTAGACCTGACACTTCACACACGGAGAATCCGTATCTGCCTCCGTCACTCCCATTAGCATGTCTTTGGTTCGCTGCATCTTTTCACCTTTAAGACATACCTCCAGCCCGCCGTTCGTAAAAACATTACCGAAGTCGTCCCAATGATTGATCGAACACCCCAGCACCCGGCCGTCGAAATTGATGCGCGGCCTTTGCCAGAGCTGGTGGCAAGAGGGCGCAATATAATTGCGATTAAACTTCTCCTCGTATTCTCGCCGATCCGCTACGCCCAGCTCCGACTCTTTCCTGATTAACTCACGATCTTTTACCGGCGAGAAAGTTTCGCCATAGAGGTCGTCCCAGGACAGTTTTACATAAAACTCCATCCCCAGCTCGCGGGCCATCGCCCGAGCCCTCCCGATCTCGTGTTCGTTGTGACCAAAGGCGACATACTGCCAACGTAAGGCCGGGTATTCGCTGCGATACTGCTTTTTGAAGGCGTTGATTCGGCGGATATGTTCGATCACTCGGTCGAAATTTCCGTTGACCCGATAGATCGAGTAAACCTCTTGGCTAGCGCCGTCGATCGAACAGCTCAGACTGCGCAGGTTATACTTTACCACGGCTTCCAAGACGCGATCGGAAGCCCGGTCGAGGTTGGCACCGTTATCGATCCGAAGCGCGACGTGTCGCTCGTGAGCATGGCGCAGGATCGATTCGAGATCTTTATTGAGGAATACTTCTCCCCAGTTGGATAGCTCGATGTCCGACACCCATGGATGTTCCTGAAGGAATTTCTCGAAATTGGCGAGAGGCAGGATGCCGGTGCCGATCGACTTGGCGATAACGCCCGTAGCCGTTGGACACGAGGGGCACCTGAGCTGACACGCTGTGGACAGATCTAGCGCCACGCTGGACGGTCGGACAAACGCGTTGCAATCGTAATGTTGTGTAATCCGATCCCCTCGGGTCAGGGTCTTTATGACTTCAGGTGTTTTCCTGCCGTGCCGCAGTCGGAAGAATAAGTTGTTTGCGACGCGGCCCGGCCTGTGCCGCGTGATGATGCGTTGGGCTCGATCAAGCAGGGCGGTTTTTTGCTCCACACCTTTGGTCCAGTTGGCGTGGAACATGACCGGGTTCGCCGGAATGTAGATACGGCTCGCTTCGGGGAATTGACGCCCCGTAAAGGTCCCCATGCCGAAGAATGAAGGAGGAAGATAGCCCGCACGCACCTCCTTCATGGCTCGCACCAAACGATTGAAGGCAATCTGATCCCGGCCTTCGCACGCGGTCGCCCGCTGAACCTGCTGCCAAAGTTTGAGTGTCACATCGTTGGCTCGGATGGCGAAGAAGCCCGTGCACAAATTGCCCGCGGGATCATCAAGCTGACAGACGATGTCCTTGCCGTTTAGGCAGCTTTGAATCGTCGTCTTGGTCGGCCCGACAAAGAGGACGTCCATATCTGAATAGACAAAGACTTCTCCCCAGTTTTTCTGAATGGTCTCGATGATCTTCGCGCTTTTAAAGCGAACGGCTTGTTGCCAATCCGCTTCCATGTACTTCCCGTGCCCGCGCGCTTCGGATGGATAAAGACAAACTTCGTAATCGTCTTTCAGTGTGCGCAAAAACCACTCGTCCTTGAAAGTTTCATGGCTCGAACTGTAGACGCCGACCAGTTTCATGTCGCTTTAGGAGAGGCGGAGAATCCCTTTCAATTTTCCTTTCCAGCGTTGGAGGTCAGTGATTTTGCGATAGAAAGATTCGGCCTTTCCGCCGTGGAATTCGAAGACCACGTAGCGGGCAGTTACGTCCCCGGGGTTGTGTATGCTGTGAGGATCTCCGCCGGCGTAGAAAATGATACTGTGCGGTCCCACCCGCCGTCCCAGAGTTTCGAGCTCTCCTTCGAGAAGGACGACGGCGGACTCGTATGCATGCGCATGCGATGCATGCCCGGCGCTGGGGGGCAGAGTTGTGGCGTGCGAGTGCAATTTTCGCATACCTCCGGTGGGCCCTTCGAACAAGAGCCGTAACTCGTGCTCGGCGGCACCTTCGTTGCGGGGCTTCAGAGCATCGAAACATCCGAAACCCAGCTGGCCATTTCGGACGCCAGAGTGGGCGAGCCATTTAAACATTAGATAGTTGGCTGGTTTCGGGCTAACGGCCCGGAGAGTATGCGGGAAGTGGGACGGATAATAGACGAACTGTCCGCGCCGCAATGGTAACTCCTGGTTTCCGTCAGAGGAAGGCATCTGCGGCAGGATGAGGTTCGCTTCGCCCGCGAGCATTAGCAAAATCTCTTCCTCTGGATGGGTGTGGGGAGGATGCGGACAATGCCCTTGAACCAGCACTGAGACATGACACGAAAAGTCGTCTGCGTTGTCCGCGGTTCCGCGAAACTGATGATATGGCTTCCAGCCGGTTTGCTCGTCGGGATCGAGCGGAATAGTCAATGGAATGATCCGACTCGTAAGACGCTCTTTTGAGTTGATCTTGTTCCTCACATCCAAAGTGTACGATTAACCGAGCGACATTGCACCAGGCGTCTGCTCCTCGGCCGGAGCGGGTTTTTGAGCTGGTGTCCCAGCTGAAATTTCCAGGCTTGGTTTTGACGTTAGCTTTTCCGGGCTCGGTATTGGCGTTGCCTCCGCCGTCTTTGAAGGTTCCTGGAGAGTCCTCGAGGGCGCATCTTGAGCTTGCGCTAACGGCGACGCGGCAAGCGCAACACCACTGCACAGAACAGTAAGGAGGATTCGTCTGTGGAGATTCATCTGGCCTGACGAGAGAGCAGCCGTGGTCGTCAACTACCCTCCCGAATCGATTGTCACACAATTACACACACGCGCGCAAGATGAGAATTTCCGTCATTTCCATTGCCTCTTACGCGCTAGACAAGGGATTTCGGACAAATTCGGACAATCGAACTGCGTAATTCTGCGCGATAAGTGCAAAGCCAACATTTCTAGCGAATGCAGTTAACACGCTGATTGGCGCAAGTTTCCGTCGAAATCACGCGGAGTTGCGAAATGTTGAAATTGGTTTCGACTCCCGTACGCGCTGCCATATGGAACAACGCGAATTGAGTGTATTCCTAAGGGTTTCCTAACGCTACGGAAAGGCCAATTTCACATGACAGGTGCGCACATCTACGAAGTTCGTCCGCGCAAGGATCGGCGCGGCTTTGATTTAATCAGCGACGCCTTGCCATTCGACAGGCTGTGGTACGGCGAGCCAAACGCAATCAGCAATGCAATCGGCTACGCTAAGTTTTTCAGCCGGTCACATGATGCTATGATTCGCGTTTACGATTTAGCGGGCAACGTGATCGAAACACACGAGCAAGTGGGCGAGTTCAAAGAGTGGTAAGCTTTTACTCGCATCACGTCGCGTTTCCCGCTAAAAGGAATTTCCCATTGCACTGGCAGGATTACTCATTCATGCTCGTCGTGTCTGCACAGGCAGCCGAAAGGCAGAAGATGAAATACTTGGTGACCGCATCGGAGGGGCCTGGATGGTCCACCCCTGAGGAAGCCCTCAAGGTGCTTGAGAAGGGAGTCCTGCCCACCTTTGACAGTCTGTTGAAACTCGAAGCAGAGAAACGGATCGTGGCAGGGGGACTGCCGGTTGGCGAACGCAAGCTTATATTCATTTTGGAGGCGTCTTCCAACGAGGAGGTTGACCAAGTCCTGCGAGATATTCCCTTGTGGGGAGTGCTCAAGTGGGAGGTTATCCCCCTTGAGAGCTTTGATGGCAGGGCGCAGAAGGAGCGAAGCGTTCTTTCCGAACTGAAGAAACAGCTTAAGTAACTTGACGGCCCAACGCCTAACCATGCGATGCAGCTAACCGCTCGCCGGGCGCGATGAATAGGTCAAAACACGCTTACGAAATTCGGCCGCGCAAAGATCATCGCGGCGTCGATCTGATTTCCGACACGCTGCCATTCGGTCGGCTTTGGTATGGTGAACCAAACGCAGTCAGCAACGCAATCGGCTATGCAAAGTTTTTCAGCCGTTCACATGATGCTATGATTCGCGTTTACAATGAAGCTGGCAACGTGATCGAGGGGCACGAACACGCGGGCGATTTCAAAGAGTGGCAGCGCGATCAAAATGTTTGCGACTACCGGGTCAGTCGGCATCCGAAAGCGAACGTTGCTACGAAATAATTGGGCATGGAGCCACCAGACCAAAATATCAATGTAATCCGGTCCGTTTGGCGCCGAGTTAAGAAGGACATCAAAGTTCGTGACCTGCAGCCCGTAAAAGACGTCAAAGGTGGTGGCGGTGTTACGGGAAAATCCAAACCCATCACAGGCGGCACAGGCACCATAGGCAGCCGCTAATAGGGTTAAAGAGTCGCAAACCGTGGTTCGATCCCCGCGATTTTTATGTAAGCATTCGGCAGATACGCCGAAATTGTAATTCAAATTAGGACAGTAACCCGCCTGTGGTATGGCGAGCCAAACGCAAGCAGCAATGCAATCGGCTAAGCGAAGTTTTTCAGCCGTTCGCATCCGGCAATCATTCGCGTCTATGACGAATCCGGCGCCATGATCGAGACGCACGAATCAGCCGGCGATTTTCGGAACCTATCAATTATCCATTTTTTCCTTTTCCTCCGCGCCCCTAGACAGCTATCCTCCCGTTCACCGTGAAAAAGCAAATTACTATCCTTAATTGCCGCTGGTGTAGAATTCAGGTCTGGAATCAGGAAGAGAGGCCATTATGAAGCGCGCATGGTTGCTTATCGACGTTGAGGGTGACGCCTACGAAATGAAGGAAAAGCTCGGCAGCGTGAGCCTGTCAAACGCGAAGCAGCTTGTAGAGGGCGTGATGCGCAAGGAGGTCATTGTGCATGTGGAGGCAAGTACGCTCGCCGACCTCAATTCAGCCCTCCAATCTTTCGCCGGCACTCCGGGTGTCACCGGCGTCACGACCTTAATGATTCGACCCGCCTGACTGTCGTTCCAGCGCCTGGGAATAGCAGCGCCCTGACTACGGATCAGAAGGTTTGGTGTTCGAATCACCACGGGCGCGCGGTATTTTTATCAATCCACTGCCCTAATACTGCCCTTAAAATCATGGATCTTTACGAAGTCCGTCCGCGCAAGGACCGGCGCGGCTTCGACCTAATCAGCGACGCGCTGCCATTCGGCCGGCTGTGGTATTCAAGTTCGATCATTCGAATTTGACGTTGCTTCGAATAAACCGCTGGGGCCCGATCGCGCTGCGGGCGAGGTGAATGTGGTCTATGGCAAAAACACGAAGTGGCTCTTGTGCAATCCAAACCAGCGCCAGAAATTTACGCAGTAAAACATTCAATGGAGGCATCATGAAGAAAACAATTGTCACTCTCGTCTGCCTGCTGATTGCGCCGCTGGCATTTGCGCAGACGAGTTCGAAAGGTAAACGGCA
>Ga0307312_10000313_pt1 | contig 21618 bp, 15 predicted proteins | sample ER_DNA_202_FD_194489 | JGI IMG/M metagenome (GOLD analysis project Ga0307312, IMG submission 194489) | Bulk soil microbial communities from the East River watershed near Crested Butte, Colorado, United States - ER_DNA_202 | ecosystem: Environmental > Terrestrial > Soil > Floodplain | place... | reverse complement strand
ACCCTCATCGCGTCGCGCGATTGCGTCGGCGTACCGCTTTGTAACCAACAACAGGAGCTACCAATGCGAACTTGGCTCGGTCTGCGTGCCGCTCGGGGGTTCACCTTCCTCGTGTGCCTCGCCGCGACGATCCTCTCTCTCCTCGGCGCGCAAGATCTGCGCGCTCAGGAAACCACGGCGATCCAGGGTCGCGTGTTGGATGCGCGCTCCGGGCAGGGCGTGGTCGGCGCCTCCGTCATCGTGCAAGGAACGACGCTCGGTGCCGTGACGGGAGAGGACGGCCGATTCAGAATCGGCAACGTGCCGCCCGGAACCCACACCATCGTCGCGCGCCGTCTCGGCTACGCGCCGCACCGCCAGACGGTCGTCGTCGGAGCGGAACAGGTAGCATTGGCGGACATCGTACTCGAGAATGCAGCCATCTCGCTCGACCAGGTGATCGTGACGGGAACCGCCGGCGCAGAGCAAAGGCGCTCGATTGGCAACGCGGTCTCGACCATCAGCGCCGAAGATGCCATCTCCAAGTCGGCCGCCCAAAGCATAAGTACGCTCATCGGGGCGCGCGCGCCGGGAGTGACGATCGCTCCGGGCACCGGCCGCCTCGGATCAGGTCCCGCTATCCAGATTCGCGGCCGCAGCAGCATCGGCCTCGACAACTCGCCACTCCTCTACATCGATGGAGTGCGCATCAACAACGCGACTGCCGCGGGACCAGTTGCACCAAGCGGTCGCCTTGGCGGTCAGGCGTCGAACGTCGCGGGACGCTTGAACGACATCAACCCGGACGACATTGAAAGCATCGAGATCATCAAGGGTCCTGCTGCCGCAACCATCTATGGAACCGAAGCGGCGAATGGCGTCATCCAGATCATCACGAAGAGGGGCTCCGGCGTGAAGCCGCAGGTCACGCTTCATCTCCAAACCGGCAGCATCTACTTTCGGAACGCCGAAGGTCGAGTTCCCACGAACTTTGCTCGCGATGCGAGCGGCAATATCGTGACGTGGAATGGCGTCCAAACGGAGGAAGCCCGTGGCACGCCGATATTCAAGACGGGGCAGACGCGACAATACACCGGCTCCGTCTCCGGCGGACGTGACGCCATGTCCTATTACATCTCGGGCGCATACGAGAATGATCTTGGCGTCGAGCGGAACAACTCGCTCCGGCAGTATTCATCGCACGCCAATCTCAAGATCACGCCCAGCCCAAAGATCGATTTTGGGACGAGCCTCAATTTCTCGAGTCTCTCCGCGCACCTTGGCGCGGATGTCGGCGCGTCGGCGCTGCTGGGCGCGATTGTCGGCCACAGTCTGGTATTTCCAGCGGCGCGCGGCTTCTTTCCGAACTTTCCGCCCGAAGTCCCGCAGACCCTCTACGACAATGCCCAGGGTGTAAACCGGTTTACCGGAAGTCAGACGATCAGTCACCGGCCCACGAGCTGGTTCACGCATCGTCTCATCCTGGGTCTCGACTACACCGGCGACGACAGTCGCGCGATCGAGCACTTCACGACCGATCCGGCGTTGATCGCGCTGATTGGCGCGACGGCCGCGGCCGGGAGTATCGGCCAGACACTCAGGCACAACACCATCATTTCGACGGATTACTCAGGGACGGCCAGGTTCAACCTCACATCGGCGCTCTCATCTGCGTCGTCAGTCGGCGGCCAGTTCTACAGGACGGAGCTGAACTCGAGTTTCCTGGGCGGCACTGGGTTCCCGGGCCCCGGTGTAGAGACGGCGGGCTCGGTAGCAACGCCGGCGCAATCGACCCAAACGCAGAACATCAATACGACGATAGGCGCCTATGGACAGCAGCAGTTCGGCTGGAACGACAGGCTGTTCGTAACCGGCGCCCTTCGCATCGACAACAACAGCGCCTTTGGCGAGCAGTTCAAATGGGTGACTTATCCGAAAGTGAGCCTGGCGTGGGTGCTGAGCGAAGAACCGTTCTTTCCTCAGAGCCAATTCCTCAACGCACTGAAAGTCCGGGCGGCCTACGGCGAATCCGGCCGGCAGCCGGCTGCTTTCTCGGCACTTCGGACTTTTAGTGCATCTGGCGGGTTCGTCACCCCGGGCACGGTCGGAAACCCCAATCTGAAGCCAGAGCGCGGCAAGGAGCTCGAGCTCGGCTTCGAGGGCTCGCTGTTCAATAGGCTCAGCCTCGACTTCACCTACTTCAGCAAGCGGACGCAGGATCTGATTCTGAGCCAGGCGGTCGCTCCCTCGAGCGGTTTCTCCGGCAGCCAGTTCACCAATCTGGGAAGGGTGGACAATCACGGTGTCGAAGTGCAGGCGGTGTTGCAGGCACTCACGCAGCGGAACTTCTCGTGGGAAATCGTCGGCAATATCGGGACGAACAAGGACGAGATCAAAAGTCTCGGGGGACTGCCGAGCCTGATTCTCAACGCGGGGCAGTTCAATAAGGTTGGCGGCCCCATCGGCGGCATTTACACCAGACGCGTTGTGTCAGCGGATCGCGATCCGGTGACCAACCTGCCGATCAACATTCTGTGCGACGGAGGAGCAGGCGCAGCACCAGTCGCGTGCTCGTCGGCGCCGTTCCTCTTCATTGGAACTCCAACCCCGAAAGTGACGGGCTCGGTCGCCAACACCTTCATGATCGGAAACCGGCTGCGGCTGTATGGACTCTTCGATTTCAAGCGCGGCAACCGCATCCAGAACAACAACGAGGAGAATCGCTGTCTCGGTGCCGTGGGAATCTCGCTTTGCCGCTCAGCCTACTTCCTCCAGGAGTACCCGACTGTGTATCTGGCGGAGCGGACCGGCAACGCCCTCGGTCAGGGCATTCTCGACCAGTACTACTACGACGGTTCCTTCACGAAGCTGCGAGAGCTGTCGGCGACATTCATTCTCCCCGATCGCCTCGTGCGTGGAATACAGCGCGCGTCGATCTCTCTGATCGGACGGGATCTTCATACCTGGACCGACTACCCCGGGCTGGATCCGGAGGCAAACATCAACAATGTCGCAACCACTGCCAACGTTGGCGATCAGGCAGTCACTCCACCGCTCAGCCGTTTCCTCGTCAGCCTCAACCTCTCCTTCTGACCAATGCGAAACTCAATCATCTACCGCCGCGCGTGGTTGACGCCGCTCGGGTCGAGCGTGGTCCTCGCGCTAGTTGCAAGTGTGGCTTGTCGTGACATAACGACCCTCAAGCAGGAAAACCTTGGATCGGCGTCGGCCGGGACGCTCTACGTGCCCGCCAATGCGCTGCTGCTCACGAACAGCGCGATCACCGACTTCGAGTGTGCGTACAACCGCTACGTGATCGGTAGCGGACTTTTCACCGACGAGCTCTCCGTCGCAATCGCCCAGTCCGCGAATTTCGACTACGACGCGCGCCGAATGCCGACGAGCGCCCCCTACGGCACGAACAATTGCGGTGCGCCGCCGACGACTCTAGCGCCCAGCTCCACGCAGCAGCCTGGCATTTACACGCCTCTCTCAGTGGCTCGGGCAACAAACGACACCATTTTGGCAAAACTCGAGGGATGGACCGATGCCGAGGTGCCGAATCGAACCAAGCTGATTGGTCAGGCCGCGACGTACGCGGGCTACAGTCTGATTCTGCTCGGTGAAGGAATGTGCACGGCGGCAATCAATCTTGGTCCCGAGATTCAGCCCGCGGCAGTGTTCACCGAAGCCGTTGCGCGGTTCGACAAGGCGATCGCTGCCGCAACTACAGCGGCCGACAACGCGACGCTCAACCTGGCGCTCCTTGGACGCGCGCGCGCCAAACTGGATTTGGGCGGAGCGGCCAACCTGGCGTCGGCGGCAGCGGATGCGGCGCTCATTCCTCCGACGTTTGTGGCGAGCACGGCTGCCAACTCCATCGACCCGCGTCGGCAGAATGCAGTCTTCGTTCACATCTCCCAGAACAGCTTCTCGACTGTCGATCCATCGTACCGAAACGTTCCGGTTCCGGGTGGCACCACCCAGGATCCGCGCGTTGCAGTGACGGATCTCAACCGAAACGGCACCGCATCCGGGACGAGGGTTTGGCTACCCACCAAAGATGGGACGAACGCCACGCCAGTCCGTCTGGCTAGTTACGCCGAAGCGCAACTGATTATCGCCGAGAACGCGGCGGCGACGGGAGATCTGCCCGGCGCGGTGACTGCCATCAACAATGCGCGCGCGCGGACGCCTGGTGTTCCGGCTTACGTACTCCCAGCCGGCGCCACCGCGGCGGATGTGCAGGCTCAAATCCTCGAGGAGAGACGGCGCGAATTCTTCGTCGAGGGCCACCGCCTTGGCGATCTCAGACGAACCAGCACCCCGTTCGTTCCGGCTGCCGGCTCTGCGTACCCATTCCTCGGCTCCTATGGAACGCTGACGTGCTTCCCGCTTCCAGACGTGGAAAGAATCAATAACCCGACCATCGCTGGAGCACCCTCAAGGTGACTGCTACGAGATTTCGTCACCTCGCGATCGCCGTTCGGCTGGCAGCCGTTTTCCTGCCCGGCGCGGTTCCCGGGCAGGGGGCGCAGCTCCCGCCTCCCCTCGAGCTGCGAGTGCCTAAGCCGCCCACCGTCGGCAGCGGCGAGAACGGACCCTTCATCGCTTACGAGCTGCACGTCACGAATTTCGGAATGCAGCCACTGACGCTGAAGACCGTCGAGGTCCTGACGGCGAATCCTGAGCATCCAGTTCTTTTCACTCTTGCTGACAGCACACTCGCGCAAAGCATCGCGAGGCCCGGCGTTCAGCTACCAGTGCCGGAGCGGACGAAGATTGCTGGAGGAATGCGGGCCGTGGTGTATCTGTGGGTTCCGGTCGACGCGCGCAGTGCACCACAGTCGTTGCGCAATCGTGTGACGGTGGAGCAGGGACCTCCGGACAGTCTGCGCGTGCAGCAGCTCGAAGGCCCGGCCGTCCCGGTGACGCGCGAGGCTATCGTCATCAGTCCGCCTTTGCGCGGCGGTCCGTGGCTCGCGGGCAACGGACCGGCAGCGAGGTCCGGCCATCGCCGTGCTCTCATTTCGACCGGAGGGATTCCCACGATAGCACAGCGCTTTGCAATCGACTACGTGAAGGTCAACGACAAATTTGTCACGCACGAGGGCGACTCCCTCAAGAACGAGAACTACTACGCGGAGGGGAACGATGCCCTCGCCGTAGCCGACGGCCGCGTCGTCGCAATGAAAGATGGGATCCCGGAGAACGTGCCGGGCGTCACCTCGCGCGCCGTGCCAATCACCCTAGAGACAGTCGGCGGCAATCACGTCATCATCGATATCGGCAATGGCAACTACGCTTTCTATGCGCATTTGAAGCCGGGCTCGCTGCGCGTCCGCGTCGGAGATCAGGTAAAGCGCGGCCAGGTCGTTGGTCTCGTTGGCAACTCCGGCAATTCCACGGAGCCACATCTACACTTCCATATCGCTGACGCCAACTCTCCTCTCGGGAGCGAGGGAGTGCCCTACCTGTATAACAGCTTCGAGCTCGTCGGCCACTGCCAGACGTTCAACGTCGGCTGCCGGCTCGAGACGACCACCGCCCGCCAGCGCGAGATCCCACTTCAGAATGCACTCGTCCGCTTTCCATGATGGCGTTCGCGGTAATTCGGGCGGCGCTCGTCGTCGTTGCAATCAGTCAGACCACCGGTGCCCAGCAACCGACGCCGCGCGCCTCATACGACGTCGTAATCCGCAACGGGCGGGTGCTGGATGGCGCCGGCAATCCGTGGATCCTCGCCGACGTCGCGATCCGTGACGGGCGCTTTGCCAAGATTGGTCTGGTACCCGAGCGCGGACGCGTAGAGATCGACGCGCGCGGGAAATACGTCTCCCCAGGGTGGATCGACGTGATGGATCACTCGGGCTATGTGCTCCCCCGCAATCCGCAGGCGGAGAACAAGCTGATGATGGGCGTGACCACCACAATCGGAGGAGAAGGTGGAACGCCGGTCAAGGCCGCCGAGATCCCCGCCTTCTTTCACCAGCTGGAGGAACAGGGAATAAGCATCAACTTCGGCAGCTACTTCAGTGAGACGCAGGCTCGCGTTGCGGTGCTCGGACAATCGGCCCGTGCGCCGACGGCTGCGGAGCTCGAACGAATGCGCGCTGTTGTCGACACAGCAATGCGCGCCGGCGCGATCGGGATGACGACTGCTCTCATCTATCCGCCCAGCAGCTACGCGACCACCGCGGAGCTGATAGAGGTCGGCAAGGCCGCCGCGCGGTACGGTGGGATTTACGCCAGCCACATCCGCGGAGAAGGGAAGGAAGTAGTCCAGTCAGTACGAGAGGCGATTGCGATCGGCGAAGGCGCCGGAATGCCGGTGGAAATCTTTCACCTCAAGGTCGCGTACGGCCCGGGCTGGGGCATCCTGATGGATTCAGTGCGGCAGGTTGTCGATGCCGCTCGCCAGCGCGGCGTCGACGTCGCGGCGGACATGTACGTCTACACAGCCGGAGGCACTGGATTGGAGGCGACGATCCCAAGCTGGGCCCACGAAGGCGGTGGCGACTCACTCGTCGCGCGTCTCAACAATCCAGCGATCCGCGCGCGCCTGAAGCGGGAGCAGCAAACCGGATCGCCCGGCTGGTGGAACATCATCGAGTCCGCTGGTGGATGGGATCGCGTCGTGCTGGCCAACGCCCGCAATCCCGCCAACGACAAGTACAACGGCAAGTCCATCGCGCAGATCGCGAAGGAAACGGGGAAGGATCCGGCTGACGTGGCGTTCGATCTCATCGCTCAGGGGGACGGGCGTGTCATGGCCTTCTATCACATGATGAGTGAAAAGGACATTGAGACCGCGCTGCGCTTCCCGTGGACGAGCATCGGCAGCGACGCCGGGGCCGCTCTCAAGGTTGGAGAGGGCGACGCCCTCGGTCTCCCGCATCCGCGGTCATTCGGGAACGCCGTGCGAGTGATTGCGAAATATGTCAAGGAGCGCAACGTCCTCACGCTCGAGGAAGCGATCCGCAAGATGACGTCGTGGCCCGCCACCAGGATGCGACTGATGAACCGCGGTGTCATCAGGGAAGGGAATTGGGCCGACGTTACCGTGTTCGATCTGGCGGCGCTCGAGGATCGCGCCACGTATGAGAAACCGTTCGAGTATCCGACGGGAATAGAATGGGTTCTCGTCAACGGCGTCGTGACTGTCGATCACGGAAAGCACACCGGGGCCAGAGCGGGTCAGGTGCTATATGGTCCGGGCCGCCAGACCGCGCTGGCCGCCACAGGGAAGTAGGAACCCAACGTGTCTACACACTCAAAGGTGAATGTTCTCATGCGATCAGTCCGTGCAGCACTAGCCATTGCCGTCTCCGCTCTCGCGTTTATCTCCGGACCGTTACTCGCGCAGCGCTCCCCCTCCCCCTCCCCGGATCTCGGCGCATTGGACCGATACGTCGCCGCCGCCGCCCGCGATTGGCACGTACCAGGACTTGCCATCGCGATAGTCAAAGGTGACTCGCTCGTTTTCGCGAAAGGTTACGGTGTGCTCGAAGCAGGCAAAGCCACGCCTGCCACAGAACACACCCGCTTCGCCATCGGCTCGACGACCAAGGCGATTACCACCGTCGCACTCGCAATGCTCGTCGACGAGGGGAAGCTGCGCTGGGACGACAAGGTCATCGACTACGTGCCGGACTTCCGGCTCTCCGATCCCTACGCCACGCGTGAGCTGACCATCCGCGATCTGTTGACGCATCGCAGTGGGCTCGGCTCGACGGACATGTTGTGGGCCGTTCCGGAGAACGATTACACGCAAGCGGATATGATCCGCCGGCTGCGGTACGTCCAGCCCGCATCCTCGTTCCGCTCGCAGTGGGAGTATCAGAACGTGGTGTACGCAATTGGCGGCTTCATCGTCGAGAAAGTATCGGGAATGCCGTGGGCCACCTTCGTTCAAAACCGCATCTTCACGCCCCTCGGAATGACGGAAACCGTGCCCCTGGTTTCGGGAATCATCGGCAAGTCGAACGTCGCGGTCCCCCACGCGGAGATACGGGACACCATTCGAGTTGTCCCGGTCCGGAGCACAGATGCGGTCGCCGCCGCAGGCTCCGTTTGGTCCAGCGTAGCCGACATGTCCAAATGGATGCGGTTCATGCTCGACAGCGGGCGCGTTGGCGAGAAGCGGCTCATCACTACGGCAGCGTTCACCGAAATCGTAGCGCCGCAGATTCGCGCGCCCGTCGATCAATATCCGGCTCTCAGTCTCGCCCACCCGACTTTCTTCAGCTATGCGCTCGGCTGGTTCGTGCAGGATTATCGCGGCCACACCGTCTGGATGCACACCGGGAGCATCGATGGCATGTGCGCGATCATCGGTCTGCTGCCCGAGCAGCGAATCGGAGTGTACGTCCTCGAGAATCTGGATCACGCGGAGCTGCGGCACGCACTGATGTACAAGGTATTCGACCTCTACACGGGCGCACCCGCGCGAGACTGGAGCGCGGATCTGCAAAAACTCTTCGCGGCGCGACGCGCGGCGCGATCGGAGCCGCAACACGCCACCGGGACGAAACCTTCGCTAGCTCTGGACAAGTATGTGGGCAGCTACAGCGACTCGACGTACGGCAACTTCGACGTGACATCCACGAATGGCGTGCTGCACGCGCGTTTCGGCAAGGCCGACCTTGGCGATCTGGACCAGTGGGAGTACGACAGCTTTCGCACCCGTGAGACTCCCAAGAGGCAAACGACCACGCTCACATTCGCGCCCGATGGGAGTGGAAACGTCAAATCGGTTCGCGCTTACGGCATTACGTTCACGCGTTCCGCGCCGCCCGCACGGCGCGTAGCGGAGAAGCCGGATTACTCGGCGCCAGCCGGCGCACCTTACACTGCCATCGAGGTCTCGATCCCGACGCCGATGGGCCACATCATGGCGGGGACACTCACGCTGCCGAAAAGGGCGAGCCGTCAGCGACGCGTTGGCGCGGTCGTAACCATCACCGGCTCGGGACCAGAAGAGCGCGACGAGTACATCGGCCTCGAGGGATATCGGCCCTTCCGTCAGTTCGCGGATTCGCTCGGACGCCGCGGAATCGCCGTTCTGCGCATGGACGATCGAGGTGTTGGCGCGTCGACCGGAAAACAGAAGGGCGCGACCAGCGCTGATTTCGCCGAGGATATCCGCGCCGGACTCGCGTATCTGCGTACGCGTCCCGAGATCGACTCGCGTCGCCTCGCGGTACTCGGTCACAGCGAAGGAGCCATCATTGCGCCACTCGTGGCCGAAAAAGAGCCGGATTTGCGGGCGATGGTGCTGCTGGCGGGTATCGCACGGGCAGGAAGAGGAACGCTCGAGGCGCAGCTGAAGAACAACATCAACCACAACGCCAAGTTCACGCAGGCACAAAAGGACTCCGCGATTCAAGCGATACCGACGAGAATCGACAGTCTGGCCGCCGCCGATCCGTGGATGGACTACTTCTTCAAGTACAGTCCGGCCGTCACGTCGCGGCATCTGGCCAAGCCGAGCGTTCTCATTCTGACGGGAGCCAACGATCAACAGGCAGATCCGACGCAGATCGCTGAATGGGCGGCCGCATTTCACGAGGCAGGCAACCGTGACGTTACTGCGCAGGTCCTGCCCGGCCTGAACCATCTCTTCGTAGTCGATCCCGACGGTTTTCCGGGCGGGTATGCGAAACTGCCGCCGCCCATCAGGGTCGATTCACACGTCGTGGGAATCGTTGCTGATTGGCTCGCGGAACGATTGAAGTAATGTTGAGCGCGCGAGCAATGCCGAAGCCAAACTCCACTCACAAGGGACGGGTCGGTCCATGATGATCAGATTGAATCACTCTGCGCGCGTCCTCTTGCTCGGCCTGTGCGCGGCCGCCTTCACTACCCCGTTTGCCGCGAGAGCGGCGGCGCAAGGCACGCCGCAGACAGCGCAGCCTGCCAAGCCCGAATTTGAGAAGACCGAAGTGCAGATCGCAATGCGCGATGGCGTGCGCCTCAACACCGACATCTATGTTCCGAAGGGAATCAGCACCGAGCTGCCGATAATCTTTTTCCGTACTCCTTACGGGATCGAAGGCGCGGAGCGCGTCATCGGAACAGGCTCGACCGCGGAGCTCGCAGGCGATGGCTACATCTTCGCCCTGCAGGACATCCGTGGGCGCTTCAAATCAGAAGGCCAGTTCGTGATGATGCGGCAGATGCGTAACAAGAGCGATCCCAAGGCTGTCGACGAGAGCACGGATGCCTACGACACGATCGACTGGCTTGTCAAAAACGTCGCGCACAACAACGGCAGAGTCGGCATGAAGGGTGTGTCTTATCCCGGCTGGCTGACGGTGATGGCAATGCTCGATCCGCATCCAGCCCTGAGAGCGGTGTCGCCGCAGGCGTCCCCCGCCGACATGTTCATCGGCGACGACTTTCATCACAACGGCGCGTTTCGCCTCAGCTACGGCTTCGAGTACGCGACCGCGATGGAGACCTCGAAGGTGATCACGCCGTTCACCTTCGACCAGCCCGATTTGTACGACTGGTATCTCAAGGTCGGCTCGCTCGCCCACATCAACGAGCGCTATCTCCACGGCAAGATGCCCACGTGGAACGACTTTGCCAGCCATCACAGCTACGACTCTTTCTGGCAGCGCCAGGCATTTCCGCGAAACCCGGGCGCGGTAAAGGTGCCGACCCTCAGTGTTGCCGGCTTTTGGGACCAGGAGGATTTCTTCGGACCGGTGAAGATCTACGAAACGCTCGAGCCGAGCGACACGCAGAACCGGAATTACGTGGTGATTGGTCCATGGAACCACGGCGGTTGGGGAGGCGCGACCGGTCAGAAGCTCGGCGCCATCGACTTTGGCAGCCCGACCGCCCTCGATTACCGGCGGAACATCGAAGCGCCGTGGTTCGCGTATTGGTTGAAGGACAAGGGGACGCTCAAGCTTCCCGAGGCGACGACATTCGAGAGCGGGTCCAATACGTGGCAATCGTTCGACGCCTGGCCGCCGCGGAAGGGCGTAGCGAAGCGCCCGCTCTATTTTCGCGCCAACAAGCAGCTCTCGTTCGACGCGCCCACCGATGCCATCGCTTTCGACTCTTACATTTCGGACCCGGCCAATCCGGTCCCGTACCGCAAACGACCGATCATGCCGCTGTTCGCGGGCGCCGGTAACACCTGGAGCCGCTGGTTGGTGGACGATCAGCGCTTCGACAACGACCGGCCGGATGTCGCGATCTGGGAGACGCCCACGCTAGAAAGCGATGTCGTGATTGCCGGCGACATCGCCGCGCACCTGTTCGCATCAACCACGGGGAGCGACGCTGACTGGATCGTGAAGCTGATCGACGTCTATCCGGATCGAAACGAACCAGACACGACGCTAAACGGCTACCAGCTCATGGTTTCGAATGACGTACTGCGCGGGCGATTCCGAAAGAGCTTCGAGCATCCGCAGGCAATCACGCCGAACCGTGTCGAGGAGTTCGTGGTGGACCTGCACACCCAGAACTATCGGTTCCGACAGGGCCACAGAATTCAGGTGCAGGTGCAGAGCACCTGGTTCCCGCTGATCGATCGGAACCCCCAGACTTTTGTGCCGAACATCTTCGAGGCAAAGGATTCCGATTTCCGGCGCGCAACCCAGCGCATCTTCAGGTCGCGCGCTGCCGCGTCGTACGTCGAGCTCCCGGTGATGGAGCGTTCCCGATAGAGCTCCTGTCTCTGTGCGCGATACGCGCTATGCCGTGGCCTCCGTTGAGGGTTGACCGGCGTCCCTGGTGTAGCCGCGTCCCGTGCTCGCGCCTGCCGTCGTCTCCTTTCCACCCAGCTCGGCGATGAATTCGTTGTGATCCATCGGCCGTGAGAACATCGGGTAGTTCTTCTCGACCGCAGCGCGCTGTTCGTCTTCACTCAGCGCCGCCGTGCAGTCCTTGAGCGTGACTACGTTGTAGCCTTTTTCGTACCCGGTCCGCATCGTCGATTCGACGCAGCAGTTGGTGAGGAATCCGCCCAGCGCGATGTTGGTGATTCCACGACTGCGAAGAACGAAATCCAGATTCGTGCTGGCAAAGCCATCCAGTCCACGCTTGCCCTCGACGACAATGTCCTGAGGCTCTGGCTTCAGCTCGTCGACGATCTCGGATCCCCAACTGCCCTTTCTGAAGGATTTGGAATCGACCACGCCCTTCAGAATCCCGTACGGCTCCGACGTGAGCTCATGATAGTCGTCGGTGAACGTGATCGGCGCGTGTACGATCGTGGCGCCGAGCTCCCGTGCCTTTTTCACCATCTCCAACGTGTTGGCGAGCATGTTGGTCGAGTTCATCACCGGCTTGACGGCGTCGTGGAGCGTGCCGCCTTCGGAGGTGAAATCGTTCTGATACTCGATGAGAACGACAGCCGTGCGCTTCGGGTCCATTTCCGCTCCTTGTTGTGCCCCCATCTGATATAATGGCGGCGCTCGTGAGCCGTCAGACCCAGTGGCGCCGCGAGAGAAGTCGAGTCTTATCTCCGCTGCACGAGCAGCCACGCCCAGAATCTCGGGGAGCCGTACGTCGCGTCCCACGAATTGTGTCCAGTCCCCGGCACCTCGGTGTACTGAACCGGCGCGCCGGCCGCCTTTAGCGCCGCGAACGCTTTTCGTGATTCATCGACCGACACGACTGGATCGATCTCGCCGTGAAAAATCCACGTCGGGACCTGTCGCAGCTGCCGGGCGAGAGCCGCGTAGACCTCCCCGCTGTCAGCCGGCACAACCGGATCGACCTTCCAGAATTGGGGCGAGACCCAGCTGCAGATTGGCGCGATCGCCGCAAATCTCTTTGGATTTCTGTACGCGATGTACCACGTGCCGTTCCCACCCATCGACAACCCAGTGAGATAGACCCTCGTCGGATCGGTCTGGTATTCCCGCATGGTCTGATCGAGAGCAGCCAGGGCGACCCGAGCTGGCGTCCCAGTCCACGAGGATTCGGCCGTGGCCTGCGGAAACACGGCGATTGCCGGAATCCGGACGGCATTCTGGCGAATGGCTGGTGCGAGACCGACCTGGGTCTGGGTATAACCGTCGCTTCCGCGCTCGCCGGCTCCATGCAGGAAGAGGATCACAGGCCACTGCTGAGTCGTGACGTAGGATGCGGGGACGTAGATCTGATAGCGGTATGTCTGGCCGCTCAGCGTCACCGAGCGGTCGAGAAAGCCGGTTTCGATCCTTGGCTGGGTCTGCGCGCTCGCGGCGGAGAGCGTGACCAGAAGCGCCGCGAACAAGGTGATGAATGAGTTCCGCATTGCACCTCAGAGCGGGATTGAGCGGACGGCCCAATGTGCGCCTGGTCTCTGGCCCGGTCAATCCACGCTCGCCCGGCGGAGATGACAGGAGGAGTGACTGGCACCATTTGAGGCACGTCGCTTGCCTTTTATCCTGGCGTTGTACGGTCACTCGAACGGGGGTTATCGTCATGCCTGTACTGCTAGTGAAATACGACGAAGCGATCACCGACCCGGCTGGCTCCCGATACTTCGCGCAAGCCGCTGGAAGAAAAAGAGACGACGGGTTGTGGGAGGGTTGGCTCGAATTCGTCCCGCTGGGTGAGAGCGGAGAGATGCTAACCTCCGGTCGTGAAACGACCCAGCCAAACCGAAAAGACCTCGATTACTGGGCGCAGGGTTTGAGCAAGGTGTACCTGCAGGGGGCGCTCGCCCGCGCAAAAGCCCGTACCGAGGCCAACCGACAAGACCGCGAAACGATTGGACCGGCTCCGACCGGGAGCTGATTTCGCAAGACATTGCCGCGACAGTCTTGCGGCTGCTCACACAAAGTTCATTTTCGGGAGGACATATGCTTCGGGCTACGATCGCAATTCTCGCGGGCGCTTTGGCGGCCGCCGCATCGGCGGTTAAAGGAAACGGCACCATCACGTTCGGCGCTTCCGTCGAGCACGTGTCCGTCAGTGCATCCGGCTCTTCAGGGCGAGCCGAGTTTCACGACAAGACCGTGAGCGGCAACGTGAACGGCACGATCGAGATCAATTGCGTGCGCATTGCGGGAAACGAAGCGACCGTGAGCGGAATCGTCACCCATAGCAGCAGAAAATCGCTTGAAGGGTTCGAGGCACTGTTTCAGATTCGCGACAACGGCTCAAAAAAATCGCGCACGGACATGATGAGCCCCGTTCTTTTCCACGCCGTGGGAACCGGATCGAACTGCCAGGTTCCGGGCGAATTCGATCTCGCGCCGGTGAAAGGAGACTTCACAGTAGCGCCTTAGCGTTTCTCCACGACCACGAAACTTCCCGCCCGCGCTGGGTCGCTAGCCAGCGCCCAGGCGGGATTCAGCTCGAGCGTCCAGCCGTCGCCGGTGATCGTTCTGTCGCCGGCGGCGATTGGTTTCGCCGGTACACCAACACGGATCCGTGACAGGTCGTTCGAGACCAGAACTCCTCCTCGCTCGACCGTCAACTTCCCCCAACCCGCCGAGAACGTTCCTGACGGGTAGATCGCCGACGAGAGATCGAAGCCAATCAGCTCGGTCGGATCGAAGCTCCACGACAACGAATTCAGAGGCTGGGTCAACGTGATGGTCGGCCCCTCCTGCAGACGGGCCCGATACTCCCGCATCGCCGGAGCGCGCGCGGACTCCCGCGCGGCCTCGGCGCGATCTACTTCGTCCCATCCGTACTCCTGGGCACGCGCTCTGGCGGTCGTCGTGAGAATTCGCAGAGCTGGCGTCCTGAAATCGATTGATTGTGCGAGCAAAGCGCTGAGGTCGCGGCGAGTGCGAACCGCGTCGCGCCAATTCGGCGAGAACTGGTCGAGAAGAACGCCCAGCGCCGGGCCGGTTCCGTAGGCAAAGGCCCGGACAAAAGTCTGGGTGTTGGTTTCATAATCTCGGACGAACTGGGCGACACGAGCAGGCCCATCGCCGGTCAGTCGCATCGCGAGATGCTGGCCCGTGTATTCGGGCAGTCCTTCCTGAATCTCGAGCGTCGCCTCGAGACTGTCGCTGCCCGGATAAATGGATCGCCGCTGCGCGCGAAACATGAGCGCCGACTGGGCGTGATGCCTGGCGAGGCGCAAGTCGGGTAGCGCCTCGAGGGCTCGGGACAGAGCGCGGTACTCGAGGCGAAGCCAGGTCCGACCCGGCCGCATGTCGAGGTGATTGTTGAGCGCATCCGCCTGGCGGAGGCCCAGCGCTTCCTGCTCGCGATGAAACGACTCGTGCATTACGAGGTCAGCGCGCGCGTAGCGATCCTTCGGGAGCGGCAGGGCAACCATCGTCCACGTGCGATTGCCCCACGGAAAGGATGTGTTGGCTACGTACTGATTCGCCGGAAGGGTGGTGACGAATGCATCTCCCACCCGAAGGTAGTGCTTCCCCGGAACGGTATCGTTGGCGATGACGAGACGGGTCTGTCGATCGACGAGGGCGATGGGCCCGCACAGGCTTCTCTTCCAGAGCTCGCCGTGGTCGGCTTCACAGATACTCGCGGCGTCGCGAAGAGCCGAAAGGGCGAGGGCAGTATCTATTTGCTGGGAGCGTGCGGAGACGAGGGGCGCCGAAAACGCGAGCACGGCGAACGGCACGCACTGGGGGAAGCGGGGAAGACGAGTCATCGAGGGGTCAGATTTCAGGAGGCAGCATGCGTCCAGGTGTTAACCTATTGACATTGTGTCAATGCATTGACATTATGTCAAGGCACACGCCGTTAGCTCCCTTGAAGCCCGCACGGCCGCGGAGGAAGGTCCGATGAAGAAAAGTGGATTGGAGCAGCTCGGACGTCGCGAGCGTCAGATCATGGACATCATCTATCGACGGGGAAGTGCGAACGCCGCTGAGGTCCTCGCGGATCTCCCCGACCCCCCGACATATACGGCAGTGCGCGGCATGCTGCGGCTCCTCGAGAGCAAAGGTCACCTCCGCCACGAACAGGACGGTCCGCGCTACGTCTATTTCCCCACAGCGGATCCCGGCCGAATCAGTAAGTCAGCGGTACGACATCTCGTCCGAACCTTCTTCGACAACTCCGCCAGCTCCGCCGTTGCGGCGATGGTTGGCATGTACGAAGATCGCTGGAGCGACGACGATCTCGACAACCTCGAGAAGCTGATCGAGAAGGCTCGCGCCAAAGGAGGTGCGTCATGACGCCGTTCATTGTGTCGTTGCTGGCAAAGGTGACGCTGCTTCTGGCGCTTGGCCTGATTGCGTCCGCCAGCTTGCCCCGATTCGGCCCGTCTTTCCGTCACCAGATTCTTCTCGTGACTCTGGGAAGCTGCCTGTTGTTGCCGCTTTTCATCGCGCTCACTCCGCCGTGGGATGTCGGCGTCCTGCCGTCTGTCGCATCGCCGTACGTTGCGTCCAATGCTCCTGGATCTCCCGCAGTTGGTTCCGACGCGCGCCTTTCCGCTCAGACCGCGCAGCCGAGCGTGTTCGCAGCGAATCGATCCAACCCTGCTGTAGTGTGGATCCAACGTGCATCGCTTCCGCTCGTCTGGGCACTTGGATTCCTGGCGGTCCTGATCTGGCTCGCCGCGGGGCGCATCCGTCTACGGCGAATCGCGAAAGGATCCTGGTCGCTCACCGGCGCAGAGTGGGAGCGCGCGCTCGAGGAAGAGAGCAGGGAGGCAGGAGTGACGAAGCCGGTTCGACTTCTTTCCAGCTCCGTTGTCAGCACGCCGCTCACCTGGGGCTCTCGTTCTCCGATAATTCTGTTGCCGGAAGACGCGCTCGATTGGCCGGACGCGCATCGCCGGATCGTGCTTCGGCACGAGCTGGCTCACGTGGCGCGTGGGGATGCGCTTTCACAGCTTGTCGCCGGATTCGTGTGCGCACTCTATTGGTTCCACCCGCTCGTCTGGATCGCTGAGCGGAGGTTGCGTGCCGAGTGCGAGCGCGCCAGCGACGATCGCGTGGTCGCGCTTGGAACGCCTGCACCTGAATACGCTGCGCATTTGCTCGAAGTAGCGCGGTCAGCGCGCTCCTTTGGGGCTCCCGGTTTTCTATCTGTTGCGATGGCGCGCCCATCACAGCTCGAAGGACGATTGCTGGCCGTGCTGAACGAATCAGGCCGGCGGGCAGCTCCTTCGCGCCGCGCGCGAATCGGGGGTCTTCTAGTCGCGGTGTTGATCGTTGGGAGCGTGTCAGCTTTTCGCGCGGTTCCGCGGCTCGCTCCACCCGCGCAGAAAGAGCGTACTGCAAAGGAAGCGATTGTCGTCGAGACCAAGCCGGTGTTTGACAACCTTCCGATCGCGCGCGGCAACCCGGGTGCGCCTGTACCCAGCGTGCGCGCTATTACTCGCGATTCCACATTCCAGCGCTCGGCGCCGGCACGGGACGGGGGCACGCTCACCCTCGACTTGTCGACTGGAGGACAGGTCAACATCACCGGCTGGGACAAGCAGCAGGTACTCGTCCAGGCCTCGCTCGGTGGACGCGACTGGCGCAACACCGACGTCAGTTTCACACCAGTGGATGGCGGTGCACGCTTGGCGACAGAGTACACCGGCCGCTCGAACAGCCAGAGCTTCAGCCATAACTTCGACATTCACGTTCCCCGCAGCTTCAACGTGCGAATCAGCTCCGCGGGCGGTGGTGTTACGATCAACGGCGTGGATGGCTACTTCACCGGCCATACCGGAGGCGGGGAGATCGAGATTCGAAAATCGAACGGAAAGGCGGAGATCCGGACCGGCGGCGGCGATATCAGGGTTTCCGATTCGCGGCTGACGGGATCAGTCACCACGGGCGGCGGCAAGATCATGATCGAGCGGGTCGCCGGGAACTTTGCGGGATACTCGGGGAGCGGACCCGTCACCTATATCAGCTCCGATGGCGGGATCACAGGAAAAAACGAAGCCATACGCATTGGGATCGGAAGCGGTCGCAGTCTAAGCGTGAGTAAAGGAACGACGACGACCACCTACGTCGATGATGGAGTCGGACACGGCGGGGGTTTCGGAGCCAGTGGAATAAGAATGAGCTCCGCCGGCGGTGACATCTCGCTTCCCGAGGCACCCGATGGCGCGCGAGTCACCACGGGGGGTGGCGCCGTTCGAATCGGGCCGTCTGCCGGAGAAGTTTACGCATCGACCGGAGGTGGGTCGATCGACATTGGCCCGGCGAGCGGATCGGTTGAAGCGCACACCGGAGCGGGGAACGTCACCATCACACTCACCGGCGCAGGATCCCATTCCGTTGATGTGACCTCGGGCAAGGGAGAGGTAGTGCTGGTGGTGCCCCGCGATCTTTCGGCGACACTCGAGCTGGAATCCGCCTACACGAATAACCTTGGCCACGAGACTCGCATCGAAAGCGATTGGCCTCTCACTGTCACCTCGACCAAGGACTGGGACAGCAGCGAGGGCACGCCGCGGAAATACGTGCGCGTGCGACAGACAATCGGCGGCGGGGGCGGAGTGATTCGGGTGCGCACCGTGAACGGGAACATTGTCCTGCGAAGGGGCAATTAGTTCGGCCTGCCGCTATCGAAGTACAGGGGCGACCAGATCGCGCCAGATGGCATAGCCCTTGGCGTTCATGTGCAAGCCGTCCTCGAGAAACAACTCTGACCGCGGCTGGCCGGAGGCGTCTAGCATCGGAGTGAAGACGTCGACATATACCAGCTTGTTATCGGTGCGGACGTAGTCTCGGATCAGCTGATTCGCCGCTCGCATCTTGTCGATGATGTTCACCCGTGCAATGCTCGGCTTGATCGCAACGAACGCTACCGGCGTGTTCGGAAGCTCCCGGTGGATGATCGCAACGAACGACTGAAACTCGGCGAACACCTGCGCCGGCGTTTTTCCCGCGGCCAAGTCGTTGTCACCAGCGTAGAGCACAACCACTCGCGGCTTGTAGGGTACGACTATACGATCAGCAAAACGCACCACGTCGCTGAGCTCCGATCCGCCGAAGCCGCGGTTCAGCACCCGAAGGCCCGGAAAGTCACTCGCCAGCGACTCCCACATCCTGATCGAGGAGCTACCGACGAACACGACGCCTCCGGAGCGCGGCGGGTTGGACCGGTCGGCCGTCTCAAAGCTGGCAATGTCCGACTCCCACGGGCTCGGAGGGATAACTGCCGTCTGGCGAACGAGTTGCGGCGCGCAAGCCAGCAGCAGAACGGGAACGAACGAGCGAGACAATAGGCGCATCGAGCCTTTCAAGTGAGACGGGTAATTGGCTAGCAAAAGATTGGCAAAAACTTGCCCCTTGACAAACAAGGGCGGCTGTTGAATTTTCAGCAGAGTTGATTTTTCAACACACTAACACGGATCCAGGCTCCCTGGATCCGTTCAGGCGATTCCCATGACTGCCACGCTGATGCCGAAATCAGAAACAACCACAGCCGCCCTTTCCCGACGCGAGAGCCAGGTGATGGACATCCTCCACCGCCGCTCGGGCGCCACCGTCGCCGAGATCATGGGCGATCTCCCGGACCCGCCAACCTATTCCGCTGTTCGATCGGTTCTTCGGATCCTGAGCGAGAAGGAGCTCATCACGCACCGCGAGGACGGGCCACGCTACATATACTATCCCGCCAAGCCGACCGAGACGGCGCGCGAAGATGTTCTCGCCCACGTCGTTCGAACTTATTTCGGTGACTCTCCGGAGCAGGCAGTCACAGCGCTTCTGCGCATGTCCGACGTCGACCTGACCGACGCGGATGTCAAGCGACTGCGCAACACGATTCGCCGCGCTCGTCAGAGCGGGAGGTAGACGCCATGTCATCGACGCTCATCTCCGCTCTCGGCTCGCTCACCAACTCGAACATCTCGATGGTGATGCTTCTCGTCAAAGCCACGCTCATTCTGCTCGTCGCTATCGGCATCACTTTATCGATGCAGCGCGCATCGGCCGGAGCGCGCCATCTGGTATGGCTCGTCACCGTCGCGGCGCTGTTGCTCGTGCCGGCGCTCACGGCGTGGGGTCCGATTCCGCTGAGGATGCTGCCAGCCGAGACCAGCACGGTGCTGGCCGGTGGGCCCGCCTCGCCGGGGACACTCTCGCCGAGCGCGGGTGACTCCAAGGGCAAGGACGCCGACATCTCAGCGCCCAACTCCGCCAACAGCGCCAGCGTTCCTACAGCTTCCATCGGACGGCCGACTGTCTTCAGCGTCATGGGCGGAATCTCCCTTCTGCTTCTTATCTGGGCGGCTGTCCTTGTCGCGATCGCCGGCTCTCTGGCTTACGCGGCGCTCGTCGTGCGTCGGATCGTGAATCGCGCGCGTCCGCTCGACACCGAAGACTGGCTCACACCTCTCTGGGAAGTCTCGGATAGACTCGCGCTCGACGAACCGCCGCGCCTTCTCCGCAGCGAAGATGCGAAGATGCCGTTCGCCTGTGGCTTGTTCCAACCGACAATCGTACTTCCGGCCGAGTGTGATGGCTGGTCGCTCGATCGTCGTCGGGCAGTACTCCTGCACGAGCTCGCGCACGTGCGCCGCCACGATCTCGTTGGACACACCATGGGCCGTCTCGCCTGCGCAGTGTACTGGTTCCACCCATTGGTGTGGACCGCCGCGAAGCAGCTTCGCTCCGAGAGCGAGCGTGCGTGCGACGATCTCGCCTTGTCGTGTGGCGCTCGTGCGACTGACTACGCCGAGCATCTGTTGGACATCGTCACGAGCGTAAGGCGTGATGCAACGCCATCGGTAGCGCTCGCCATGGCGCGTCGGAAAGAGTTCGAAGGCCGGATGCTCGCTATTCTGGATCCGGAGCTCAGACATTCGAGCCCGAGCCGCCGGCAGTCGGCGGCTCTGATTGGCTCGCTTGCGCTGATTTCCATTGTTGTTGGTGCTGCGGCTCCGGCGCGTCGGGCTCACGAAGCGACGCCGGGCGCCGTCGGCTCTCCGCAGGCGCAGCAGGTTCCGAATCCGGTCGAAAAGGAATATCCGGACTCTCGTGAGATCATCGGTGGCTCGAAGACGCACTCGAACATGCAGACCCTCACCAGCCAGAGTCAGCAGACCGCGACGAGGGTATCGGAGCGCATGTCCCAGAGTGTTGCAGACAACGTGTCGACCGCGGTTAGCTCGGCAATCAGCTCGGGCGTGGCCATCGCTTCCGTCGCGACCTCGAGCGCATTGAGGGAGCTGCTGACAAAGCGCGACACCCAGAAGGCGGGGAAGGACAGCGATGAGGTTCCGATTCTCCTCGCGAGAATTCTGGCGAACGATCCCGACTTGAAGCTGCGGCGAATCGCGGCGTGGGGCCTCGCCGATTACGCCGACAGGCAGGTCGCAGCAGAAGCACTGGCGACCGCGCTTCGCCGGGACTCCGATCCATCGGTGCGCGAAATGGCCGCGTGGGCGCTAGCCGACGCGAATAGGTCATCAACCGCTGTGGACGCACTCATCGCGTCCCTCCGCGGCGATGCCAACATCCGCGTCCGCGAAATATCGGCGTGGTCGCTCGGGAACGTCGGAGGAAGATCGTCGGCGGTGGCAGATGCCCTTGGAGCTGCTCTTTCGGACGCGAACGTCGGAATCCGGAAACGTGCGGCCTGGGCTTTGGGGAACGCGGATCTGAGGCAGGCGCCTCCTGCGCTCGTCGCACTGCTGCGCGACCGCGATCCGGAGATGCGTGAGCTGGCGGCATGGGCGCTCTACCAGATAGAGGACCCTGCGTCGATTCCCGCGCTCGATGCCGCGCTTCGGAGCGAGCC
>Ga0307312_10000311_pt1 | contig 21638 bp, 21 predicted proteins | sample ER_DNA_202_FD_194489 | JGI IMG/M metagenome (GOLD analysis project Ga0307312, IMG submission 194489) | Bulk soil microbial communities from the East River watershed near Crested Butte, Colorado, United States - ER_DNA_202 | ecosystem: Environmental > Terrestrial > Soil > Floodplain | place... | reverse complement strand
GCCGTTCCTCGCGGAGCACCTCTGGCGCGTGCTGCGGCAGGACGACCAGCCCGAGTCGATCTTTCTCACGAGCTGGCCGGAGGCGGGCGCGCGGGACGAGCAGCTGCTGGCCGAGGTGGGGCAGACGCGGCGTGTCGTGGATCTTGGCCGCCAGGCGCGCGCGGGCTCCCAGCTTCCATTGCGGCAGCCGCTGCGCCGGCTCGTCGTCCAGGGTGCGCCGCTGTCGGAGCGGCACGTGGACGAGCTCCGCGAGGAGCTGCGCGTGAAGGAGGTCGAGTTCGGCGACGTCGAGGCAACCGAGCTCCGCGTGAAGCCGAACCTGCCCGTGCTCGGGCCGAAGCTGGGGAAGGAGCTCGGCTCGGTGCGCGCGGCGCTCGAGGCGGGCGAGTTCGAGCAGGCGAACGGGGGCTTCCGTGTGGCCGGCCACGATCTGTCTGCGGACGAGGTGCTCGTCGAGCGGGTCGGCAAGGAGGGCTGGGCGGTCGCCCACGCCGACGGGATCACGGTTGCGCTCGACACGGCGCTCGATCAGGAGCTCGAGGTCGAAAAGCGGGTGCTCGACCTCATCCACGAGCTGAACGCGAAACGCAAGGACGCGGGACTCGAGCTGACAGACCGGATCGTGGTCACGCTCCCGCAGACCGCGTCGGACCTCCTCGAGCACGAGGAGTGGATCAAGAGCGAAGTCCTGGCCGTCGAGATTCGAACCGACAGCGGCAGCACCGAACCACAAATCGCCAAGGCCTAACCCGGGGTCAGACCCCGCCTCGAAAGCGTCGCGACTTCGTCACGAAAGCCGCGCCGACGATCGGGTGTCGCCATAGCGCGACTACCTTGGGTCCGTGGCGCGCCCTCCTCGTCTCCAGATGGCCGGCGCGGCCTACCACGTCATGACTCGGGGGGTGGCCCGGCAACCGATCTTTCGCGATGACAAAGATCGACGTCAGTTCCTGAAGCTCCTTGATGACGTCGTCGCTCGGCACGAGTGGTCGTGCCACGCATTCGTGCTGATGTCGACGCACTATCACGTGCTGATGAGAACGCCGAATCCGGACCTCGCCCGAGGCATGCAGCGATTGAACTCCTGCTATGCGCAACATTTCAACCGGCGCCACGGTGAGACCGGTCACCGCTTCGAGCGGCGGTATCACTCCGTCCTCATCGAGTCCGATGCCCATGCGCTCGAGCTCGTCCGCTACCTGGCGCTGAACCCGGTACGCGCGGGTGCTTGTCGAGAAGCGGCCGCCTGGCGGTGGAGCAGTTACGCCACCATCGTCCGCCGTGAGCGGCCGCCGTACTGCTTCGCCGACGAATGGCTCCTGGCGTACTTCGGGCGGAACCGAGATCGCGCGCTCGAGCGGTTACAGTCGTTCGTCGAAGACGTGTCTCCGCAGCCGCCACTTGTAAAGGGGTCTGACCCCGGATGAAGCGTTGCGCTTGGGTGCCCGAGGCGGATCCCGACTACGTCGCGTACCACGACGACGAGTGGGGCGTGCCGTCGCACGACGAACGGCACCTGTTCGAGATGCTCACGCTCGAGGGCGCCCAGGCGGGGCTCTCCTGGTCGACGATCCTGCGCAAGCGCGAGGGGTATCGCAAAGCGTTCGCCGACTTCGACGCCGCCAAGGTCGCCCGGTTCTCGGACACGAAGGTCGAGCGCCTGCTCGCCGATCCCGGAATCGTCCGCAACCGGCTCAAGGTCGAGTCGACCGTCAACAATGCAGGCCGCGTGCTCGAGCTCGACAGCCTCAGCGACTACATCTGGAGCTTCGTCGACGGCGAGCCGAAGGTGAACCGCTTCCGCAAGCTCAGCGAGCTCCCGGCCGAGACCGCCGAGTCGAAGGCGATGAGCAAGGACCTGAAGAAGCGCGGCTTCCGCTTCGTCGGCCCGACGGTCTGCTACGCGTTCATGCAGGCGTGCGGCCTCGTCAACGACCACACGGTCGACTGCTTCCGCTACCGCGAGGTGTGACTACGCCTGGCTCTCGGCGAGCGCGAGCTCGCGGCGGAGCTCGACCGGAAGCCGGAACTCGACGTCCTCGTCGACGAGCCGATGCGCCGAGATGTCCTCGACACCGCGGGCACGGAACCAGTCGCACACGCGCTCGACGAGCTTCTCGGGAGCGGACGCGCCGGACGTGAGCCCAACCGTCTCCACCCCGTCGAGCCACGACTCATCGATGTCGGTCTCGTCGTCGATCAGCTGCGCCGGCACGCCGTGCGCCCGCGCGACCTCGACGAGCCGGTTCGAGTTCGACGAGTTGCGCGAGCCGATCACGAGCAGCAGGTCGACTTCTCCGAGCAGGTCCTTGACCGCCCACTGGCGGTTCGAGGTTGCGTAGCAGATGTCTTCCTTCTTCGGCGCGTGAATCTCCGGAAAGCGCCGGCGAAGCGCGGTGATGATCTCGCCGGTCTCGTCGACCGAGAGCGTCGTCTGCGTGATGTAGGCGACCCTCGCGTCTGCCGGGAGCTCGAGCGCCTCCGCGTCCTCGACCGACTGCACGAGGACCGTCGACTCCGGCGCCTCGCCCATCGTTCCCACGACCTCCTCGTGACCGGCGTGTCCGATCAGCAGAACCGTGTACCCGTCGGCCGCGTACCGGCGAGCCTGGACGTGCACCTTGGTCACGAGCGGGCAGGTGGCGTCGATCGTGTTCAGCCCGCGCGCCTGCGCGTTCGCGTGCACGGACGGCGCGACGCCGTGCGCAGAGAGGACGACCGTCTCGCCCTCGGGCACCTCGCGCTCGTCCTCGACGAAGATCGCGCCGCGGGCCTCGAGGTCGCGAACGACGTGCGCGTTGTGGACGATCTGCTTGCGAACGTAGACGGGCGGCCCGTGCAGATCGAGGAGCCGCTCGACAGTGTCGACGGCGCGCTCGACGCCCGCGCAATAACCGCGTGGCGACGCTAGGAGGACTCGCTTGACCACGCGCTGAGTGTAGTCCCAGACATAGGAAAGCCCGCCGCTCGGGGGGTCAGTGCGGCGGGCCTCCCAGATTGCTCACCGCGGCCTTTCGTGGCCAGGTACGCACAACCGCGGTTCGCATCGCCCAGTGGCTGGACGGTAACGGGCTGCCCAACGCTTGTGAATAGGCCGAGAGGCCCATCTTTGCAAGGTGTATAGCGGTTCCTCGATTCATCGGGGCTCGTGGCGTAGGCGACGTGCTGCGCCTATCATCCGTACGGCCTGGTGGTCCCAAATTTGGCTCACTGATGCTGTTTCGCCGGAACCGTCGAGCCGACCGGCCAGCCTCTGCGGCGGCCCTCGACAGCGAGTCCGAGCCCGACTCGGGTACCGGCCAGCTGACCGCGATCGCTTCGCTGTCCAGCGAGCTTGTCCGGGCCAAGGACAAGCACGCGGTCGCCCGGATCCTGATCGACACCTGTTTCTCCCTTCTCGGCGTCGACCTGGTCGCGGTCGCCCTCATCAGTGAGGACGCCAAGCGCGCCCAGGGGCTCCTCGCCGCCAGCGTGGACGGAGACCTCGACTGGTGGTCGAACGTCGCGATCGATTTCGACAGCGAGCCGTCAGGAATCGCGAGCGCCGTCTTCGAGGGCGGCCCGGTCGTCGTCTACGACGTTGCGAGCTCTCAGCAGGTGAACCGCCGCCTTGCCGAACGCAGCGGCGCGAAGAGCGCGGTCTACGTCCCGCTCATCACGGAGGCGAGGGTGCCCGCGGTACTCGTGCTCGCGACGACGAAGGCGCCGCGCGTCTTCACCGGAGACGAGCTGTCGCTACTGCAGGCGCTCGCCGCGGAGGCGGCACTCGCACTCGACCGGGCCAGCTCGGCCGACGCGCTGGCCGACGCGCTCCAGCGCGAACGTCTCGTCGCGTCGATCGGGAGGAAGGTGCGCTCCGAGCTCGATCTCGAAGACGTGCTCAGAGTCGCCGTCGAGGCGACCGGCTCGGCGACCGGTGTCAGCCGCTGCTTCCTCCGGCTCGGCGAACCGAGCGAGCCGATGCCAATCGCGGCCGAATGGACGGCTCCTGGGTTCACTCCGATCGGAGCCGTCGCCGACCACCTCGCGGTCTCGAACCTGGCCGCGCGCGACCGTAGGACCGTGGCCGTCGCCGATATCCGCGAGGAGTCGGCGCTCACCGATCCGACACTCGGCGGGATCGAGGCTCTGCAAGAGCTCGACAGCCGCGCAGTCCTCGCGACGCCGGTCCTCGTGTTCGACAGGATGATCGGGGTCTTCGGGCTCCACCGCGCGGAGCCGGGCGCGTGGTCGGATGCCGAGATCGCGCTCGCCGAGGCCGTTGCGCGCGAACTCGGGATTGCGATCCACGCCGCGCAGCTGCTCCACGAGAACGCGCAGCGCCTCGAACAACAGACTGCGCTCCTCAAGGCGGCCCAGGTCGTGACGAGCGAGCTCAGGCTCGAGACCGTCCTCCAGCGGCTCGTGGACGAGGTGACGAAGCTGCTCGATGCGGACGCGGCCGACTGTTACCTCTACGACTCGGACAATTCGCTCCTCCGCTGCGCGGCCGTCCACGGGCTCGACCCGGACCTCGTCGGCTTCGAGTTCCTGGCCGAGCGTTCGGTCGACGCGCGATTCACGGAGCCCGTGCCGGACCTCGCCTACCAGGGGTTCGCGAGCGCGACCTCGGCGCAGATGACCTGGTCGGGCGAGCGGCGAGGCGTCCTCGGCGTCGCGACCCGCGACCCGGAGCGACGCTTCGGCGAGCTCGAGCGGAGCCTGCTCGAGACCTTCGCCGGCCTCGCGTCGCTCGCGGTCCGCAACGCGGCGAGCTTCGAGCAGAGCGTCCGCCAGGCGCGGGTCCAGCGCGGGTTGTACGGGATCGCCTCCGCGCTCTCGGAGCACCTCTCTCAGTCGGCGACGCTCGACGCGGTCGCCCACGCCGCTAACGAAGCGCTCGGGGGATCGTTCACCGCGGTGCTGATGCCGGGCGCGCGAAGGCTCGAGCTCACCGCCTCGTACCGCGTTCCCGACGAGCTCGCGGCCACGCTCCGCGACGAGATCCCAGCGTCCGCCGAGGTCCTCGTGACCGCAGCGAGCGAGCGACGCCTGCTCTCCGCGTCATCCCTCGACGACGACGACCGCTTCGGCGAGGAGTGGCGCCGGCTCGCGGGCGTCAGGTCGCTGCTTGCGATCCCCGTCGACCCGCCGCGGCGTGAGCGAGGCGGGCTCGTAGTCGTCTTCTTCGCCGAGCAGCGGACGTTCTCCGACGACGATCTCGAGCTCGGCCGCCGCCTGGCGGGAGCCGCGCGCGCGGGCCTCGAGCGCAGCGAGCTCTACGAGGGCGAGCGCACCGCCCGCGCCCTCTCGCAGCAGCTCGCCCGCCTGGGGAGCCTCCTCGCGACGGAGCTCGAGCCGGCCGCGATCCTCGAGGAGCTCGCCGACCAGGCTCCATCCCTGCTCGGGGCAGACGCGTGCGCGATCCAGCTGGTCGAGGGCGACGAGCTCGTCGTCAGCGCGGTCGGGGGCGCGACCGCTCCTCCGGTGGTCGGCTCACGCTTTCCGTCCACCGCCCGTCCCGGGGGCGACGTCGTCCAGAAGCGCTCGCCGGTCGTCTACGCGGACACCGAGGGCGACGAACGGGTCGTCGCGGACGATCCGATCCTCGCTGCGGGTCACGCTGCCTACCTGGGCGTGCCGCTCGTCGGGCTCGAGCAGGGGCTCCAGGGCGTGCTCGCCGTCTACTCGAAGCGGCCCCGAGTCTGGCGCGAGGAGGAAGTCGAGGCGCTCACCGCGCTCGCCGGGAACGCCTCCGCGGTGCTGTCGAACGCCGAGCTCTACCAGCGCGTCGCGCTCGAGCGGGAGCGGAGCTACGCGATTCTGTCCAACATCGCCGACGGGATCGTCGCCGTCGACCGCGAGGGCAAGGTCGTGCTCTGGAATGAGTCGGCGGAGGCGATCACGGGTGTTCCCGGAGCGGCCGCGCTCGGGAGGACTCCGGTCGAGGTGCTCCAGCGCGAGCTCGCGTCCGGCGACGAAGGCTCCGCGGGCGAGCGGCTGCTGTCGATCCAGCGCGGCGGCGACGAGGTCTGGCTCTCGCTCACCGAAGCCGTCATGCACGACCCGGTCGGGTCGGTCTCCGGGCGCATCTTCGCCTTCCGCGACGTCTCCTCGGAGCGGATCGTCGAGGAGATGAAGTCGACCTTCGTCTCGACCGTCTCGCACCGGCTACGTGCGCCGTTGACGTCGATCTACGGGTTTGCCGAGACGCTCCTCAGGCGCGATGTCCTGTTCGGGGAGGAGGAGCGGCGGACGTTCCTCGAGTACATCTCGTCCGAGGCGCAGCGGCTGACGACGATCGTCGACACGTTGCTCAGCGTCGCACGGCTCGAGGCCGGCGACATGCAGGTCGAGCTTGCGCCGACGGACCTCCGGGCCGTCGTCTCGGATGCGATCTCGAGCGTCCAGGAAGGTGCGGCCGTCAACGGGCACCGCTTCGTGCTCGAGCTGCCCGACGAGCCGGTCGCCGCTTCGGCCGACCGCGAGAAGCTCGTCCAGATCCTCAGGAACCTGCTCGAGAACGCGGTCAAGTTCTCGCCGGACGGCGGAACGGTCACGGTCGAGGCGCATCGCCGGGCGGGCCGCGTCGAGGTCAGAGTCGTCGACCAGGGCGAGGGCATTCCCGAGGCCGAGCGCGAGCACATCTTCTCGAAGTTCCACCGCGCGGACAGCGGCGACAGCGGCGCCGGGCTCGGGCTCTTCATCGCGCGCGGGCTCGTGCTGGCCATGGGCGGTCGGATCTGGGTCGACTCGGCCGAGGGCGGAGGGTCGAGCTTCGCGTTCGAGTTGCCGCTCGCCGAGGCGACTGAGCAGGGCGTAGGCGGGGTATAGGACCGCTATGGCAGCGCGCGTTCTGGTGATCGACGACGAGGGGCCCATCCGCCTCCTCTGCCGCGTCAATCTCGAGGCCGCCGGGATGGTCGTGCACGAAGCCGAGGACGGCCTGACCGGCCTGGAGGTCGCGCGCCGCGAGAGACCGGACGTGATCCTGCTCGACGTGATGATGCCCGGGATGGACGGTTGGGAGGTCTTCGGCGAACTGCTCGAAGATGAGCGAACGGCGAACATCCCGGTCGTGTTCCTGACTGCGCGCGCGGAGCTTCGCGACCAGGCGCGTGGACTCGAGCTCGGCGGCGTCGACTACGTGACGAAGCCATTCGACCCGCTGGAGCTCGCACCGCTGATCGACGACCTGCTCGAGCGGATCGAACGCGGGGACGTACAGGAGCGGCGGCGCGAGCGGCTCGCGACGCTCCGGCAACTACTCGTCAACGACTAGCGCTAGCGGCCCGAGAAATCGGCGGTGACGAGCCGGGTCGAGCCGCCGGCCACGCCCACCCCGATGCGCCGGAAGCTCCGGTCGAGCAGGTTCTCGCGGTGCGGCGGGCTCTGGATCCACATGCGGACGATCGTGGCCGGGGTCAGCGGTCTGGTGCCGGCGGCGATGTTCTCCCCGAGGTAGGGCGCACGCACGCCGAAGCTGCGGAGCCTCGTCGCGAACGCGCCGTGGTCGAAATAGCCGCGGCGGGCCATGTCCGTCGAATGAGCCTGCGCTGCTCGACTGAGGGCGGGGCCGACGAGCAGAGCCGGCGCGCCGTTCTGCTCACGGAACGAATTGATCAGCCTGACGACCGCGAGCTCGCCCGGCCCGAGCGCCGCGCCTCGTGAGGCGAGCGGCGTTGCTGGCACACCGGAGTCGGCGCCTGCCCGGGCTCCAACACTGAGCGACACCCCGAGCAAGAGCACCATGACGCTGAGAGTGCGGCGGTTCCCAGACATCAGGAGTCGGCCGAGAGTAATGGGCGAGGAAGATATCGTCCAGGTTTACAACTGCAATTTTCAACAGTTTCCGCGAAGTACGTACCGATTTACGGCAGAGAAATTTTCGCTCAGCGAGCCGTTTGGGCGAGGAGAATGCCCGCGAGGACGATCGCGCCGCCCACGAGCTGGAGTCCGGTCAACGACTCGCCGAGCAGCGCGTACGCGACGAGCGCACCCGCAACGGGCTCGAACATCGCGGTTACGCCCGCCCTGGTCGCCGAGAGGTGGCGAAGCGCCGCAAGGAGCAGGAGGAACGGCACGATCGTGCCGACGAGGACGACGCCGATCAGGAGTGCCCAGACCGGCAGCGTGGTGGAGAAGACGGCGCCGTCGAGGCTGACTCGGTCGTCCAGATACTCCGTCGGGAAGGACCACCACGGTTGGAGCAGGGCCCAGAAGAGGGCGGCGAAGGTGAAGCCCAGCGCGAGCAGCGAGACCGGGTCCCGTCGGGTGACGGCGTTTTCGGCCAGGAGGATGTAGAGGGCGAATGCGACCGCCGACCCGAGCGCGGCCAGGACTCCGAGCCCGTCGAGTGCGACGCCGCTCCAGAGGTCGACGACGAACGAGAGCCCGCCGAGCGAGAGGATCAGCGCTGCCCAGACCCGTCGTCTGACCGGCTCCTTGAGGACGAGCCGTGCCCAGAGCGCGATCAGCACCGGGGCGACGTACTGGATCAGCAGCGCGACACCAATCTCGAGCCGGTGGATCGCCACGAAGTAGAGGAGCTGCACGAACGCGAGGCCGGCGACGCCGAAGAGAAGGAGGAACGGGAGCTCTCCGCGCCTGATCCGAAGGCTCCGAGGGCGTGCGATCGCGAGCGCTCCGACGAGGATCAACGCCGCTCCAGTCGAGCGCACCTCGGTCAGGCGCAGGGACGAAAGCCCTGAGCTGAGGGCGGCCTTGGCGAAGGACCCGTTGATCCCCCAGAGCGCCGTGGCGCCGAGCACCATTGCGTAGCCGACGACCGGCCGGCGGACATGTGGCTGGGGGTCCGCGGCGAGGATCGGCTCGGACACTCCGCGAACCTATCCGACTACACTTCGGGAGCCTTCGGGGTGTAGCTCAGCCTGGTTAGAGTGCCTGCTTTGGGAGCAGGAAGTCGCCGGTTCGAATCCGGCCACCCCGACCTCTCGCTTCCCTGGCCGGCCTGGATGCTTCGCGTCCAGAGCGCCTATTTGCGCGCGACGACTGCCTGGGTTGGATTTTGGACCGGCTTCGCCGGTGGGTTCGCGTCGACAAGGACGGCGACGACCAGGAGGATCGCGATCGCGACGGCGCTTTCGCCGCGCAGGCTGCGCCCCACAGCCCGCGAGCCCACTCCTCGGCCGCGTTCCAGCGCCGGCGCCACGATGAAGTGGTGCAGCGCGCCCCACGAGAGGGCGACCACGACCAGAGAGCTCTTGATCAGCAGTACTTGCCCGTAGCGGGCCTGCCAGAGGTCGGAGACGGCGGGAAGTCGCTCGTACGCGAGATACGCACCCGCGAGCACCATCGCTCCGACGAGAACGGCCGCCAGTTGCGAGAAGCGATGGAAAGCGTCTCGTCGTAACCCGGGCGCCGTCGGCCAGACGACGAACGCCAGCGTCACCAAGCCCCCGACCCAGAAGCACGCGGCGACGAGGTGCACGTAGTCGGCGAGCTCCGACTTCCACGATGACCCGACGTCCACGGCCGAGTGCCCCGAGAGCGAGAGCCCGGAGCAGAGCACGAGCCCGAGGAAGAACGCGGGCCAGAGCAGGATCGTCCGGTCGGTGAGCCACGCCAGGAAGAGGAATCCCGCGACCAGCGCGAAGCCGAGCGTCATCGCAATGAACGCGGTTCCGAACCGCGTGCCTCGAGCGAGCGGAGACAGGTCGCCGTAGATCAGCTGGTCGAGCGGAAGCTGGAACGCGTCGGCAGCCCGGAGAATGAATCCGAGGATGCCGAGCTCGATGCTGCCCACGACTCCGGCCCCGACGATCCAGTAGAAGCGCCGCTCGAGTGCCGGTGTGACGGTCCGCCCACGCAAGACGAGCAGCCTGAACGCGAGCCCTCCGACGAGCAGGGCCAGTCCCACGAAGTAGCCCCACTTGGCGACGTACTCGAACTTCGTCGGCCCGCCGGCGCCGTACGCCTCGGTCGGCGGCGGCGGCTTGACGCGAACCCCGAAGGTGTAGACGCCCGAGACGACGTGACCCTCGTTCGACGTCACGTGCCAGCGCACCGTGTAGGCGCCCTTGGGCAGCTTGCGCAGAGGAACGACCACCTCGCGGCCGCTGTCGGTCGTGCGCGTCGGGCCGGCCGTCACGTCCTTGCCGGTCGCGCTCCGGACGTCGATCGAGTTCGCGAACGCGTGGACCGCCTGGTCGAACTGGAGCGACACCGTTCGCGGAGCAGTGGCGAGTCGGGCGCCGTAGGTCGGCACACGCTCGAGTAGGACAGCGTGAGCGAGCGCCGAGGTCGGCAGCGCTAGTGCGACGAGGACCGCCGCCGCTAGCGCCTTCGCCCTCATCGCCCGCCGGCGAGCGGGGACAGGTGGCCGAAGATGGGCGCGACGTTCCGGTCGCAGAAGAGGAGCGTGGCCGTGGCGATCATGATCATCGCGAACCCCGCGTTGAAGACCGGGGAGCGTGGCTGCGCCGCACGGCCGAGGGTGATCAGCGCGCCGATGAGCATCGTCCACCCGAGCGCATGGTGAAGGAATGCGGAGCGCGAGAAGAGCCACGGGTTCTGCTCGTGGATGAGGAAAGCGAGGCCGGAGACGAGGAGCGCGAGCGGCAGAGTCAGCTCCCAGATGGAGCTTCGCAGCTTCCCCCGCACGAGCCCGAGTTGGGCGCCGCCGGCGATCATCAACGCCTGCGCCCACGCGCTGTGCGCGAGCATGTGGATCGCCGAGCTCGTGTAGAAGACCATCACGGGCCACATCAGGACGCCCATCAGGAAGGCGATGCTGGGCCAGAGATACGCCCGCCATGCGCGTCGACGCCAGACCTCGCGCCCGATGATCGCCTCAGCGAGCAGGCAGAGGCCGAGGAAGAGAAAGCCGACACCGAACATCCAATGGACGACTTCGGCCGGCGGTTCCATCTACGTTGTCCGCTCCTCCGCTTCTTCCAGGTCGGAGAGCAGGCCCGGGACGACCCAGAAGTGGAACAGTGCGCCGACGAGCATGACGAGCAGCGGCGGCTGGACGGCGAGATACCAGAAGCTGTGCTTGTCGGGGTCGAGCAGCGTTATCCGGTACGGCTGGGCGAGCGCCCAGACGAGGCCGGCGAGCGCGGTCAGCGGGCCCAGCGCGGAGACCGCAGTGTTCCGCCACGAGTGCCTGGCCCTGGCCCGTGCACCTTGACGGACGAGCTCAGCGTCCATCACTCATCTCCCGCGGTGATTGTACGGACGGAGGCGTGCCCAGCGTCCGGAAGGTGTCGGCGCGTGCCTCGCCGGACAGGAACCGGAGGAAGAACCACGTTCCGACGGCGAAGAGGACGGCCGCCTGCTCGAGCGCCATCGCCCCGCCTCCGATCTGTTGGTCGGTCAACGGTGACAGACCCCAGAGTCGGGGCGCCTGAACGTAGTAGTCGTAGATCGCGCGCGGAATGAGCGCGAGCATCAGCCCGAGCGGGCTCGCGACGACGAACGCGGCGAAGAGGTACATCGCGCGCACGCCGGCGGTGAGCCGATGCGGCTGGTCGCGGAGCGCAGGCCACCAGAAGAGGCAACCGGTGACGAAGTACGACAGGTGCTCGACGTGGAGCAGCGAGCCCTGGTGCCGGAGCGCCGCGTCGTACACGGCCGGGACGTGCCAGACGAAGTACGTCCCGGCCCAGAGCGGCAGCGCGACCACCGGGTGGGTGAGCAGTCGCGGCCCGCGGATCGCGGCCGGCAGCCCGATCACGCAGAGCGCCGGCGCCCACTCGGCCAGGACCACGTTCTGGAGCAGGTGGATCGAGAGCAGGTAGTGGAGCGCGATCGGGTGGAGGGGCGTGACGAACACGGCGAGGATCAGTGCGAGCCCGGCCACGAAGCAGGTGACGCGCCAGCGCTCCGTCCGGTGGCGACGGACGAGGAAGGCGTAGCCGAGAGCGAGCGCCGGGACGAAGATGAGCGCCTCGAAATCGAGCGGCCAGGCGTACGGATCGTGCACGGGGTGGACGCTACGCTATGAGCCTCCGCGTCCGTGGTGTAGTGGTAACACGAGAGCCTTCCAAGCTCTAGTCACCGGTTCGAGTCCGGTCGGACGCTTGGCCCCGGTCTCCTGAGCCGTCCGACGCCGCCGTGATCCTGCCTTGACGTGGAGGAGCGCCTTGTCCGGTTCCGGGCCACGACGGTCCTTGCGGTGCTCGGGATCGCGATCGCGGTCGCGCTCCTGCTCGAGATCATCTGGATCGCGCGGCACATCATCACGTGGATCCTGATCGCGGTCTTCCTCACGCTGGCGCTCAACCCCGCGGTGGACTGGTTCCAACGTCACGGCGTACCGCGCCGTGGCGTGGCGACCGCGATCACGGTGCTGCTCACGCTCGCCGGGCTAGCCGCGCTGGGCGCCCTCTTCCTTCCGACGCTCATCCATGAGGTGAACGGCTTCGCGAAGGCGCTCCCCGGTTACGTGGACGACATCACGCACCGGCGCGGGCGGCTCGGGTTCCTCGAATCCAAGTACCACATCACGCAGCGCGTCCGCGACCAGCTCGAGAACGGCGGCGCGAGCAAGCTGCTCGGTCTGACCGGCACCGCGGTCGCGATCACGAAGGGGATCGTCACCGCGATCGTCGCCACGGTGACGATCGTCTTCATGACCGTCTTCATGCTGCTCGAGGGGCCGGCCTGGGTCGACCGCTTCTTCATGCTCCTGCCCGAGTCGTCGCGCGCGCACTGGCGCGGGGTCGGCCATCAGATCTACAAGACCGTTGGCGGGTACGTGACCGGGAACCTGCTGATCAGCGTGATCGCCGGGATCTCGTCGACGATCGTCATGGTCGCGCTCGGCGTCCCCTACGCCGTGGCGCTCGGGCTGCTGGTGGCGATCCTCGACCTGATTCCGCTGGCCGGCGCGACTCTCGCGGCGATCCTCGTCTCCGCGGTCGGGTTCATCCATTCGATCGTTGCGGGAATCGTCCTGATCGTCTTCTTCATCGTGTACCAGCAGATCGAGAACCATCTCCTGCAGCCGCTCGTCTACAGCAGGACCGTCCGGCTGTCTCCGCTCGTGATCCTCGTTTCGGTGCTGATCGGGGCGGAGCTCGCCGGCGTGCTCGGGGCGCTGGCCGCGATTCCGGTCGCGGGGACGATTCAGGTGCTCCTGATCGCGTGGCTTCAGCACCGGCGCATGCGGCAGGGCAGGGCCGCGACGATCTGAAATCACTCGTTCGGGCTGAAGCTCGGCGTGCAGGCGCACCGATCACGGTCGTATGCGCACGATTCTTGCGGCCGGCGCCCTTTCGATCTTGCTGCTCGGTTCCGCGCAGCAGGCGGCCGCGCGCCCGCACGCGATGCAGGTTCCGCAGAAGCAGAAGCTCAGTCTGTTCCTCCGGCACGCCGCGGTGCGCTCACTTCCCACGCGCCCGAGGAAGGCCGGCAACGGCCTGCGGGCGCTCGAGGCCGACGTCGCCGCACGCATCAACGCGCAGCGCGGCGCCCGTGGTTTGCGGCCCCTTCGGATCTCACATGGACTCGACGCCGCGGCGGCGTACCACTCCCGTGAGATGGGGCTCCAGGGATTCTTCGAGCACGAGTCGCTGAACGGTGCACCGTTCTGGAAGCGCATCGAGCGCTTCTATCCGATGGGTCGCGGCGCCTGGTCGGTCGGTGAGAACATCTTCTATGAGACCCCCGACACGAGCGCGGCCAGTGCCGTCGGCGAGTGGATGGGGAGCGCTCCACACCGGCAGAACATCCTCGCACCCGAGTGGCGCGAGATCGGAATCGGGGCTGTGCACTTCGCCGCTGCCAAGGGCGCGTTCGGCGGCCACGCCGTAACGATCGTGACAGCAGACTTCGGCGCCCGCGGCTAGCCCGCAAATAGATCTCGTCTTCGCGCTGATCCCGTTCGCGCTCCTGATGGATTCTTCCTGAGCGACCTTGTGCGTCGCAGCGCCGCAGGAAAAGGTAGGTGACCCGTCACAATCGGCCGTGAGGCTTCGCTTATCGCTCTTCGTTTTCGCGGTGCTCGTGAGCGGCTGTGCTGCTTCCCCACCTGGAGGCGAAGGCGATGCGTCACAGTTCACATGCCCGCGAGGCTTGGCGAGGCCGTTCTCCATCGCGACGCTCATACGTGTCGCGCAGGAGCACGGCGTATCGTTGAAACGCGAACCGGACTGCGATGCTCCCCAGGTGATGGTCGACGCGGCGTCGAACGTCCTGATCGGCGACGATGTGCATGACGACGATGAGGTCTACGCCCGGGAGAGGCTCGTCCTGTGCCACATCGATGACCTCCCCTTCGCAAAGGCGCCATTCCGGGTTCGGCGGGTGAAGTTCGCCACCGACGAGGAGACGCATCTCGATGTCGCCAACGTCCACTGCTCGATCTATCCGGAGGCGGCGGAGCAGATTGATCGGCTCGAGCGGGCGTTCGAGGCGCTTGCCGAAGCGCCGGTCGAGCAGCGCTCCTGCCCGCGTGGGCCTCCCGGGCCGATAACGGTTGCGCGCCTGATGCATGCCGCGAAGAGGCAAGGCCTCCCGCTGCTTCGTGATGCACGTTGCATCGAACCGGGCGTCGTAGCGCAGGCCTCGACGCTGATCCCGTACAAACGGGAGAAAGTGAGCGACATCGATCTCTTCATCGACTACGGCGAGGTCACGTGCCTCGTGCGTAAATCCGCCGCTCCTGGCGCCGAGGGGATTAGAACCACCGATCTCAGTTCCGGCAAGCGCTTCGACCTCCGCAACGTCTCATGCACAGTGGAGACGAGCCAGGAAACGGAGGCGGCAAACGCAAAACGCGTGCGGGCGATACTGGAAGCGCTCGGCTAGAGAGCCTCGGCAAGCGCCGTCGGACTGCCCTTGGATCGCCGATTTGAGGCGTTGCTTCGACCTTGGAGACCTTGCAAAGACCTGGGAATGAGGTCGAAAACCGAGGTTCGTCTGGGGGTGAAACACGGAAGAACCGGTGAATCCGATTTGCCGCGTTTGCGGGGGTTTCTCCCTGAATTCGACTCTAGCAGTGGGATGCGCCTGGAGGGATTCGAACCCCCGACCAACGGCTTAGAAGGCCGCCGCTCTTCCTCTGAGCTACAGGCGCCCGAGCGAAGGGTAGCCCGCCGCCGGGTCCTACTCCACGAATTCCGCCTGGGCCTCCGGATTGGCGGCGTGCCAGTCACTCAGGTGGAGATCGAGCTCCATGCGCACCCGGCTGTGCCGGACCGATGAGAGTCGCGAGACCTCGATCGTGTTCGGTCCGACCTCGTCGGCAACGTAGGCGCGCTCCCGAAGGAACGCGACCAGGCCGGGCAGGTCAGCCGCTTCTTGGACTCGGATACGCATTGAGACCCCGCGCATCGAATGTCGGCAGAATCGCGCTCCAGCGGGACCCCAAGGTCGGGTGATTCACGACGCCGTTCGGGTCGAGCAGATCTTGCGCTTTCGTCACGGTCCCGTTCCCCACGCGTGCGAAATTCGTCGATAGGGTCCTGACCGGAGGGAGGCCCGCGGCCGGACCCCGAACGCATGGGCCGAAGCGGCTATTCTGAGCCGTGCGCGGTGGCGGTAGCTCAGTTGGTAGAGCCCCGGGTTGTGGTCCCGGTGGTCGCGGGTTCAAGTCCCGTCCGCCACCCCTAGTTCCGCTGTGAAGATCCTCGCCTCCCGTCGTTTTCCCGGCCCTGCCTGGGACGAGCTTCGCGATGTCGAGTACTACGAAGGCCCGCTCACCGGGCCGCGGCCGGATGTCGACGCGCTCGCCGTCGTCGGCGAGGTGATCGACGCGCGAACGCTCGAGTTGTTCCCCAACCTGCGCCTCGTCGCGAACTACGGCGTCGGCTACGACGACATCGACGTCGCGGCATGTGCGGCTCACGGCGTCGCCGTCACGAACACCCCAGGCGTCCTCGATTCTGCAACCGCAGACCTCGCGCTGGCGCTCATCCTCGCGACGCGGCGACGCGTGGTCGAGTCCGACTCCTTCGTCCGGGCCGGGAGGTGGGGGACGGATTGGGCCTCGACGACGCTCCTCGCCCAGGAGGTGAGCGGCGCGACGCTCGGCATCGTAGGCCTCGGGCGGATCGGCAAGGCAGTGGCGCGCAGGGCACGCGGCTTCGAGATGCGTCTGCTCTACACGAAGCGCGAGCGCTTGCCCGCGGCCGAGGAGCACGCGCTCGGGCTCGACTATCGCGACCTGGACGACCTCCTGCGGGAGGCGGACATCGTCACCGTCCACGTCCCGCTGGCGGACGAGACGGAGCTGCTGCTCGACGCGCGGCGGCTCGGGCTCCTGCACGACGGCGCGTGCCTCGTCAACACGGCGCGCGGAGCGCTCGTCGACGAACAGGCGCTCGTCGCGGAGCTCGCCGCGGGCCGGATCAGAGCGGGCCTCGACGTCTTCACCGACGAACCGAACGTGCCGCCGGAGCTGTTCGAGCTTCCGAACGTCGTCCTCACGCCCCATCTCGGCAGCGCGACGCAGGAAACGCGCGAGGCGATGACCCGCGTTCTCGTCGACAACCTGCAGGCCGCGGAGGCAGGCAGACCGCTCCCGAATCCCGTCTACGCTTCCTAGCCCGCGGGCCCCGTAGCTCAGCGGATAGAGCAACGGACTTCGAATCCGTGTGCGGAGGTTCGACTCCTCCCGGGGCCATTTCCCTCGAGCCTCAGGCGCGAGGGAAATGCGAGTCCGGCCGCAGGCGGGACGAGCCATGATGGTGTCGGCGGCGAAATCCTTTCGCCTAGCCGAGCTTAAGCTCCGATGTGATCTCACGAAAATTCAACGGCCGCGGCCACGCGTGCATCTCACCAGAGTTCCGCGCATCCGATGAAAGACGCCGGCGCGCCGACGTAGGATCAAGCGCATGCCCGTGCGCCAGGCCGCCTGGCGACCCGTCCGTCGTCTCCATCTGCCACTGCCTCGACTGCCAGCGCCGGACCGGAAGCGCCTTCGGGATGCAATCCGCGTTCAAGCCGGATCAGGTCGAGATCGTGGGCCGCTACAGCGACTACTCGCGCATCTCAGACGAGGCGGACGAGAAGGAGCACGTCTTCCACTTCTGCCCCGACTGCGGCTCGCAGGTCTTCTACACAGAGCCGACTGAGCCGGATCTGGTCGTGATCTCAGTCGGCGCGTTCGCCGACCCCGAGTTCCCGCCGCCGACCGAGTCGGGCTACAACTCGCGTCGTCACGAGTGGTTCGACCTGCCAGAGGGCATCGCGGGCTTCGCGCCCGAGGTCTGGTGGCCGGTCCACCCGCTCTACGAGTCGGGCAAGTACGCCGAGGCGGCCGACCAGGGGAGTCAGCTGCTCGACGCTCATCCGGAGTACCCCGACCTGGCCTACAACGTCGCGTGCTGCGAGAGCCTCGCGGGCCGGCGGGCCGACGCGATCGAGCATCTCCGCCTCGCGATCGACGGGAACGAGCAGTTCCGCGCGATGGCCACCGGCGACTCGGACTTCGATCCGATCCGCGAGGAGCCGGCGTTCAAGGAACTGGTCGGCTAGCTCTGGCGCTCTTCAATCCCGAGCACCACGAGCCGCTCGTCGATGAGCCGTGGCGCCCTGCCGCGATCGAGGCGGCGATCCGCGAGATCGTGGCCGAGGCCGAAGCCGCCTTCGACGACGGCTGGCCGAGTCATCCGCAGGACGAGGACGAGCCGCAACGCACCCGCACGCTCTATTTCGGCGGCTCGGGCGTGATCAGCGCCTTCGACAGACTGCAGCGACGCGGGCTCGTCGTGCTCGAGCGCGACTACGTCCCGCATCTCGACCGGGAGTACGTGCCTGACTATCCCGACGACGACCACCAGTTGGGCCTGCACTTCGGTGAATCCGGGATCCGCCTCGTCCTCCAGCGGATTGCACCCTCGAGCGCGAACGCCGATCGCCTCGCAGAGTTGATCGCCGCCAACTCGCAGGACGAGCATCGTGAGCTGATGTGGGGAAGCGCGGGAACGATGCTCGCCGCGGCCGAGCTGCACCGCTCGACCGGGGAGGCTCGCTGGGCCGATCTCTGGCGAGAGAGCGCGGCATGGCTCGATGGCGAACGCGATCCGGAGTCAGGCGTCTGGACGCAGGTGATCGTCGGCAAGCCGGCGCGCTACCTCGGCCCCGCGCACGGCTTCGCGGGGTGCATGCTCGGGCTCGCGGCGTTCGGCTCCTCGGCGGACCTCGACGAGCGCGCAGCCGCGGTGGCGCGTCGCTACGCGGTCGAGGAGGACGGGCTGGCGAACTGGCCGCCGCTTCCCGACATCGGCCTCCAGGCGCCAGACGGCCGGATCCGCGTCCAGTGGTGCCACGGCGCCCCGGGGATGGTCGCCTCCCTGGCCCGGTTCGCGCCGGACGACGCCGAGCACGACCGGCTGCTTCGAGCTGGCGGCGAGCTGACCTGGCACGCCGGCCCGCTGGCCAAGAAAGCCGGCATCTGTCACGGCACCGCCGGCAACGGCTACGCATTCCTCGCCCTCCTCGAGCGAACGGGCGACGAGCTCTGGCTCGAGCGTGCCCGCGCGTTCGCAATGCACGCCGCCGCCCAGGTCGCACGCGCGCGCGTGGCCCATGGCCGGGGCCGGTTCACGCTCTGGACCGGAGATCTCGGAGTCGCCCTCTATCTCGCCGACTGCCTCGCAGGCGGTGGCGAGCCGCCCCTGCCCTAGCTCGTCCGGCTCGCGAGCAGGTAGAGCAGAAGCGGGCCGAGCGTTGCCGCGACGCTGAAGAACCAGACCGCCGTCAGCTCGACGGCACCGAACTCGCGCTCCGTGACGGTGACCCGTGGCGCAGGATTTCCAGCAGCGAGAAGACTACGAGCCGCGCGCGCGACCTCGGGCGGCGAGACGAGAACGAGCTCCGGGCTGATCGGCTCCGAGAAATCCGCAGGAAGTGCAATCGCAACGTCCACGCCGCACGATTGTCCGGAATCCAAACGGCGAGGGCATCCCTCGTTCGGGGGAGTGCGGGCGAGAGGACTCGAACCTCCAAGAGCTTTCGCTCACCGGGTCCTAAACCCGGCGCGTCTACCAGTTCCGCCACACCCGCGTGCGGACAGGATAGAGCGGCACTTTCGAAGGGTGTCGCGTCCGCGGGCGGCGCGGACGCGAACTGCGCGACGTAGGACACCGGCTGCGATGGCGGCTCGCAGCGTCTCTCTCGTCATCGGGATGCTCGACGAGTTCTCCCATGCCTCGTTCGGGGGGCGCGGCGGGCGCCGCCGCGGTCAGGGAAGCGAGGGCTGGCACAATGGCCCGCGTGAGGACTCAGGTCGAAGAGCTCGCGGACAATCGCGTCCGCCTTCAGGTCGAAGTCCCTGTTGACCACGTGAAGCACGCCGTGGAGCACGCCTCCTCCGACCTCGCGGCCAGCACCAAGATCCCCGGCTTCCGCAAGGGCAAGGTCCCGCAGAAGGTGCTCGAGGCGCGGATCGGCCGCGACCGCATCTTCACCGAGGCCGTCGCGTCCCACATCAATGGCTGGTTCTGGAACGCGGCCGACGATGCGAGCGTGCGGCCGGTCTCGCAGCCGGAGCTGAACTACGACCTGCCGACCACGGAGGACGAGCCGTTCAACTTCACCGCCGAGTTCGCCGTCCAGGCCCCGCCGGAGGTCGCCGAATGGGCCGGGCTCGAGGTACCCGCCCCGGAGCCGGACGTCCCCGAGGAGCTGATCGAGCGCGAGCTCGAAGTCCTCCGCGCGTCGGTCGCCGAGCTCGTTCCGGTCGAGGACCGCCCGGCGAAGGACGGCGACGTCATGATCGTCGACCTCGTCGACGAGTCGGGAGAGGCCCAGCGCGACTACGTGGTGCAGCTCGGCGCGGGCCGCCTCGTCGAGGACATCGAACGCGGTCTCCGCGGGATGAGCCCGGGCGACACCAAGGCGATCGGGTACACGGACACCGAGGGGCGCCAGAAGCAGGCCGAGGCGACCCTGAAGGAGCTCAAGGAGCCGGTGTTGCCGCCGCTCGACGACGAGCTGGCTCGTGCAGCGAGCGAGTTCGAAACGATCGAGGAGCTCCGCGCCGAGATCGAGGAGCGCCTGCGCGAGGCGATCCAGGCCGAGCTCGACGCCGACTTTCGCGCCGCTGCGATCGACACGCTCGTCGAGTCATCGAACGTCGACGTGTCCGACGCGCTCGTCGAGGCGCGTGCCGCCGAACTGCTCTCAGCGATGCTCCGTTCACTCGAGCAGCGAGGCCTCGATGCGGAGACGTATCTCCGTGTGACCGGCCAGACCGCCGACCAGCTCAGGGAGACCCTCCGAGCCGAGGCGAGGCGCGCGATCGCACGCGAGCTCGTGCTCGAAGCGGTCGCCGACAAGCTCGCGATCGAGGTCTCCGACGACGAGATCAAGGAGCTCGTCCGCGAGCAGGCGGAGGCCGCCGAAGAGGATCCCGAGGCTGTGATCGAGCAGCTCTGGCAGGCCGGCCGCCAGGAGCGCCTCCGCTCGGACCTCCGCCTGAAGAAGGCCCTGGACCGTATCGTCGAGGACGTGAAACCGATTCCCGTCGACCTAGCGCGGGCGCGCGAGAGCATCTGGACGCCCGAGAAGGAAAAACCCGAGACCGCTGCGAAGTTGTGGACCCCCGGCAGCAGCAAGGAGCCCGTATGACCTATGACCCCCGCATGAGCCCACTCGTTCCGATGGTCGTCGAGCAGACCTCCCGCGGCGAGCGCGCGTTCGACATCTACTCCCGGCTGCTCAACGAGCGGATCATCTTTCTGGGGACGCCCGTCGACGATCAGATCGCAAACCTGATCATCGCTCAACTCCTCCACCTCGAGTCGGAGGACCCCGACAAGGACATCGCCCTATACATCAACTCGCCGGGCGGATCCGTCTACCACGGCCTCGCCGTCTACGACACGATGCAGTTCATCAAGCCCGACGTTCAGACGATCTGCGTCGGGATCGCGATGTCGATGGGAGCACTGCTTCTTTCCGGCGGCGCGAAAGGGAAGCGCATGGCGCTGCCGAACGCCAAGATCCTGATCCACCAGGTCTGGGGTGGATTCCAGGGTCAGGCAACCGACATCGAGATCCACGCCAGGGAGACGATTGCGTTGAAGCGGAAGCTCGAGGAAATCATGGGAACGCACACCGGGCAGGATCTCGAGAAGGTCTCGAAGGACATGGAGCGCGACTTCTTCATGACGGCTGCAGAAGCGAAGGAGTACGGAATCATCGACACTGTCATCGAGCATCGCTGATTCGAGGGCTAGGCAGAAAGGCCTTTTCGATGTACAAGGTGAACGGGGATGGCTAGGGCAAGCGAAGGAAACGAGCAGCTGCTTTGCAGCTTCTGCGGCAAGTCGCAGCGCCAGGTCAAGAAGCTGATCGCAGGGCCGGGCGTCTACATCTGCGACGAGTGCATCGATCTCTGCAACGAGATCATCGACGAGGAGCTGACGACCCCGGCGACGCTCGACCTCGAGAACCTGCCGCGCCCGAAGGACATCTACGCCGTCCTCAACGACTACGTCGTCTCGCAGGAAGAGGCCAAGCGCACGCTCGCGGTGGCGGTCTACAACCACTACAAGCGTGTGCAGATGGGCGCCGAGGACGGCGACGTCGAGCTCCAGAAGTCGAACATCCTGCTGCTCGGGCCGACCGGGTGCGGGAAGACGCTGCTGGCCCAGACGCTGGCGCGGATCCTGAACGTCCCGTTCGCGATCGCGGACGCCACGGCGCTGACCGAGGCCGGCTACGTCGGCGAGGACGTCGAGAAC